>SWBZ01003332.1_pt1 | contig 122277 bp, 111 predicted proteins | sample 4693031 | NCBI WGS metagenome assembly SWBZ01 (sample SAMN10267274, study PRJNA491770) | bioreactor metagenome | isolation source: DHS bioreactor inoculated with | place: Japan: off Shimokita Peninsula
TCTTGAGAGCGGCTTTCTGCCTCTCTTCCTTACTCTTCTGAAGCGCCTGGTTTACCTCTACGTTGCTGCTGGGCTGCGTCGTAGTCCCGAGGGTCCCCGCCCCCTGCCTGTAATCGATCCCCTCGGTCTTTTGCATCGTCGAAAGGTCGTAAGGGTTCAGATCATCCCTCGGGGTGACTATATACTGCGGGAAGTCCGGGGGTGTCGGGGCGCCCGGCGCGGGAGCCGGCGCAGGCGCAGGTGCCGGGGCCGTCTGAGAGATAGATTCGCCGGGCACGGCGAGAACGCTCATAATAAACGCCGCCGCAAAAACGGCAACTATGGACATTTTACGCCTCATCATCGCTATAATATACACCCTCGAAGCCCATTTCACAACAGCAAGTTCAACAATAATTCAAACGTATATCGGGCGTAGCGGCTAAAACTTAAACCCGATTCTAGCGCTATAACGGGTGAGGATTAAAGAAATTTATTCGGTTTATTCAGATTATTCGGCAATACTCAGGAGGTAAAACGCACATATAACTAAAGAATGTGTGATCTGCCCCGTCCTCACAAGCCCGGGCACATCCGAAAGCGGGGCTGTATATGTATCGATATCCTCCGTACTATCGAAATGGGGCTCCTCGATTTTCTTCGCCGACCGGGCGAGGAAGGTCGCGCACCTGTTGTCCTGTATGGCGGGGTTCGGAACGACTGCTCCGAGGTCGACCCACTCGTCAGAAGCGTACCCCGTCTCTTCCAGAAGCTCCCTTTTGGCGGCTTCGAGCGGCGTCTCGCCTGGGTCTATCATACCGCCAGGGATTTCTATAGTCTCCGAGCGTATGCCGTGTCTGTACTGTCTTATGAGAACGACGTCCCGGTCCCCCTCCCCCGTCAGCGCGACTATATTGACCCAGTCCGGGGCTTCGATGACAAAAAAGTCGTGCTGCTTTCCTGTAACAGGCGAAACTGCGGCGTCCTTTCTGATCGAAAATACCCTGTTCGATGTGACTTGTTCAGATTTTGCGAGATCCCATTTCTTTACCATGAGTCATCCGACCGCGGGAGCTGCGGCCTCAGGGCTGCCGCACCTAAATTCTTGCGTCAGTCCCTGATTTCGACCTTCGCCAGCTTCTCCCGCGTTTCCTCTTCGTACCATACGTGGACGAAATCCTGGATAGAGAACTCGTCCTCCCTGTCTATCCTGTTAAGAACACGCTTTTTAAGGAGGTTCTTGGCCGTGCGGAAGGCGTCCCCCGAAATGGCGGCGAGCCCTGTCGCAGCGTTCGCTACGGCCGCCTCGAATTCCTCCGCCGTCGGCGCTTCGTCGACGAGCCCTATGGCTCGGGCGTCCTCGGCCGAGAACATCTTCCCGGAATAAAGCACCTGCTGGGCGTTTCTTGCGCCGATAGCGAACCTCAGCATCTCTGCTATGCTCGTGAATATCGTGACCCCAAGCGTTAGCTCGTTCATTGCTATCTTGGGTTTTCCCGAAACCATTATCCTCCTGTCGCACGCAAGCGCCAGCACGCAGCCTCCGGCTATGGCGTGGCCGTTCAGGGCGCCGATCACCGGCTTCGGAAAGCTGAAGACGTATTTCACCAGCTCAGAGAACGCCGTCACGAATAATCTGAAGGCGTCCTTCGGATAATGCATGAACCCCGGGATGTCGAAACCGAACGAAAAGAAGCTGCCGGCGCCCCCCGTAAGCACTACCGCACGCACTGAATCGTCGGATTCGGCCTCCCTGAAAGCCTTGTGAAGCTCGGCTACCATATCCTCGTTTATGGCGTTCACCTTTGGCCTTTTCAAAGTTATCGTCGCCACTCCGGCATTCACCTTCAACCCGACATATTTCATACGCACCTCCTCGTGAAATAGCTCTCCGCGCCGATTATCCCGCGGCCGCGCGGCAGCAGCAAGATTATCACTATACAAAGCCCCGTTAGCTGTTAATATTATCACAGTTGTAAATCTCGTACAGAATTGGGAGGTTCTGAAATGAGAACTGTTTACGTTGTGCTCTTGACCGTTCTGTGCCTTTCTCTCGGCGCGGCGGCGAGCAATGCAGAAACAAAGGGTGACGCAGCTAAGGGTAAGACAACTTTCGAGAACACGTGTGCGGCATGCCACGGGCCCGGGGGTAAGGGCGACGGTCCTGCAGCGGCGGCGCTCGACCCGAAGCCGAAGAACCTGACCGACGCAGAGCTTCTGTCCACGCAGACCGACGACTTTATATACAAAGTCATCAGCGAGGGCGGAGCGGCCGTAGGGCTTTCCCCGATGATGGCCCCCTGGGGAGGGGTGCTCTCCGAGCAGGATATATGGAACGTCGTGGCATTTATAAGGCAGGATCTTTGCAAGTGCCAGTATAAAGAATAAATTCTTCGAAACGGGGGCGGTAACAGCGTTCACCGCCCCTTTCGACTAAAAAGACATATAATTAGAAGGAACGCTGAACCAAGGTGAGGGAAAGGATGACGAAAATAAAAATGCTCAAGTTAATTCTTCTCGGGCTTTTCACTGCGATACCCATAGGCTGCGCAAGCGTCGAGCCGGGCACAATCAACGATCCCGGTCAGGCCGTGGGCGCCCCGACCGAGCCTTCGGAAATCAGCGAGGGCATGGACGAGGGCGACGATTACCCGGAAGAGTACGAGTAAAAACGCCTGCCACACAGGCCCGGTAAGATTGTTTCTCGTATTTCTGCGCTATTTCCTTTGACCTATATTCCAAGGATGTTACAATCTTCCTGATTTTTTTGATTTACGCCGGAGAGGTGACCGAGTGGCCGAAGGTGCACGCCTGGAAAGTGTGTAGGGGGTTAACGCTCCCTCGTGGGTTCAAATCCCACCCTCTCCGCCATATAATTCGGCGCAGTAACCCCAAGGAATTCAAACACACGGCAGTCGGCCGAGTCCCCGGAGAATAATTATCCATAATCGGGTATTTTTATTGTAAGCGTCCCGACAGGGGGATGCCTTAACGGACAAAAGATTCACCAGTTAGTCAGGCCCGTACGTCAGGGGCTTGTGAACCCCGCCAGGCCCGGAAGGGAGCAACGGTAACAAATCCCCCTGAGCGTTGCGGATACCTGGCTAACTGGTTTTTTACGGTGACAGATGTCCTACCTCGTCCTCGCAAGAAAATGGCGGCCCGGAACGTTCGACGACATTACGGGTCAGGAATACATAACCCGAAGCCTGAAGAACGCCGTTTCGACAGGCAAGACGGCTCACGCGCTTTTGTTCTCGGGTCCGCGCGGCGTCGGCAAGACGTCCAGCGCTAGGATTCTGGCAAAAGCCCTTAACTGTAAGCACGGCCCTACCCCCAACCCCTGCTCCGAATGCTCGTTCTGCGTCGAGATAGCCGAGGGCAAATCGCTAGACGTCATCGAAATAGACGCCGCGTCGCACACCGGAGTAAACGACGTCAGGGAAATAATAGAAAACATCAAGTACCTCCCGGCCTCGGGCAAGTACAAGATCTACATTGTGGACGAGGCCCATATGCTCTCGCAGTCGGCCTTCAACGCTCTATTGAAGACGCTCGAAGAGCCTCCCCCACATGTCGTATTCATCCTCGCGACTACCGAAGTCCACAAGGTCCCGGTAACGATACTCTCCCGCTGCCAACGGCACGACTTCAAAAAAGTGCCGGTGGAGCAGATAAGGGAAAGGCTCACTACCATAACGGCCGCAGAGGGAATAGAGGTCGGCGAAGAGACCCTCTACACAGTCGCCCGCGAGGCGGACGGCAGCATGAGAGACGCCCTCAGCCTCATGGACCAGCTCCTGGCGACGTTCGGCAACAGCATCGCTCACGACGACGCGGTCAGGATACTCGGGGTACTCGACAGGAATATCTTGAAATCAGTACTCCATGCCGTAATCGGCAAGGACCCGAAATCCGCGATAGAGGCGCTTAATCTCGCAATGGAAAAGGGCATCGAGCCCAAGCGCTTCGCCGAGGATTTACTGAGGGGATTGAGGCACGCCCTCCTCATTAAAACCTGCGGCAAGGACGCCGCGTCCGAGCTTCCAGACGAGGAAAAGCGCGAGATCGAGGAGGCGGCCTCCGCCGAAAGCCTCGAGACGTTAGAGCTCCTTTCGGGCCAGATGCTCGAAGGGGCAGAGGGCGTGCAGAGGTCTTTCTACCCTCAGACGGCGCTTGAATTCACCCTTATCAAGCTTTCAACGCTCGAAAGAACCATACCAATCGAAAGCATAATAAAGAGGCTCGAAGGCATGTCCGCGGGCGTATCTTCAGGAAGCACGCGCCCCGAACAGGCTTCGTACTCGAGAGAATCCGCGCCGAGGCGCGAGGCCCCTTCGAGGATGGAGCCCGAGAGGGCCCCGGAAAGGCGTCCGGCGGCCGCCTCCCCCCGGGAACCCGTGAGAGAAACCCCTCCGCAGCGCCCCGCGGGAAAGACGGAGCCTTCCCAGGCGAGCCTTGACGGATTCATACAGTACGTTAAGTCGAGAAACGGCATGCTGGGAACCACAATAGGGCGGGCGAAGGAAGTTACGCTCGACGGAGGCGTGCTGACGCTCGCGTTCGAGAGCTCCCTTCAGGCCGATCGTTTAAGGAATAAAGACCGGTACGACTCTCTCCGGGAATACCTCGGCGAGTACTTCACCGAAGCGCCCAAAATAGAGATCGTCGAGGTCTCCCACACGGCCGAGCCCGCGAAGAAGGCCGCTAAATCTAGCAAAGAAGAAAAGAAGAAAAAAATCCACGACGACCCCGTCATTAAACAGGCCGAGCAAATCCTGGGGGGCAGGGTCGTAAGCGTAAAACCAAGAGAAAAGGAGTAGATATATGAAATTCGGTGGCGGAAACATAAAGAACCTGATGAAGCAGGCCAGCAAGATGAAGGAGCAGATGGAAAAGCTCCAGGCAGAGGCCGGCGAAAAGACCGTCGAGGCAACCTCGGGCGGCGGCATGGTCACTGTAGTGGCCAAGGCCAAGGGTGAGGTCCTATCCATAAAGATAGAACCCGAGATAGTTAACGACAGCGACATCGAGATGCTCCAGGACCTCGTCACCGCGGCAGTGAACGAAGCCCTTAACCGCGGCCAGGACGTCATGAAAGAAGAGGTAGCCAAGCTTGCCGGCGGCCTCGGGCTTCCCCCGGGCCTCATATAACATATGTCTTCGACCGGTATTCCCGAATCCATAGCTAGGCTCATCGGAGAGCTCTCGAAACTGCCCGGAATCGGCGAGAAAAACGCGACCAGGCTCGCGTTTCACATATTCAGATACCCGAGAGAGAACGCCGACAACCTCGTAAAGGCCATAATAGACACACGGACGAAGGTCGTCCTTTGTGAAGAGTGCTTCACGTTCTCCTCTGAGTCCCCCTGCGGCATATGCGCCGGGGACGACAGGGACGCGGCCTCCATATGCGTCGTCGAGGAGCCCCTCGACATGATAGCCATAGAGCGAAGCGGCGAGTTCCGGGGGCGCTACCACGTCCTCCACGGCCTCATATCGCCGATCGAGGGCATAGGCCCCGAAGACCTCAAGATAAAGGAGCTCCTCGGGAGGCTCAAGGACAGCGGCGTAAAGGAAGTCCTCCTCGCCACCAATCCCAGCGTCGAGGGCGAGGCTACGGCCCTCTACCTCGCCAGGCTGATGAAGCCGCTTGGGCTGGAGGTAACGCGTATAGCTCACGGCATCCCGATGGGTGGGGATATAGAATACATAGACGAAATAACATTAGGTAAGGCAATTAGAGATAGGCGTCATATGTAATTCATAAAGTATATATAGTATATGCTACATGTAATGGATATTGATTGAGAAGGAGGCCGGCATGCCGAGAATAGGAAAAGCGTTCAACGAGCTGAAAAAGGGAGACAAGTTTTCAGAGAGAATCACCGTCACGGAAGCCCACGTCGTAAAAGCGGCCGGGCTCTTTAACGACTACAACGCCCTTCATACGAACGCGCCCGCAATGGAAAGGGCCCGTTTCGGGAAGCGGATAGTTCACGGCGCTCTCACGTTCAGCCTGGCGGTCGGCGTATACAGCAAATACTTCAACGATACTGATATTTCGACCGTCGAGGCTTCGATCAAATTCACAGCACCCGTCTTCATAGGCGACACCATCTCGATGGAATGGACGATCGACGAGCTCGACGCCAAGCCCAAGCTGAACGGCGGGCTCGTGGCGATGTCGTGCGAAATCAAGAACCTCGAAGGAACGCTCCTGGCTTCAATGGAGGCAAAAATACTCGCCGCCAACGAGACTATCTTCCCGCTGGACGACTGAGAGGCGCGGCTTTGACTTGGCTTTGCCCGTGTGCTACCTTCTGAATTTAACGGCGTAAGTTTTAAAATGGGAGGTTCAAATGCGTTTTCTCCATACAATGATAAGGGTCGGCAACCTCGATAAATCCATAAAATTCTACACCGAGGTCATGGGGCTCAAGCTCAACCGTAAAAACGACTATCCGGGGGGCAAATTCACCCTCGCCTTCCTCGGCACGGAAGACCAGCCCGAGATACTCGAGCTTACTCACAACTGGGATACCGACAGCTACGACCTCGGCGCCGGATACGGCCACATAGCCTTCGCGGTCGAAGACATTTACGCCGCGTGCGAGAAGATCGCCGCCGGCGGAGGCAAGGTAGTCCGCCCGCCCGGGCCGATGAAGCACGGAACCACAGTCATAGCCTTCATAGAAGACCCGGATTCCTACAAGGTAGAGCTCATCGAAAGAAAATAACCGCGTTTCCTATAAAGCAACCGGAAGACTGCAACCTTCGGCTTCTATAGGCTAATGTTCCACGTTGCCTGACGGATGGAGAATGTTTATTCCGTCCGAATTGGAATCAAGGCTGAGTATGTATCCGCCCTTGTAGATCAGCATATTGTCCGGAACGTCGCTCTGCAGCACTATCTGGTAAGTTCCCGCCTCCGGTATTGTAACAGTCGCCTCGAAAGGAAGCTTCTCGTTCCTCACCAGGAGCGGGCTGCCTCCTCGCGCCGGCCTCAGCCGGAGCGTGGCCCCCTCCCCTACGTGGCCGGCCGACGGGTCGGGTTCGAGCTTGATGGTCACCTCTTCGCCTCCTTCCGCCTCGAAGCTGAAGGTATCGTTGTCCCCCTTGCCCGGCCTCGGATCGTCCCCGAGGAACGAAACGACGGAAACCGGTGTGCCGTCGACAGCCCCCTGAAGGCCCGCGAAGGTAACCAGGATAGTCGTATCGCCGGGTCCCGTCCCGTTGATCGACAAATTCACCGACGCCATGCCGATAGGTATGTAGATAGGCTGCGTGATTGTATTCTCTTCGGACACGGGCTCGTCCTCAGAGCAGTCATCGATGAAATAGACATGGCAGGACCAGTCCCCGTACGGGCTGAGCGCGTTCACATCCGCAGTATAAAAATAGTACACGGATCCAATTGATATCCTCACCCTTGGCGTCCGCCTTGAAAATGGCCCCGTACACTGAAAGCACCTTTCGGTTGTGGACTGGTTAATAACGTAAAATTCTATCTCCTGAACGGAAAAAGCGATCTGCGGGAAAAGCGATACGAATGCCACGGCCGCGCACAAAGCGTAGAACCTTATCCTCTGCATCTCCCCCTCCTTCACGCGTTATATGGGCATAATGTTTTAATTCATTACAAAAGTATAATGCCGATTTGAATTACAGTGGGAGAAGGTGTAACAAGGATAGAACCGGCCGGGTCAGCTTTTACCGCGCCGCTTTTTCCACTTGCTCTCGAGGTATTTCCTCAACGCCGACTCTCTTCCGATCTCCGTCGGCTCGTAAAATATGGCGTCCTTGAGCTCGTCCGGAAGAAAGTTCTGCTCTATAAAATGTTCTGGCGCATCGTGCGAGTATTTGTAGTCCTTCCCGTACCCTACTATATCCTTCATTAGCTGCGTAGGCGCATTCCGAAGATGCATCGGTATCGCAACCCCTGGCTTTCTCCTCACCTCTGAAAAAGCGCTCTGAATCGCCTTGTACGAGGCGTTGCTCTTCGGGCAGCTCGAAAGATACGTCGCCGCCTGCGCGAGTATGAGGCTCGCCTCCGGCATGCCCACGTAATCCACCGCCGTGAAAGCCGCTGTCGCTAATGTAAGGGCGTACGGTTCGGCGTTACCTATGTCCTCCGAGGCCAGCACGATCAGCCTCCTCGCGATGAACTTCGGGTCCTCCCCCGCTTCGAGCATACGCGCGAGGTAGTAAACGGCAGCGTCGGGATCGCTTCCCCTGACGCTCTTTATAAAAGCCGATATCGTGTTGTAGTGCTCGTCCCCCGCCCTGTCGTATCTGTAGTGATGCGTCTGATACGCCTCCCGGACGACGTCCCGAGTGATCTCGGCGCCGTCGTCCCCGAAGTCGCTTATGTCGTACGCTACTTCGAGCGTGTTCAGCATGACGCGCGCATCCCCGCCGCTCTGCGTGACGAGCTCCTCCCTCGCCTCGGGTGTTACGAGCGTCCCCTTTATTATCTCGTCCTCTCCGAGCGCGCGGTCGAGCAGGTTTTCGAGGTCCTCCTGCGTAAGGGATTCGAGGACATATACGCTCGAGCGCGAAAGGAGCGGCGATATCACCTCGAACGACGGGTTCTCCGTCGTCGCCCCGATAAGGACGAGCGTCCCGTTCTCGACGCTTTTGAGTAGGGCAGCCTGCTGCGACTTATTGAAGCGGTGTATCTCGTCTATGAACAGCACGGTCCGCCTGCCGATGCTCCTCGCCTTTTCAGCGGAGTCTATGATCTCTCTAAGATCCTTCACGCCGGACGATATGGCGTTTATCTGTACGAAGTCGGCGTTCAGCTTCGTAGCCAGAAGACGCGCTAGCGTGGTCTTCCCCGAGCCGGGCGGGCCCCACAGGATCATTGAGCGTATGCTGTGCCTCTCCAGCATCCTCCGTATAACCCCGCCCTCCCCTACCAGATGCCCCTGTCCGGCGAATTCCTCGAACGTCTTGGGTCGCATCCTTTCGGCGAGCGGCGAAGACTCCGGAGACGGCTTGAAAAGCGACGGCTCCCCGTCGTCACCTGCGAACTTTTTAGCCATAGTGAAAGGTTAGAGGGCGGGGCTTAAGAAATCAATAGCGAAGATGCCCCCGATTACTGTAAGATATACCTATCTAAGAGAAAAGGACTCATCATGACGGACTCAGGCAGCAGAAAATACGACATAGGGCTCGAGAAAAATCCCGCGAACTACGAGCCGCTCTCGCCGCTAACGTTCATCGAGAGGTCCGCCATGGTCTTTCCTCGCCGCGTTTCGGTGATTCACGGCGATGCCCGGTACACCTGGCACGAAACGTACGAAAGGTGCGTCAGGCTCGCCTCCGCGCTCTCGCGCATCGGGATCGGAAAAGGCGACACCGTGGCCTTCATGGCCCCCAACATCCCCTCGCACTACGAGGCGCACTTCGGCGTGCCGATGACCGGAGCGGTGCTGAACTCGCTCAACATCAGGCAGGACGCCGAGACGATAGCCTTTCTCCTAGGCCACGGTGAGGCAAAGGCACTCATAACCGACACCGAGTTCGCCCCCATCGTAAGAAAGGCGCTCGCCACGCTAGGCAAAAAGCCCGTCGTAATAGACATCGACGACCCGTTCGGCCCCGGGGGAGAGAGGCTCGGCGAAGCAGAATACGAAGATTTCCTCGCGTCTGGCGACCCGTCGTTTCAGTGGCAAGGCCCCGGCGACGAATGGGACGCCATATCGCTCAACTATACTTCCGGCACAACAGGCAACCCGAAGGGCGTCGTCTACCACCACAGGGGTGCTTACCTGAACGCTGTCGGCAACCTCATAAACTGGGGCATGACCGGAAAGCCTGTGTACCTCTGGACGCTCCCTATGTTCCATTGTAACGGCTGGTGCTTCCCGTGGTCCCTCGCCGCCATAGCGGGCACGTCCGTCTGCATGAGGAAGATCGACTCGGCGCACATATTCGAAGGTATCAAGAAGCACGGAGCGACGCACCTCTGCGGCGCTCCGGTCGTCATGAACATGATAATAAACTCATCCGGGGAGTTGAGGGAAGGCGTCGATCATACGGTGAATTTTCTCACTGCTGCTGCTGCGCCGCCCGCCGCTGTCCTCGAACGCATTGAGAAAATGGGCTTCCGCGTAACACACGTCTACGGCCTTACGGAAACCTACGGCCCGGCGGCCGTATGCGAATGGCACGACGAATGGGACGCCCTCCCCTCGGACGCACGCTCGGCGATGAAGGCCCGCCAGGGTGTACGCTACACCCTCCAGGAGGGACTCATGGTCGGCGACCCCGAAACAGTGCACCCGCTCCCCTGGGACGGCGAGACCATAGGCGAGGTATTTTTCAGGGGCAACATTGTGATGAAGGGGTATCTCAAAAATCCCGGTGCTACGGAAGACGCCTTCAAGGGCGGGTGGTTCCACACGGGCGACCTCGGGGTCACCCATCCCGACGGATACATCGAGATAAAAGACCGATCGAAGGACATCATCATCTCGGGCGGCGAAAATATCGCGACGCTCGAAGTGGAGTCGGTCCTTTACCAGCACCCCGACATTCTCGAAGCGGCCGTGGTCGCAAAACCCGACGAGTCCTGGGGCGAGACGCCCTGCGCATTCGTCACGCTCAAATCGGACGCCCCCGAAACTACCGACAAGGACATAATAAGCTTCTGCCGCGAGAGGCTCGCACATTTCAAATGCCCGAAGACGGTTGTATTCATGGAGCTCCCGAAAACATCGACGGGAAAGATTCAGAAATACGTCCTCCGCGATATAGCGAAGAAGCTCTAGGTCCGGGCAAAAGAAAACGTCAGTCTATTTTTCTGCAGTTATCTTGAAGACCCTGCCCTTTGGAAAGTCCAGTATATAGACGCTGCCGTCGGGTCCCTCGCCGAAGCTGCTCGGCTGAATGTCCGTATCCTTCAGCATCGCCCATTCCCAGTCCCCGCCGTTCTTTTTCCTGAGCCCCCACAGCTTCCCGGTGCAGAAGTCAGAGAATAGATAAGTGCCGGCGAGCGCGGGAAACTCCTCCCCCCTGTATACATACCCGCCTGTCACGGAGCACCCGTCGTCCCTCCCGTACTCGAATACCGGGAAAGTGATCCCGCTCGTATCGTACCCGCGCGGCATCTCGAACTCGTGCGAGCCCTCCGTATAATCCCAGCCGTAGTTCTCCCCTCCCCCGCTTGAGTGCGGCTGGAAGTCTATCTCTTCCCAGAGGTTCTGCCCTACGTCCCCGATGTACATATCCCCCGTCTCTGAATCGAACGAGAATCGCCACGGGTTTCTGAGTCCGTACGCCCAGATCTCGGGACGCGCGCCGCTCCTGTCCTTAAACGGATTGTCTGCCGGGATGGCGTAAGGCTTCCCGCCGTCCACGTCCAGGCGGAGCATCTTGCCGAGGAGCGCGTCCAGGTTCTGCGCGTTCCCCTCCGGGTCACCTGCCGAGCCGCCGTCGCCCATGCCGATGTACAGATATCCGTCGGGGCCGAACTTCACCTGCCCCCCGTTGTGGTTCGAAGCAGGCTGATCTATTTTGATCAGCACCATCTCGCTTCCGGGATCGGCCCGGTCGGGATTGTCCGTGAGACCGAACTCCGAAACGACGGTGTCGCCGTCAAGGTCCGTATAATCGACGAAGAATCTCCCGTTCTCGGAGAACTTCGGATGAAAGGTAAGCCCCAGAAGCCCCTGCTCGCTTCCGCTCGAACGGACTCTCGATTCTATGTCGAGGAAGCTCCCCGCCTCTACCTTCCCGTCCCTGACGATTTTTATTCTCCCCGGTTTTTCGACGACGAATATACGGTCCGTTCCGTCACCGGCGTGCGTGAGATCGACAGGAGATTTTAGTCCCGACGCAAACTGCGCGAGGCCGACCTCGGCCCACTTGCTCCCGCGCGAAGCGGCAACACTGCCTTCAACCGATCCCCCTTTCACGAGCGCAGTGGTGAGGTAATGATAGCCTTCCGACAGCGCCCCCCTGAAATAAAGCGCGAGGGCGAGAACGACGAGCAGCACGGGTAACAAGAGACGCGAATTCTTCATGGCATGTTCCATCTTCGGAGATCATTTCCCTTGGGGAGAGATTGCTTAAAGTAGAAAGTATACCGATATCGAGGCAAAATCAGACTGAAAATGTGCCTATACAGCTTTTATGTCCCGCGATCGAAACAGCCTTTTTTAAAAGTAGAGCCGTATCGATTTTGTCTATAGCATCTTCCGAGGAGAGGCCGCGGTTTATTCCCGGCCCACTTGAAAGAAAAACCGCCGGGCCATATCATTACCACAAATCCAGCCGGCGGGGAGGACGCCGGGAAACGGATAGCAATCGCACATGAAACCCGCTCAGGATACGCTCAAAGAGCTCGAGCTGCTCATTCGCTCACGCTACAGCCTCATATTCCTCGAAGCCGACGAAGAGGAGCGCGCCGAGACGGTCCTGCGCCTGCTCGCGGCCCGGCTGGGGGTCCCCTATTTCTTCTGGACGAGGACTAAAGGCCTCATGCGCGGGGACGTCGAATCCAAGGGCGCGGTATACGGCTCCGCCGATCCGGTCAAGGCCCTCATGCATGTAGAGGCGTCCGGTTTCCCCGCCCTCTACCATTTCTCCGGGCTCGACGGACTTAAGGACGACAAGACGGCGGCAGAGCTATTGAAGAACGCTTCCGGGCGCTACCTTGGCAACGACGGCGCGATTGTCGTATCCAGCAATTCGTGCGACATCCCCGAAAGCCTCAGAAGCTCCTCCGCAGTATTTAGACTCCCCGCACCCGGGAGGGAGGAATACAAAGAGCTCCTCGGCAGGGTCACGCGTGACATGCTTTCGAGGATGAACGTCAGCATAAACATATCCGGGGAAGACACGAATAGGCTTCTTAACAACCTCACCGGGCTCACGCTCACCGAGGCCGAGAAGATAATCACGAAGCTCATCGTCGAGGACGGAGAGCTCTCTTCCGACGACGTAAGGAAAGCCGCCGAGGCAAAGAAGGTCATCGTCGAAAGGGAGGGCGTCCTCGAATACTACCCCGCCGAGGAAAACATGTCCGGCATCGCCGACCTTGCCGCGCTCAAATCGTGGCTCTCAAAGAGGAAGGAGATAGTAACCAACCCCGAAAAGGCCCGCGAATTCGGCCTCACTTTCCCAAGGGGCATACTCCTCCTCGGCGTGCCGGGCTGCGGGAAGAGCCTCTGCGCCAAGGCCGTCGCCATGGAATGGGGCCTCCCGCTTTTGAGGATGGACCCGTCGAGCCTCTACAACAAATACATCGGCGAGAGCGAAAAGAACTTCAGCCGCGCGATGAAAACGGCCGAGAAAATGTCCCCCGTCGTCCTCTGGATCGACGAGATCGAAAAGGCCTTTTCTTCCGACGCCGGCGCGGCAGACGGAGGGCTTTCGACGAGGATCTTCGGCACATTTCTCTCCTGGCTCCAGGAAAGAAAGGGCGACGTCTTCATAGTAGCCACGGCGAACGACGTAAAAGCCCTGCCGCCCGAATTCATGAGGAAAGGGAGATTCGACGAAATATTCTTCGTAGACCTTCCGGACGCCGGGACGAGAAAGACGATATTCTCGATACACCTCGAAAAGCGCGGTAAGGATCCCGCCCTCTTCGACCTCGACGAATTGTCGGATTCGGCCGGCGGTTTCAGCGGCTCCGAAATCGAGCAGGTCATAGTCTCCGGGCTCTACAGCGCCTTTTCGGAAAAGAAAGAGCTCTCGACCGAAATACTTCTAAACGAGATTTCGGCGACCCGCCCGCTCTCGGAAACAATGTCGGAGAGAATCGCGCTTCTCAGGGAATGGGCCCGTGGCAGAACAGTCTCTGCCCACTAACTAACGGAGCCGCGCCCGGCTACTTCCCCTTCAAGGCGAAAGCTACCATCACCATCGATATGCCGTTCATGAGGAATGCCAGGCCCACGAGGAGCCCGAGGATAAAAGCGCTCGTTTCGGGATACCCGCCCCATATCATTATGCCTAGTATCACCGAGGCCACGCCGCTCACCAAAAGCCATACCCAGTTCGCAAGCGGCCTTAGCTGAAACGCGTGGATTATCTTGAAGAAACCTTCGACGAGGAGGAACGCCGCCAAAAGGAGGGTCAGTGTGAGCGCGCCCGCTATCGGGTTTTTAAGGAGCAGGCCGCCTACGATTATGTACAGTATGCCGCTCAGGAATATGAACAGGAATCTCTTCCAGTCCCTCGCCAGGAAAGACCCGCCGACAGAAATAAGACCTCCGATTATAAGGACGACCCCTATAAACAGCTCGATCGCCAGGGTCGCCGCGCCGGGCCTGCCGATGATGAAGAAACCCATTATCACGTAGATGATCCCGAGGGTGAGAAGCCAGCCCCAGGAGCCTTTAATATCCTGCGCAACAGATGTACCGTTCATATCCATGCCTCCGAAAATTAGATGACTGAAGCCGAGCCCTGCCGAGCGGTTTTACGGCTCCGCCGGATGCGGCTCATGCCAAAAGATAATCCCATATTTCCGCAATTACAATCTGGCGGGCGGCTCATTCACGTAGGATTAACTTGAAACGCAGAAGACAAAAAATTCCCCGGCCTCATTCTTCAGCCGTTTCCGGCGACGGCCCCCAGACACAGAATATAGACCTCACCTCCAGCATATCCTTCTGCTCGGCGAATACCAGTATCCTGTCCTTGGGCTCGATGACCGTCGCCCCTCTCGGGACGAACGTCGTACCGCCTCTTCGGATCAGCATCAAAAGCGCGCTCTCTGGAAGCCCGAGCTCGATGACCTGCTGGCCGACGGCGGTCGATTCGGGGGGGATTGTGAGCTCCACCCTCTCCGTGTGCTCGTCGTAGGGGAACTCGAAGTCCGCGCTCCGCTCACGCTTCTCCATCCCCGGCACATTCACCCCGAGCCACCTGGCGACGAAAGGAAGCGTCGGCCCCTGAAGGAGAACGGACGTTATAACGACAAAGAACACCAGATTGAACAGCATGTGCGCCTCGGGTATTCCCGCAAGCAGCGGGAAGGTCGCCAGAATAATGGGCACCGCCCCCCTGAGGCCGACCCACGATATGAAAGTCTTTTCCCTCATGTTGAACTTTGCCGGGAGGAGCGAGATGAATATGCCCACGGGGCGGGCGACGAACATCAAAAAGAGCGCGACCGCAAGCCCCGACAATGCGACGGAAAAAAGCTGCGACGGAAATACGAGGAGCCCCAGAACGACGAACATGATGATCTGAAAGAGCCATGCAATCCCGTCTATAAAACGCATGATGCTTTTCTTGTTTACGAACTCGCTTCCCCCGACCATAAACCCTGCTATATAAACCGCCAGGAAGCCCGATCCGCCTATCGACGCCGTAAGCCCATATGTGAACACTATAAGAGCCAGCATCAACACTGGATAAAGCCCCTCGTATCCGAGCCTCAAACGGTTGACGATGAAGATGATGACCTTCCCCATCGCAAACCCCAGCAGCGTGCCGAGAGACATCTGCTTTACGAGGAGGAACACCATTCCCCATACCGAAGAGCCCGGATTCGTGATCAGGTGTATGAAGCTTATGGTCAGGATTATCGCCATCGGGTCGTTACTCGCCGACTCGAATTCTAGAAGCTCCTTCAGCCTGCCCTTAAGCCTCGAGCCGTCGGCCCCGAGTATCGAGAACACGGCGGCGGCGTCCGTCGATGAAACGATCGCTCCCAGAAGAAACCCCACCAGTATCGAAAATCCGAGGAAGAAATGGGCGAAGAGCCCCAGCAGCACCGCCGTCAGAAATACGCCGAGCGTGGAAAGCGTGATGCCGCTCCGGAGGACCGGTGCGATCTGGCTCCAGCTCGAATGGAGACCGCCCGAGAAGATTATGAACGCCAGCGCGAGAACGCCCAGGAACTGCGCCGACCACGCGTCGTCATAATAAATGCCCCCCGGCCCCTCCGATCCCGCAAGTATCCCTACCAGTATGAATATCAGAAGCGCCGGCACCCTCAGAAAGGACGCGGCCTTGCTCGCGAAAATGCTGAGCAGGAAGAGCACGGATGCGCCGAGGAGGACATATTCTATCGTATACTCCAATCGAGACCGCTCCTTGTTTCAGGATTCTGAAGGAGGCCGCGATGCGGCCGGGTCATGTGAACAAATCCGTACGGGGCATCCGGCACGGACATGATAGTATAACGAAAGAAAACAGTGTATATAAACAATCCGGAAGGCAGACGGCAAAAAGAAACCCGGCAGTGTGCCGTTCCCTGGCTGCGCTATCTATTCCTTTATCTCCGGGTTCAGAACCTCGGCGAACTCCCTGAATATCGCGGTCGGAACGTGCGCGCCGACGCCGAACCTGTTCGCGATTATTACGACGACGGATCCGCTTTCAGGCTCGTACATCACGAGGTTCGTGTAACCTACGTATTCCCCCGTGTGCCCTATCCAGCCGCTGAGCTCGCCTATCCCCAGCCCGTATTCGTCGTATTCCGGGCAGCTCCTCTTCGGCCTGTCCGGGTCATCGTCGTCGCATGGATTGTACACGATGGGCGAAAGGCTGTTGATACGTACGGCCTGAAGCTCGCTCGTAAGAAGAGTCCCGCTCCCAAGGGCCTCGCCCCACTTTTTGAGGTCTTCGAGTCTCGATATCATGGCGCCAGAGCCCGCGGATGACGAGGGGTCAGAGAAGCTTATGTCCTCGGGCGGCTCGAATCCGTAGCCGTGCGCGAACGGCAGCGGCATGTCGGGAGTGGTCGGGTACGACGTACCCCCGAGCCCGAGTGGCGCGATTATCCTGCCCGATATCTCTTCCCCGATGGTGCGGCCCGTCACCTGCTCGGCTATCATGCCCAGGATGACGGTGTTGGTGTTGGAATAATGCCAGCCCCCGCCGGGAGGGAAATAAGGCACGTTGGCGTCCGCATAGTCTACAAGCTCCTGGTCCGTCCACACGCGCAGGAAATCGCTTTCCACGAATTCCGTTACGAAATCGGCATCCTCCGTATAATTGAATATGCCGCTCCTCATGTTGGCGAGCTCGGCTATTGTGGCCTCCGCGTTCTCGACCCCGGGGAGGTAATCCCCTACCGGGTCGTCCAGGCTTATCAGCCCCTCCTCCACCAGCTGAAGAATCACCGTAACGGTGAACGATTTCGTGACGCTCCCTATTCTTACGTGTTCATCCTTCTTTATCGGCGCGTCCGTCTCGATGTCCGAGACGCCGTCCTCTATGACGAGGCTCCCCTGCCCGGGGATCCATACGCCTGCGAGTATCCCGGGGATTCCGAATTCCTCTCTGTAGCTGCTTACAATTTCCCTCAGCTCGGCTTCGATCGCGGGGTCGAGCTGGTTGTTATTGTTCTTATCGCATGACAGAACCAGGGTGAACGCGAGAACCGCGAAAGCTATGAGTGGTAATTTGCGCATAACGGTCTCCGTATTTCTGCTGTTAATTGAGGTCGTATATTATAGCGGATATCTCACCCTCGTCGTTGAACACTTCGAGCGCTTCGCTTATGTCCTGAAGGGTGCCAATGTCGTTCACGTACAGCGCGTAAACGAGGCGCCGTCCGCTCTTGGCGTCGATGTACCCCGCGAAGACCTGCGCCTTGAAAAACGTTCCCAGAACCGTAGTTCCCGTTTTTGCATACACCTTCCCGATGGCCGGTTCTATTATGGGATTCGGAGGATCCACGCCGACAGGCTCGAGCGAGCCGTCCACGCCCAGTATCGGGAATGAATCGAAGTAAGCCGGGAACACGTCCCTCCGGCTCATTTCGCGGAGCAGCTTCACCGTAGCGTCCGGGGCAGCCTGGCTGTCCGGGCTCCCGCTGCCGTTGGTCGGAAAATCGAACTCCGAGCCCTTTAAGCCGAAGTCGCTGATCAGGGTCTCCCTCTCGGCGGCAAGCGCAGTGTCTATGGTCCTCGCGCCCTGGGTGAGCCCGAAGAGCATCAGGCTCAGATTCGCCCCGAGGTTATGGCTCACCTTCAGAATCAGCCTCGTGTATTGCGAATACGGGAGCGAAACGAACTCCGCCACCTTCGTATCGTCCGAGTACGAACCCTGCGGCGGGAGCTTGTCGGGCTGGTTCGGCGCGACCGTATCGGCCGTAACGGTAACCCCCGCCTTCTCGAGCGCTTCTATCAGTAGAATACGCGCGTAGGACGACGGGTCCTGTATGCTGAACGTCCGTACGAGCGTCGGTATGCCGGGCAGGGCCGGTTTGTAGTCGGCCGGTATCTGCCCTGTTACGGTCCCTTTGCAGCCAGGGGCGCCGATGCAGCCCGGAACCTCGCCGCCAGTAAAGGTCAGGTCGAGCTCTCCGCCCGCCGGGCCAGTCGTAACGTTCGCTTCGACGTCGAACGCCGCCGACTTCGGACGCCAGTCCACTATCGCGGGCTGTCCGGGCTCGGTCGGTATTATCGTCACGTCGACCAGATTGTCGTTGATTATCATCGGGGTGATGAGCACGTTCCCGTTGGGCACCCTGAAGAGGTCAAAGAGCCTGTCGTCCACTACCACATCGCCGTTCACTTCGGTGATGCCCGAGGCCGCCACCTGTGCCGCGAGCTCGTCTATCCCCTGGAGCGGGTCTGGCTCGGTGAGTATAGCGCTCCCGAGCGAGTTCGCCTCCGTGTGGTCAAAGCTCGTATAGGCGACCGTGCCCTCCGGCGTATTCCTCCCGCCCATCGTAAGGTCCCCGTCCGCTACCAGTATAAGGTCGCCCGTGAGTACCCCGTCATCGCTTAGCTCCCCTCGGGCATAAACCGGGGTCCTGAACCTGTGGTCCGCACCGAGCTCGTTAAGGGCCATGCCCACGGAAAACGTCTTTCTTACGGATCCCGTAAAGGCCAGTATATCGGAATTGAGGTCGTAAATATTCTCGCCGGATTCGAGGTCCACGACCTTAAGGCTCCAGGTCGCATCCGCGTACAACGGCTTATTCATGACCTCGAGCATGGCTTCTGGCAGCGGTTTTGTGTTGTTATTGGAATCGTCGCAGCCGGCCGAAAGAAAACATGCAAACACTGCTAATAGAAGGAACGGCAATCTTCTCATATAGGCCCCGTTTAATTCCTGTATTTTATAACTAGGTTAGTAAATATCAGCGCAAACCTGGTGTCAAAAAATATTTTTAACGTGACATTTTCCCACCCCGCAGCCTACTCGAACCCTATTATATTGTTCGTAAACGGAAGCTCTTCCTTCCTCATACCGCCGTTCCCCGTGATATCGACTTCGGCGGGATTTCCGGCCATGAGGTTATCGTTGGTTTCCTCGAGGCTCCCGCCCACGACCTTCCCCTGATACGCCCACGAATCGAAGACGTAAGGCAGCCCGTTCGAGTTCAGCGGAGCCGGGCTGTCCATCACGTGGAAGTGAAGGTGCGGCCCGTCTGTGTTCCCCGAGTTTCCGAGGTTTCCTATGTGCTGCCCCCTTTTGACGAAGTCCCCTTCCTTCACGGTTATGCTGCCGGGGATCATGTGCGCGTAAAATGCGTACCGGCCTCGGCCTATATCTACGACGACGTGATTGCCGCCCGCGGTTTCTATCGTCGCGTCCGGCGGCAGCTGGCCCGGGGGCTGGTCCGGGAGTCCGTCTAAAACCCCGACCACTTTGCCCTCCGCGGCGGAATAGATATCCGCTCCGTAATAGCGCCAGTTGGCCAGGACCGACTGGTCGCCGGTAAAGAGCCTCCCGTTCTCGTCGAGCTGGACGAAGTCTATCGCGTAGCGCTCCGAAAGCCTGAGCTTCCCGTCTATTGGATTTATGACGAAGCGGTGAAGTCCTATCGTTTCGCAGCAGCCGTCGGCATCGAGCCAGCGGTCCCCCTTGAGCGGCGGGCTCAGCACAACCGCCCTGTCGAGGCTCACCTCCGTATATCCGCCTGTCGCCGTGACGGTACCCCTGTCCGGGAAGTCCGGGAAGGATGTCGTAACCCTGTGGCCGAGGAATCGCGGGACATCCTCCTCGTTTTCGAAGGTGACGGTCATGTACATCACGCCGAACTGTCCCGGGCCGAGAGTGTCCGAATAATTGGCCGCGCCGAATGTGATCGGCACGTCGTAGTTTCTGAGCTTATAGGTTATGTCCGTTCCGTCGAGGGCGATATTCTTGACCGACGTAATGACGCTGTTGTCGTTTTCCGGGTCTACGACCTCGACGGAGTCTATATTTACAGTAGTGGCCGAGCCCGTCACGTTCGCGAATTTTATTTCATATGCCAGGTGCACGAGACCGTCCGACCCGGTCACGGGATATACGGGCGTCGCCACCACAGACCATTCGACTGCGGTCAGAGCTCCGGGGTTGTCCACACTCGTTACAGGATTGTCCGGTGCCGCTTCGCCGGACCCGCTGTCGCACCCCCCTGCCACAAACAGCGTAAACACCGCTAATAACAATATGGAAAGAACACTTCTCATCTCCACCTCTCCGGGATTTATTGACTCAATTATAGTCCATTTCAGGGTTCAAGAATAACGGGAAGTAATAAGTATAAAAAAACGGCCATGGCGTCAGTCAGGCGTCCATGGCCGTCTTCATTACTATTCGTTTTCGATTTAAGTACCGGGCAGAATGCAGCCCGCATTCAAGAAAGCCGCCGCGGCTTCGTTCAGGCGATCACTGCCCGGCGCGCGTCAATGTGAACGACGTAGTCCCAGCTTCCTTCCCGCCCTGAAAATACGTCCAGCTCTGTACGATCTTGCCGCTTCCGTCGAACTCGAAGCTCACCCCGTGCATGTACCCGTCCTTCGCCGGATCGATATTGCTGCCCCCCGCGAATACGAGGTCCATGCCGTTGTCCCCCGACTCGTCCAGCGTAAGATGAGGCTGGTTACCGACCGCACAGTAATGCGTCATCGAGAGCTTGCCGCCATCGTCGTAATACACCGATACCATCTCGTGGGGCGTTCCCGGAGCCAGCGTCTCTACTACGACGCTTCCGTTAGACGACGTTTCGTATACGACGGTGACGGGCATTTCCTTACCGTCCTCTACCACCGTCCCATGCCACTCCCCTTCGAGCGACTTTAACTTCTGAAGCTCCTTCGATCCCGTTATGGGAGGCACGTCGTGCCCCTCGCCCGCGCCCGATACCCCCGCCGCGGCCAAAATGACAACGAATGCGATAACCGAAAATACATATGCAGAATATCTCATTACAAACCCCCTAGATTGAATTTGTGACTTCCTGAAAACCCCTACCCCTCGAAATATCCTTCGAGGTTCGTAAGGCAGAGCGTCCAGCCCCTCCTGTGGGGTTCTCTCTCGGAAACATCGAGGAATTCGTGCTCTATCGTCACCTCCGTCCCGTCCGTTACGGGGCGGAAGCTGACTGTAACGACAGTATCCACCGCGTAATCCGAGTTCCACGTGAAAACGAGTCTCTCGTTCGGCTGTATCTCCCTGTACTCGCCCGTGTGCATGTATTCCTTCCCGTCGGGCGAGCGCATGTTGATCCTGAACCCGCCGCCGACCTCCAGCGTATTCGACACTTCCGACGTCCCGTTCTCCATTCCGTAAAACCATTTGCTCATGATCTCGGGCTTCGTAAACGCCTCGAACACCAGATTCGTATCCGCTTTTATAACCCTTTTGACGATCACTACTGCTTCACTCATCGATATCACCCCCTGTTTTCTGATTTTCGAAATATTTTTCGAGAGAGTCCATGCGAGTCTCCCAGAACCGCCTGTACTCGTCCAGCATGGCCGAGACCGATTCGAGGGGCCCATAGCTCACCCTGCACAGCCGCTCCCGGCCGGACTTCTGTTTTACGACGAGCCCCGATTTGACCAGCACCTGAATGTGCTTTGACACGGCCTGAAGAGACATGTCGTATTTCTCTGCCAGCTCGTTCACCGTAAGGTCCTTTTTCGTCAGCTGAAGGATGATATTCCTGCGCGTCGAGTTCGACAGCGCGTGAAGGACATCATCCAGATTTGCGTTATTATATTCAACCATGCAGTTGAGTATAGAATACCGCGAGATATTTGTCAACCATCTAGTTGATTATTGAGAAAAATAGTCTCGTTGTTGCTCCCTCCCCTTCAAGAACTCTCCCGTTGGTGTATAATTTCTTCGTAAAAAGACGGCTCTCTATACGATGATTTTCCCAAGGTTCATTACACTTTCGCTTCTTACGCTGCTCGCCGGTGCGCTCGCCCTTGCCGCAGCTCCGGACAGGTCCCGCGCCGCATCTTCCGCGTCGGCGACACAATCCATCGGCGCATACACCGCGGGATGCATAAGGAACTCCGCCGCAATTCCGATGGAAGGCGAAGGGTTCCAGGTCATAAGGCCAGGCCGGGGCAGATACTTCGCAAACCCCGAGACAATAGAATTCATCATCGACCTCGGGAAGCGCGTAAACGATGCAAGCGGGATCATTCTCATAGGCGACGTGGCACAGCAAACGGGCGGCCCGATGCTCGACGAGCACAGCAGCCACCAGACAGGCCTAGACGCCGACATTCTTTACTGGCAGCATCCGATAGCCCTTCAAAGGAGTCTCAGCAGCCAGGAGCGTGAGAACATATTCCCGCAGTCGGTGCTTAACGATCAGCGGACGGGTGTGGACGATTTCAAGTGGGACGAAAGGATAGGCAAGATCGTGAAGACGGCTGCTTCCTACGCCGATGTCGACAGGATATTCGTGAACCCGTTCGTAAAGAGAAAGCTCTGCTCGGAATACCCCGGCGAGCTGTGGCTCGCCAAGCTCCGCCCGTGGTACGGGCACGACGGGCATTTCCACGTACGCCTCAAATGCCCCGCGGGCAACCTCTCTTGCGTGCCTCAGGAGCCGATTAACACACACGACACCGGATGCGGGAGCGATCTCGCTTCGTGGTTTACTTCCAGCGGAAAGATAAAGTCCCAAAAGAGCTCGGGCGGCGGCACAAGTCCGAGGCTTCCCGAAGAGTGCATAGCCATAATGAACGGCGGCGCGTGAAACCGGCGGTCGAACGACGCCGGTGTAGGAATAGTCCTTCCTAAACTTCTATCTCGACAGTGCTTCCCAGCTCGGGAATTACGACGTCCCTCATCCCTTCCCTTTCGAGAGCGGATTTGAACTTCTCCTGTCTGTCGTACTCTCCGTGTACGAGGAACACCTTCTTCAGCTTCTGCCTGTCGAGCCCCGAAAGGTAGCCCAGCATCTCGTCTTCGTCGCCGTGGGCGCTGAAGGAATCCATGATCTCGACGTGCGCCCTGAGCGTCCTTTCCTTCCCGAATATCCAGAGCTTGTTTTCACGCCGCCTTATCTTGTCCCCGAGCGTATAGGGTGCGCAGAAGCCGACGATAAGGATCGTGTTCCGCTCGTGCTCTACAGTATTCACCAGGTGGTGGAGCACCCTGCCCCCGGTGAGCATGCCCGAGCCGCTTATGATAACGGCAGGCCCTGTAAGCCCATTCAGCTTCTTCGACTCCTCCGTCGTCCGTACGTATTTCAGCTTGTTAAAGCCGAACGGGTCGGGGTCGTTCAGCACATACTCCGCTATCCCCTCGTCGAAGCACTCCGGATGGAGCCTGAAAACCTCCGTCGCGTTTATTGCCATGGGGCTGTCTACGAAGACGGGTATCTCCGGCAGCCGCCCCTCGTTTTCCAGCTTGTCGAGCGTGTGTACTATCTCCTGCGTCCTTCCGACGCTGAACGCCGGGATTACGAGCTTCCCCCTCTTCTCTATGCACTCGTTGATTATGCGGAGGAGCTCATCCTCGTCCTGAGGGAGCTGGCTGTGCTTCACCCCGCCGTACGTGCTCTCTGTAATGAGGTAATCGAGGTCCTCCATGGGCACGGGGTCCTTCAATATCGGCCTGTTCGGCCTCCCTATGTCGCCGCTGAAGCCGATCTTCAGGGGCGGCTTTCCGTCCCGGTCTATTCTCAGTGTGACGCTGGCGCTCCCGAATATATGGCCGCAGTCCCTAAGCTGCACTGACACGCCCTTTCTTATCTCGTGCCACACGTTATAGCTCACTCCGACAAAGCTCTGGAGCGATTCGAACACGTCCTTGTCGTTATAAAGCGGCTCTACAGCCGGGCCCTTGATGCGGCGGCGTCCCCGCTCCCTTTTCCTGTTTTTCTTCTTGATATAGTTCGCGTCCTTTTCCTGTATCTTCGCGCTGTCGAGGAGCATAACGGCCGAAAGGTCCCTCGTCGCGCTCGTCGTAAGGATCTCCCCCCTGTAGCCGTCCTTGACCAGCCTGGGTATGCGCCCGCTGTGGTCTATATGCGCGTGGGAAAGCACCATCGAATCTATGTCCGACGGATCGAAGAGCCAGGTACGGTTAAAGTCCACCAGCTCGTCGTCCCTACCCTGGTAGAGCCCGCAGTCGAGAAGTATCCGGAACCCGTCGTCCAATGTCAGCAGGTGGCAGCTTCCCGTCACAGTCCTGGCAGCGCCGCAAAACTTTATATTCATTCGGTCCCTCCGGACGGGGATTTCCCATCATGGGTCTGCTCAAACGTCCCCCAGCCGACATACTCGGCGCAGAACCTGCATACGAGATATGCCAGCACCACGCCGGCCGTGTTCGCCGCGGCATCCGCGATGTCCATCGACCTTCCCGGGACGAATTCCTGAACGAGCTCCACCACGACACCTATAAGGACGGAAGAGAAAAGAAGATAGAGCTTCCTCTTCATGGTCGTAACCGCAGTCCACGCGAGGACGCCCATGACGAAATACGCCGTCAGGTGTATGATTTTGTCCTTGTACACTACGATGCTTGTGCCCGCTTCAGGGATTAAACTCGCGGCGATTATGAAAACCACGTAGGCAATGAAAATGAGCTGGAACATATTTAATCGACGGATTCAAACCGCTCTGCTCCTTTATTATACACCAATATGCCGGTAACACCCCCGTGACAAAAAAGGTTCCCGTTTGGACAGAGAGAATCAGAGACGATTCGGTTAAACTCATGGAAGAAAGGTGCTTTGCCGTAATGCCTGTAGCTTTACCTTAACTATCACTTCTGGCCGTACAATTGTCTTTAGCCGATTGCCGGGAAGTTCAAAATACGCCTTAAATTTTCCATATCCGGGCTTTTTTCTCTTTACAAAATCATATAATTACAACCACTTACATCTGGCAACCTAACCGCTGCCGTTTTCTTGCCTGCATATGAAATATTTTAAAGTAACACTTGAAATACAGCGCGCAACTTGCTATAGTTGAAATGAAACCAGATAGGCTTGGCGTGGAAACCCTCTTCCCACCCACCATATATCCTCGCCAAGCCTTTATTAACCAGGCATCCGAATAATAATTGTCTCGTATATGTTTACTCAATCACCTGAGCGCAGGACTCGAACGCTTCCTTGAACAATTTTCCCCCGTCCCCGCGGTCAGGATCATTCGATTGAGTAACGCTCCTTTCTATCTCACGAAGGCCCTCGGCGGACGTCGAGGCTGCCAGTTTATCCACCGCACATCCGCACCATGTGTCGCATATCTCGGCGTCGGCCGTTTCAAGCACACATTCCCTTATGCAATATGCTTTAAGGGTCTCTCCGGGGGAATCGGAATTACCGCCGCTGCAGGAAACCATAATCAGAGCCGATATCAGAAAGATAATTTTCATTTTAGATCCACAACCATATTTATTCAGCAAATCCGGCCTCCCTCTTGTTTGAGAATACCCGGATTCGAATAACCCCGGAAACGCTTTCCGGGAGATGTCGGGGTCTACTGTTCGAGCGTTCGGGTATCGGCGGTGATAAAGAACTTCCAGTCCTTGATTACCGGCCTCCCGTCCTCGTCCACCGTATCGTTTACGTTCAAGTGACTCGTAATATACTGAAGGCGCCTTATCTCGTCGCTCTCCGCCGGCCCTACCGATGCGTCCCTGAACCTCTCGGCCAGATACGGCGGCGGTATAGGCTGGTAGTAAAGTGTCACGCTTACGTCGTGCACGCGGCCGAGGATCTCACTGTCTAGACTGATCAAATATTCGATGACGTCCGAGCCCGTAAGCGCGGGGTCGAAATAGTGAGGGTCGAACTTCACTTCACCGTGGAGCTCGGCGAGCTCTTGCACGTACGGCGAGAACGACGGGGCAAGGAAAAACGCGGGGTCGTATCCAAGCGGCCTTATGCGGTTGTCCTTCACCTCGTCGACGCGTCTTAAGAAACTGGTGGTCACGACGCCGTCCGAATCCTCGAACACCTCCTGGTAAATCTGCACCTCGTCTTCGGCGGTAATAATCTGGTAATGCGGCTGATACTGCGGTGCGCCCGGATTTTCCGCCGGGTCTTCGCTGGGGAGGATTTCGTTTGTCCTGCCTACGAGGAGCGCCCCAATCTCGTTAGTCCGGCCCGACGCCCACAGTATATCACCCGCGGCGTCCCTGACCAGCACCTCTATAAACATGCGCCTGAACCCGACCCCCGAGGGAAGGTAATGGCCCGTGAGGTTCGAGATTTCGACGACGGCCCGGAGCTTCCCGTCCGGGGCGGCCCCGAACGACTGCACGTCTACTTCGGCCGTCTCGTTCGCAGCCATGTCTATCATGGAATTGCCGGCGGTAACGAGCGAGGGAACCGTGAGCGTGCCGGTCATGTAGTCAATCTGCCTGTATCCCAGAATAACCGGGAACTGCTGGAACATTTCATTGAGGAAAATATTGAGGCCGTGGAGCGAATGGCGCGCATAGTCAAAGCGCTTCGTGAGCGTTATATCCTCGTCGGGCAGCCTGAAAGTCGTCGGTGCAAACTGGTCCGATTCGATATTGGCTATGTCGAATGCCAGCTCGTGCCCCTTGTAGCTCGTCTGCATATGGCAGTCCGCGCACGACTTGAAATTCGCCCTTCCCGGAGCGAAATCGCTGTTGATCCATTCCAGATGGGTGGACTGCTCATAGCTCGCGCCGAGCACCTCGCCCTCGTTGCTTATAACCGGAAGCAGTATGTTATGGCAGGTGCCGCACAGGTCCGAGCTCGACGCGTCCCTGCTCTTGAAATGGGCCGAGAACCTTGGCGTAACGCCTATCGCGTTCTCCATGGGTAACGGGATTATCGTCGAATCCTCATACGGGCCGTATACCTCGTCCGGAGGCCCGGTTACGAAATTCCCCGTAAACGACGACTCATCCCCTAGGTCCGTATCGGAAATACGATGACAGACCGTGCAGGAAATGCCGTCCCTCGCGAGGCCCGCGTATTTCTGGAAAGTATTGTCTTCGGAATTCGGCCACTGTTTCACCATGTCCAGCCTGAACGGCCTTCCGAAGGGCACTTCCTCCGGCGGGGTGATAACGAAAAGGTCCTTGCACCTGTCGTCAAACTCCCCTTCGGTATCGGTCGCGAGCTGACGCTGTCCCATGACTCCATGACAATGAAGGCATGTGTTTTCAATGCACTCAGTTAGTTCGGGGAGATGATTCGTCTCGCTCTCCAGCTGCGAGAAGAAAACAGGGTCCCTCCCCGCGAGGCCCATTGGCGACGCCTTCCATTCGCCGTACGGCGAAAGGTTGATATTCTCCGTCCCGTCCGGCCCCGCCTCCTGGAAAATCATGTTGGGTAAGGACGAGTTCGAGATTGTAGCGTCGTGACACGCAATGCACTGGTCCGACGTTATGAAACCGTCTGCCGCTCCCGGCCCCGGCAGTACATGGTCGTACGTCTCGGCCGGTAAGCGAAGGTCCCAGACTTCGCTGAAGCTGATCTCCGCCAGCTGATTGTAAAATTCGAGGAATTCGGGGTTCGGCTCCTTAAGCGCCGTAGAAAACGGGGAGACGTAGTTATCGGCCTCTCCGTCCGCTCTCGGCTCGGTGTACGCGTTCACCGCTATAAACTTTCCCGGAACGTGCGGCGAATCGTCATGCGGGTTTTCGACCGGCGCACTGTCGTAGTGCCTATACCTGAGCCCGGGAGTAAGGAGATTATCGAGCGATATGAACGTCGATTCCGCCTCGGCGGAAGCGTGACAATTAATACAACTATTCCCGTAGCTGCTGAATGCGGGGACTATGTCCGGTAGTTTGGTTTTGCTCTCGAATAGATATCCCGTCGGATACCATAGCGGGTTAGGCTCTAAAGGCACGCTCATCCCCCCGAAGAACTCAATATTCGTTACAGCCGAGCGGTCGAATATCAGCGGATTCCCCGACTGCCAAAAGTACTCCTGGGGGTCCGCTGCCGCCGTATAGTTCGCCCAGTACCAGCCGTCGTGCGACGCGCCGTTTTGCTTTACCATCACCGTCCACGATGTGGGAAGGACGTCGGCGTTTATCACCATGCATCCCTCGGAATCAATCGTAATCTGGAGCTCGTCGTTTATGGAGTGCATCTCCTTTACGATTATCGAGCCGTCCGGCACCTCGCCCTGCCGCCCTCCGCAGAGCCATTCCATCATTTCCGGGGAGTAGTAGATCTTCACGGCAGGGTGTACACCGTACGATTGGCCGTTTCCGATCGGGCCGACGTAAGGTCCGGTAAAACGCCAGGTGAGATCGCCCAGCCAGCCGAGCTCGTTCACGTACCCCCTATCGCGAAGGAAATCGCGCATATCTATGTCGTATATATTCTTATCGTCGAGTAGATCTATCGGAACCGGGCTCCTTAAATAATCAGGAGCGGGCAGGCCGAAGTCCGTGGCCGACGCGCAAAGCGCGTCTATGTCGGCCTGCGGAGGAGGGGGGCTTTCGCAAGCCCATTCATTCGGATCCGGAGGCAGCGGATTGTCTGCGCTCCGGTTGTTGTCGTCATCGCAGGACAACCCCGCAAAAGAGAACAGGCACAATAAACACAACCATATACCGGCCGGCTTCATCTTCATACACTTTTCCTTTTCGAGAATGGGGATTGGATTCCTAAAAATAGCGCCGGAAATGACGCCTTGTCAATATGGATTTTGTTAATTAAGAAAGAGGATATTTTCTTCCAAGGAATTCAGGAGCGGCTTTTGAAAGGAGTTAGCGCAAGGCTCTTAAAACCCGACACCAGCTCCGAGCCCGAAAGGCTGCAGTATCCGGTTTTTATAAACACGTCCGCAAGCGCCCGGAACGAAACGGAACTGTCCCCGCACATATATACCGGCCTCCAGGCAGGATTGAACTTATCCTTAAACTTAAAGAGGCTTTTATAGTCGTAGGCGAACTTCAAAAAATGCCCTGAGCCGAAAAGGAACCTCTCCTTGAGTGACGCGGTATCGGCAGACTCTGCCGAAGGTTCCGGCGGGCGCACGAACGGCACCTCCCCAAGGCTGAGCTCTCTGTAACCGCCCTCGCCGAGCGCGCCTATGACGTGTACGAAAAGCGACTCCATCACGCCGACGGGAGACTTCGCCGACCTCAGCATCGTCTCGACGTGCGCCGCGTCGGGCCCGGTCTTCGAGACAGTCACGGCCCCTAGCCAGCGTCCGTCCCCGCCCGAATGAACGAAGCACCTCATGTCCTCGTCGTAACCCGTCCGGAAGAGATATTTAAGCAGCGGCTTCCCGCCGTAGGGAGTGCGGCCCCTCAGCGCTTCGAGCCTCTTCATATTCTCCGGAGAATATGCGATTTCCGCCACCCTTCCCAGCTTGAGGCCGCGCCGCGAAAGCTCGCGGAGCGACGCCCCGGGCCTCCAGCCTTCTATATGGAGCACCGCCTCCGAGCCCGTAACGACGGCCTCGCATCCGCTCCGTTCGAGAAAACCCGCTATCTCGGGGGAGCATCCCCTTATGAGGAACCCGCCCCTGAACTTCGAGACCAACTCGTCGTATATCTCCTCGAACGAGCTTTCAAGCGGCACACCTCCCGTGTAAATCCAGTCCACGTGCGAGAGCGGGAGCGGAACGCTCCTTAGCGTCATCGAGGTTTTCCGGCTTCTATACCAGCTGAGGGGAATCGAGCTAATCATGAGGCGCCTTCAGATATATAACTAAACTACACTAAGCTCCGGCAGCCGCAACCAATGCCTTCCGGTCTTTAAAATGCGGTATTATTAAAATCATCCATGCTATATAATTTTCTATGCGTTCCGGCTCCCGTTAAAAAACGTTCGACCGGCCGCGCCCGGAGGATATCGAAATGAAAAAATTCCCGATCTTTATGCTTTTTATTCCAGCTGTTCTCGTATTGGCTGCCGTCTCGTGCACAGCCGAAGACAAATCCCCCGAGGCCGGCAAAACCTTCGAAAATCCGTTCGCCTATTGCGAGGCCGTGGGCACTGTAGACTCCCCGGGCGCTGATTACACAGGCCCCGGTGTGCCCGAGTCTATAGCCAGGGGGCTTAAGAAGGCATTCGGCTCCCCGGAATCCACGCCTCTCGATATTTTCATGAAGGGCACATACTGGAGATGCATGGACGGCAAGGTCTATGCGTGTAACGTCGGGGCCAACCTCCCCTGCGAATCGAAGGCCGACGTCGGTAAGGAGCCGACCGAAGGCATGAACGAGTACTGTAAGGAGAACGCGGGCTCCGATTTCATCCCCATGTACGTAACCGGCCATTCGACCGTCTACGACTGGAAATGCGACGGCACGACTCCCGTCGCCGGAAAGCAGCTCTCCGAGGTGGACTCGCAGGGCTACCAGAAAAACATCTGGTACGAGATAAGCCGTCCCTGATGCGCCGGCTTTCGAGGGCCGACGGTTGCCCCGGGTTTTCGGCGTCAGCCCTTTCCGCCGGATATGAATACCTCGCTTTTCGGGAATTCTTTAATGGTCTTCTCGGGGACGCCGAACACCGTGGCCGCGACGTCTACCGGGGTATCCGCTATCCACTCCGAAATGCTGATCTCCTCGTAAACACCGTTATCGAATACGAGCAGCATCTCCACCTCATCCTTCCCTACGTTCTCCAGATAATGCCCGCAGCCCATAGGTATATAGAAGACTCCGCCCGCTTTTACCTTCTCGGTGCTCGATCCCGCATCGGCGGCGAACAGTGTAATCCTGACCGTGCCGCTTAAGACGTACCCCCACTCGTTTGAGTTAGGATGCCAGTGCATCTCCCTGAGAGCGCCGGGATTGAGCGTCATTAGCGCCCCAGCCATCACGTCCGATGCCGGGAAGTTGTCTATGGTCGCCATTTTAACGGTGCCCCCGGAATACACCCTCCCCTCCTGCGCCCTCAGGCGGAACTTGTGGCTCCGGGCCGGCGTGACGAGTTTATCCCCCTCTGCGAGAGATCTTCTCCCGGGCGGCGTGCCGAGCGCCATATATACCTCTTTCTTCGGGAACTTGTCGAAGACGTCCGCGGGCAGGCCGAAGTTCTTTATGAGAACGTCTTTCGGAGTTTGCGCTATCCACTCGGTGATGCTGAACGTGCTGAACTCGTTAAAAGCGCCGTTATTGAACGCGAGCAGAAAATGACATTCGTCCGCGCCGATATTTTCTATGTAATGTGCATAACCCTGGGGGACGAAGAATATATCCCCGGGCCCGTACTCCTGCGTGTCCCACTCCCCCGCCGGGTTGACCACCGTAACGCGCCCCTTCCCGGTTATGAAAAAGCCCCACTCCGCCGCTATGGCGTGCCAGTGAAGCTCCCTGATGCCGCCCGGCTTGAGCCGCATCGAGACCCCGGCAATGCCTTTCGATATCGGAAGCTCCCTCACGGAAACCTCCTTCGAATTTCCCGCTTTCCAGACTGCGGGTTTCTGCCCTTCGAGATCGTACGTGAAATTAAGCTCGTGCGCCTTGGCGCGCGATTTACCCTTCGATTTTGTCTTCGGCGACTTCGCCATTGATTCAGCCCCTCCTCGAGTTAGTTTGGAACGTTACCGCAAGACTAAAAGGCTCATACACTTTTTACAACCACAACGATTCATTTTTGAAGAATATTAGTGCAAAATTAGAATAGTTTCTACAAATCGGATTCTAAGCCCGGAGCCCTTTCAGCTTGAAACGCAATATGGAGGGAGAGCGCGGCATTGCCAGGCTGCCTCTCGCCTGGAAACCTAAACATCGCGGAGACCTTATAAGGCTGGGCTCCATGCACGACGGTGGCTACATCGTCACCGAAACGGCTGTCCGCGGCACAGATGTCCTCGTGGGTCTCGGTCTCGAACACAACTGGGCGTTCGAGGAAGCATTTCACCGGATCGCGGGCTGCGCGGTTCACTGCTACGACCATACCATGAGCTTCGGGCAATTTCTGAATGCGGCATACCTGCATGCTAAGCATTATATAAAGGGACGCATACCTATCGACAAGGGAGTAATAACGCTCCCCTTCAAATACAGGAAATTTTTCTCCGGGAAGAGAAAACACTATATCGAAAAGGTGGGGACGGGCCCTGATAGCTCCGATTTAAAAAAGATATTTTCGAGAATCCCCGAATCCTGGACGGTGTTCATGAAGATAGACATCGAGGGCTGGGAATACAGCACACTCTCCGGGATACTGGAATATTCCCCCCGCATAACCGGGCTGGTCGTCGAGTTCCACCACGTAAACTCGCTCGGTTTCGCCGCAGAATCAAGCATAAGAGAGTTAACGAGATACTTCGACATAGTGCACGTCCACGTCAACAACCACGATCCCACGGATGGAAACGGCATTCCGGTGACGATAGAGGTAACTTTCGAGAACAAATCCCTCCGCGAAGGGCCTTCCGTCGAATCCGGCCGCGATTATCCCGTCGAGGGCCTGGATTCCCCGAACAATTCCTTTCTCCCGGATTATCGGCTCGAATTTTATTAGACGTTCGGCAGGCAAATCAGCGCCGCGTGCACAGGTCCACCGCTACACCCTCTTCCTCATAACGAGACAGTTCCGCCCCCCTTCCCTCTTGTAGGCTATTTCGTCCATGTATGTCTGAATAAGGTGTATTCCTAGCCCGCCGATGTGGCGCTCTTCTATCGGGGACGACAGATCCGGCGGCGCATAGTCGATAGGATTGAACGGCATCCCGTCGTCCTCGACCTCTATTTCCATAACGCCGCCGCCGCACTTCGCGCTTATTAAGATTGAATGCTCGAGACCGTCCTCCCACGCGTACGAGATTATATTCGTCACGAGCTCGTCGAGTGACAGCATGACAGCAAAGGCGCTACTCTGTGGTAGTTGCCACGATTCACAAAACTCTCTCAGCTTTTCTCTGAGTCCGGCCAGTTCGCTGAAATCGTTCCTGAGCCGGATATTCAATTCGGAGGGCATCGGTTAATTATATCTGATGGCGAGAAGCGCCATATCGTCCGCCTGCGGGACACCTTCCGAAAATATTTCGACGTCCCCGAGAACGGCATTTATGGCGTCTTTCGGAAGGCCCTCGCCGATCCCGGACAATACCTTCTCGAGCCTCTTGTCGGTATATAATTCGAGCTGCCTGTTCGCGGCCTCCGTCACCCCGTCGCTGTAAAGAAATATGGTGTCTCCCTGGCCTAGCTTCATCGTTCCGACATTATAAAGGGACTCGCCTTCCAAAACCCCAAGAGCGATCCCGTCGGTACCGGGCACGGTTTCCACCTCGGCCCCTCTGCGGACGAGGAACGGAAGCTTGTGGCCACCGTTTGAATACGCGACCTCCCCCGTCCCGACGTCCAGTATGCCGCAGAATGCGGTTATGAACATCGAGAATTCATTTTCCATGCAGAGTATCCTGTTGGCCTCGGCAAGGCACCTGTCCGGCGGGTTCCCTTTCACGGCCTCCGCCTTTATCATGGTCCTCGTGACGGCCATGAAAAGCGCCGCCGGAACGCCCTTTCCCGAAGCGTCGCCGATTGCGAAATAGAGCTTGTCGCCATCCAGGATGCTGAAATCGTAAAAATCGCCGCCGACGTCCCGGGCCGTTTTGATGTCGCCGTATATGTCGAACTCGCTCTTTCCGGGAAAGGCCGGGAAAGTCCTCGGAATCATCGAGAGCTGAATCCTCCGGGCGACGTCAAGCTCCTGCCTGATAGCGGCCAGCCGCTCCCTGTCCTTGACGGCCTGCTTCAGCGCCAGCGCCTCTTCCACGGTCTTCAGTATGGTCACTCCGAGGTCGTCGAGGTCTATGGGCTTTGTCAAAAAGTCGAACGCGCCCAGATTAAGCGCGCGCCTGATGGTGCGCATGTCTCCGTATGCCGAGATTATTACGGATCGTATATTCGGGAAGTATTTCTTAAGGTCGGAAAGTAGCGTGAGCCCGTCGGTGCCGGGGAGCTGAACGTCCGTTACCACCACGTCCACGTCGCTTCGGCCGAGTGTCCTGAGGGCCGACGCGCCGTCGTCCGCAAAGACGAAAGAGAGCTCGTTCTCCCTTATCTCCCTTCTGAATTTCTGGCTTACCAGAAGTTTAAGGCCGGGGTCGCCGGCTACGACGAGAACCGTCGCCCGGGGCGCGCCGGATTGTGCGCTATCGGTTTCTGGTGCCTTGGTTTCCATATCCGCTGCGGCCTTTTCAGGCCCGCGCCCTTAGAGCATCGCGGGCGCTCTCGAGGTCGTGCTCGATGGGCATCACCTTGTCGAACCCGGCCGTCCTCAAGACATCCTCGACGTCGGGATGAGGGTTTAGAAGCACCATGCTGGCGCCGAATTTGTCGAGCGCCTTCGCGGCCGTGATAAGCATCCTGAGGCCGATAGACGCCATGTAATCGACGTCCGACATATCGACTATAACGTCCTTTCTCCGGGTGACTGTCTGCCTCGTGAATTCGCGGTCGAGGTCTCCTATGGTATCGAGGTCCACCCTTCCCCGCAGCTTTACATGAGTGAGCTCATCGTCAGCATTTATGACGGTCATGTCCATCTTTAAGCCTCCGGGCGGAGCGTGATAGAACCCTGCCGGCCGCGCCCTCATGGTTATAAACCGAAAGCGGGTACCAGTCAAAAAAGTTAACTCCGGCTTAACATTACGGGGCTTTAAACGGACCTCTCCTGTCGTCCGAGCCGTTCGGAGATATTATTCCGAGAGACTTCCCTCGGGATAGTTATTCGGATTCCTGGGCACAGACGACGCAGCGGTCTGTGTACGGTAGGGCTTCGAGCCTGCCTATGGGTATGGGGTCGCCGCACATGACGCAGACACCGTACTCACCCTTGTCCACCATGGAAAGCGCGACGTTGATCTGGTTGAGCTCGGTCCGTATGCTCTCGTCGAGGGCTTCCACAACTTCTTCCCCTTCGCGCTCCAGCGCCTGCTCGTCCCAATCCCTGTCGTGGGTCTTTCTGAGGGAGCTTTCTATTCTCCCGAGCCTGTCTTCGAGCTCTATTTTCTTGGCCTTGAGATTCTCGATTATTTCAGCGTAAGCGTCCATGTTTAATACTCCGCAAGCGGGCATCGCAAGCGTCAAACCCCCTTGAATTCTGATTCTAGAATAACAAATCGCCCCGGCAAAGTAAAATTAATTAAGCACGAATTTACGCGCCGGGCCGTCGCATCCAAAACACAATATGGTCCCTCCGCCTGCTATCGGCGGTGGATAACTGCTTCTTTATTTTTTGTATTACGGTATCAGAAAACTTCCAGAATTGTCTTTTTGAAGAGCGGGTTGAGGTCGTCCATAGATGTATCCCTGATCATCCAGCAGTCGATCTCGTCACTGTCACGGGTGAGCACAAGGTTGTATCCGTTCTCCTTGCCCCATCTCATCTGCCGGGAAAGGCTCGAATACTGCTCCTGCTCATTTTCACTGAGGTCGTCTACAGGCTTATCGAGAGTGGTTTTCTTGATCTGCCCGAGGTATATGCTTCGTGAGAACTTCGTTCCCGTATGGTCGAGATTTTCAGTATTGATCATAAAAAATTCACCCCATGCCTTAAACGTTTATCACAAATAGCATAAGCACTAATTCCCGCTTTTCAAGGGCTGATCCAGCAATTTTGAATTTTTAACTCAAAATTCAGTCCGTTTTAAGGGAAGGTTCATTAAAAGCGATGTGAATTCTCTTGCACCTGCATTTAAAAGTCATCCCCCGAGGTAGGTCTCAAGCCTCGCGGCGCACCTTTCCACCTCGCTCACGAACCCCTTGAGAGTCACCGGATACACCGCCTCGGGGCTCCCCGGCCTGTTCCTGTCGAGATGCGGGTCGAGCGGGGAATATATATAGCCCAGGTGGCTTTCCTCGAAATACGCTCCCGCCAGAGGGAGGCTCCTCCCGTTCGGCGATACTAGGCTCATCTCGCTCCCGGGCTTCTCATAGCCCGTCCCCGGCGAGTAATCGAAGGAGATTCCTATAGACATCCCGCCGCCGGTGTGAACACCGGCCTGGGTGTTATAGTGGTACCCGCTTTCAGAGCCTATGCAGTCGAAAACGAGTCCCCCGGCCAGCGGCTCGCTGCGCCCGCTAACGACCTTCTTGAACGCCTCTCTGAACTTCTTCTCCTCGGGCGTGATCCCGCGCGGGAGAGCCCCTGTGACAGGCTCGCCCTTTTTCATCTCATCCAGGACGCGCGACACCGCGCCCTCGTTCCCTATCCAGTACATGTCGAGGCCGTAATGAATATCGCCCACGGCTATCTTGTAAAGCTTGGGAATGGAGATGTGCGAAGAGAGGATGAAGTCCACGTCCTCGCCCTCGTTCTTCGTGAACTCGGTGAGCGATTCCAGGACCTCCTCGAAGTAGACCCTCTTGGCAAGGTCCTGCCTTATCTCCCGTATCTTCCCGACCGCCTTGTCGGCGGGGCCGGAATACGAGACGGCAAGCTCTTTATTGAGGACGACCGTTTTAAGCTGGCCGGGAATCACTTCGTCGTCGATCGAGGCTGAACCGGAAATCATGGAATCCGAAAGGATACAAATACGGTCCCCGAACTGCATTGCCATAACTAAAGACATAACAACCCACTCGTACTGCGACTGAAAACTGCCTATGCCATGGTTCGGTCACGCGGAACGGTAGTTAACAGGGGCTTCCGCGTTTGCACGACTCGACGCAATTGCCGCTCGTGTTGGGTCTGCAGCACTGCGCTCCAGTCTCGGTGTTGAGACAACAGCACTGGTCGGCGGAACACGTATCGCTCCCGCAGCTCGACTGCGCGATCTCGATAACCTGTCCGGCCGAAAGATCCGAGAAGGAGTAGAGGTCTTGTCCGAGTTCGGATGTAGTGTAGGAGAATTCCTGGGGCTGCTGCGATTCCGCCTGCTCACCGCCCGTGAAATAAATTCCGCCTGCTATTAGGATTGCGAGTAATGCCGTTAAGGAAAGCGTTTTCATCTTTATCATCGTTTCTTGCTCCCTGCGATATCTACAAAGGATTCACCAAAACGGTTTCGTTTTCAAGCACTATTTTGCGCCCTTAATTTATCGCACACACAAAGCGTGTTTTTACGAGTTATTGGAGGGCGGGATTTCGTCCCAGACGATGCGAAGCGGGTTGTGCGGAGCACGACAAAAGGCCGTGCATCACCCGTCGCGGGTACAAATATCCCGTTAAGCAATCCGGAAGAATTTTATTGGATAGGCATGTCCGGCGATTGCCGCGGCGACGCAGTCCTGCGGCCCTGCCCCGTGCTCAGCGCCTAGTTATAAACCTGCACTTCGTTGTAAAGTGCGTCGCGCTCGACGGGGATAAAGCCCGCGTTCTTTATCATGTTGATCATGAAATCGCGCGTGTGGCCGAGCTCCGATGGCGCGCCGGCATCGTGGATGATCTTTTCCTTCATGATGGTGCCGTCCGCGTCCGAGCATCCGTAATGTAGCGCGACCTGCGCCATCTTCTCCCCGAGCGTGATCCAGTAGGATTTTATGTGCGGGAAGTTGTCCAGGTATAGCCTCGCAAGCGCATGGACCTTAAGGTCGTAAGAAGCCGGGAAGAACTTCACCTGCTTCTTGAGCCCCGTGTTCTCGGGCTGGAAGAGCACAGGAATGAACGCGAAGAACCCCGGCGATTCGTCCTCTATGTTTCTAAGCCTGTCCAGGTGATCCACAATGTGAAACGGCTCTTCGATGTGCCCGTAAAGGATGGTCGCGTTCGTCGGAATACCCATCGAATGGGCGAGCTTGTGAATCTCTTCCCACCTGGTGGCTATAGTCTTCGGCGCGCATATCTTCTTTCTGACATCCGGGTGGAGAATCTCAGCCCCCCCGCCCGTAAGGGCGTCTACACCGGCCTCTCTCAGGGTTTCGAGAACGTACTCGAGCCCCTTCCCGGTTATTTCCGTAAACCAGTCTATCTCCACCGCGGTGAAGGCCTTCACGTGCGTCTTCGGGTAGTTGTTCTTTACCAGTCTTATGATGTCGAGGTAGTGATCGAATTTCCAGTCGGGATGAAGTCCGCCGACGATGTGAACTTCCCTAATGTCGTCGTTAAGGAGGGAAAGAATCTGCTCGTGGCTCATCTCGTACGCATTGGCCGATTTCTTGGTCGTGCCGAACGCGCAGAACTTGCACGAAATCGCGCATATGTTCGACGGGTTGACGTGCCTGTTCACGACGAAGTAAACCTTGTCCCCCACCCTCTTCCGCTTGACGTAATCGGCCAGCATCCCGACGGTGTTTATGTCGAGGCTGTCCATGACGGTAAGCCCGTCGCCGAAGCTAAGCCGCTCTTCGTTCGCCACCTTTTCGATTATTGGGAGAAGGTTCTTGTCGAAACAGAGTTTTTCTACATTCTCCAGTATTCTTTCCATCTTTCGCTTACCGCCTCTTTAACGTCCTCGGACATTTCTATCACAGCAGGATACCAGCTTTTTATAGTTGCATCTATACCCATGCGGCCCCCGTATACTACCGCGGGGCCTTTGAGCTCCGTCCGCTCGAAAACGAGGTCCAGATACGGGTCGAACCGCGTGAAAATACCCCATATGAGCTCCGTGTTATCGTGCACGTCTATGTCCGGGCTGACGGCGGCGATTATCCTCACATCCTCGTATCCGGGCGTTTCAAACAGCTTTTTTAACATCTCTTTGGGTTTCTTGTCAACCTTTACAGCTAAAATGCCGCCCTTGAGGAGCCTCCAGTCGAGGATCTCGGGATGCTTGGCCCTCGGGTCGGGCACATTATCCGGCAGCTTCCGCGGCTTCCTTCCGGGCGCGGGCTTCCTCACGGCGTTTATCCCCATCTTGCTCCCCACGTTGAGCTTCCCGCTGGTGAAATCGAGGGTGTCTAGCGGGGCCCATGGTATTACGAGCACATCCTCCTCCGGCTCGTAGTTAAGCCCTATCTCCGTAAGCACTGCGTCCCAGTCGCGCGGGTCCACGTCGCTCGAAACGGTGATCATCACCTTCGTCAAAAGAAGCTGCCCTGTCCCCCAGAGAGACAGCATCGCCTTTATGCCGTTTTTGGGATAGCGCTCGTCCACCGATACCACGAGCAGGTTATGGAACCCCGCCTCCGGATAGGCCCACATGTCCTTTACTTCCGGGTGAATAATGCGCGTAAGAGGCGAGAACATATCCCCTGCCGCCATGCCGAGGAAGACGTCCTCCTTCGGCGGCTTGCCCACTATCGTCGCGGGATATATAGCGTTCGCCCTGTGCGTGATGCGGCTCAAATGAAAGACCGGGAAATCGGCCTCCATCGAATAATGCCCGAAATGGTCGCCGAACGGCCCCTCCACCCTGAGCTCGTTCTGCGGAACGACGCCCTCTATGACGAATTCGGCGTTCGCCGGCACGGGAATTGACACGCTCTTCCCCTTCACCATCGGTATCGGCTTTCCCCTGAGGAAGCTCGCGAACGCTATCTCGTCCATGCCTTCTGGAAGCGGCGCGATCGCGGTGAAGATCATCTTCGGATCGCCGCCGAGTACGACCGCGACTTCGAGGTCCCTCCCGAGCTTCCCCGCCTCGTGGTAGTGCGCGGCCCCGCCCTTATGCGGGTGCCAGTGCATCCCCGTCGTCTTCTCGTCGTAAACCTGCATCCTGTATATGCCGAGGTTCCGCTTGCTGGTGACGGGGTCCTGCGTCAGGACGAGCCCGAGCGTTATGAACTTCCCGCCGTCTAGCGGCCAGCATTTTATGATCGGCAGCTTTCGGAGGTCCGGCTGCTCCTCTATCTCCTGCACCGCGCCGCTGCTAACGGCTTTCGTCCTCATCGACAGAAGGCTGTACGCCTTCGGAAGTATCGAGAAGAATGACTTGAGCGACGGCGGGTTCACCTTGTGAAAAAGCTCGACCAGCTCCTCCCCCACATCCCTCGGCTTTCGCCCGAGCGCAAGCTCTACGCGCTCCTCGGTGCCGAATAGATTCATGGCGAGAGGGAACGATGCCCCTCTCACGTTCTCGAAGATCAGAGCCGGGCCCTTCTCCTTTATCACCCTGTCGGCGATTTCCGAAGCCTCGAGGTCCGAATCGACCTCGGCCTTCACCCGTTTCAAATCCCCGATTGCGTCGAGGTAGTTTATAAATTCCTGAAGGTCGAGAAACTGTTTTTTAGCCATTTTAGACACCAATCCGTTACAGCCTGATTATCCACTGCGAAAAGCCTGACATGCCGGTGAGAAACGATACTGCGGAACGGATAAAATATCCGTGAAACTGCGCCCTAGTCGAGCTCCCCTTGTTTCCAGCCGTTGCCCGTCGGGACGCCTACCACATTCAGCACCTTGTCTACGTACCCCTCGATAAGGTCGCTAACGGTCTCGGCCTTAAGATAATGCGGCGGGCTTATCGGCATTATGATCGCCCCCTCGCGCGACAGCTTGAGCGCGTTTTCGAGCGCGATTGAGCTGAGCGGCGTTTCCCTGAGCGCTATGACGAGCCGCCTCCTCTCTTTCAGGGCCACCTGCGCTATGCGCGTAATAAGCGAATCGCCTATGCCGTTCGCTATCTTGGCGAGCGTGGATACCGAGCACGGGATGACTACGAGGGAATCGAAGTGATTGCTCCCGGACGAAAACGGGGCAGCGAGGTCCGAATCGCTGTATATGTCCTTAACCCACGGGCGGAGCTCTTCGATCTTGAGCCCGAGCTCCTCGTTAAGAACGTGTCTCCCCCACTTGCTCGAAATAAGGAACTTGTCGTCGGGGCATCTTCTTAGGAACTCGACCCCGTATGCGACGCCTGATGCGCCGGTAATGCCTACAATTGTTCTCATAATCTAGGGTAAGTATATCCCGGCGAGGACGAAAAGAAAAACGGAAAATCCAACCAGTATGTTGATTTTAAAGAATGCGAGGTCCACGTTAGCCGACTTTCTCTGCTCGAGGAAAAGGAGTATTCCGATAATGGCGACCATGATTCCGGCGACTATGGTCTTGAACATGAGGAAGTATAAAAAGGCGATGGAGAAGAACGCCGCCTGGTGGAGAAGACTCGATATATAAAGCGCCGTCCCCCTTCCGAAGCGCGCCACGATCGAATATATCCCCTGCTCCCTGTCGAACGCCTCGTCCATCGTCGCGTATATGATGTCGAACCCCGAAACCCAGAAAAGCGTAAACAGTGCGAGCAATACGCCCGGATAAATGCTGTGAAGCGAGCAGGTTACGGCCACCCACCCTCCGAGAGGGGCCAGCGCGAGCCCGAGCCCTACCCCGAAGTGGCAGAGCCACGTAAAGCGCTTCATGAGCGGATATATGATGAAAACGACGAGCGGTATCGGCGACAGGTACAGGACGAGGTCGCATATCTTGTACGCCGCGGCGAAGTAAAGAACGAGCCCAGCGATAGTTACGGCGGAGGCCTTCGCCAGGCTCAGCTTCCCCGACGGCAGCTCCCTGTCCTTCGTCCGGGGATTAAGTGCGTCTATCTTCCGGTCGAGTATCCTGTTTATCGCCAGCGCGGCGGTCCGCGCTCCCGTCCCCGCGAGTATTATGAGCAAGAGGAGCTTTAAATTCGGAAGCCCTCCCCACGCGAGAAAGGCCCCGGCCAGAATCATCGGCAGCGAAAACAGCGTGTGCTCGAATTTAACGAAATTGCTGTAATTTTTAATACTATTCATGTTAAGAGGGCAATGCTTCTGATTCGGGCCTAGAGTCTACTTTACTTTTAACGTTCCTTCTATACACTAAGGCGGTAATCCCCTGAGGCAGAGAAAATTATGCCAACTCCCGAGCTCGCCGAAAGAATAACCAACGACCTCCTCGAAGGAAACCTGCAGGACATACGGGACGTCCTCACGGATGTCCATCCGGCCGAAATCGCCGGGATCCTGACGGCGTTCCCGCCCGAGGATTACCAGCGTATTTTGGAGGCGCTCGACGCCGAAACGGCCTCCGAAGTCATATTGGAGCTCGACCCCGAGCACAGGGAAGAGATACTGGGCGAGCTCGACGCCGAGAAGATCGCCGAGATAGTCGAGGAGATGGAATCCGACGACGCCGCCGACCTTATCGGCGAGCTCCCCGAGCAGACGGCGACTTCAGTTCTCTCGAAGATGGACCCAGAGGGCCTCCGCGACGTCGAGCCTCTTCTCAAATACCCCGAAGACTCCGCGGGCGGCATTATGCAGACCGAGCTCGTCAAGGTCGGCAGCAATTTCACGGTCCGCGACGCCATAAACTGGATAAGGCTCATCGCCGACGAGATCCCGGACTTTTATCAGATATTCGTAACGGACGAAAGCGACGGGCTCCTCGGAGACATCTCCCTCCAGACGCTCATTCTGGCGACCCCGGGCTCGAAGGTCACGGACATCATGGAGCCGCTCGAAGTGACGGTCACCCCCTACATGGACCAGGAGGACGTCGCGAAAATATTCCAGAAGTTCGACATACTGTCCGTCCCCGTCGTGGACGACGACGGCGCTCTTCTCGGCAGGATCACGGCAGACGACATCCTCGACGTTATAGCCGAAGAGGCTTCCGAGGACATAATGCAGATGGCCGGTGTCGGCGATACGCTCCACCCAATCTACACCCCTACCCGTACGCGCATAAAGCTGAGAATCCCGTGGCTTCTCATGACCCTCGTCGGCGAGCTCTTCATCGCGTTCATCATCGTCTATGCGTTCGAGCCGACCCTCCAGAAGGTGGCGATACTGGCTGCGTTCATGCCCGCGATCATGGCCACAGGGGGCAACGTAGGTCTCCAGACGACTACCATTGTCATAAGAAGCCTCGGCATGGGGACCATCAATATAAAACAAATACTGAGGATTATCTTTCTGGAAGTAAGGGTCGGGGTCACGCTCGGCTTTATATGCGGCCTGATGGCGGCGGGCATAGGCGCGCTTATAAGCTACAACGAGCCCGAGGTTTTCAAGATCGCGATAGCGGTATTCATTGCGATGCTGTCCGCCACCATGGCGACATCATTCATCGGGGTCGCCGGGCCGCTGGTGCTTCACAAGCTGAAATTCGATCCGGCGGCGGCGTCCGGGCCGTTCCTGACGATGTTCAACGACATCTTCGGCTCCGTCTTCTACCTCTTCATTGCAATGCTGATTTTCAACTGAGTAAACCGGGCGCGTCTCTCCTCGCTCGCGAGCTCTTCGAAGTACCGAACAGCAGGGACATGCGGCTTTACTTCGCCAGCTTCGTGCACGCTTCGAGCCCCTTCTGGTTGCAGAAGAACTGTGTACACGACACGACCATCTCGTAGTTATAAGTATCGCCCTCTTTCCAGTCCGACCTGCACTTTTCGACAATATTCCTCTCGGGCGTGCCGTCCTCGAAAGACGTAACCAGGGTCTCGGCCCTGTCCCTCGCCTCGGTCCGTTTCTTGACGCATTCCTCGCGCTCGAAATTCATCTGGTACCTGCTGTTGCACCACGTATTGATCTCATCCTCCGGAAGGGCTTCCTCTTTTAGCTCTTCCGGCGCGAGCGCGGCGGTGTCCATCGATTTCTCGGTCACGTCCCCTGGCCCGGGCGGCGGCGGGCCGACTTCTTCTGCAGACTGAAGGGCCTCCTGAACAGCCGCCTGTTCCGCGGGACTCACCGAGTGGCCGGCGGCGGGAGCTTCTTCGGTCGCGGCCGGGGCCGGAGTTGCAGCCGGCTTTGGTGACGGTGCCGGCTCGGCCTTCTCGGCTTCCGGTTTTGGTGGAGCGGGCGGGGGCTCTGTTGCAACCGGCTCGGGTTCCGCGGCCGGTGCCGGGGGCGCCGTGGCGGCAGGCGTTTCTATTTTTGCAGTTTCCGCGGCGGGTGGAGCCGGCGCCTCGGGGGCCGGTTTCGTCGGCTCGGGCGCTTTTACGGCAGGGGGCGGCGTGGGCTTTGGCGCTTCGACGACCGGGGCCGGCGGGGCGGGCTTCTCAACCTCCACAGCCTCCAGCGCCGCGCCAGTATTCGCTGTCCCCGAAAGCTCTTCGAGGACTTCCTCCCTCGTCCTTGGCGCGGGGGTCGCCGCGGGGGCTGCCGGGACTTCCTCTTCCACGTACTGCTCCTCTATCTGGGTAGACTCTTCTAAAGGCGCTGTCCCGATAGCCGTCTCCGATAGGTTCTCAGGGGCAGTGCTTCCGGGGGCCGGGGCTGCCGGAGCGGCGGCGACCGCGCCCAGGTCCTCTATGTCTTTATAAACCTTGTTTATCCTTGCAACGGAGCGGTTCACGTCTGCGCCGGCACGGCTTACGAGCTCTTCCTTCGTACCGAAGTCTTCCTGGGTGCATGCAGCGCCATAGAGATTAAGCGCCCTCTCGTAATCCGATATGGCCGAAGCCGAATCCGCCTGGACCGACTCGAACCTTGCAGGCGGAGTAATAGTCCCGAGCTGCTTCCCGAGGGCGCTCATTATGGAGAAATAACCCGAAAACTCGCTCGAGCATTCCTCGGGCGGCGCCGATTGAAGCGGGAGGACGTTCGCGCTCACCTGCGAGGCAACCTGCGAATATTCATATAGTATGGGCGTCACATTTTTGAGATATATCTTTTCCGCATTGCTGTAATTGTTGGCCGCGCGCGCAGGCGCACCGTAGGCCTGCGCCAGGATCACGGCGAACAACACCGCTGACAGTATAGAAATAACCTGCCTCTCGAAGAGTATTATTCTTCCATTCATAACTCACTCCGGACCGTCGTATTCCATCATCCCCCAATGATGAACCGACGTATCGAAAACCCGGTACCCGGCTTTATTATAAAATACCAACCCGCTTTTCACCAGACCGGCCAAAGGATACATTCCCCGAGCCCTCGCGGAGAGGCCGTTCTTTGGTAATAATAACAGTATGATGAACGGGCAGGAGGCCTATCTCCTGAGAAAAACCCCCTACGGCGAAAGGGACTACGTCCTCACGCTTTTCACCAGAGAGTCGGGGAAGATAAGCGGGTTCGCGAAGAACGCCCGGACGAGCGGGAAGCGCTTCGGAGGCAGGATAGAGCCGTTCGTCCTCTTCCGCGCGAGATACAAGGAAAAGTCCGGCGGGCTAAGGCTCGTGGACGACGCCGAAACGGTAAAGGTCTTCCGCCGCCTCATGGAAGACATTGAGCTCTTCCTCTGGGGGAGCCTCGCCCTCGAAATCGTGGACGTCCTCACCCCGAAGGACGCCCCGAACGAAGAGATGTTCGAAGCGCTGACGGGGCTATTCACAGAGCTCGACGAGGGCAAAAGTGCCCTCCCCGCCGTGCTCGAATTTCAGCTCCGCACCCTCGCCCTTTCCGGATACGAGCCCAACCTCGTGGCCTGCGCCGAGTGCGGGAACGACGCCGGCGACAGGGCATATTTTAGTATAAGAAGGGGCGGCGTAGTCTGCACAGCATGCGGCAGCAGGGCTGAAAACGGCGGCTTGATATCGAGAGAATTTCTCGGACGAAGGGATTTGATGGAGCTTCACCTTGAGAATGTTGTAAAATACGTAAAACTGTTTCTCAGATTCACCGAATACCACACAGAGAGAAAATTGAATTCGTCGAAGTTCATAGAGGAGCTGACAGTATGATAAAAATTCCCGGTTTCCTGGGGAGCGGTATATCCTGCGGAATCAAAAAGAGAGGCAAAAAGGACCTCGCCCTTTTATTCTCGGAAACCCCCGCGAAAGCGGCCGGCTTATTCACGACGAATGTAGTGAAGGCCCCGCCCGTCGTCCTCGGAATGGAGAGGATAAAGGGCGGATACTGTCAGGCTGTGCTAATTAACAGCGGCATCGCGAACGCGTTCACGGGCCCAGCGGGCATGAAGGCCGCGGTCCAGACGTCGCGCGACCTCGCACAGGGCCTCGGCATAACGGAAGACCTCGTCATACCGTCCTCGACGGGGCTCATCGGCGGCCCGCTCCCGACGGATAAAATAAAGAAGGCCGTTCCCGAGCTTGTCTCCGAGCTAAGGGAAGACGGCATACTCGACGCCGCCGAGGCCATCATGACGACAGACGCGTTTCCGAAATACGCGTCAGTGAACATCACCATAGGCGGCAGCAAAGGCACAGTCGCCGTCATAGGCAAAGGGGCCGGGATGATAATGCCGAACATGGCTACGATGCTCGCCTACATCATGACGGACATAAACGTCGGCAAGAGGGCGCTATCGAAGCTCCTCACCGACTCGAACGGAAACTCGTTTAACAAGATCATAGTGGACGGCGACACGTCCACGAACGACACCGTCCTCCTCCTCGCCAACGGCAAGCTCGGCAACAAGGCAGTAGACGGCGGGAAGGATTATCAAAAGCTGCTTGGCGCGGTAACCGAGGCTGCATCCGAGGTCGCCCACATGATAGTCAAGGACGGCGAAGGCGCGACGAAGGTTGTGAAGATAATCGTCAAGGGCGCGAAGACCGAAAAGGACGCCGAGGCCGTCGCCCGGACGATCGGAACGTCGCTCCTCGTAAAGAGCGCCCTCTTCGGCGAAGACCCGAACTGGGGCAGGATAGTCGCCGCGGCGGGGCGCGCGGGCGTGGATTTCAACCCCGACAAGCTCGACCTCTTCTTCGCCGATCACAAGGTCATAAGCAGCTCGAAAGAGGTCATGGACGAAGCCAGGGCCCTCGAAGTCATGAAGACCCCGAGCTTCTCGATAACCCTCGATTTAAAATCGGGCAAGAAAAGCTCCTTCGTCGTAACGAGCGACATCACGTTCGAATACCTCAAGATCAATGCCCATTACAGAACATGAGAGCTCTTATTTTGGCGTGATAAATTTAAGTAGCCTATATTGAGAGTATATATATTATATATAGCATGTTGTCATTCCCAACGATTCCGAGCAAGCGAGGAATCTCCCACATTCTGTCGTTCCCGAATGCCTGTATCGGGAATCCATTTCCACCAGCAATCCGTCAAGAGTTTTTGTCATTTCGAACGAATGTGAGAAATCTGCTTTTAGTCCGTCAATCTGAACCTGATTCAGAATCTCGTTTTTATTTGTCATCTAGAACAACGATTTCGAGCGAGCGAGGAATCGGACGTCCTGAGCCGATTGCAAGAAAGCATATCTCGTACTGCTCGGAAAGACCTCGAATTAAAACAGTGAGAGATCTATCTTTGGATAATTGCTTGAGGATATATGCTGATAGAACTGAGCATAGAGACCGAGCCGCCCTCGCCTTCAATTCGGCACCGGAACACTAGCTGGATACCTTCAGTCCAGTTCCGGGGCACTCCCCTTCGAATGCGGGTTGTAACTGGACCTCACTTCCCCGCATCGACGCCGATCAGTTCCTCTATCGACTTCGCCCCTTCCCTCTCCATGAACTCGACGAGCCCCTTGTTTATCTTCCCGGCGACCGCCGTTCCCTCTCCCCTGAGGGCCGTCACGATCTGTAGCGCCTTCGCCCCGGCCTTTATCTTTTCGAGCGCTGTCCCGGCGTCCTTTATCCCACCGACGCCGATGATGTCGAGCCTGTCCCCGGCGCTCCTGTATATGTAGGCGATCTTCTCCGTAGCCATCCGCCTGTAATCCGGGTCGTCCCCGCTGAGCCCGCCCTGCTGCGTCCTCCACCTCTCCCCGTACTTCGCCTTCATCTCCGAAACGTCCGCCGTGTTCGTCGCTATTATCCCCGTCATCCCGTGGTCTATCGCAACCTCCAGTATGTCGTCGAGTGCTTTCCAGTCGAGCTCGGGCGCGACCTTCACAAACAGCGGCTTCCGCCCGCCCTTCCCCTCCATGGCGTCTATAACAGCCTTGACGATGTTGGCGGTCCGCCCCTTCTCGTGGAGCTTCCGGAGGCCGGGCGTGTTGGGCGAGCTCACGTTTATCGCGAAGTAGTCGGCGTATCCGTAAAGCCTCTCCGCAACCACGGCGTGCGCGCGCGGCGAATCGTCGTGCGGGACGTCCTTGTTCATCCCGATGCTGATCCCGAGCTTAAACGGGGGATTGTTGTAGCGGCCGAGGTTCTTCGCGACGACATCCATCCCCGGGCTGTTGAACCCGAGCCAGTTTATCGCCGTCCCCGGCGCGACCATAAACTGCCTTGGCTTCGGATTCCCCGGCTGGCGGTATTCGAGGACGGAGCCGACCTCCACCGCCGCGAACCCGAGCTGCCAAAGTGCGAGCGCCGCTCGCCCCGCCTTGTCCCATCCCGCGCCTACGATGAGCGGATTTTCGAGCTCGACCCCGCCGAGATTCACGCGGAGCCTCTCGTCCGTAAAGCGCCTGCCGCCGGCGGCGAATAATTCTACGAGCTTTAATGTTAAGGGGGTCAGTTCGGCGAGATGAAGGGATTCCCTCGCCAGATCGTGAAAAGTTTCGGAATCGAGCCTGTCCAGCACAGGCCTTATTATCTCTTTATACATTGAACCTGAATAGCATTATGTCCCCGTCCTTGACGACATACTCCTTGCCCTCGGAGCGCATCTTCCCGGCTTCCTTGAGCGCCGTCTCCGAGCCCGCTACGATGAAGTCGTCGTATGACGCCGTCTCGGCGCGAATGAACCCGCGCTCGAAGTCGGTATGGATCACGCCCGCCGCCTGCGGGGCCTTCCACCCCTTCCTTATAGTCCACGCCCTGACCTCCTTCGGCCCCTGCGTGAAGTAGGTGATTATTCCAAGCTTATCATATGCAATCCTGACCAGCCTGTCGAGCCCGGAATTCTCGAGCCCGAGCTCATTCAAAAATAGCTTCTTCTCGTCGTATGGGAGCTCGGCTATCTCCGCCTCGATCTTCGCCGAAAGGACGATAACCTCGGAGCCCTCCTTCGCGGCGTATTCCCTCACCTTACTCACCTCTTCGTTCCCTGCGGCGTCGGGAATATCGTCCTCGCTCACGTTACAAACGTAGACCATCGGTATGTCGGTAAGGAGATACATCTCCTTTACAACCCTCGCCGTCTCCTCGTCCAGAGGAAAATTCCTTACCTTATTCCCGTTCTCGACGAATTCCTTAAGGCGGGTCAACACTTCGAGCGCGTCCTTAACCTTCTTGTCCCCGCTCTTGGCCTGCGACTGGAGCTTGTCCTGCCGCTTTTCGAGGGTTTCGAGGTCCTTCAGCAAAAGCTCGTCCTCTATGATGCTTATGTCCCGCATCGCGTCGGGAAAGCCCTCGACGTGTATCACGTTATCGTTCTCGAAGCAGCGGACGGTATGGAGGATAAGATCGACTTCCCTTATGCTCGCGAGGAAGGCGTTCCCCCTGCCCTTCCCCTCGGACGCGCCTTTGACGAGCCCGGCGATGTCCACGACTTCCAGGTAAGTCGGCGTCAGCTTCTGCGGCTTCACCAGCTCCGAGAGCTTATGGAGCCTGTCGTCCGCGACGGCCACCACGCCGACGTTATCGTCGATCGTCGTGAACGGAAAATTCCCGACTTCGGCCCCCGCGCTTGTAAGGGCGTTAAAAAGTGTAGACTTCCCCACGTTGGGAAGCCCTACCAGTCCGCATCTGAGTCCCATGATCCTTTTTTATACCTTTAATATTGAATTTCTATCCGCAAGAAAAGTCAGGAGATAACGTACCTTAACGAAAAGAGCAGTCAAGGAACCCGGCCGAGGGTTAAAGAAGCTTTTGAGCCCCGGAAAAATTTGCAAGCAACCGCCACGAAAGTATAATATTTTTCGGAAGGCATTCGATTCGGTCACAGGTTCCATAATTCACGGGAGACAGGTGAATGACAGGATTTAAAAAGATACTCCTGGTTTACAGCGGAAAAGAAAACGGTCAGGACGCCCTGGAGCGCGCCTTTTCCATCGCCAAACACAATGGCTCCAGCCTCACGATCGTCGATGTGCTCGAAAAGATACCCGACAGAATGGACGATTTTCTCGAAACTGTCTCTGTAACCCAGCTCGAAAATGCCATCCTCGGCGACAGGCTCTCCGAGATCAAAGCCTCTATAAAGAAATTCGAGAGCCGGAAAAGGATCAAGGCCGACGTCGAGATACTGATCGGGAAGCCTCAGATAGAAATAATAAGAGAGGTGCTCAGGAACAACCACGACCTCGTGATAAAAACGGCCGAAGGCAAAAGCGGAACGAAGGAGTTCTTCCTTGGTAGCATCGACGTCAGCCTCCTTCGTAAATGCCCCTGCCCGGTATGGATGCTGAAACCGTCCAGGTCCCGGAAGTATTCCCGCATACTCGCCGCCATCGATCCCGACCCGATGGACGAGACTGCCGGCGAGCTCAACGAGTCCATCCTGGAGCTCGCCCGCTCCGTCGCAAAGCTCGAAAAAAGCGAGCTCCACATAGTCCACGTGTGGAATCTCTTCGGCGAAAAGGCGCTCAGGGGGCCGCGTTTCGGGAAGAACGAAGCGCAGATAAAAAGGATCCTCAGCGAAACACGGCGCGCCCACAGGGAGCTTACGGAAAGGCTACTTGCCAAAGCCGATATGGACGAATCCGAATACAAGCTCCATCTGCTTAAAGGCGACCCCGCCGAGATCATCCCCAAATTCGCCGCGAGGCACAAAATGGACCTCGTCGTCATGGGCACCGTCTGCAGAACTGGTCTGCCCGGCTTTATCATAGGCAACACGGCGGAATCCGTCTTGAATCAGGTCAGATGCTCGCTTCTGACCGTTAAACCGGCCGGATTCGTCTCGCCCGTAGAGCTCTGATTGCCTTAAAGTGAATTTAATAGAATGGCTCTGCTCTCAGCTGCCCTGCGGCAGTTTCAGGGCAAGGGCTTTCTTGTATATTGAACCATACGCTCCTGTGGTTGCCGTCCCCGTTACCCGTCAGAAAAAACAAAATGTAATGTATTTCCTCGTGCCTTAAAGCCATCAGAAAGGTGGTGTGATCGAGCCCGCTCTGAAACGCGATTTCGTCTCTGGACTGACAGGCGACGAGGCTGTCGGGCGGGGCGTCGCCGCACGTGAGGTTGTTCCTTACCGTAATCTCGCTTACTATCGGCACCTCGGTGGCGTCGAGGTCCTTTATATCGTCTCTCGACTTGCTCGCCTCCTCCATGCATTCAGCCTGATCGATCCAGACGGCCGTCTCCTCGTCTGTCAGAGGCCTTTGTTCAATGATCTCTCCGCCTATCGGGTCCGAGTCCGAGCTCCCGATCTCTACACAGCCCGCGAGAAACACCGGCACAAACAAAACAGCAACGTATAAATATTTCACGATCCGACCTCCGGAACAGGTTTAACAAAAGACAGTAATTTTCGCCTTGGGCCAAAGATCGGTCTGCACAGGAGGATGCAGAATTCCCCACGCCCCTTCTCTTACATATAATTTACCCGGATTTAGAGCCTTAGTAGAGCGGAAAAAAGGACCCCGTGAAAAGATGTATCAGCATCTTTTTCCCGCTTCCGCGTTAGCCATGCGGCCATTTTCCAGTCCCCATTGACGGGGGTTCCGGCCTGCATCATAATCTCGGCAATGAGGGCCCTCCGGCGGACGGCGCATCATAAAACCCTCGGGTAAAGGAGAAGCAAATGAATCGTAATTTTTTAAATCCCGGATTTATCTTTTCTGCCTTATCATGCCTGGCCCTGGCCGCCGTTTTAAGTGCCGTCTCTGTCCCGTCGGCATCCGCCGACGCTCCGGGCGGAACGGCCAAGGGGAAGATACAGTACAAGGATAAAACGGTCGAGCTTAAGTATGCTTACATCATCACGGGGCCCGACATGTTCGACCCCGACCAGACCGAAACCACAATAATCCTCTCCCCTACGGACCTCTCCGAAACGATAGCCAAATGCGAGTCCCAAAGCTGTGCGGGCGGGCTGACCGAGGGAATGACTTTGTCTACGGAAGACTTCGGCGGCACAGTGAGGGTCGTCTACTGGGTCGTCACGAACAACGGTCTCATGCAGTATTCGGGTAATACGGATACCTCTGCCCTGACACTTACCACGGACACCCCCGAGAAAAAGGCCGGCAAAATGTCGGTTGACGCCTCGGCCGCCGAGGGGCCAAAGATAGACGTCGAATTCGACGCCCCGCTCACAAAAGCCTTTAAAGAATAGGGCTTAGAGGAGCGTTCGGGAGGCGGCGTTCTTACGTTCGAGGGGCCCGGGGGGCGGAAGGGATCCCGCGCAAACGGCAATCGAAGCTTACAGTAAATAAAAAAATAGCTTAGAAACTGCGTCACAATCATGTAATTTTGATTTATTGATAAAACGGATACGCCCTGAAACGGGCGTCGAGAAGACGAAGGAGGATTGCCCATGAACCGCACAAATAAAGAGATAACCGGGATTTTGATTCCGGCCCTTTTATTCCTTGTCGTATCGATACTGCCGCTGGGGGCGTTTTTCGCCGACCCGGCCGAGGCGGATACGTTCGACAACAAAGAGAAGATTTATCTAAAAGACATAACGCCTATACTCTACGAGCTTTCCGAGCTGGGTAAGTCCGTAAGCGCAAACGCCGTCAGCCTCATCCACGGGGCCCCCGACAAATGCTCCTACGAGTTCGGATACTATCAGGGCATAGTCGAATCCTTAAAGACAAGGCTCACGACCATCCCCCCGCCGCCTAGAATGGGCGAGGTCCACGCTACGGCGCTTCAGGCAATCGGCGATTATTCGAACGGCCTCTCGCAATATGCAACAGCATGCGTCGAAACCGACAGCAACATTAAATCCGAATACGCCGAGCGCGGATGGCAGAACCTCGTTTCGGCCGACAACAAGATACGGCAGGTTAACAGCCTAATAACGAGCCCGTCGGCTGCCGCCGCGGCTCCCGCTCCGAATACGGTCAAGGAAACATCCGCCCAGAAGATCGAGCGCATGTGCACCGCGAGCTGGCCGGCCGACCAGCGCATGCAGGAATACTGCATAAAGAACCAGACGGAATCCCTGGCCACGCTCAACCAGATGCTTCAGCAATACCCCGCCGGCTCCCCCGAAAGGAAGATCATCCAGAGCTGCAGCGCCGTCTGGAAAAAGGGCGAGATTTACGATTACCGCATGACTGTATTCTGCGTCAACAATCAGCTCGGCACGAATTGAGGTATCCTGTTTACAGGAGAGTGCCATGATTGAAATCATCCCTTTCGATGAAGAGAATATAATAGGTTTCCGCGTCAAGGGAAGGCTCGAGGACAACGAGTTCGACGAGATAGTCGGGATTATGGAGGAGAGGCTAAAGCTCCATAAGAAGCTCAGGGTCTACGCCGAGATGGAGGAATTCAAGGGGATGTCCGTAAACTCCTTCATGAAGGACATCCACTACGGCCTGAGATACTGGCGCGAATTCGACAAGGAAGCCGTCGTTTCCGACAAAGGCTGGCTCAGCGCGTGGGTCCAGATCGCCGGGAGCATAGTCCCCGGCGTCGAGGTCCGTCACTTCACCTTCGACGAGAAGGAAGAAGCGAAGGAGTGGATAAGGGAGTAATCACAATCCCTAATCCCCACGCCGAGAGATTCCCATGAATAAGAACGGCGCCGTCTACAGAGCCGCCCGGCCCGGCGAGGAGACTGCCGTCTCCAACCTCGTCGCCCGCTCGTTCAACGAATTCATCGCCCCCGGGTTTTCCGAAGAAGGCATAGACGAATTCTTTAAATACGCGAACCCGCGTTCCCTCGCGAAGCGCTCGGAAGGCTCCCACTTCGTTCTCGTCGCCGAAGTCGATGGCGAGATAGCCGGCATGATAGAAATCCGGGAGATGAAGCACATCTCCATGCTCTTCGTCGATAAAGCCCACCACCGAAAGGGCATCGGGAAAGAGCTCTTCAGGCGAGCGCTCAGGCGCATAATGTCCGAAGAATCTCTTCCCGAAAGGGTGACGGTCCACTCCTCCCGCTTCGCCGTCCCCTTTTACGAAAGCCTCGGCTTCACGAAGACCTCCGAAGAGAAGATCATATACGGCGTCATCCACATCCCTATGGCGCTCACGCTGCCTGAGGGTAGAATATTACGGCGTGAACACTCCACAAACGAAGAAATCGACGGTAGACGAGATAAAAGCGCGGTTTGACGCCGACGTCGAAAGGTTCTCGAACCTCGAAACAGGCCAGCAGGCCGTCCTGGACGCCCCGCTCATGCTGGATATGATTTCCCGCACTGCGGCGGGTCTAAAACCCGACGCCGAAAACATCCTCGACATCGGCTCCGGAGCGGGGAACAACACCATCTCCATACTCCGGCTCCTGCCGGGCCTTAACTGCGACCTCGTAGACCTCAGCCTCCCGATGCTCGGGCGCGCCCGCGAGAGGCTGGCCGCCGAGAACTCGGGAGATGTCAGGATATTCCACGGGGATTTCCGGGACACCGCCCTTCCCTCTTCACACTACGACATCGTGGTAGCCGCCGCCGTCCTCCATCATTTGCGGGACGACGCCGACTGGGAAGGATGCTTCCGCAAGATACACGCCCTCATGAAACCGGGCGGCGTATTCCTCGTGAGCGACATGGTATGGAGCTCAAGCCCCGCCCTTCACGCTATCGAATATGAGCGCTATGGGGCCTACCTTGAAAGCCTCGGCGGAGCCGAATACCGGGAGAAAGTCTTCGCTTACATAGACAAGGAAGACACCCCGAGAAGCATTTCCTATCAGCTCGAGCTTATGAAGAAGTGCGGCTTCACTGAAACGGACGTCCTTCACAAGAACGCCTGTTTCGCCGCCTACGCCGGAATAAAATAGCGCGGGCACGGCAGTCCCGCGCGGCTGATTTTCGAAGGAGGATTGAATGTCTGACGGAAATCTTTTCAGCCGGAGAGAATTCGTCAGGATAGCGGGCATGGGCCTGCTTTCCGCCGCGGCCGGGGCCTGCGCCCCCAAAGTCACGAAGCCGCCCGTCCGCCCCTACCGCTACTTCCCACTGGTAAACGTGTCCGAGGACAGGGTCATAAGGCAAGCCGTCGGCCTCCGGCCCTACAGGCCCTCGGGGTTCGTCGTCCGCCGCGAGCGCATCGGCACGAAAGACATCGTCCACAATTACGGCCACGGTGGCGGCGGCCTCACCCTCTCCTGGGGAACATCCCACATCGCGGTGAAGGAAGCCGCCCCGCTCGGGCATAGATCATGCGCAGTCCTCGGGTGCGGCGCCGTCGGTCTTTCTGCGGCGAGGCTCCTCCAGATAGAGGGCTATGCAGTCACCATATACGCAAAGGACCTTCCCCCACATACGACGTCCAACGTCGCCGCCGGTCAATGGTCGCCCTTCACGGTATTCGACGAAGAGATGATAACGCCGGCCTTCTACCAGCAGTTCCTCCGGGCGGCGCGTCTTTCCTTCGGGTACTACAGGAATATGATCGGCGGCAAATACGGCGTAAGAGTGGCCGATAATTTTTACTTCGGGAACGACCCCGTAACGCTCCCTTCCGTCATCCACGATCTCCCCGAAATCTACGGCGAGCCCAAAACCCTGGTCCCGGGCGAGTACCCGTTCGACGAGCCCTCGTGTAAAACCGTAAAGACGATGCTCATAGACACCCCGGTCTATCTCAACGCCGTGATGGCCGATTTCCGGGGGGCAGACGGGAGGATAATAGTCAGGGATTTCAGGGATATCGCGGATATCATGTCGCTCCGTGAGCCGCTCATAATGAACTGCACCGGCCTCGGGTCGTACTTTCTCTTCAAGGACCGCGAGCTCGAGCCCGTAAAGGGCCAGCTCACCGTCCTAGTGCCCCAGCCCGAGATCGACTACATCACCCTCATGAGGCGTGACGGCCTCTACATGATGCCCCGCTCGGACGGCATAATGCTCGGCGGCTCGCACCAGTACGGCGACTGGACCCTCTCTCCCGACCCGGTCGTAACCGAGCATATATTCACGGGCCAGTCGAGGTTCTGGAAAGACCTCCCGGTCGTATGATGTAGAATGCCGCTGGTGTAAAATATAGCCATGACGGACTTCACACAGGTTCTCCTGGGGACCATAGTCGCGCTTCTGCCGATAGTTAACCCCTTTTCCGTCGCCATCACGTTCATATCGCTCTCGAAGGATATGGACGATTCGAAGCGGAACCGCGAGGCCCTCCTCGCCTCCGTTTACATGACCATAATCCTCGTCATATTCCTCGTCGCGGGCGTCCTCATAATGAAGTTCTTCGGCATATCCCTGCCGGGCATCCGCATAGCGGGCGGCATAATCATCCTCAGCATCGGGTTCAAGATGCTGAACCCCGAATATAAAGACCTCCGCGCCATAAACGCCGAGAACAAAACTGGCAACACGGACGACATAGCCTTCAGCCCGCTCGCCGTTCCCATGCTGAGCGGTCCCGGCGCCATTGCCGTGACATTGGGCATGGCCACAGCCGCTGGCTCTACGCTCGACTATGCGGCCGAGTCTCTCGGCATAATGGTCGTCGCCGCGGTCACTTATATATGCCTCAGGGTAGCGGGCAGTGTGAAGAACCTCCTCGGCGAATACGGGGTCAACGTCCTCACGCGCATACTCGGATTCATACTCATCTGCGTAGGCGTCCAGTTCATAGTCGTCGGAATCTACGACTTCATACTCAACGAAGAATTCTCGAGGCCGATCCTCCAGATGATAAAAGAGGTATGGAATGAATGAGAGCGAAAATTTCGTCGGCCGGCGGGCCGGCTTCGCCCCTCCGGCCCGTCAGGCTCCGCCGGACGTCACCATAAGGCGCTACAGTCCCGAGGACGCCGAGGCCATATCCGATCTCTACAGGAAATCCGTCACGGAAATAGGTATCGAGCGCTACTCCCCGGCCGAGGTCGAGGCATGGGCGTCCTACGCCGACGAGGTCGAAGAGCTTCGCCACAGATTAGCCGAGGGCCTCACGCTCATAGCCGAATGCCGGGGCCGAGTGGCGGCGTTCGGGCAGCTTAAGCCCGCAAATCGCGTCGAATTCCTCTACACGCTGAAAGACTTTTCGAGGATGGGCATTGCCACTTTTCTATACGGACGGCTCGAAGAAGCGGCAGTCGCCTCCGGCTCCAGGGTCCTCCATACCGACGCAAGCAGGATATCGAGGCCGCTATTCGAGAAGATGGGCTTCTTTCTGGTCGAGGCCGTGGTCGAAGAGCGAAAGGGCGTCAAGCTAGAGTGCTTCGTTATGAGAAAAGAGCTGCCGCGGTAGATTCACTCTCCCGACATACAATCCGCTCCAGGTTCTGCGTTTAAATGGTAATTTTCGACTTTAAGCCCAAAATGGGTTGATTATGCCGCCGTTCATTCTATAATACATACGCTTTACAGAGGAGACAGACTATGAATAAATCAGACCAAAACCTGGGCGCATTCCTTTTCGTATCCGCCATAGTTATCTTTTTCATCCTGGCCATTTATCTCTGGCTCAGCTGAGCCCCACTCCCACTCAGGGCCGCAGTATCCACCACCGCACTAAAACCGGATAATGGGAAACGGGGGTATGTAATCTTACATACCCCCTTCCCTGTTCTGTCCAATAATCTGACAATCGACATATCGTACAACTCCAGTCCCCCGGTATTTACTTGACTGCCGTATGGCACGGTTATTGCACTAATTTTCGACATAGAGTTGAGATCGAGGCGATGACAAATACATCCGCAGTCAAAGAACGGAACGGGGAGGAACCGGCCGGATACAGGGGCTGCGCCCACTGCGGCGACCCCACCGATACCCGGACGGCTGTCGAAGCGGGCGACCTCCGCTTTTGCTGCACGGGGTGCCGCGCCGTTTACGAGATACTGAACACCCTCGGCCTCGACGATTATTACAAAATCCGCGCCGCCCAGAACATACCCGGTTCCGCCCCGGCGCAAGACCCCGGCTCCGCCGAGGATTATTCTTACCTCGACCAAAAGAGTTTCATGGACCTGTACACGGCTGAAGAAAGCCCACTCACCATGAACTTCTACGTCGAAGGCATAGAGTGTGCTGCATGCCTCTGGCTCATCGAAAAGATACCCTCGTGCGCCGAGGGCATAGAGTCCGTATCGCTCAACATGTCGGATAATACGGCGTCCGTCACATTCACTCCGGACAAGAAATTCTCCTCCTTCCCCGATGCCGTAAAGAGATTCGGCTACAGGGCGCATCCACTAAAGCCGGGCGAGGACACGGACGACCTCAGGAAAAAGGAGAACAGGCGCTCGCTCATAAGGCTCGCCGTCGCCGCCGTGTGCGCGGGCAACATCATGCTCCTCTCCGCCGCCGTCTATGCCGGCGCGGGCGGCGTTTTCGAGAAATATTTCACGCTGGTCAGCTTCATGCTTTCGATACCGGTCGTAACGTACTGCTCACTGCCCTTTTACAGGAGCGTCGCCGGTGCGCTCAGGTCCGGGCGCGTAACGGTGGACATCCCCGTAGTCTTCGTCATACTGGCCGGCTTCGGGCTCAGCGCGCACAACTTCTTCGCCGGTAGCAGCGCCGTCTATTTCGATTCCATAACGGCGTTCGTATTCCTGCTCCTGGGCAGCAGATACTTCCTCAAATCCGTAAGGGGGCGGCTCTCCGAAAGAGAGCAGCCGGGCAAGACCTTCTTCTCGCTGAACCGCGTTCTGGTATGGGACGGCAAGGCGCGGCAGTTCTTCTACGAGCCGATAGAGAGCCTTAAAACCGGGAGCAGGATTAAGCTCTCCCGGGGCGAGCGTATCCCTGCCGACGGCGGGCTCGTCTCGCACACCGCTGAAATAAACCTCGCCGTGCTCACGGGCGAGAACATTCCCCGCACTATAGAGAAGGGAGACGACGTCTTCGCGGGCTCGATACTAGAATCCGACGAGGCGGTGCTAAAGGTCTTGAGCACAGGGAAATCGACCCGCATCGGCAAGATACTCGACGACGTCGAGCGCAGCTACGCCGGCAAGATCAGCCTCTCCGGGGCCGGCGACAGGTACGCCGCCGTTTTCACCCTCGCCGTCGGTGTGATTTCGATAACCGCATTTTTCGCTATTTCGTACCTCTACGGGATGCAGCAAGGAATAGAAAGGGTAATGGCGTTCATCCTCATAGCCTGCCCGTGCGCATTCGTATTCGTCCTCCCGCTCTTTCACAGCATGTCGCTCAAGTCGGCGGCGGGCAGGGGAATCCTTATAAGAGACCCCGGGATATTCGACAAGCTCCCGGGGGTCAAAAACGTATTCTTCGACAAAACCGGCACGCTAACAAACGGCGTTTTCAGGATTCTCAAGTGGGATACCGGGTCGCTCGACGACCGCGACCTCGGCGCTATACTCGCAATCGAAAAGAAATCCGACCACCCGATCGCAAGGGCTATAGTAAGCCGCCTCGCAGGAACGGATCTCCCCGTTCCAGAGGTCACGGGCTTCGAGCACATATACACTAAGGGCGTCTCCGCTGAAGCCTGGGGAAGCGTCTACACCATAACCTCGGGCGACAGCCGGACCCCCGCGGCGAACGAAGTCAACGAGCTTATAACATCGACCATCACCGTCCGGAAGGACGGCGAGCCGATATCCGAGATCATGCTCGGCGACTCCCTGAAGGAGGACGCGAAGTTCGCAGTCCGCGAGCTCGCCGGGGCCGGCTATGGCGTTTTCATCGTATCCGGGGACAAGGGAGAGAACGTAAAGCAGGTGGCCGAAAGGATTAACGTCCCTCGGGAGAACATCTTCTTCGGCGAAACCCCCGAAGGCAAGTCCGAAATAATCTCCCGTCACGGCTGCTCTATGATGATAGGAGACGGGCTCAACGACGCCCCCGCCCTGGCCTCGGCCGACGTCGGCGTCGCGATTCAAGGAAGCGTCGGCGAAAGCATGAAGGTATCCGACGCCTATATACTCAACAACGACCTTTTTACGATTCTTGATCTTATCGGCCTCGGCACCGCCGCCAGGGCCACGGCGAAACGAAACATCGTGCTCTCGATCTCATACAACTCTATCGCGGGTGCATTCGCTCTGGCAGGGTATATAACCCCCCTGGCGGCGGCCGTTTTGATGCCTGCCGTGTCGCTCCTTCTTCTAGGCTCGGCGCTCATGGGCACGGCCGCCCGCGCCGGGGATAAAAGGAGGGATGCGGCTTGAACATTATTTTTCTTACACTGGGAGTTTCTATAACGATAGCAATAATTTTTCTTGCAGCATTCGTATGGGCGACGGGAAAGGGGCAGTACGACGACCTCGAAACCCCGAGCCACAGGATGCTTCTCGACGACTACGAATCCGAAGACTCACACCGGAAACCAAAGGAGGACACCGATAAATGAGCTCTGTAACGGCGGGGAACGCCGCCACGACCGAGAAGATATTTTACGACGACGTCATAGTCAAGAAATTCCTCACGGCCACTATATTCTGGGGAGCGGCTGCCTTTGTTGTAGGCCTTCTGGCCGCGCTCCAGCTTGCCTACTGGCCGGCCAACATGGACCTTTCCTGGCTGACGTTCGGCAGAATACGGCCCCTTCATACGAACGCTGCGATATTCGCGTTCGGGGGCAACATCATATTCGCCGGCATGTACCACTCGACCCAACGGCTGCTTAAGACGCGGATGTATTCCGACGTCCTCAGCAATATTCATTTCTGGGGCTGGCAGCTCATAATCGTGGGCGCGCTAATCACGCTCCCGCTCGGATATTCGCACGGCAAGGAATACGCCGAGCTCGAATGGCCTATAGACATCGCCATAGCAGTTGTCTGGGTTATCTTCGCCGTCAACTACTTCGGCACGATAGCGATACGGCGCGTGAAGCACCTCTACGTAGCGATATGGTTCTACATCGCGACCATCATAACGGTCGCAGTCCTTCACATCGTGAACTCGATAGAGATACCGGTCGCCCTGTTCAAGAGCTACCCCGTATACGCCGGCGCACAGGATGCGCTGGTTCAATGGTGGTACGGTCACAACGCCGTCGCGTTCTTCCTGACGACGCCGTTCCTCGGGCTCATGTACTACTATGTGCCAAAAGCAGCCAACCGGCCGATATACAGCTACAAGCTCTCGATAATTCACTTCTGGTCCCTGGTCTTCATATACATATGGGCCGGCCCGCACCACCTCCTTAACACGTCGCTCCCCGACTGGGCGCAAACGCTCGGCATGGTATTCAGCCTGATGCTCTGGGCGCCGAGCTGGGGCGGTATGATCAACGGTCTTCTGACGCTAAGAGGCGCATGGGACAAGGTCAGGACGGACCCGATTCTGAAATTCCTGGCCGTAGCCGTCACATTCTACGGTATGTCCACGTTCGAGGGCCCGCTCCTTTCCATTAAATCCGTGAGCTCGCTCGCGCACTACACCGACTGGATCATCGGCCACGTGCACGGCGGGACCCTCGGCTGGAACGGCTTCCTTACGTTCGGCGTCATCTACTACCTCGTGCCGAAGCTCTGGAACAGGGATATGTACAGCGTCCGCCTCATGAACTGGCATTTCTGGATAGGCCTCCTCGGCATCCTGCTCTACTACATCTCCATGTGGGCGAGCGGCATCACACAGGGGCTCATGTGGATGGCCATAGGCGAAAACGGGCAGCTCGTCTACCCGGACTTCGTCGAGACGGTAATGCGGATAGTCCCCCTCTACTACGTCAGATTCCTGGGCGGCGCCCTCTACCTCACGGGCTTCCTGCTCCTCATCTATAACGTGGTGAAGACAGTCAAAACCGCTCCGAAAACCGACAAGGCCGCCGCGGCGGCAATGGTCAACACGATGGACCCGAGCGAGATGGGCAAGGGCCACAGGAAGCTCGAAGCCATGAGCGCCATCTTCACCGTGCTCATGTTCATAGCCATAGCGGTCGGCTCGGTAATCGAGATTATCCCCACGCTTTCCATGTACAAATATCTCCCGGCCGCGGAAAAGACCGAGCCCTACACGCCGCTCGAGCTCGCGGGGAGGGACATTTACGTAAGGGAAGGCTGCTACACCTGCCACTCCCAGATGATAAGGAAGCTTCCCTTCGACGTCCTCAGGTACGGCGCCAGCTCTACGCTCGGCGAATCGATGTACGACAGGCCCTTCCAGTGGGGCTCGAAGCGTACGGGGCCCGACCTCGCCCGAGTGGGCAGTAAATACCCCGACATGTGGCATCTCAGGCACATGATAGACCCGAGGGCGATCACCCCGAAATCCATCATGCCGGCCTACCCGTGGCTCGCATCGAGCAAGCTCGACTACACGATTCTGAGGAAGAAATTCAGCGTCATGAGAATGCTCGGGGTTCCATACACGGACGACGAGGTAGCCAACGCCGACATCAACGCCGAGAAGCAGGCCGCAGTCATATACGAAGGCCTTCTGGAGCAGGACGCTTCGCTCAAGTCCATAAAGGACACCGAGATGATTGCGCTCATAGCCTATCTCCAGAGCCTGGGCCAAAAAAGTCCCGAGGGGGTGGCGTCATCAAACAAATAGCCCTTTCATACTTTCAGGATATATGGATGACAGTCGTCGGCCTGGTTATTTTCGTTTCGGTCTTCGCGGCGATCGTATACCGCGCCATGACGACACCGGAAAAAGAGATAGAGGAGATGGAGATGCTGCCCCTCGAAGAGGACAGCATGCTCCGGAAGGAGGACCATAAATGACGGAAAAGGATAAACTCATTAAGGACCACGACTACGACGGCATACACGAGCTGGATAACCCCCTGCCCCGCTGGTGGCTCCTGACGTTTTACATCACCATCGTGTTCGCGGTCATATACTTCGCCTATTACGAATTCCTAGGCGGGCCGGATTCAGACCAGAGGCTGGCAACCGAAATGAGCCAGATCAGGTCCGAGCAGGCCAAGGTCTCCGAAGCCGCCCAGGAACAGATAGCGACCAAGGACTACGCCGCGCTTGTGAACAATCAGGAAGTCCTCGAAAAGGGTAAGGCCGAGTTCATGCTGAAGTGCATGGCCTGCCACGGTGACAAGGCGCAGGGTCTCATCGGGCCGAACCTCACGGACGACTACTGGCTCCACGGCGACGGCACAGTTCCCGCTATCCTCAAGGTCATGAACGACGGCGTTCCCGACAAGGGCATGCCGCCCTGGAAGGGGCTCATCCCTCCCGACCTCCAGGAGGACGTCGCCGTGTACGTCTACAGTCTCTACGGATCGAACCCGCCCGGGGCCAAGGCTCCCCAGGGGGTCGAGATAGAACGCGGCGGAGACAAAGAAGAGCACGAAGGAGACGAGGAAGGACACGAATGAAGGTAGTCGATCAAAGAAATCTCCCCCAGGAACGCCCGGCGTCCATGGACGAGACGGGAAAGAGGGTTTTCATATTTCCGGCCCAGGTCGAAGGCATATGGAGACGGAGAAGGACCATAACGGAAATCTTCCTCGTCATTTTCTTCCTCGTCCTTCCGTGGATCAAGATCGGCGGCCATCAGGCGCTCCTGCTCGACATTGCCGAGAGAAGATTCTCCGTATTCGGCCTTACGTTCTGGGCCCACGACGCGCCGCTCATATTCTTTATCCTCGCGTTCCTGACTATCGGGCTTGCGTTCATCACGGCCGTCTGGGGGAGGGTATGGTGCGGCTGGGGTTGCCCGCAAACGGTCTTCATTGACGGGGTATTCAGACGGCTCGAATATCTCATAATCGGGAGCCACATACAGCAGCGTAACCTCGCCAAGGCACCGTGGGACGTAAAGAAGTTCTTCAAGCTGGGCCTTCTCTGGGCGCTCTTTCTCGTCGCGAGCCTCGTAATAGCCCACAGCTTCCTCGCCTATTTTGTCGGCGCCGATAAGCTCGTCGAAATGACGCAGCACAACCCGCACCAAAACTGGACGATATTCGTCATCATGGCGTTCATTACGGCGGTGCTCCTCTTCGACTTCGGATGGTTCAGGGAGCAGTTCTGCATAATCATGTGCCCCTATGGAAGGTTCCAGTCCACCCTCATGGACGACGACTCCATCACTGTCACATACGACTCCGTTCGCGGCGAGCCCCGCAAGGGAATCGTAAAGCCGGGCGAGAGAGAGGGCGACTGCATCAACTGCTACAAGTGCGTCGCCGTCTGTCCGACGGGTATCGACATACGAAGCGGCCTTCAGCTCGAATGCATAGGCTGCACGGCCTGTATAGACGCCTGCGACGAGGTAATGGACAAGGTAGAAAAGCCGCGGGGGCTCATAAGATACGACACGGGAAACGCTCTCAAGGGCATAAAGACCCGCTTCTTAAGACCCCGCGTTGCCATCTATTCCATCCTTCTCGTGGCGGTCGTGTCGGCGCTCGTATTCTCGGTTTCGAGGCGGCAGGACCTTGCCGTTACGGTGCTAAGGGGCAAGGACACGCCCTACCAGGTCATTCAAAATCCGGACGGCTCCGAGCAGGTGATAAACCACTTCAAGATGAGCATAAAGAACCAAACATTTAACGGCGTCACGATAAAGACGGCCCTGCCCGAAGATCTCAAGACCAAGGGGGCCGAAATCGTTACGCAGAGCGACACCATAAACCTCGGGCCGGGCGAAAACCTCACGGTGCACTTCTTCGTCAAGTTCCCCAAGGGCCTCATGGGTAAAGGCGGCACAGGCACCGTGCCTCTCGATCTCATCGACCCCGGGAGCGGCGCGGTCAAGGCAACTGAAGAGCTCCACCTCGTCGGGCCGGGCGCCATCTAGGAAGCGTATAGTGAGAATGGGGTTCTGGTTCGGTGTAGCTTAAAGCATTTTTCATCGCCGCAGGCCGCGCGAATTTTGCTGCCCATGCGGCGGGCGGATGAGGCCGGATCGGCAGCCTCGTATCCAGGTTATTCGAGCGAAAAGAGCTTCATCTTCCTGTAAAGAGTGTCCCTCGAAATCCCGAGCATCTCGGCGGCCTTCGATTTGTTCCCGCCCGATTCCCTGAGAGCCTGCTCCAGTGCGAACTTCTCCAGCTTGTCGAGCGAAAGGAGCTGATGCTCCGACGTCCGCGGCTGGCTCCAGAGGAGATGATTCTTGAGATCCTTTTCGGAGATGAGGGTCTTCGAAGGCGGGATTACGGCGACGATGCTCTCTATAAGGTTTTCGAGCTCCCTGATATTGCCGGGGAAATCATAGGAGTAAAGGGCCGAATACGCATCCTCCGAGAACCCGCCGACGTTCTTTCCGTATTTCCTGTTGAACCTCTTTAAGAAATAATCCAGGAGGAGAGGAATATCCGTCTTCCGCTCTCTGAGCGGAGGGAGCTCTATAACGATCACGGCGAGCCTGAAGAAGAGGTCTTCCCTCAGATACTTTGTCTTAAGCTCTTCTATTGAGTGATTGCTTGCCGCAATAACCCTTACGTCGAGGGGTATCTCGTTCGTATGACCCAGGGGCCTTACCTTGTATTCCTCCAGGACCCTCAGCATCCTCACCTGAAGGTCCTTCGGCATCTCTCCTATTTCGTCGAGGAATATCGTCCCCTTGTCCGCCGCCAGAAAAAGCCCCTCGTGGTCCCTTACCGCCCCCGTAAAGGCCCCTTTCCTATACCCGAAGAGCTCGGATTCGAGCAGCTCCTTCGGAATCGCGCCGCAGTTGACTGCAATAAAAGGCCTCTCCGCCCTCTGGCTTTTGATGTGTATGGCCTTCGCCATGAGCTCCTTTCCGGTTCCCGTCTCGCCCACGATGAACACCGGCGCGTTGCTGGCCGCAGCGGCCGAGGCCTTTTCGAAGACGAGCCTCATCGCCCTCGAGCTGCTGACTATGCTGTCGAATCCGTACTTGTCCGAGAGGAGCTCCTTCAGGTTGTCCACCCTGTCTTCGAGCTCGCGCGTTTTCTTAATAGCGTCTATCTTGTTCAGGAGAACGTCCTTGTCGAACGGCTTGGCGACGAAGTCCTTCGCCCCGAGCTTTATGGCCTCGACGACGTTCTGCACAGTCCCCTGCCCCGTCACCATGATCACCGGCAGCTCCGGCATGAGCTCCCTTAGTTTTTCGAGGAGGGTATAACCGTCCATGAGCGGCATGACGAGGTCCACGAGGGCAAGGTCCACACCCTGCTGCGACTCGTGCACCTTCTCCAGCGCTTCCTTTCCGGAATAAGACGGAATAACCTCGTACCCGCTCCGCTCTAAAAGCTCTCTCAAAATATCGACGAACTCCGCGTCGTCATCTACGATCAATACCTTGAATCTATTCTTGTCCACTATGACTCCATCTCCACATGTATCGGCAGTTTAATAAGAAGCGTAGTCCCCTTCCCTTCCTTACTTTTGATCGAGACCTCTCCGCCGTGATCGGTTATGACGCGTTTCGCGACGGACAGGCCCAGCCCGGTCCCCACCCCCGTCGGCTTCGTCGTGAAAAAGGGGTCGAAGACAAACGGTATAACCTCCCTCGGTATGCCTGTGCCCGTATCCGCTATCCGCACAACTGCGAACCCGGGGACCTCTTCCCCATTGGCCGTAATAGTAAGCTTCCCGCCCTCGGGCATTGCGTCAACGGCGTTCATGGCCGCATCGCTGAAAACAAGGTGAAGGAGATTCGGATCCGAAAGAATCACTAGCCCCGGGTCAAGATCCGTTTCCGCGGTCACACCCTGCTTCCGTAAGAGCGGCCGCACCATATCCAGCGACTCGGTCAAAATCTCCGAGAGATTCTCGGGGGCCTTTTCGCTCTGCGGGTTGCTGACAAACCGGAGAAGCCTCTGTATCACCTTCTGCCCGTAGAGTACCTGCCTCTCTATCGAATCCAGCTTCTCACCGATTTCTCCGCATTCGGGAATCTCTTTCATGTCGTCTTTAAGCATCTGCACGCGGAGCAGCATAGACGCGAGCGGCGTGCCCATATGATGGGCGAACCCTTCCGCCATCCTGCCGACTATCTGCGCCTTTTCGAGCTCGACTATCTTGTTCCTCATCGCTATCCTGGCGGATATGTCCCTGACGGTTTCGATAAACCTTCCCCCGCCCTGCTCCATGTAAACGAGGCTTATGCTCACCGGTACGCGCCCCCCGTCCTTTCTGAGCATCTCCGTTTCCTGATCTACAATAGGCTCGCCGTCTTTCACACGCTCGAGCTGGATGGTAAAGCGCTGCCTTCTCTCGGGGGTTATAATTTCCCAGATTTCGTTAATTTGGCCGCCGTCGCCCGCAAAGAGCTCGAGGCCCGCCCTGTTTATCGTCTCCACCCTGCCCGCCGAGTCGAAGACGAGCACTGCGTCGGAAGCGTTATCCATCACACGGCGGAACTTCTCGTCTCCCTCCCTCACGAGCTTCTCGATGAGCTTCCTGTCCGTAATATCCACGATTGTGCTGAGTACGACCATCCCCGTTTTCGTCTGCACGGGATTGAGCCCTATCTCTACCGGGAACTCCGTACCGTCTTTCCTGCAGGCGAAAAGCTCCCTGCCCCTTCCCATCGGACGGGCGCTCGGCGAGGCCTGGTACGAATACCTGAACTCGGTGTGTATCTTCCTGAAGCGCTCGGGAACAAGCACTTCGACAGTCTCGCCGACGAGCTCCCCCGGCTCGTATCCGAACATCTTGTAGACGAGTGAATTCACGAAAAGAATCTGACCCCTGTGGTTCGTCATAACGATGCCGCTCGGAACCGACTCCACAATCAGGCTGTAATTCTTTTCAAGGAGCTCCTCGTCGGCTTCGATACTCCCGTCCTCCGGCCGCGCCTCCCCTTCCTGCCCCGCCATAGCCGAGTCCGGCTCCTTTTTCGCCTTTTCTACGCCTTTGTCCATTGCTGAATAGACTCCTCGGCCGATTCCATATGGAAACAACGACCGAATTTACAGAATAGCATCGGGCCATTCCGCTTACAATCTCCCCGAATATGATTCGAGGGAGAAGAATGCCGTTATATATATGTATAGTACTCGAATCTCCTCTCCCACGTCTGAAGATCGTAGGACGCAACTACCAGGTCCTTCTGATCCCTGGTGTCCTCATCGACCACATAGTAGTTGAGGACGGATTCCGGCTCGAAGCCATAGTGATTGAGGATTTTTATGAAGCTCATATTATCGTGAAGATACCTCACGATAATTTTCTGAAAATGCCTTTTGAGACCTTCGTAAAGGAGGATGTTGAACATAAGCGAGCCGAGCCCTTTGCCCCGGTATTCAGGGTCCACCACGAGCTTCACCTCGGCTGCGTGGGGCCAAAACAGCCCCTCGGTGTTGAGTGTGCCCTTGGCTACGACCTCGCCGTCCCTGATTGCGACCAGGTCCTCGACTTTCTTGTAACTCTGACTAAGAAACCAGTTTTCGAGAGGCTCGCGCCTGGCGACGTCGTCTTTGTACATGAGCAGGTCCGATTTCGGAATCCTGGAAAAGAGTCTCCTTACGGCGCCAGCGTCCTCCTCCCGGATCTGCCTCACAATGACGGTCGTCTTGTCCCTTAAAACCAGCTCTTTTGGATATCCTTTCATTCCTCCGATTAAGCTTGCAAGACTCGTACCAGTTAGGCAGCGTATTACAAAATCAAGTAATCGGTGGGAATTCAACGACGAAGCAAGCGCCGGTCATCAAGGTTTTATATGGAAATAACCAATACCTGCGGATGAAGCGGACTACAGGAAGACGAGGAGACAGACTATTCAGGCGCCGCCGACACACGCCAAATGTCCTAATTTAAGACAAACGACAGAAATCATCCCCGGTGCGGCACTAATCAGCCTCTTTATTATTTTCGGTACTCTGGTGCGGCAGTCCCCCGGCATTCTTTCTTGCCGCCTCCGCACCCTTAAGGTACTCGATGACCTCCTCACTGTTCTCGCCGGCCCATTCCCATTCGAAGATTTCCACCTCGTTTAAGCTTGTCAGATCGTCGCCGAAGAGAAAAACCGTACGGTATCCGTCCGTCCACCATGGCTGCTTCATGAAATTCCAGTGCGGGTCCTCTGGTGTGGACGGCCTTATCCCTTTTACATACCCGAACTTCTTCACACCCCCCGAAAAGAGAAGGTCCTGCTCCAGATACGTCCTCGCCTCGTCGAGGTCCGGGTCTATTGCGTGGGCCGAGAGCCACGGGGTCCTGAACGTCATGTAAGACCCGACATCCCTGCTCACCGAGCCCACCCACACGTCCATGCCCTTATACCTTACGGGCATGAGCCAGAGCCTTAGGTGGTTCCGTTCGTGAATGCTCGAGCGAGCCTTCTGTAGCCCTATGTCCTGTGCGCGTTTGAACACATATACACTGCTCATTGGGGAAGTCCTGTACCTCTTCCCCGTGAAGTATGCCTTAAAAGCCCTCCAGCCGGAGCTTGCGTTTATGGGCTCTGTAACATCCCAGCCGCGCCTTATAAACGACGCCACAATATCGTCCGTATCGCCGACGACGAAAAAGTTAAGCGCGTCGTTCTCGCCCGAGCCGTCCTTTCTCGTCGCGCAGCATGGGAAGCTTTCCAGAGCCTGCCGCAGCTCCTCTTCCGTCTCGTAATTCACGTACTCGTCTTCTTTATATACGTTGTCCCAGTCGACGCGCTGGAAATCGAGCTTGATCCCGGGAATGTTGAAGTAAAACATGAAATTGTGATAACGGTTTTCGCCATAAATGCTGACGTCCAGGTATTTCACGCCCGGGTCCCACTCGGCGTAGAAAAAGCCTGAAATCTCACCGCCCGGGGGTATTACCCTGCTAGTACTCTGGTCGTTGAAATACTCTGTGATGTCCTCGTTTGTCGGATTCGCGAACCCGTGATTCGTGTATGCGGCCTCGTTAGGCGAGTAATATTCCGGGTCAATAGCCACATAAACCAGAGTAACCGGCTTGTCGGAATCGTTCCGAACTTCGATCCACACCGGCTGGATCCCTTTTCCGCCGAGATTGAAGCCGAAAATCTCTTCGTTCTCCTGATCGCTTGGCACGGCTGCGGTAACTGTGATACCATCCTCGGACTGCGTTTCGCTCCTGGTCATGAACGGCACATCCCCAAGCGGGTCGCTGGAAGGTGAATACGCCTTGCAGCCCTTTGCCGGAGGCGCGCCGAAAGCCGCTTCTTCATCCGACTGTGTTCCGCAATAAGGCGAGCAGCCGGCAATCATCACAGGCAGCAGTAACGCCAGAATAGAAAGTACGGCTCTCATCGCGCTCAATATTCCACCTCTTCCCATGGAAGTATCACCAACTCATCGAGCTGAACCGGCTCGTCGGTGAAGAAAAGTACCGCCCTCTTGCCGTCCGACCACCACGGGAGGCCGGAAAGGTTGGTGTTGGGATCGTCTTCAGTAGCAGGAGGAATACCCTTTACGAATCCAAGCTCGTAGACATTACCGGAAAGCACCATATCCTCTACGATATAGTCCCGCGTCTCGTCTATGTTCGGGTCGATTTCCTGGGCGACGAACCAGTATTTTCGGACCCTCAAATCGGAGCCTATGTCGCGGCTTACTGCCCCTGCCCATACGGTCATTCCCTTGTACCGTATGGGGGTGAGCCAAACCCTGAGCGTGCTGCGCTGGCGATACGTGGAGCCCGATTTCGCCCTCGATTTTTGGAGGCTGACATCCTGCCTCCGCCCATATGCATAGTGGCTCGACATAGGGAAAGTCCTGTACTTGGCTGTCGAGAACACCTTGTTCAAATCCATGCTGAATTTTTTTCTCTCGACCTCAGCGATATCCCACCTTTGCTTGATAGTGGCCGCAGTTATATCGCTCGGCTTCCCGACAAAAATAACGTTTATCGGATCGCCCTGTCCCGTCCCGTCCTCGTTGGTGGTGCAGCACGGGAGTGTAGCGAGAGCATCCCTTAGCTCTTCCTCCGTCTCTACGTGTATGATCTCGTCGTCCGTGTAGAGAGACGCGAAATCCACGTGTTCATTGTCCGGCGTTACCCCGGGCACCTCGAAGTAAAAGAAGAAATTCTCCGTATTCTCCACCTCGTAAAGCGTAACATTGACGAACTTCACTCCCGGATCGAGGTTTGTATATACGAATCCCTTACGCCTGTGGCCCGGCAGAATGAACTCGAGCGCTATAGCGTTTTCATCAAATACCGCGTCCATTTTCTTGTTTGCCGAGCTGCCGAACCTGAAATGGTTCATCCACGAAACCTCGTTCGGCGAGAAATAATCAGGGTCAAGGGCAATCGGCATGAACATGTAAGGCACGTCCGCATTATTCTCAATATCTATCCATACGGGCTGCACACCACTTGCGGCGAGGTCCACACCGAATATCTCCTCGCTCTCGTCGCGGCTCAATACCGCCGACGTTACGGTAAGACCTGCCCGGCTCTTCGTCTGCGCCCTTTCGAGGAAAGTCGATTTCTCAAGCGGTTGAGTGTCATATGTGGCGGCGCAGCCGGAAAGCATGAACAGTGCGATACATATTAAGGTAAATCGGAAAGTGTTCAGCATGATTAAAAGCCTAATTACTGCAACGACAATAAAGTCCGCCTCGCCAGTTGCGTCCTATTACCACCAGGCTGCAAGGCTGAGGAGGGCCATCTTCCAATCCTTGGAGAGATTTATTCGCCAGTAATTCTATTGCTTCGAGCGGGATTATTCAATACGATAATGCAGCAAAGATTATCACACCTTTCCGGGATGCCTGAGGAAGTTAATAGCCGCTGTGCGGGAGGTCATTTAAGAGCTTTATGACCGCGGGATCTTCCGGCGATAGCTCACGTAGCTTCTCGGCATATCCTCTCGCCGCTTCGAGGTTTCCGGAGTTGGCGTTGAATACCGTCAGGGCGTAGAGGATCTCCCTGTCATTAGGGTTTCGCGAATTGGCCTTCTCGAGAACATTCAGCGCTTCGTCGGGCTTGCCGGTTTCGTTTAGCGCTACCGCATAGACATAGCTGTAGCGGGCATTGTCCGGGCTCAGCTTCACAGCCTCCCCGAGCGCGTTCATCGCCCCAGGCACATTCTTTTGTCTTATCAGGAGCAGCCCCAGCGCATGGTAGGTGTCGGCATTCCCCGGCGCAATATCGATAGCTTTCCTGAGGAGCCCCTCCCCTTCGGCGTCGCGGCCCTCCATTCTATAAAGATCGGCGAGGTTCACATACGCCGGCGTAAACGATGGAGCGATCCTAATCGCGGTTTTATAGGATTTCTCGGCTTCGGCAAATTGCCCTAGCTCCGTATACGCAAGCCCGAGATTTACGTGCGACTCCGGCCGGTCTGCGTTCACCATCTGCGACTTCACGAACTCACCGAAACCGTCGCTCAGCATCCGCACCTGTGCGGGCGTCATGTTCGCCTTGGGGACTCCGGCGAGGACGGATACCGCCTTTAACCTTACGCCTAGCACGGGGTCCTTTAATAAAGGGAGCGCGAGCGTGAGCCTCGTTTCGGGGGGCGTGTGATAAAGCGCATCGAGCGAAGCCTCTCTTAAAAGCGGGTCGCCGCTGTCGAGGCCTTCTTCAAGTATGGGGAGTGACGCAGGGCTCGCATAATCCCCCAGATCCTTGAGCGCAGTAGCCCGTGCGATCGAAGGGGCGCCTTCATTCCCGGCGAGGCTCATCAGGAGCCCCTCCGCCCCTGCCGCTCCGGTCCTGCCCGCGCTAAGCGCCTCGGCGTAGCCCTGGTAGCCCTTGTAATCCCCGCCTTCCCAACCGGATATCTCAGACGCGGCCCATTCCGGGGAGCGGTCCGTATGACACTTGCCGCATGCGTTTGGAACGCCGATTTCAACGGTGAGATCGGGCCGCGGTATCCGTATGCTATGATCGCGGCGGCCGTCTATCTGCATATACATCGTCTCGGGCGTATGGCACGCGGCGCAGCTCGCGCCAGCCGACCCTGCCTTGTGATTGTGATGCACCGGCGTGTCGTATTTCTCCGCCGAATGGCACTGCCCGCATAACGCGTTGCCCTCGGCCCTGAGCTCAAGGCTATGAGGATTATGGCAATCGCTGCAGGTTACCCCCTGGTGATACATCTTGCTCTGAATAAACGAGCCGTACTCGTAATCTTCCGCCTGTATCTGACCGTCCGGATAGTAGACTCCCTCGTCCAGAAGCGAAGGTATGTAGCTGTCGAGAAGGCTCTTCCCATGGAAGTAGTCCTCGGCTATCTCGCTCCTTCTCGAATGGCACTGCGCGCAGACGTCCACTTCATTATGACCGCCGATCGGACGGCTCCTGACGGCTTTCCCCGAGCCCGCGTCGATATTCCAGCTCGCGCCCTTTCTTTCGCCGAGGTCAACGACAAGCCCGTTTCCGGACGCCGCGCCCGAATCCTTCGTTTCCGCCCACTTCACGTGCTCCGAGCCCGGGCCGTGGCATGCCTCGCACGAAACGTTGATCTCGGACCAGGAGGTTTTATAGGTATTGGTTTCGAGGTCGTAATTCTTCTTGAGGTCGGTAGAATGACAATCGGCGCACATGTGGTTCCAGTTCTGATCTATCCCGGTCCAGTGAAGCGTGTCGGTGTGCACGATTTCCTGATCGGGGTATAGATGAAACCAGCGCTGTCCGCCCTCGCCCGCGGGCCTGCTGTCCCAAGCTATCCCGAGAGCCTGGAGCCGCCCGCCCGGGAATTCGACCAGATACTGCTGCAGCGGATACACGCCGAACGTGTACTTTATTTCGTACTCGCGGAGCTCTCCGTCCGGTCCGTCCGTCTCGACCAGGAACCTGTCGCCCTGCTTATAGAACCGGGACTTCCGGCCGTAGTAATCGAATTCCGCGCCGCCGAAATCCCCTAGTACGGTCTCACCGTCCGCCACCTGCATGGCGAGATCGTGGTGAGATCCGAGCCATTGGTCGTACTCGCTTTGATGACACTTTGCGCAGACCTTGCCGCCGGTAAACTCCGGCTCTGAAACGGGGCTCTTCGTATATATCGGCGAGGCCGCGGGCCGTTTCGCCTCGTCCGGCCCGAAATAAGACGGGCCCTTCACCGCCAGAAAGACGGCGATCAGGACGACAACCATCACCACGCCGATAACCAGTTTTGAATTTCTCAACAGGAGCTGTCACTCACGACAAAATTAGTTCCCTTGTACCCGCAACCCTTCGAACAAGAGATATTTATGATGGTTCAATTTCTTAATACCGTCAAATTGTGATTCGCGTTTTCTTAATCGCTCCCGAATCCCGTTTCGTAATCAACACATCATCTATAAAAGCATTAGGGTTGTTGTTCTATATACTCCTCATCTTCCGGGGTTTCGACCGAACCGAAGAGAATTCCCTTCGCAACACCGAAAGCCTCCATCATAAACAGCGGCTGCGCTGCTTCGCTTGCCATTGCCTCAATCTCTTTTTGCATCTCTTTTACTTTCTCCGGATATTCGTCCGCGAGATTGGTCTTCTCGGACGGATCTTCCCGCAGGTTGAACAGTTCGACTCTGGAAGGCAATGTGGTTTTCCAAACCAGCTTCCAGTCCCCCTTGCGTAGAGCCGCGCGGAAGGGCTCGATGTCGTAAACGACTTCATCCCTCGGCGATGGCTTACCGTCGCTTATGGTCGACCAAACGTCCAGCCCGTCTATTTGCTTCCCATTACCGGCAGGCGCACCCGCGAGTCCGGTCAATGTGGGATACATATCTACTATATGGATAGGCTCGTCGATAATGGAACCCGCCTTGATATAACCCGGCCAGTTCGCCAAAGCCACGACTCGCGTCCCACCCTCGTAGAGCATTCCCTTGCCGTCGCGGTAAGGACCGTTGTCAGAGGGGATTGTAAGCTTGGATGTATCCACCTCTCCGGTAAACATGGCAGAACGAGGCCCACCGTTATCGCTCTGGAAGATAATGAGGGTGTTGTCCCGCATTCCGCGTTTGTCGAGCGCGGCAATTACTCGTCCGATTTGGTCGTCCATTGCGGTGATCATTGCGGCGTAAGCGCGGCGGGTTGGGTCAGAGATATTCTTATACTTGCCCAGATACTCATCAGGGGCCTGGTACGGTGCGTGAGGAGCGGTAAACGCCAGATACAAAAACAGCGGGGTATTCGGATCATGTCCTTCTATAACCTTAACAGCGTCTTGGCCGAGGAGCTCCGTCACATATCCTTCTTCATTAATCAGCTTGTTGTTTCTGTACCAATCGACCGTTCCGTGAGCGGAGTGGGTAAAATAGTCGATCTCTCCGAGTATAGGCCCGTACTGATAATCGAACCCACGCTGGAGCGGCCAGTACTTGCGGTCGGCGTGGCCAAGATGCCACTTTCCTACTATCGCCGTCTTGTAACCCGCTGTCTTAAGAGCCTGTGGCAGCAGCCATTCATCCGTAGCCAGACCGTATGTGCCCGCTGAGGGGATAACGAGCGTTTGGAGGCCATAACGATGGGGGTAACGACCAGTCATAAGCGCCGCTCGGGATGGCGTGCACATGGGTTGGGCATAAAATTGCTCGAAGACTACGCCGCCTTTTGCAAGCTCGTCCAGGTTCGGGGTTTTTATATCCGAACCGTGAAAGCCAACGTCCTTCCAGCCGAGATCGTCCGCAATTATATAGACGATATTAGGAGGCCGTGTTTCCTGTTGTGCCGATACAGACGGCAAGAATATAAACCCCGCCACAAATAACAGTAAAGATAGTCTGACAGAAAGGTAGTCTGATTCCATTATGGCCTCGTTCGGAGGATTTTATTTAAGAAGATTTTATCTAAACAGAGCAGTGAATTTCAATCGAGTTGTATGGACACGGCAAAATCGGAAATCCGTCACTCCCTTCTTCAAGTAAATAAAGGTGATTTGACACTCATTTGACCTCTAGAACTGAAACGCGACGCCAATCTGCGGACCGTATATCCACGCATCCCACACAAACCGATTGTCGCCGCTTCCATCCTTGTATTTATCGTACAGAGCCCTATAGCCGATTATTGGCGTTATCCGGTACCACGGAAGCTCATAACCTATATATCCTGCGATATTCCATGATATGTCCGAAGAAAAGCCGAGTCCAAACCCACCTATATCACTCCTCAGCTGGATGAAAAATTTATTCAGGGCAAGATTAGCTCGCCCACCGACTATGAAATCGAACCAGTTCTGACTGTCGCTTACGTTAGGGTTCACGCCGAAAGGCCCCTTAATATCCAGTTCATTTTTGAGATACCAATAGCGGCCTCCGCCGATAAGGTCCAATGTAAGGGAGCTGTTTGCCTTGCTTTTATAACTCTCTGCTCCACCACCGAGCTGCCATGTTCCCAGCCTGTAGAACCCCCCGAATTCTCCGAGGAAAAATTTCGTTATGAACTTTGCGCTCAGGTTGTTATCGAACCTTAGATCGACATTGTTCTTAATAGCTATTTTCGCAAAGCTCGTATCGATGAAAAACCCGTACCTGTCCTTCCACGCCTCGATATGCACCTCGGCGGCGAAATCGAGATTGTCCCATATATCTCCGAAGGAAACATTCAGATTGGAAGTCCGGCCCTTGATCGTGGTTTTCCCGTTTATTCCCATCAGCCAGAGATAGGGAATTATAGCGAATTGCCACTTATCCGAAGGCGCTTCGACGAATGTCGAATCGGTCGTGGTTTCGCCGGCTTGTGCGTAGAGCGGTTCGTTCCCGTCTGGATAGGTCTCGTCCGCGCTGAAGAGACCCTCAGCGGAAACTCCGCGGCCGCCAGTCCGCTCGTGCGCGCAAAGAGCGCCGCACTGGCTATACGCGTCCCCGACACCCAACACCAGGCACAAAACAGCCGCACCGGCAATAATGAAGCTCCGGCGGTAAAGATTTAATCTCGACATATATACCCTCGATATACTCGTAAAATCTCGAAACGCGTGCGATTTTCAGACCGTTTCGGCCGTGCATTCTCGAATAGCCCCTTCGTTTACCCGGCGAGACGCACAGCCGAAACGGCGGCAACTCTCTATATGTTTTGTCCGCACCTGACTTCTACTGATGCGTAGGCTCGGCATGATGCGGCGCCGCACCGTCGCGCGCCTCGGCCTCCGCTTTCTCCAGCTTCTTGATGTCTTCGGGCGAAAGCTGCGGTCGATCGATCTTGATCGTAAGCTTGTCGAGCCCGGCCGTGAGCGGGAACGGCGGCTGGTAATCCTCGTCGTTCACGCCCGTGAGCGTGTCGGAACCGATGTCGAAGCTCTCGTCCCATTGCAAAATCATCGGCAGCGTGTGCTCCATCTTGATCGTTTGAACTTCCTTGCCGTCCACCTTGAGCGTGCCCGTGCCGGAGCTGCCGACTCCGCTGAAGCTGTTGTACGCTAGCGTGCCGCTGCCGGAGCCGTCATACTTGAAATCGAATTCGAGCGTGTGCTTGCCCGGTGAGAGGGCTTCGGGCCCTTCCCACTTTATCCGCTTCAGGTCGAGAAGGTTCCAAAGGAACACAGGTTTGCCTTTCAGAAGGTAAAAGCCATATCCGGCGAATCGTCCGCCCGAGGTCAGAATCATCCCTTCGGCTCCGCCCTCCGGTACGTCGATATCGGCGGTTATGGTGTAAGAGGTATTCAGCAGAAACGGCGAGTCGCCTTGCGGGAGTCCGACCATCGGCCGCGTGTAAACGAACTCCGTACGCCCTGCCGTTATGTTCGGGCGCGGCGCGACGATTCGGGCCGCCACCGATGCATCCAGCGGGAAGACCTGATATTTCTTCGCTTCCTCGACGAACATCTTCCGCATCTCTTCAACCTTGTCCGGATGCTCCGCGGCTATGTCGTTGGCCTGACTGAAGTCCTTGGTCAAATCATAGAGCTGGAACACCTGATTATTCAGGGGATCGGGATTCGCCGGGCCGAAAGCCTGCCACGGCGCGCGGTTAACCTTGGTGCTGAGTAGCCAGCCGTCGTTATAGAGCGCCCACTGGCCCATCATCTCGAAGTACTGGGTATGGTGCCTGGACGGAGTCTTTGCGTTCTTGGCGTCAAAAGTATAAAGGAAGCTAGTGCCCTCGATGGGAGCCTGCTTGACTCCGTCAACCACCTCGGGAGCCTGAATACCTGCCGCTTCGAGTATAGTCGGCATGACGTCGATTACGTGGATGAACTGCTCGCGGAGCGCCCCCTTGTCCTTGATACGCGCCGGCCACGACACCGCCATGTTCTGATTGATGCCGCCGAGCCTTGACGCATTCTGCTTGAACCAGTCGAACGGCGTGTCGAACGCCCACGACCACCCCGCGGACATATGGTTGTAGGTCTTCTCCGTACCCCATACGTCGTAGAACTTCATCTGCTCTTCGACAGGCACGGTGACGCCGTTAAAGAACGCGACTTCGTTCGGCGTACCGAGCGGCCCTCCCTCGGCGCTGGTGCCGTTGTCACCGTTTATGTAGATAATGAGCGTGTTGTCGAGCTTCCCGAGGTCTTGGAAGGCCTGAATCACACGCCCTATTTCGTAGTCGTTATAGGCTGCGTATGCGGCGAAAACCTCGACCTGGCGGATGAAGAGCTTTTTTTCTTCCGGAGTGAGCTCGTCCCAGGGCTTAAGGATTTCCTTCGGCCACGGGGTCAGCTCCGCATCCTGGGGAATTACGCCGAGCCGCTTCTGGTTTTCGAAGATGCGCTCGCGGAGCTTCTCGTAGCCGTCGTCGAAAAGATGCATCTCGTGTATCTTGTCAACCCACTCCTGTGTCGGGTGGTGAGGCGCGTGCGTGGCGCCGGGGGCGTACTTGATGAAGATAGGCTTCGAGGGGTCGATCTGGTGCATACGCGTCATCCAGTCGATCGCATCGTCGGCCATTGCCGTGATAAGGTTCCATGCCCCTTCCTGTCCCTTGAAAGGATAGATTTGCGTCGTGTTCCTGAACAGATTCGGCTCCCACTGGTTGGCATCCCCGCCGACGAAGCCGTAGAAGTATTCGAAGCCCATACCGGTCGGCCACTGGTCGAACGGCCCCACCTGGCTGGCCTCGAAGGCAGGCGTGTTGTGATCCTTGCCGAACCACGACGTCGAGTAGCCGTTGTCGAGCAGTACGCGCCCGATCGTAGCCTTGTCCGGTTCTATTATGCTGTTGTAGCCGGGGAATCCGGTGGACTGCTCGGATATAACGCCGAATCCGGCCGAATGATGATTGCGCCCGGTGATGAGCGCGGCGCGCGTCGGCGAACAAAGCGCCGTTGAAAAGACCCTGTTATAGCGAAGGCCTTCATTCGCGACCCTGTCCATCGTGGGCGTCGGTATGACACCACCGAATGTGCTCGGCACGCCGAATCCGGCGTCGTCGGTGATTATCAATAGGACGTTCGGCGCGCCCTCCGGCGGCGTGACTCTCGGCGCCCACCACGGAGTTGACTGCAGCGCGTCGTCCTTGATTACCCCGCCGAACGGCAGCTCGGGAGCCGGCAGCACCTTGCCGTCGATCGACATTGTCGCATCGGGCGAGCCGGGAGTACCGGTTACCTCATCGGCCGCCGCCCGAAAAGATGCCGCCAGAATCAAGACACATAGTGCTCCCCAAAAAATAATTGCCGCAGAACCTGTAACCCCCGATTGGATTTTCATATATACCCCCGGATTGTTGATTTTCCGACCTTTACAATAACAAATATGCAAAACATAAAGCGGTTATTACTATCCACACCTACACCCACACTCAAAACAAAGAACCTCAGTTTTTCAATGCTCTCTTTATAAATCCTTGTTTAATCTATATATTTTCAGTCCTGTACAGCACCTGCACCTAACCCAAAAACGACTAATTCACTTTCTCCACAACCGGCGGCGTCCAGGTTCCGTTAAGGATCGATGGATCTTCGGGCTTCGGCCAGTACATGCGGAGCATCGCTATGAAGTCGCCTTTCGGAGCGGGCAGCCAGTTGGCTTCCTTGTCCGCGCCGGGCGACTCGTTCTGGAAATAGAGCGTGAGCGAGCCATCGTCGTTATACTTCAAATCGTTCCGGGGGCTCACCGTAAACTTGTTGAGCGCATTCGGCACGAACCACCAGCCGTTGTCGATCTCGTACATCGTTATAGACCAGAAGCCGTTGACAGGCGGCGTCTGACCCTTGGCGAAAGTGAGGGTGTATTTGTCGGCGCCAGTTAGTGTTGCACCTGTGCTGTCCGCCTGCGCGTAGGGATAGACGGCGTCCTGCTCGAGGTTAGCGGGCCAGCCGAAGGCGGCCACTACCGCGCGTTTCATATAATCGGTGCCGTACGCACCGAGCCCCTTGGTGACCTGCCAGCCGTTAGCCGTGCTGCCGAGGCTGGCGTGGCCGGCCTCTATCTTCTTCAGAGCTGTCTGCGGAAGGTCCTTGAGCGCCTCCTGCACAGCCGGGTCGAGAGCGCTCATGTCGAACGGCTTGCATGGCTCGATACCAATCTTGGCCATCTCCGCCAGTATAGGCGCATCCTCCTTTGCGGGCGGGGCTGTCTTGCACATAAGATCCGTCATCATATCGAAATAACCCTTCGTACCCATGTCGAGGATTACAGTTTGCGGTTTGTCCGTCATGGAGAAGCCCGGATTGGAGTTCACAGGCGGCGGCGTGTACGTATACGGCTTGCCGTAGGCAGAGAGAGGCACGATTTTATATTGCGCCTGGAGCGCGTTGACCGTTTCATAGTCGGCGTCCGTACCATCGGCATAAGTACGGCCGAGGATCACGACATAGCGCGTCGGCGATTCGATCTGTTTCATGCCCTCGGGCACTTCGCCTTCCCACCCGGGGCCGGTCAGGAGATATGTCCCGGCTCCCTCACCGGCGGTGCGGCTCCCCTCCGACGTGATCACAGGCATCCACAAGCTATACATAGGGAACAGGTAATAGCGCTTGCCCATATCCGGATGTGAAAAGACCTGGGGCTCCTGACCCAGATCGATCCAGGCGAGAGAGTAAAGCGTATCGGCGTTCGGGGCCGAGACGCCTCGGTAATCGGCCGGCGGATAGCGCTTGACGTTCACAAACTGTCCCATGGGAGCCCGGAGCTCCTCGACCTTGTCCACGTTGGTCATCTGAACCCGCGTGACTTCGGTCGTAATCAGTGAATAGCCGTAAATGTAAGCATCCGTCGCTATTGACAATACTTCTTCCTTGCCGGGCTTTTCGGCCTTCGCGATATCCAGCGCGGTGAAAGTCACGATCATAAACAACGCTGCTATAATGGCAGTTACAGATTTATTCATGTCATACCTCCTTTTGTTTTCTGAAATACGATTACGCGCAACTCATCGACGAGAATTTTTAAGCTCTTCAGTAAGTGTTCAAATCGCTGTCGAGCCAGTACTTCGACGCGCTGAAATTCGCCCGGAGCGCGATCCCGGATTCCGTGATCTGATAAACAAGCACCGCCGAATCCAGGGGAACTTCTCCCGACGCCGCCGCGCCGCTGTCCTGGTACTTTGCCGCTGCCTGTCCCTGGGCTCCGAAATTCCAGCCTTCGGTTACGAAATTACTGTAAACGCTTTCATCGTTGAAAATTATCACCTCGCGGAAGTTCATAAGCGCGACTCCGAGCCCGGCGCTCGCCTCGCCCATTCTCATATAGGTTTTGAATCCGTCCGAGTTGTCGGTGACTACCCCGTACCCGTTCCCCGTGCCGAAATAGAGGAGCTGGGTATTTATGTCGCTGAATACCGCGTAACCGACAGACCTTTCTACAAGCTGCCTGGCCTCGGGATTATTCGCGTAAAGCTCCGCCAGTGTTTCATTCGCCATGTTGAGAACATATTCCCTCTTCTGCTCCGGTGTATCCCCCTGGGGCCGTGCGCAGCCCGCAAATAAAAATAAACATGCAAGTAATGTGAGAAGTACTGATCTGCTTTTCATAAAGCCTCCGTTTTATCACTGACTCGGGTTAGAGACAATCTTGTATATAACGCTCCCGCCGCTGTAGTATGGCTGATAATACGCCCCGCCAAAGGAATAATAGGTGACGCCGTTCACCGTTTCCGAGACGGCGCCGTTCGGAAGCGTGTTGACAGTCGCGCCGACAGGAGCACTCACGACCTGATATCCCTGACTCACCTGCGAGTAATATGCGCCCCCGCAGTTGTAATAAGCCGTTTCGCCGGAATATATTGCAGTGCAGCTCGATGGGAGTGTAGTTATAACCGCACCCATGGGCGGAGGAACCACGACGTACTGCGAGCCTTGGGGCATGTAATACACGCCGCTCGAATAATAAAAGGGATTTCCCTGTACGTAAACGGTAGTCGAGCTCGGTGGCACGCTCGCAATCGCCGCGCCGACGGCTACGCCCGCCGCGGCCCCGAGAGCGAGACCCGAATAATATCCCGACCAGCCGTGGTAATAATCACCACCGTACCAGTAATTGTTCCAGTGGTCGTTATAGTGGTCGTTATAATAGTTGTTATTGTAGGTATTGTTCCAGGTATCCTGCCTGTTCTGCTGGTTTTGCCCGCTCCAGTCTTGCCTGTTTTCCTGGTTTTGACCGCTCCAGTCCTGTCTATTCTGCTGGTTTTGACTGCTCCAGCTCTGCCTCTGCTGCTGGTTCTCACCCGTCGTGCTCTGTATGCTGCTCTGTCTCTGCTGCTGACGCTGGCTCATCGAGTCATTCATGTCCTGCTGCCGCGAGCCGCTGAAATCGCCCGATTGAAAGCTCTGCCTGTTGGCCGAGAAATTCCCGGATCTATCGGCACTGTCCATGCTCCCGTTCCAGTTGCCTGCGCCGCCGAAGCTGTGGTCGGATGCGTTAATACTCCCGAATCCCCTGCTGCCGGAAAAGCCCTCACCGAAGCTGCGTCCCGAGAAGCCTCCGCCACCGAACCCCCCGTCGCCTCGAAAGCCTCCACCCCCGAAGCCACCGCCGCCGAATCCTCCACCCCCTCGAAAACCTCCGCCGCCGAACCTCGCGAGCGCAGGGTCCGCAAACAGTATCGAAGAGGTACATGCCAACAGCAGAACAATCAAAAAAGTAAGGGTTGTTTTAAGATGATTCCTGTATGAGGATCGTTCCGACATCAGCGTTCTCCTTTCATACTGACGTTTTTCAAAACCACCATATCTATCTCTTTGGCGCCGGCAGGAATTTTGGGCTCAAAAAACGAATCGGATAACGATTTATTAAATTTCCAATCCGAGAACACGGCTACATACTGCGGAGAATCGGGGACCGTTTTATACGTAATTACAACCTTTCTGACCAGCGGCTTATCCCCTGCCTCTATCCAGATCTGCCAGTCTATATACTTCTCGACGAAAGCCAGATGGTAACATTCCGTTCCGTTCACGTCGCCCGGGCCGACATAAAAACCGGATAGTACATTTTCTATGAGTGTTTTGTACGGGTCGCTGTACAGGAAATCGCTGAGAGCCGGGGTATAGCCGTAGTTGTTGATAATTTCCTGAAGTGTGCCGTCTATAGTCGGCTCGGCCTTAGCGGTCGAGTATAAATTTTTGATTAAATCCAGTAAGGTAAAGCTCTTCCCGTCGTACCAGAACTCCCTGGATTCGACGTCGCTCTGGTATTTGGTAAACACCTTGTCAGGTCTTTTTACATCCATGTCCTGGGCGGCTGCAAATTGTATCTTTTGCCCCGATGGAAGAATATCGTCGTATAAAATCTCGGCATGGAAGCTGAACTCCTTGGAGTTCTTGATCAGGTCTCCCATTTTTTGAACGAGCTCAGTGACCTTGGGATCGATTACAGGAGAGGAAGGCAAGCCCGGCACCCCTGTAGGATCCTGCGAAAAGGTTGTCGCAGTGGGTAGAAGAAATGCCAGGATATAATAGAAAACCGCTGCTTTTTTAAGATTCAAGATAGCCCCCCTGTCTTATATTTAAATTATCACTATGCTGTGCTCGCAATACAGCATTATCTCAATTTAGAACAACGTCCCCTTAATCAGTGACGGAATCACGGGCTTTATTACCAGCTGAATATTCCACCTCTGCCCGAAATCGTCCGGGTGCCACGGCATCCACTGGCCCTGGACCGAGAAGCTCACCGGCAACTTCCCGAGCTTCACTGTCTTGCCGACGCTCAGGCCCACCGGAAACGTCACCTTGTTCCCGTCATCGGCCTTCCAGTCTATAAGAATGTTGGGAGCCGTTCCGATATTCCAGGCATTGGGGAGAAAACGATACAAGGCATATTGTATATTCGCCTGGCTCGTATCGGGGCGATCGTCGTCACCCGCTACCGACCACCACTGCTGGGGGAATATCAATGCCAGCCAATCCTTGTTAAACCAGCCTACAACCGCTGCAGGCCCCAGTCGAAGCTTTCCCTGGCCCAGGCCCTTATTCGTCGCCGTCGGGAATATCGTTGTCGGACCAACTCCGAGTATCCAGTTATCCGAGGCGGGCGAAATGAACGGCACGAGGGCCATATCGCCGAACCCTCCTTTGTTCTCGAACCCCTGTCCGTCGAAGACGGGAGAGTTGAAAATGAACGGCAGGACAGGCCGGATAATAAGATTCACGTCCTTGGTGAGATGAAGGGGCAGCACAGGCTGGAAGTTCAGCAGGCTCTGCACGCGCGTCTTGTCTGACGGGGAACCTTTCAGGAAAAAATTATTGAACTGGAACGTCAGGCTCCACACACTCGAGACCGGGTTCTGGAGTTGCCTGTTAAGCTCTGCAAGACTCTCTTGACCCGCATTTTCCGAATCATTCACTGCTGTTGAATCTACCCGGGTATCTTGAGACTCCTCGGCCCGTATTGATAATGCAGGGAAAAAGGTTATAAACGCGAGAGTCATATAAAGAATAAACTTTTTTTTCATAATACCCGGACTCCGTAATGATTTATTGTTTCCAAGGGAACACCGCAATATCTCTTAATGTTATTTCAATCAGGTCAGGTATTACCACCTCAAGCATCGGTGATACCCCAGGAAGATTTATCTCTCTCCTTATTGCCGGACACCCACGAATTCGATTATACTTTCGTGATAACTTACCGTCTATCCGAATATTGCAATTCACAAAATGCAAACAATGGGGATGCGCCGGTGCTAAGTGCGGGTTGCCTGAACAGAATCGAGACCACCGAGCTTGAAGAATTGGCGCAGTTCATAAAGCATGCCGACACCGAGCTTATTCAGGTTCGCCCTACACAATCACCTTCGAGCCTGATAAGCCTTTCCCTCGACAACATCAACGTCCAGATCGGGAGCTACGGATCGGGTTGTATATCAAACGCTACCAGCGACAGGGAAAGGTATGGGCTCCTATACAAAATCGACAGGGAAAATCCGACGAAATGTAACGGACACCAGATGGATAACAGTAAATTCCTCGTATACGGGAACAACACGGAACACTTCGCATTTAACGACGGGCCCTGCATGTGGTCTTATATAACCATAAGCCCTTCTTACTTTGAAGAATGTATCCTCGACCCGATCGAAGGGAAGCTGAAAACGAGTACCGGCGCATCGTCCTGCCTTTCCTGCGGGGACTTGCTCTCTATAGATGGTTTTCGCGCTACGGTCAGGGAGATCGCGAGGCTCGCGGAAGGAAATGCCTCGTTATTCGAGAACAGCGATATTAGAAAAGGTATAGAGCATTCGCTCCTGGAAACCCAGCTTGCCGTTCTCAATCGAACGCTCTATGTACCCGCTGCCCGTAACGGAAGAGGCTCGAAATCTCACGAGTTTATTATCAAGCGCTCCATAGATTTCCTCAAAGCGAATTCCTATAGGCCCCTGCACCTGCTCGACCTCTGCTCCGCGCTCGGCGTAAAGATGCGCACACTATACTATGCCTTTCAGGAATTCTATGGCATAAGCCCGATCAAATATCTCCGTCTGGTGAGATATGCAAGGGTCCGGAGAGACCTGCTGACTGCGGACCATAAAACGACCGTGACCGACATTGCCTCAAGATGGCACTTCTGGCATTTCGGAAGGTTCTCGGTCGAATACAAGAGCCTCTACGGCGAGTCGCCTTCCACAACCCTGGGCAAAGCCCGCCCCTGATTACAGGCCAGTCCGTTCGAATATAGACTATGTAAAGACGGGAGGATTCCCTTTTCCTAATCCTCGTCGGCAGGGGGGACGGCGGCTTCGAGCTTAATTGTGACGCCAGATATGCCGACGTTAAGATCAACCCCTTCCATCGTCGAATGCAGCTTCAAGAGTACGCCGTTCTCATTTTTCAGCACTACTCCGCCAGCTCCGCCGCCGAGCGCGATGCCGTAATCCCCCGCGACGTAAGTACCCGGGAACTGGCCGAGGTTAAAGAGGTTATAGACTTCTCCGGCGGCGGATATCTTCGCGACGCCAACGCCGCCGACCTTGATACCGCTCGTCTTGAAAATATACTCGGCGCCCTGATAGTTAAGAATCCCGCTCCCCTCGCTCCCGCCGATTATCAGCCCGAACTGAGTCTCGTCTATCGATATCGTGCCGGAAGGCACTTCGTCGGCAAGCGCCGAACCGGCATAAGCCAGGAATATGGCAGCCGCAAATATCAAGGTCTTTGGAATCCTCATTTAATACCTCCTGGGTATATTTGGACCGTCCCGGACGAGCCCGAAGTTATTACAATAAACGGTCTCGAAGCATTTATCCATCCGAATGTTGCAAATACAGTCCAACTTCGGCGAGAGAACTAATTCACCGTCTGTATGGGAGGCGGCTTAAGTCGGCAGCCCGGAATATTTTAAAGCGCTCACGGAACCCGGCTCCACTCTATAGTCTTTGAGAGGATGCCGGCCTTGGCCTTCATTGTAAACATGCTCGTATCACTCATTTTGATTTCGACGTCGTAGTCCTTTTTCCTTTCTATGGAATAGACCTGCCCTTTCCATACCCCCTTCGCGCCGTCGTATACGAGGTTCTTGAATATCATGGTTGAAACGCCATCGGGATGAGAAGGAGATTCCACTACCGCGCCTTCGTAATAGGCGCCCTTGTTCTCGATCTGCACCACGGCGTCTTCATCCGGCTCTTTCCACTTTCCTACTATGCTGTCGGCGGTTATGTCCTGGTCCTCCGCCGATAAAGGACCTCCAAAGACTATGAAAGCCAGGACCAATACAGCTGCCGAAAAGCCGTAAAAGATTTTCATACAGTCGTCTCCTTACCGCGCCCGGTCTTATGCCGGATATTTATAAAGGAAACCACGCTTTTCACAATCCGCAATGGATATCCAAAGGCGATTCGTCGTGGACGCTCCACTCGGCGCAGCTGCCGTCCTCGTTAACCTCATCGCAGGAACAGAAGCAGCTGTTGAGTCGCGGCACCTCGCCGTCCAGGAGAAGACAGGATAAGATGGCCGGGGTGCCTGCAGCGGATCCGACCGGAACATTTTCCTGTACACCGATAAAGTTGGCAGGGTTCGACGTTTCGCACTGTGCATCGGTCAATCTGGCTGCATCGCATTTAAGACACGCATTCGGGTCGCATCCGTTGACGCCGTCGTAAGGCCCCCCGATCTGGTGGCCTTCCGGGTTTGCGTCCGACCCCTCGCAGTTCGTGGTTATCGGGCACGAGCATACAAGCTCTTTCTTGCCGAGCTTATCCAGGCCCGGGAAATTCCTGCCCTTAGTGCTCATGAAGCAGAGCCCGCCGTCGCACTGTGCGTACGAGCCGGACGCAGCCGCGACCCCGCCGTATTTATCCTTGTTGAGCTCTCCCGGGCATGTATACAGGGCGTAGTCGCCTTCCGGGAACACGCTCCTCTTCGGAACGCTGTAGGTGCTGACCCTGTAGCCGTTCCCCCTGCCGTCCTGGTTTACCGTGCATACATTCTCCCCGTCGCCGAAATCGAAGGGAAGGCTTATGCTGTTTCCTTTCAATAGATCGCATCCGCAGTAGGCGACCTGGTTTAAAGTGGTACAGGTCGCATTTGCACAGAGCGCGTATTGCTGATTTTCCAGAATCAAAAATTCCTCAGCGGGCTCGCACTTATCCGGATTTGCCGCTAACGCCGCCCCGCTCGCGAGGATCATAGCCAATAAACTAGCAAAAACAAAGAAAATTTTCTTTATACTCATCGCCCGACACGCTCCTCAAAAGATTTTCTCCCGGAACCGTTAGAATTCATTTGTCCGTAAATATATGTCCTTTTCTGAAATTCTGTGTCTTTAGTCGGAGGTTAATGGAAAATGCATATAGGGGAGCGGCCAGAAAGTGAAATAACCGGATCGCTACGGCACGCTTGCAAGAATAATCAAAAACTGCTTACCGGGTTGAATGCGGCGAGCCGGCCTTTAATAAGGAGTTCCGTCCTTATGTACGAATTTCCATTTGCCGTCGATGAGCTCCGCCATAAGATCGTCGTCCGGGTAGCTCCCCTCGTCTCCCGGGGTTCTGTCGCCGATCTCAAGGTAAAGCACATCTTCACCTGTTTCGTTGATTAGATGGTGGCCGTTCCCCTCGCCGGCCTTGAACCCGGCGCACATTCCCGGGGAGAGTACGGTGCGGCCCTCGTCGGTGTGCAGGGTCGGAGTCCCGCTCAGGATATACACGAACTCGTCCTGCTTCGAATGGAAGTGGCGGACAGACGACATTGCGCCCGGCCTGAGCCGCGTGAGATTGACACCGAAGTTGGCAAGTCCGAAGAGATCCCCCAGCGGATGCTTCTCCCTTCCGGCCATCCTCGAAGCGAACGGCTCGGGATAGTTCGTGGCCTTTTTACGGAGCGGCGCCTCATGGGCATTAATTGCAACCGGCCTTTTTTCCTGCGGCATGCATACCTCCTGGCTATGATTCGGGCGGCAAGAAACGTCCCCCATAGTATCGAACATAAAATACCCCCGTCAAGAAAGCCATGACTGAATCTATTTTTGCCTCTTGGCTTCCTCGATCGTGCTGGCCAGCGCCCTTGTAGACACGGCCACGACGAGACCGGTAAAGATGATCCCGATAAGGCCTATCATGACACAAAGGATTCTGCCGGTTGGAGTGACAGGCGTTATGTCTCCGTATCCGATGGTAAATGCGGTAATGAAGGAAAGATAAATCGAATGGCTGAGGCTGATTTTTTCAACTATAGATATCAAAACGGCGCCGGATAATACAAGAAGGAACAGCGAGAATAATACTTTTCGTACTACCCACAGATAAATGCCGAAATACCGCAGGAAGTAGCGAAATGAGTGATTATGATTCATCGCTATATATTACAACTTTCGGTGAGAAGTTTCTTTCCCGGGAAGAGACGGCGTATCTGAAACCTGCAGAAGGTTTAAACCACGCGCTCTTCCTTCTATTGAGAAAGCGGGAACGCTGCCGGCCGGCAGCGTTCCCCGCCACATTAATCTTGATTACTTATTCATCGAAACTGAAAATTTGCTTCCAGTCATTCTTCATGCTTATAACGACCCATCCGTTTTTCTTCGCCTCGTCCATGAGCGCCTGCGTGAAAGTGCCGATGTGCGTGTCGGGGAGACCGCCGGCGGGGCCGTAGGCGTACTCGCGCTCCTTATCGTCGTGGTAGACGAGCATCATCAAGCGCTTCCCGTCCCCGGCCTGGGTCCACTCCAGCATCTGCTGGTCGCCAGTCGAGTTACCGAACGCGGCGTAAGGACGCTTGCCGATGAAAAGGTTGATTCCCACGGGCTTTCCTACCTTGTCGTCGACGAAGAAAACCTTCGGCTCGCGGAGGAGGACCGGCTTTCCGTCCCTGTATTCGTACTTGGTCAAAATACTGGATCCGACCACCTGCTCGGGCGGGATTCCATAGACGTCCTCGCTATAGACCCTCACGAATTCCTGGCCGCCGCCTGTGACGAAATATGTCCTGAACCCGTTTGCGCGGAGGTAATTCATAACCTCGATCATCGGCTGGTAGACGAGCTCTGTATACGGCTTTTTCCACCTCGGGTCCCTGGCGGTGGATATCCATTTTTTGACTATCTCCTGAAAGTCCTCTGTGCTCATACCAGCATGGGTAGCCGCAAGGAGCTCTTCCAAATCGGACTCGCTGAATTTCGCCATAGCCTCCTTGTCGCCCGCGATGACCGATTTATAAGGGTCCTGTTCCTTCCATTCTGGGTGCTGGGGGGCAAGCTCTTTTATACGGTCCAGGATAAAAACGGCCTGGGCGTAAATCGGATGCGAAACCCACGTCGTTCCGTCCTGGTCGAACGTGGCGATCCTGTCTTCGAGCGGGACGTAATTCGGGCCGCCCTCTTTCGTGACTTCGGTGACGAATTCTATAATGCTCTTCTTCGCCGGCCCGTCGTTCCAGGAAGGAAGAGGGTCTTCGGCATTGGATACGGAGCTAAATAATATTATAAAAACCGTAACGAAAAGAGTTGTCATTAAACGAAACTGATAAATTCTTCCAAGTAGACGACTATACATTATTGATTCCTCCAATAACGAGCACCGGGATTGAATATATTTTCTGAATTGAATATTTGCCCGTCTTTTTTCCGTACTGTTTATATAGTGGGCACCATGGTAAGGTGCCCACTATATTTTCTATTCCTATGGCAGTTAACTCAGTTCCCGGACGGCAACGGCAGGTTTACACCTTCGCTTTTGAGATTTTCCTGAACTTCCTTAAACTGAAAGTACCGTGAGAGCGTTATCGGCCCTGTATACACTTCGCTCTGCAAAGGCCTCGGGGGATACTCTACGTAAGTTTTCATAAGCTTCTGCGTTGCGTCGTTTACTCCGACCAGCGACCACGTGCTCTCGGTGAAGTTGTTCATGAAGATGTCGTAGCGCTCCTGCGGGTCCTGCCACAGATCATATATTTGGGGTACTGTGGCTACGTACTTGTCCGCCCCTTTCCAACCCAGGTTTGTATCCACGGAGAGGCCGCCCGTAGCCTGTCCGTCGTCGCCTCTCATATTGAAAACCGCCTTGAAGTTAAGGACACGCACGGCTCCTGGAGTAAGCTCGTTCTCGGTGAAATAAAACCACGCAGTTCTTTCAGACTTGCCGGTTCCGAAGAGTACGGGCGACATGTCGTAGCTATCGAAGATAATCGGCTTGCCGTCGCGGTCGTTCTTCGGAAGCTCCACGCCCCCGATGCTCGCGAAGGTAGCCATCAGGTCGAGGCCGCCAAGTATGTCGTGGTTTCTGCTTCCGGGCTTGATCTTGCCGGGCATCATCGCCATCGTCGGCACGAGGTTGCCCCCTTCCCTGACCGTTCCCTTGGTCCCGCGAAAGGGCGTATAACCGGCGTCCGGGTAGACGTCCTGCCATGCGCCGTTATCGACGGTGTAGAATACGAGCGTGTTCTCGTCGAGGCCGAGCTCTTTCAGTTTATCGAGGAGATGACCTATGCGGGTGTCGAGCTCGACTACCGAGTCGGCGTATTTGCTCTTGGCAAGCGACTTGTGCTCGAATTCAGGCGCCGGCATGTTCGGCTGGTGGTTCTTCATGAAGTTGACGTTGATGAAGAACGGCTTGTCCGGATCCTTCGCGGCCTTCTCCAGGAACTCTATCGCCGCAGCCTCTACGTACTCGTCGAGGAAGGGAATACCCACCACGCCTTTTTCCGGCGTGTTGACGTACTCGCCGTTTACCTTGAAATCTTCCTTCGGCTTCTCCCCGGCCTTGGCCGACAAGGCCCCCTTGGTTACCTTCTGGAACATTTCCCTCAGCTTATCGGGCATTGCGGGAAACCAGTTCGGATCGCCGTACGTGTAGGCGTTCAGGTGATAAAGGAAGCAGTACTTCATCTCGTCGTATCCCTGCGCGTTCGGAAGCGCGTAGTCGGACTCTCCGAGATGCCACTTTCCGGTGAAATAAGTCTGGTACCCGCCCTTCTTGAGCACCGACGCCAGCGTCCATTCCGCGGCCGGCAAACCGCCGCCCTGCCCCTGGAATGCTACCGTGGTCATGCCGCTCCGGTTGGGTATACGCCCGGTCTGAATAGCCGCGCGGCCAGGTGTACAGCTCGGCTGACCGTAAAACGAGAAGAAGGTCATCCCTTCGTCCGCCATGCGGTCGAGGTTCGGTGTGGGCATTCCGCGACCCTCGCCCCCGCCGTAAACGCCGAGGTCGCCCCAGCCGGTATCGTCCGAGACGATTAAAAGAATGTTGGGCTTTTTCTCGTCGCCAAATGCCTTTCCCGTCATTACAAAACCGACAGAAACAGCGACAAACAGAAAAAGAATTGATGTATACGCAAATCTATGCACCTGTTTCAAGGTAACACCCCCTTTGAATTTGTTTTTTTTCTGCGCATCGAAAGTTATTGATGTTGTATGGATCTCATCCGACTTGCCGGACAGGGAGCCTGCCACCCGGTAACGGATTCCAGATGTCACGGCTTTCCCTGATAATTTAGCCGGGTCCTTTTCTGAATTTTTTACTCTATTCAATGGATCCCGCCAGCCATTATGGATCGGCATTAGTTGTGCATAAGCACCTAAGTAGCTCCAGGCGGTATATCGGGAACGATAAAAAATATGTTTGGCTTCTTGTCTGTCACTGTTGTCAGTTCCGACATTTCCAAACCTGTGTGGATAAACCACAAATGACGAAAAAACGCTAACCCAAGTTCTGCAAATCCTGTGCTATTACAAATCAAAAGCAGAAAAACTTTAAATAATTACAAGGCACTACGTCAATGGAGAAGTTTAGTTATAAACCTGTCCATCATTTGCTCTCTCCTAGACCTTGATTATACATTTTCCAACTTTAGCGTCTATCCGAATATTGCCAGATGCAATCGTAATGGAAAAATGCCTCGCTTTAACCCATCTGCTCCGAGACTTCCATCGACACGTCCGTATTGGCCACAACGGCGCTCGCGTTCATAACCATAGCGATGTTAATGGCCTCCACGATCTCTTCCTTAATCACCCCTTCCTGGAGCCCGTCCCTTATACAGCTCCTGATACACCAGGGACATTTTGCCAGCATCGCGCAGGCAAGCCCCATCAGCCCTTTCTTTAGCTTTTTGGGAAGGTGGCCATCTTCGTAGACCAATTCGTGAAAAGCCGAGAACTTCGTGTATTTTTCTCCGCTGATCTTGTGTAATTCCTGTATTTGCGGCGTGATGTTCTTGCTCATGAAATAGCCCTGAAATACGCTGCCCTTGTTCTTCATCAAGTCGTAATTTTCGAGGGCTATGCTGCTGAAGGCATACGGCTGGCCGATTGCGAGCCTCATCGCAATATATACGGATTCGGCTATCTCCTCATCCGTCGCCCCGAGCTCTTTTGCAAGTATCGTCCTCGTCCTGATATCGTGCCTCGATTCCGTTACGTAAGCGCAGGCAAGCCCGATCAGCTGCTTGTCCTTTGCGCTGATTAAACCTTCCTTGAAGACCTCGTCGCGAAAGCCCGCCCACCTTTCGTTTAATTCCGGCACCAGGTTCTCGAATTTTTCCACGTAACTATTAATTTCGTCCAGTTTTGTGCTCACTGTAGATCCCCCCGTTTTACAATTTTATGGATTATACTAATAAAGAATCATTTGTGTAGGTGCAACTTCCGGGAAGAAGGGACGGGTACGCATAAAACAGCCCTGCCAGAAGCCATGGTTTCAGTACGACTGACTGATCACCCCGCAGCTACTGACCGGGAAGCGGAAAGTGTGATTTTGGTATCTACCGCAGGCAAGGTGGGGTGAGTGACGGGATTTGAACCCGCGACCTCTGGGGCCACAACCCAGTGCTCTAACCGGTCTGAGCTACACCCACCACAGATTTAAGAGAACAGAAATAGTACCACATATATAAAAGGAGACAATACTACCCCCAAGCCGCGCCGACGTAAAAGAATCTCCCGAGCCCGACGGTGAAAATAAGACATCCGTAAAGGGCATGCTCTATGGAAACCAAAGCGAGAGAACGCCCCTTCCGGTAATCCTCGGCGAATAGATATCCGCCGACAAGAGTCATCGCCACGGCGATCCAGTTAAGGAAGATAATATGCATGAATCCGAATGCCAGGGCCGAGGCTATTATATATCCTCTGCCCTCACCAAAGACCGGGGAGTACCTCTTATATATGAGGGCTCTGTATAGGACCTCCTGCGGCCAGACGGAAAGAAGGGGATAGAGCGCCATCACCAAAAGCCACATGCGCGGGTTCTCGCGCGGAAAGGAGAGAAAATCCCCGGGCGAGGCGGCCCACACGAGAATAGCTACCAAGGGGGCGATGAAGGCGAACCTCACGAGAACCCGCTTTATCATTCCGCCGAAAGGAGCCCGCGGGCCGTCGTCCCGGACCGAAGCCCTCCTCAGATAGACGTAAGCGAGCATGCTCCCGCCCCACAGTATGGCGATCATCAGCCAGCGATCCCTCACCAGGAGAATAAGCGACGGCACGCCGGCGAACAGCAGCAAGAACTCGAAAAGTAGAAACGACTTTCCACCCGTTCTCAAATGAAGTACTCCCGAAGGCAGCCGCGCCAGGCCGACTTTGATAACCCATATCTCTCGTACACGAATGCTCCCGGCGTCCGGCGCCTCATATTGAACTCCTTTAGAGAAATAACTTATAGCTTATCCGACCAAATGACCGAACAAACCAGATATATTTCGGGGCTTTTTAACATTCCCGGCTAAGGGCAGCTTATTAAGAGCATAAGCCGCCAAAAAACTCGTCATCTCGGGGGAATTCCGGTTGTGTTGCCCCGGTAATTGGAATAGAATTGTTAAAGGGGATGGAGTGAAATAAAAAGAGGGTATGCTCCAAGTGAGGACCAAAAGATTTTTCTACATTCTGCTTATTGTTTTCTCCTTTTTGCTTTCCCTTCCCGGGACAGTACTATGGGCCCAATCCAAGGACGATGAAATAAAGCTCATAAAGCAGCAGATAGAGGTGCTTAGCAGGCGGCTCGAAGAGCTCGAAGGGCAAAAGGCAAAGCAAAAATCCTCTGGGACCGTAACGCGAGATAACGTTGCATTTTATAACACGGCGATAGACAGGAACATGCGGAAGCTGACCAGGCCGGACTCGTCCAGAACAATTCTGAACCTGAGCGGTAACGGTACCGTAAGCCTGATGGGGGACAACGATCCCAACAGGGTAAACGCAGTTTTGGCGCCTATGGTGAATCACAGAATAACCGACAACCTCCGCTTCATCTTCAAGCCCGAAGTGAAGCTACTTAACGAAGAGGTGGGATTCAGAATCGGAATGGGCGAGCTGGATTTTTTCTTGAACGATTACATAACCCTTAGGGGCGGAAAGATACAAAATGCCGCACTCGTTTCCCCGGCTGCCCTCCCCTCGTGGCTCGGCGACGATCCTATAGCCTATTCGCTCTCCAGGCGTGAAGAATCACTTGGCTCCCAAGACCTCATTTCCGAGCTCAAGAATATGGGAGTGGGAATAAGCGGAGGCATTCCGCTTAACCTCTTCGACAGAGCGAGCTTAAACTACGGTGTCTCGTATATGAATAGTGCCAACGGCAGCGGCACCATGAATTTTAGCTTTTCGATTTCGAGACCGTAGCAAATTACGGATAAAATCTTCGAAAGCTATAAACCGGCACTCTAATACATTGGCCTGTCCTTTTTATTCCTTGCCCGCGCATCGGCTGAGCTGCTCGGGAAACTTCCCTTCACAATTTTCTCTTCTGTGTCTCGCGAATTCGTATTCCACTCCGCAGGACTCAACCGCCCTTCTCCAGGAACCGAAATGATAGTCGGCAGCGGAAACAAGCGCCGTCATGCCGTTCTTTCTCAGGACGGACGGCCTCAGGCTCCCGCCCTCGGCGTTCAGCCGCTTTATTTCCCGTACTATCCTCTGCCTGGTCCATTTCTTGTTGTTCCTGGAGCTCTCGTAATCCACCCCGGAAGCCTCCAGCGCATTCTTCCAGGACCCGAACACTTTGCATGCCCTCAAGTAAAGAGCGGAGTGCTCTTTCGCAATATTCGACGGCTTTTCAGCGCCCGGGCTGAATACCTCTTTAATCTCTGTAATGACCCTTTCGGCTCGTCTAGTCATGATACTTATCTTTATTACAATATGTATGCCAAAACATATCCGGCTGTAATTACAGAGAATATTGCCTGACATCGAACCGAAATCGCGTCTTAATATCGTACAGCTTACAACCCACGGATCGGGGGGACTTTTCAGGCAAATTTTTTTGCTTTCCAACGCGTGCATAGAGCTCTCGATCAGAGTCCCGAGAGAGCCCGGGAAATAAGCATTACTGCGTAAAAAAACCTCAGCTTTCGGCATGAATTTACCAATAAAGCCTGTTTATTTCTTATGACTAAAGTTAACTCTTTAAGCATGCCCTATTCCATGATAAAAATAATAATGGCAAGAGTTTAAAAAGTCGTTCTTAAAGAGAGGGTGCGTATGGACTATAGGGTGAGTTGTATACGTAGGGGTCTTTTCCGCTCTTATTTGTTCCGTGCTTTTGCTTTTTCATTTCTTTTAATATCCATAAGCGGCGGATGCAGCAGCGGAGGCGGAGGAAGCGTGACGCCGACACCTCCACCTCCCTCAGATGAAAACAAGCTCAACATAGAAATACTCGACGCCTTTATAGGCGACGATAACCGCACGGTAGCTACCATAAAGCTCACGGATGAAAACGGGAGCCCCATAACCAGAGACGGGGTTTCAATCAGTTTCATAATAGCGAGGATCGTCGAAAGCGGCGAATACATCGACTACATAACCCGCGTTCAGGAAGGGGCTGTCCAGGCAACTTCCGAAAACGGGGGCGATTACCAGCAAGTCGGACCCGGGCTTTACAACTACACATTCGCCACCGAGCTGCCCGCAGGTTACGACAGAAGCCAGACGCACACTGTTGCTCTCTACGCCGAAAAGGTGATAGGAAGCCAGGCCTTCGTTTCCAATGCGACATTCGACTTCGTTCCGGACGGCGGCACGGTCAGGACCATAAGAGACATAGTCGCGACGCAGTCCTGTAACTCCTGCCACGACCCGCTCGCACTACACGGCGGCGTAAGAAGGGACGTCGGCGTCTGTATCACATGTCACACGAGCAAGATAGTAGACCCGGAAACCGGCGAGACCGTAGACCAGATAGACCCGCAATCCGGAAACAACATTGGCTTTAATATAATGATCCACAAGATCCACATGGGCGAGATGCTTCCAAGCGTCGAAGCCGGTGATCCCTATTATATAGTCGGCTTCAACGATTCCATTCACGATTACTCGACCGTGGTGTTCCCCCAGGACAACAGGAACTGCACGAAGTGCCATGACGAATCGGTCGCAGTACAGGCCAACGACTACAAGCTCAAGCCCACAAGGGCATCGTGCGGATCCTGCCACGACAACGTTGACTTCGCCGCGGCGATCAACCACCCGACCGTTCAGCTAAACGACAACAATTGTTCCGGGTGCCACATACCGCAATCGGGAACCGAGTTCGACATTTCGGTCACAGGCTCCCACACCGTTCCCCTTAAAGCATCGAGCCTTCCCGGGCTTAACTTCGCTCTCCTGGACGTAAGGAGCGCAGAGACAGGCGACACAAGGGTCGGCCCCGGGGAGCATGCTGAGGTGACATTCAGCATCAAAACCAACGCAGGCGCGGTTGTCGACATCGCGGAAATGGGCTCCATATCCCTCGTCATAGCCGGCCCGACGACAGATTACAACATACAGGATTACAGCGGCACTGGCGTCGAGATTCCGGGCGTGAACAACGTCCTCCGCGAGGTCCCGTCAAGCGCCGAAGGGCCTGATGAAAACGGGAACTATATCTACACATTCAATGGGATAATCCCGCCGAACGCCACGGGGACTTACGCCGTCGGCATAGAGGGACGTATACCACGCATGGTGGGCGGAGAGAACCTGATACTGTTCGAGGAAGTGGAGGAGGCTGGAAGGAACCAGGTCTATTACTTCGCCGTTACTGATCCCGTGCCAGTCCCGAGAAGGATCGTCGTCGATAACAGCATCGAGGACGAGTACTGTAGCGCCTGCCACGGTGTATTCTCGAAAGACTTCAGCGTACACGGCAATCTCCGTAACGACACCGAATACTGCGTCCTTTGCCACAATCCGTCGAACGACGACATACCTGTAAGGCCTGTCGAGCCGGGACAAACGGCAATCACCGCTTCCATAGATTTCAGGGAAATGATCCACAAGATACACACGGGTGAGAACCTGACCGTGCAGCCTTATATAATCTACGGCTTTGGCGGCAGCGTTCACGACTTCGGCGAGGTCCTCTACCCGGGCAATACGAGCGACTGCAGTGCTTGTCACCTGCCTAACACGAACATACTCGACCCCGGAAACGGCATACTCGGACCGGACATATTGGCCACGGTAAACAGGGAATTCACGAAAGTCGACGGTGTAAACGTAGTCCTCCAGACGTTCTCGACACAGCCGGTGATAACCGTCTGCACCTCGTGCCACGATAACGTAGGCGTAACGGCCGACGGCGCGGCGCTTACGGGCGAGAATCATCTTGGAGGGGCGCAGCCCGAGTCGGCCTGCGTTAACTGCCACGCCGCCGGAGACCCGCTCGGCGCTGCCGAGGTACATCTGCCTCCGCTCCCGCCGGCGCAACGTATAAACAGGCCTATGCCTGAATAAACAAAAAGGATTAAACGTGATATGAAAAGGTTGGTCCTCCCACTTTTGCTGCTGCTTCTCGCCTCATGCGTGAGCGAGGATGACAGGGGACAGGACTGGGGGAACATATTCGATGGGGTCGAAGGGCTCCTGTTGACGGAGGAAGACCACCCCAACGGCTGGGGAAGGGAGGACTGCTTCGTATGCCACCCTCTCGAAGTAATACACCAGGAGGACCGTTCGGGCCTCGGCGTGCTGCTTCTGGAGGATATCCGCGAATACACGAAGCAAGAAGGGCTTGCGAGCTGCCCTGTATGTCACGGAGATAACGGCGTAACAAAACTCATGGAGTAGCTTTTCAGATGCCGAAAAAGATCTTCTGTGCTGCAGCCATGTTACTCATATCGGCAAGCGGGGGCGCTTTATCCTATGCGCAGACGGAGATCATACGCCCCCGAAGCCTCGGCATGTACGGAAACGCCTCGCTGCTCTTCCAGGCCCCGACTCCTTACCGGAACCTGGACGGCGACAAGAAATACGTCTACCCATTCTACCAATATATGGACCTCAGCGCCGCCTACCCGGAGCACAACGTATTCTTCAACACATTCTTCCGGGGACGGGAAGTGTTAGGCGGCGACCAGGAATCGCTCGACGTCTACAACGCCTTCGTACAATTCTCGAACACGCCAGGGACGTACGAAGTGAGGCTGGGCCGGCAGGCCGTGACGGAGGGTGTCAATTTCGTCCTCATGGACGGCGCCCTCGTAAGGCTGAAGCCCGTTCACGGGCTGGAATTAACGGCCTACGGCGGATACCAGGAAAACGACCTCCAGCCAGAGCCCGAAAGGCCCGGGGACAGCTTCGGGCTGTTCGGCGTCAAGCTGAAGACAGACGCTATACTGGGCTCGGTCATAACCGTGGGATACGAGCTATACGCGCCGGACGATTTTTCGTCAAGGCAGTTCGTAAACGCCTCGTTCAAAAGGGCCGTCCCTTTTACCGACTTTGCGGACGTTTACGCGCTCGCCGAGATAGACGTCGGCGAAGGGAACCTCGCGCTCCTTACGACGGGCGTCGGGATCGTGGTGCTGCGGTCCCTTTATCTGAATCTCGAGTACGACAACTACGAAATGGACAAGGACAGGAACGAGTACAAGCTCGATCCGATATTCGACGTATTCTCCGTAGGCAGGCTCCAGCAGGCAAGGGTCGGCCTGACGTTCGTTCCGACTTCATACCTTGAAGTCAAGGGAAGCTACTCGTATTCGCACTATGACCATGTGGAGGACGAAAGCACGAACGGCAACATCGCGAAGCTCGGATTTACCTTCAATTTCTGGAAGGAGATAGGGCTCCGGGCATTTCAGGGCTTTTATTACATAGACGCAGGCGGAGATACAGATTACGCCATAGGCCTCAACACCAGCCTCTATCAGGAGGTGATGACGGGATGGGAGCTGCAGTTTGCGTTCGCCTACGCCTATTACGACAAGATAACGAACCAGAGCGGAAACGCCTTTAGCTACATACTCGGAAGCGACTACGTGATTCTTAAGGACCTCGTCCTCAGAACGGCGGTCGAATTCAACACTAACCCCGATTTTCACAGGGACATAAGGGTGGATCTTGGACTCAGCTATTACTTTTCAACGAGCATGTAATGGATAGAAAAACGATACTCATTATTACGGCGGCGATATTCGCGCTCATTGGATGCGGAGCGCAGAACAAAAAGGACGATTCCTCAGGCTCCAAATCACAGGTGCCGATCGGAGTGAGGATGAATTATTCCCACGAAAAGCACGAAAAGGTGATGAAGAAGGAGGGGTTCGACTGCTACCTCTGTCATCCCATGAACGTCGAATTCAAGGACGAAAAGAGCGCCGAGGAAATGATCAAGGCGTCGGATAAAGCCTTTTACCCGGGGAAGGAAACGTGCCATTTCTGCCATTTCAACCCGGAGGCGGGGAACATCGCGCCGGGAGAGTGCAGCCTTTGCCATTTCGACATGGCGGCAATAACGCCGAAGAACCACAACTTCAACTGGATGGAGAAGCACGCAATATTCGCCAAGTCGGACCAGGAATCGTGCGAGAACTGCCACTCGCCGAGATTCTGCGAGGACTGTCACAAGAGGCGCGATCTCCCGACGATCATGGTACACGACAGGAATTTCAGATTTGTCCACGGCATAGAGGCGCGGGCCAATCCGCGTCAGTGCGGAAGCTGTCACGAAATAACTTTCTGCGAGACTTGCCATACGAAGGGCGCATATGACTACTAGATATTTACTCATCGCCGTTTTGGTAATGGCCCTCGTTCCCACCCTCCTCTTGTCGGATGAAAACGAGGAAGAGGAAGAGAACCCGCATACGGCCATGGTGGACGACGATTTCGTTTGCCTTGACTGCCATACGGAGGTTCCAAAGGAAGGCGAGAAGAGCCCAACCTATTTTCTGGTCGACGCCCCGTCGGAGAACTGCCTCGGGTGTCATGACGATGCTACGCACCCGGGTTCGAAAAAACACGTAGGAAAGGAAATAAAGACCGGGCTCCCGCTTGACGAAAACGGCAAGATCGCCTGCTTTACATGCCACGACCCCCACCCTGCCGGCGTACTAGAGGGCCGTGAGGTTTACGGCGCCGAGCTCGGCGAGAGAACAGCCGAGTTTTTGAGACTCGTCACGCTGCCCGCTCTCAGGAAGGAAATCGGCGGGGAGGTCGAGCTGGATTCGGCCGAAAGTGTATATCTAAGAAAACCGATGAACAATATTTGCAGCACCTGTCACGAAACCATTCAATTCAAGGAGGTCTACACACCATGGTACAGGTATTCAGAAATGTTTACATACTAGCTTTGCTGCTGGCAATTCCCGGGGCAGCCTTCGCCCAGGACGGGAGCGTTCAGGAGAAGGGGATAGCCGTCTTCGTGGAAAAACGCTGCTATACGTGCCACACAGTAAAGGCCGAAGCGGCGCAGATAGATGCAGCCAAGGCCGCCTTCGCCAAGTCGAAAGGGGTGGAGCTTAAAGAAAGCGAGGGCGACAAGGATGCCAAAGGCGGCGACCTCTCGAACATCGGAGCCGAGAAGGACACCGCGTGGCTGACAGCGTTCCTCAAAGACCCGAAGGACTACTTCCTCGATACTCCGGAGTGCAAGAAGCTTGCGAAGCAAAAGGACAGGAAGAAGTTTAAAGGCACAGATGCCGAGCTGAACGACCTTACGGCCTGGCTTGTCACGCTCAAATACGGCGACATGCAGGAGCCGGGATTCGAGAACTGTCTGAAAGAAGAATAATAAACGAGGTCTTGAGCATATGAATCCCTTTGAAGAAAGCGTACGGGCGGCGAACTCGGGAGGAATCCCCCTAGTCGCCTGGATCGTGATCGTTCTGTCCATCGTTTCTATAGCGCTGATACTGATCATCCTTGCGAAAGATCCGAAGAATATGTCGGTACCCAGCGGGAAGTGGCTCCTTCTCATCGTCTTCTTTATATTGTCCCCGACCGTGTACCTGCTGAATTTCAGCGTAGCGATTGAGGATTCGAAAAAGGTCGATTTTTGTAATTCCTGTCACGTCATGCATGGGTACGTGAACGACCTCAAGAACCCCGACAGCGAATACCTGGCCTCGGCGCATTATCAGTCGCGCTGGATCGCCAATGACCAGTGCTTCACGTGTCATTCGGACTACGGCCTTTTCGGGAATATGAAGGCAAAGATGACGGGGATACGCCACGTATGGGCTTATTACACCGGGTACGAGACGCCGATCAAGCTGTATACTACGTACAACAACAAAATCTGCCTCAGGTGTCACGCCCCGACACTCGCGTTTCAGGAAGAGGACACGCATATAGAGTACGCCGAAGACATACTGTCTAGCAAGACGTCGTGCATCGGGCTCGACTGTCATGTAAGGCCGCATCCCGTGGAGGCATGGAAAGAACAATGAACAATCCAGGCTGGACAAGAAAGCTGGTGCTGATAGCCGGGATACTTAACATCATCGCGCTCCTCACCATTCTACTCTCGATATTCAATTTCACACCACTCACTCTCATAATATCGGTATCGGTGGGCGGCGCGTTGATAGGGCTCTCCGTGCTGTTGTATATAATCGTGGTTGTTACGGATCTGAAGGAGCGAGGGGTGCTTTAGGCCGGCCTGCACCCCGGGCGTTCGAGATAGCACCAGTATGATCCCCCAACGAGAAGACCGTGCCGGCATACCCGGAACGAACAGGTTATAAGTTTCCTTTACCCTGTACGGAAACATTCCGTTAGAAAGATGCCGCTTTCACCCGCGTTTAATAAAGCCTTAATAAATAACGTTTAACATAATCGGCGGCTGTTGGACGTCCGGTGAAATGGAGGTATTTTGTTTTTAGACAATCCACGCCGGGGGTGCTGAAATGAATTTGAGTCCACTTGCAGGAAAGCCCGTCGAACCTTCGATGCTGGTAGACGTGCCGAAACTCGTAACCGTATACTACAGCGAAATTCCGGATTATGCTGTTCCCGGGCAGAGGGTCTCTTTCGGCACGTCCGGCCATCGCGGCTCCCCCTTCGATAAAACGTTCAACGAACATCACATTCTATCGGTCGCCCAGGCCGTCTGCCTTTACCGCGCTCGGCAGGGAATAAACGGGCCGCTCTTTCTGGGAATGGACACCCACGCGGTTTCGACGCCGGCCTTCGTCAGCGTGCTCGAAGTTCTGACGGCAAACGGGGCCCAAGTCATGATATCGGAGCGCGACGAATACACGCCGACGCCGGTTATCTCGCACGCGATTCTACAGTACAACAAGGGACGGACAACGGGCCTTGCCGACGGCATCGTGATAACGCCGTCACACAACCCGCCCGACGACGGCGGCATAAAGTACAATCCGCCGAGCGGCGGACCGGCCGAGCCCGAAGTCACAGCCTGGATCGAGTCGAAGGCGAACGAGTTTCTGAAAAATAATCTCGAAGGTATAAAGAGAATTCCTTACGAAAAGGCGCTGCGCGCGGACACCACGCACCGCCACGACTATCTCGACGCGTACGTAAGCGACCTCGGAAACGTAATCGACATGGACGCAATACGCGGCTCGGGAATAAGCCTCGGCGTCGATCCACTGGGCGGCGCGGGCGTTCATTACTGGCAGCCGATAGCCGAGCGCTACGGGCTCAATCTCAAGGTCGTAAACGAGACGGTGGATCCGACGTTCAGATTCATGACCGTCGATTGGGACGGAAAGATAAGGATGGACCCCTCCTCACCATATGCGATGCAAAGCCTCATCAGGCTTAAAGACAGCTTCGAGATAGCCTTCGCCTGCGACACTGACCACGACCGTCACGGTATCGTGACGAAGAGCGTCGGCCTCCTCCCTCCCAATCACTACCTTTCCGTCATGATCTCCTATCTATTCCAGCACCGGCCCGAATGGGCGAACGGAACGGCGGTAGGAAAAACGGTCGTTAGCAGCAGCATGATAGACCGCGTCACCGCGAGGCTCGGCAGGAAGCTCTATGAGGTTCCGGTCGGATTCAAATGGTTCGTCGAGGGACTCCTGGACGGCTCGCTCGGCTTCGTCGGCGAGGAGAGCGCCGGCGCTTCGTTCCTCCGCAAGGACGGCGCAGTATGGACGACGGACAAGGACGGGATCGTTCCGGCCCTACTCTCGGCCGAGATAACGGCGCGCATGGGGCGCGACCCGGGCGAGATATACCGCGAGTTCACTCGCGACCTCGGCGAGCCTGTTTACGACAGGATAGAAGCCCCCGCAACCCCGGAGCAAAAGAAAGCGCTTTCAAAACTCTCCCCCGAACAAGTAAGCTCGACGGAGCTCGCGGGCGAAAAAATAACGGACGTCCTCACGAAAGCCCCCGGGAACGGGAGTCCCATCGGAGGGCTAAAAATCGCCACCGAGAACGGGTGGTTCGCCGCCCGTCCGTCCGGGACGGAAAGCATATACAAGATTTACGCCGAAAGCTTTAAGGGCGAGGAGCATCTCCGCCGTATAGAAGAAGAAGCGCAGGCGATCGTCGACGGCGCCCTCGGCGCGGCCGGCAAGAAATAACCATCAGGGAAGACAAATAACCCGGACTCTCCGGGAAAAAGTGAAGGAGGAGCCATGAGCGGACAGTCACTTACCGATAACCTGATCAATTCTTTTCTGCCCACGGATATAGAAGGATTCGATTTTCTGGCCGAGCTCGCGCTCGATCTGCGCTGGTCGTGGAACCACTCGGCTGACGAGATGTGGGAGGAGATCGACCCTCATCTCTGGGAGACCACGCACAACCCCTGGGTCATATTACAAACCGTTTCACGCAGCAGGATAAAGGAAGTGCTATCGGACGCTCATTTCCGCGAGCATTTAAGAGAGCTTGTGCAGTTAAAGCGCCAGGAGGCGGAACAGCCCGCGTGGTTTCAGCACGTCCATCCCGAGGCCCCGCTCACCTGCGCCGCTTATTTCAGCATGGAATTCATGTTGAGCGAGGCCCTTCCCATATATTCCGGCGGTCTCGGTAACGTAGCGGGCGACCAGCTTAAGGCGGCGAACGACCTCGGCGTGCCCGTGGTCGGCGTCGGGCTCCTCTACCAGCAGGGCTATTTCAGGCAGGTAATCGACATGAACGGGGCCCAGGAGGCCCTCTTCCCGTACAACGACCCCGGCCAGCTCCCCATAACCCCACTTCGTGAGGCTAACGGCGAATGGCTCAGGCTCGAAATCCCGCTCCCTGGATATTCGGTTTGGGTGCGCGCCTTCCAGGTCCAGGTCGGGAGGGTAAAGCTTTACCTCCTCGACACCAACGACGCGGCCAACTTCCCGGCGCACAGGGGTATAACCAGCGAACTATACGGCGGGGGTTCGGAGCTTCGTCTGAAGCAGGAGATCGTGCTCGCGATAGGGGGCTGGCGACTCCTGCGCACGCTCGGCATAAAGCCCGAGGTATGTCATCTTAACGAAGGCCACGCCGCCTTCGCCGTCCTGGAACGGGCGCGATGCTTCATGGAAGAGACCGGGCTATCCTTCGAAGCGGCGCTCGCTGTCACCCGTGCCGGGAACCTCTTCACCACACATACCCCGGTAGCGGCAGGGTTCGACCGTTTCGACCCTCATCTGATTGAGCTCTATCTTGGAGATTATGCGAAAAACAAGCTCGGTATTTCGCTCCACGACCTAATGGCGTTCGGCAGGCAAAACCCGAACGATTCGACCGAGCCTTTCAACATGGCATATCTGGCCATAAAAGGCAGCGGAGCGATAAACGGCGTAAGCCGCCTCCACGGTGTGGTAAGCAGGCGAATTTTCCAGGTCCTTTTCCCGCGCTGGCCGGAAGTGGAAGTGCCGGTCGGACACATTACAAACGGCGTCCACATGCCGACGTGGGATTCCCGGGCGGCGGACGAGCTCTGGACAGGGGCCTGCGGAAAGGACCGTTGGGTGAAGACGACAAAAACACTGGAGCACGACATACGTGCGCTTCCCGACGCGAAGCTGTGGAATCTGCGCTCCGAGGCGCGGAAGGAGCTCGTTGAATACGCGAGGGACCGGCTGTCGCGTCAGCTCGTAGCCTCGGGCATGGCGCCGAAGGCAGAAAAGGTAAGACACATATTCGATCCGAACGTGCTTACGCTGGGCTTTGCCCGCCGCTTCGCTACGTACAAGAGGCCGAACCTTCTCCTTCACGACCCCGAGCGGCTCATAAGAATCCTTTCGAACCCGGACCGCCCGGCCCAGCTCATTCTAGCCGGGAAAAGCCATCCAGCGGACAAGCCCGGGCAGGCGATGATCCAGGAATGGATACATTTCATCAGGCGGCCCGATGTGCGGGACTGCGTGATGTTCCTCGGCGACTACGACATGCTCCTGGGCGAGCGCCTTGTGCAGGGGGTGGACGTCTGGATCAACACACCCAGGCGGCCCTGGGAGGCGAGCGGAACGAGCGGAATGAAGGTTCTCGTAAACGGGGGACTAAACCTGTCGATATTGGACGGATGGTGGGCCGAAGCCTATTCGCCCGAAGTCGGGTGGGCGTTCGGCGACGACAAGGAGCACGGGGACGACCCGGCGTGGGACGCTTCCGATGCCGAGGCTCTATACGACCTTCTCGAATATGAAGTCATTCCAGAATTCTACACACGCGACACGAACGATATACCGACAGCGTGGGTAACGCGTATAAGGGAAAGCATGGTCCAGCTGACCCCGCGCTTTTCCGCCGACAGGACGGTTCGCCAGTATACCGAGGAGCATTACCTGCCGGCCGCTGCCGCCTACCGTGAGCGCTCGGCGGATAACGGCGCTCCGGGAGTGGAAATAGTAGACTGGGAAGAGGCGCTAAACCAGAAGTGGCCGTCGCTCAGGTTCGGGGCAATGAAGATCGAAGAAGACGGAGGACATCACGTCTTCGAAGTGGAGCTCTTCTTAGACGGGCTCGACCCGGACGCTGTGCAGGCGGAGCTCTACGCCGAGGGCGTCGGAGGCGGCGCTCCGGTAAGGCAGCCTATGACGCGTGTGAAGCACCAGGAATCGGCGGAAGCCTGCGTCTACAGCGCCAGGGTGCCCTCCACTCGCCCGGCCTCGGACTATACGCCGCGGCTGATACCGCACCATCCGGGCGTATCTGTACCCTTGGAAGCTTCACAAATCCTGTGGCAGCGGTGACGATCGAAGTGGGAGAAGATATATAGGGATTAGTGGCGCGCCCGGAGGGATTCGAACCCCCGACCTACGGATTAGAAGTCCGTTGCTCTATCCAACTGAGCTACGGGCGCGTGACCGGTTTCAAGTCTGTAGTGCGAAAGGATTCGAGAACAAGCGCCGCGTGTCGGCGTCCCGCTTCTAACCCCCCGCGCAGAAGGAAGAATATTACCCAAGAGAGGACCTGTCTTCAACAATACGATTCCCCGGTTCTGCCGCCGTTCTCAGACAGGCAAAAATGGGACTCAATAGGTCAGTCGAAGGCCTGCTCTCGGGCTTATCCCCGGCGCGGGAAAACCGACATATTGCTCGTATTCGGCGTTAAGGAGATTTTCGACGGCGAGGAATACGCGGACGTTAGGGCTCGGGGTCCAGGTAGCCGTGAAGTCCAGGGTCGTGTAGGAATCGAGGACGACGTCTCCGGTCGGAATCGACGAATCGTTGACCTTGCCTGTAAACACGGCGTCGAGCACCATCGAGATGCTCCTGTCCGGGCGGAACTCGACCGAAAAGCCGCCGAACCACTTTGGACGGTTCCTGAGCTCTTCGTCCGTCCCTTCGATGTTGCTGTCCGCGTAGGTCACGCTGCCGCTCACTGTGAGCGGGTCCCACGGGTTTACGTCGCCTATAAGCTCGAAGCCCTTTACGGTCACTTTGGACCTGTTGACGAGAATAGGCGGCGGCCCCTCGTCGAAATCGATGAGGTTCTTGAAGCGGTTGTAGTATAGATTCACCTGCCCCCCTGCCCTTCCGCCCCAGACGCGCTGCGAGACGCCGACGTCCAGGCTCTCGCTCTTTTCGGGGACGAGGTCAGGGTTTCCGACTATCGGGCTCGACAGCGAGAAGAAGCTCGGGAGCTTAAAACCCTTCCCCCAGTTGGCCCTGAGCGTCGTGTCCGTCGCGGCTATCCTGTACGTGAGCCCCGCCCTCGGGCTAAACGCATCGTTGAACCCCTCCGGAAAATCGAGCCTCGCGCCGAGGACGGCGTAGAGATTCTCGACGGCGCTGAACTGGAGCTCGGCGTAGGGCGAGAGGATATACCTAGTAAGCGAGAAGTCGGATGGGACCGGCCCATCGAGAAATATCTCACCGGTGCTCTTCCCGTCCTCTATCTCGGCCTCGAACCCCGCGGCGAGAACGACGCCGTCCCGAACTGCAAACGTGTTAACGAAATTGGCGTCGTATCTTTTGAAGTCGCTGTCGGAGCTGTTAGGGGGTATTCCGAACGGGTCTCTTATGCCGGGGGCGACGCCGGGAGACGAGAACTTCTCTTTATTGTTGTAGTATGCGAGCTCGAGCCTGTATTCCCACCAGGGCAAAACGTCGTGCGTAAGGTCCACCCCAAGAAGGAGCTGGTCGATGTTTCTCCTATCGACGGAACGAAGGACGGCGTACTCCGGCCCGCCGCTGTCGTCGGGGAAGCTCGAGCTTTCGACATGGGAATATCTGACGGTCGAATTTATTTCGAAGTTCCGGTTGTCGAGAACACCGAGCCTGCCTGTGAATGACGGGCTCTTGAAGCTGCTGCCCTCTACCTGCTCGCCGTCGTCGAGCCAGGACCACGAGAGGGAGTAATTGTAAAAATCACCGGCGCCCGAGACACCGCCCAGAAAGCCGTACTGGCCGTATCTCCCGTAGGAGCCCTCGGCAAAGGCCGACGGCTTACCCTCCCCTTTTTTCGTGACGATATTTATCACGCCGCTGAGCGCGTCCGAGCCGTAGAGGGACGACATCGGGTCGCGAACGATCTCTATCCTTTCTATGTTGTCCGGGCTTAGGGTAGAGAAATCGAACGAGCCGCCCCGGTTGTTCGTGGGGTCGTTTACCTTCACGCCGTCTATCAGAACGAGCGTGAAGTTAGGGTCGCCGCCCCTTATGTATACGGACGTAACCCCTCCCCGGGACGCCGGCTGGTCTACGTAGAGCCCCGGGACCTGCTGTAATATCTCGGCGACGCTGCTTGGATTACGCTCCTCGATCTGCTCACGGGTTATGACTGTAACGCTCGCGGGAGTTTGGGAAAGCGAGGCGGGATTCAGAGTTCCCGTGACGACGACGGGCTCGAGCGAGCGCGGAGGTTCGCTTTCCATAGCCTCGTCCTGTGCCCCCGCAAAATGGGCGAATAGCGCGAAAGGGCAGATGAATAATATAGATGCTAGTATGCTGCGAACGATATGGTTAACCTGGCTACTCCCTGTGGGATTGGATTCTAACGACTCTTCTTTAAACGAGAAACATAGATAGCCGCCAGAATGCCGCATAAAGAAAAACCGACAATGAACGAGTAGACAAGATACCTGAGCCCCGGCTTCCCGGCCGCGTCTTCAATAGGAGGCGGAGCGGCGGTTTCAGGCGCCGACGCCTTCGCGTCGTCCTTGATCAGGTAGTCCGAAAGAAGAGTGGCCTCGTGATCGGTAAGGCCCAGATTAGGCATCTGCGAGTATGGATTGTCGAATCTGGGTTCGAGGAGGCGGAACTTCACCCATGTCCTGACCTTGTCGATCCCTTCTTTCTGCAGGACTTCCTGCCTGGCGTGTCTGAATGTTTTGTACGGCTCTATGTCGAGCTCGTCGAGCTTTTTTACCGTCTCCCTGTATTCCGGCGAGTCGAGCCTTTGGAGGATGCTGCCCGGAAGTGTGTCCCTGTTCAGCCTTGGCCCTGCCGTCCCCCAGCCGGATTGATCGATGACGTGACATCCGTAGCAGGCGCGCGTATCCAGGAGCCCCTCCGCAGAGACCGCCCTGTCGAGCTTGTTAGGATAGGCATCCGACTCGTCGTAAGTGATTTTATATATGGAGCTGAAGCCGCTCGAATCCGGAAGTATAGGAGCGTAATATAGCCCGTCCGGCCCTATTCCTACCCCTACCAGTATCTGGTTCCCGTCGCCCGTGTATCTCATGAATAGTTTGGGGACGGTAAGCAATTTATCTTCCTTGAAACCGTAATTGAGCATTGCGATGCTCTTGTCCTCTCTTTGTCCGGGGCCGGGCATCGAGAGATTCCCCCCCATGACGAGATAGAACCTGCCCCTGTATTCCTCGGGGAAGATTTCGAGACCCTCGGGATAGTAATCCATTTGGACCGTGCCGACGGAGGGATTGATTACAAAATCCGCATTTACGCCGATGCTCCAGTTAGAGCCGTCCCAGAGGTAATCCACACCCTTTCTGGCTTCTAAAAACCTGTCCGAGCTCAGGCCGTTGTCCGCGACGAAGACCCTGCCGTCAACTACCTTAAGGCTGAACGGGTTCCTGAAACCATAGGCCCAGACATAGTTCCGCGGCTTTTTGATATCGTCGTCCACGTAGAAGGGATTCGAGGTTACAGGCTTACCGTCCGGGGTCATGCGCAATACTTTTCCGAGTATAGAATCGACGTCCCTGCTCTTTAGAAAACTGTGCCCGTCGCCGAGCGTCACGAAGACCGTGTTGTCGTAGACCTGACAGGGCCCTATCTGGTGAGAAGGCGTCGTCGGCACATCGACGAAGATATCGGTGAAGGGGGTTGCCGACTTTGCTTTCAGGGAGAAGGTTTCGGGCTCGGATTCGAACCTGACCATGTTATTCCGGAGGATATTGTTCTCGTCCTGATAGGCGAATGTAACGAAGACATAGCCGTTTACAGGGTCTAGACATATGCCGGCGAGTCCGGTCTCGCCGCTGAAGGACGGGAGCTCTTCCTCGGGCTTTAGCTTGAAGAAATCCTCGGCGAACGTGTGGACTGTGCGGTCGTTTGTGACGACCATGACCTTGCCCCTTAGCTCCGTGACGAAATAAAGCGGGTCTTTCGGCCCGCTGCCGGGATTGGGGACGAAGGCTATGGCGCTCGGGAGCTGAAACCCCTCCGCATCGACACTGACCTTGAAGTTACCACGGACGGCCCAGTCTTTCATCCATGCTTCCGACTCGTCCGCATGAATGGCGACGGGGAAGAATAAAAGCGAAACAAGAACAAAAACGATGCTGCTTTTAAGACGATAGAGTCTGTTCGATATTTTCATAAGGAATCCATAGTACGAAATTTGTATAACCGACAAATGCGAGCCTGTATCATGCTATTACGCAAATCTTAGAATTAAACTACCCACCGAAAATCAATTCAATTCTTTTTAACATACTTAGCGAATATTCCAATTATAAGCGAAGCAATCACAACACCGAGCGCGAAAGAATAAACGAGGTGCCTGTATTTGAGCACTGGGATGAACCGGCTCATGGATTCGCGGACTTTCATTCCGATTTCGGCGTCCCAATCTGTATCCTGATTCAATAAATAGTCCGAAATCCGGGCAGCTTCTTTTTCGGTAAGCCCGGTATTCGGCATTTGCGAGGACGGGTTGTCGAACCTGGGCTCGAGCAAGTGATACTTTACCCACATCTTTACGCGCTCATCTCCGGCTTTCCGCATTATCTCTTTTCTCACTTCTCTGTAACCGGCGTAAGGCTCGGCATCGAGCGCATCAAGCCCGGAAAGGGACTCCTCGTAATCCGCCGATGCAAGCCTTTCTCTTATCCTCCGCTCCATTGCAGAGCCGCCCAGATTGGGGCCGGTATTTCCGAAGCCGTAATCGTAGATAACGTGGCAGGAATAGCACTGGTGAGAGTTAAGAAGCGAAATCACGTCATCCCCGTCCGACGAATGCGGGCTTACTGCGCCTTCCCTGTAGACGACCTTGAGGACGGCGCTCTGGCCCGAGGGATCCGGCATGATCGGGACGAAGTAAAGCCCGTCGGGCCCCATAGCGAGGCCGGCGAGGACCTGTTTCCCCCTGCCGGCGTATCTGACGAAATACTGTGGGGCAGTTCGCGTCCTGCCGGCCTCGGCGTCGTAATCCAGAATCACGATACCCCTGTCCTGGGCCATGCCCTTCCTGTGATTGGGATTCCCGGTGCGTGCAAGAAAGAATCTGTCCGTGTAAGGCTCGGGAAACGCGCCGTCACCGGCCGCGTTATAATCGAGCTGGGCCACGCCGTCAGATGGCGTCAGCACCTGTATGGCGTTGGCCCCTATGCTCCATTCGGTCCCGTCCCATAGATAATTCTCGCCGCGCCTGATTTCGAGGAATCTGTCCATGCTGCCGGCCCCGTTGTCGGCGGAGTATATGCGGCCTGAGGCCGCTTTTATACCGAAAGGATTCCTGAGCCCGGTCGCCCAAACGAAGTTCCTGGCCTTTCCTGCATCGTCGTCAACGTAATAAGGGTTATCGTCTAAAGGCTCACCGTCCGTCGTCATGCGGATTATCTTCCCCTGAAGTGTTTCTATACTCTGGCTTCCACCGTATGCGTCCTTATTGAGACCGCCCAGGATATGACCGTCGCCGACGCCGACATAGACTAGCCCGTTTTCGACCTGACAGCCCCCGATCTGGTGGGAGGGACTCGTATATTCATCCGCGAATATTTCAGTGAATGCAGTTTTCGAGACGGGCTCCAGGGAGAATGTGCCCGGCACTGAATCGAATCTCATTATATTGTTTCGGAGAATTCCTTTTTCGTCTTGATAGGCGAAGGTAACGAAGACGTAGCCCTTCGGGGCGTCAAGGCATATGCCGGCAAGCCCCACCTCACCTGACTGCGAGGGGAGCTCTTCACGCGGCTTCAGCTCGAAAAAGCCTTCGGCGAAAGTGTGAACGGTGCGGTCGTTGGTGACGACTTTCACCTTCCCCCTGAGCTCCGTGACGAAGTAAAGAGGGTCTTTCGGCCCGCGGCCGGGCTCGGGGACGAAGGCTATAGCAGAAGGCAGATTGTAGCCCTCGGTATCTTTTTCGATGGCAAAATCATCAGGGAGAGCCCAGTCGTCCTTCCAGTCGTACGGCTGCTCACCTGCTTCCGCAAGAGCACCCGTCAGTAGAATGATAAGAATTATAAGCTTCATGGAGTTCAAGGGATTTATCACACAATTCTACCTATGCCGCCGGCAAAGAGCGAAGCGTGCGGCTCCGGGATCAGCGTTTCCTAAGTCGGCTGAAGAAGATTAATGCTATAACCAGCGCAAGCCCCAGGCCGATTAAGAAACTGTACAGTAAATGCCTGTACCTGAGCTCGGGTATGTAACTCGTCACAGAATCCCAGGCGGCTCTTTTTACTTCGCCTTGAAGGCTTGTCTCCCCTATGAGAAAATCCGTAATAGCGCTGGCTTCGGCTTCAGTAAGCCCCATATTCGGCATTATGGAGTACGGGTTGTCGAACCTGGGCTCGAGGATGTGATATTTGACCCAAAGCTTTACCCTGTCCATACCATCTTTTTCGAGGACTTCTTTACGCGCATCCGTGTAGCTCGCGTAAGGCTCAGCGTCGAGCGAGTCGAGATCGGCGATATTCTGCACATAATCAGGCGAGAACAGCCTGTCTTTCAGCCGTCCGACCAGTTCGGCCCTGTCGAGGCTCGGACCCGCCGTGCCCCAGCCGTTTTCGCCGAGCGTATGGCACCCATAGCATCCCCGCGATTCCAGAAGCAGCTGGGGATCCATCTCGTTCCCGAAGGTGTGGGGGTGCGCCGCGGGGCCCCTATGTCTGACCTTGAGTATGGCGCTTCTTCCGTCCTTAAAAGGCAGTATAGGCGCTATGTAGACGCCGTCCGGGCCCGCGGCGAGGCCGGCAAGAACCTGGAACGATGAACCCCTGTACCTGACAAAATAATCCGGGACGGCGGCCATTTTGTCGTTCGAGAAGTCGTAGTCGAGCATCATTACACCACGGCCGGAATCTTTCACCGGGTCGGTATCCGGGTCGCCGGAAAGGGAAAGATAAAACTTTCCCGTAAACTCTTCGGGAAACATGCCGCCGCTTCTCTTCAGGAAATCCATCTGCGCTACGCCCTGTGCCGGGAAAAACACGACAGACGCGTTTGTGGTTATGCTGAGGTCAGAGCCGTTCCAGCCGTAATTCCCCCCTTCCCTTACCTCTATAAACCTGTCGGCGTCCTTCCCGTTGTCGGCAACGAATACGCGGCCGTCCGTGATATTGAGACCGAACGGGTTTCTGAAACCCGACGCCCAGACATAGTTCCTCGCCTTTTTTATATCCTCGTCAACGTAGTATGGATTGGTCTTCACCGGCTTTCCGTCGAGCGTCATACGAAGGACCTTGCCAAGAACGGAATTTATATCCTGGCTCTTCATCCGGGCCCCGACCGTGGTGAAGGCGTCCCCGAGGCTTACGTAGAGGTTATTGTCATAGACCTGGCAAGGGCCTATCTGGTGCGAGGGAGCCGCCTGCTCATCCGAGAAGACCTCGGTGAAGGCCCGGGTAGAGACCGGCTTTAACGAAAATGTCCCCGGCCTGGATTCAAACCTCACTATGTTGTTTCTGAGCAGTCCCTTTTCGTCCTGATAGGAAAATGTGACGAAAACGTAGCCCGACCCGGGGTCGAGGCAGAGGCCGGCCATACCCATTTCGCCGCCGAAGGACGGGAGCTCGGTCCTCGGGGTGAGCTTGAAGAAGTCCTCGGCAAATGTATATACCGACCTGTCGTTGGTGACTACCTTCACCTTACCCCTAAGCTCGGTGACGAAATAAAGCGGGTCTTTCGGGCCGTTTCCGGGCGCGGGGACGAAGGCTATAGAAGAAGGAAAATTGTACCCTTCGGTATCTATATCGATAGCGAAGTTCTCGACAAGGGTCCAGTCATCCTTCCAGTTATAGGACTCCTCCCCGGCGTGAGCGAGGGCAGCCGCCAACACAAAAATCAGGAGTAGAGGCTTCATAAGGATCAATTAATTTACTATACAATTCTACACATACCGTCGGGGAAATACATTAATACAGCAAATATGTTGAACATACCGCGAGGACCCTCGAAATGCGCCTGTTTGGCTCCGTCCGCACGGGAGCATCCCATCGTATCCCGGGTTGCAACAGCTGCATGTGCAACACTTGAATATGCAAGGATTACGGTACCTTTTTACCGTTTTATGCACCATCACGGGCAAACGGGTTTATACTTTACGAGCGGTGAAAACATGGGAGAGAAGAGACAGTCAAGGAGACTTCCTTATCGTAAACGCATCAGGCTTGGGAAGGACGAGCCGAAGTACATGGGCTATGCATCCAACATATCGGAAAGCGGCCTGGAGATCGAATCGCGGAACCTGTACCCCCCAGGCACCAGAATTGTAATCAGCTTTCAGGAAGACCTGGGCACCGAGGACAACTCCTCTGAAGCGAGGATCGAGGGAATAGTGAAGTGGTCGACGAGAACGATAGGAAGCCAGTCGGGCAACATGGGCATAAAGATAGCCCATGATTCCGACCAGGCCATAAAGCGCATTTATACCGAGCGGATCAAAAGACTCACCAAATAAATACGGGCAGCAACTCTTGGCCGTCCGTCAGTCTCTTGGTGCGTAGGCCATATTCTGGAGCCAGAAATCTATCACGTACTGTATACGGGGCAGAAGAAGCGTCCTGTACTTGTCTAGGTCCGGAAGGTGCACCCATCTGCATTCGATGATGCCCTCCGAGTACTGAGGCTCGACGTCCGAATCCGCACCGCGGTATTGAACGAGATACCAGTTTGTTTTCTTCAGGTATTTTGTCTTGTCGTATCTGGTCGTGTGCCACGTCGAGACCAGCTTGCCCTTTATCGTAAGCTTGCCCTTGTCGAGGCCCGTCTCTTCGCTGATCTCCCTTAGCGCCGTCTCTACAGGGTCCGAGTCGAGCTCGAAGCGCCCCTTCGGGAGATCCCACTTGCCGCGCTTGAATATTAGCAGAATGTGATAATTGTCGTTATAAACGAGCCCCCCGGCGGATTTTATCCTTGGAAGGTTGAGGGTCTTGGTCAATGTATATTCGTCATTCATTAGTGGGGTTGGTTAAAACCTCCTGTGCCTTTAGTTCGTGTTCGTCCGCCATTTCTTTCAGAACCGAGTACTGGAGCTTGTTGAGACCGCTGAATGCGACTCCGTTTATCTCGATGCTGTGTGTCTCGGTCACGTCCTCACCTGTTAGCGGAACGAATTTATTGTTCCCGAAAGTTCTTATTACGTAAAGCATACACGTAAGTCTGGACGTCTTCCTTGAGTTGGCGTCGATGAGTATCCAGGGAGACTTTTCGGAAGATGTATAGTCGAACATCTGTTCTTTGTATTTAGTGAATGTTTCCCATTTCTTACGGGCATGGAAATCGTTCTCCGAAAACTTCCAGAACTTGAGCGGATCGGTCAGCCGCTCCTGGAAGCGGTAGAGCTGGTGCTCGGGGTCCACGGAAAGATAGAATTTAACGAGCAGTAGCCCCTCGTCAATGAGGTTATGCTCCCAGTCGAGCACCTTATGAATAAAGTACTCGTACTGCTTCTGCGTACAGTACCCCATGGTTGGCTCAATGAGAGCTCTGTTGTACCAGGAGCGGTCGAAGAAGACTATCTGCCCGGGCTCCGGAAGGTGCTGCTCGTAGCGGTGGAACCAGTACTTGGACTCTTTCGGAGTCGGCACACCGAGATCGACTATTCTATAGTATTTCGGCATAAGGTTCTGTGTGAAGCGAAGAATCGTCGAGCCCTTTCCCGCTGCGTCACGGCCGTCAAAGCATATGCAGACCCTCTGCCCCTTCTCGGCCACGCTCTGCTGCATGGTCAGAAGCTCGAGCTGAAGGCGCCTCTTTTCGATATAATAGTCTTTGAGGCTTATCCCTTCATAAGGCGATTCTATCTTTGTAACCTGTTTACCTGTAAGCTTTTTCATGGAGCGTTACCTCTGAATTCATAACGTGAAGCATCCCGTGAGCTTCCCGAATATTGTCATTGGCGCAGCTAATCCGGTTAGACCTCCGGGATATTTTCTTATCCCGTCTAAGTCCTGTCAAAATGCCCTTTATACATTGTTGAGTTTCACTCGGGCAGGCCATGGTCAATTCGCGATAAGTATATTAAAAGAGACTGATTTTTTCAATTTGAAAAAAGGTGAGACAAAGCTTATATCGCGGCAAGAATGCATTAATTGTGGTAGCTACAAGAATCCCCTGCAGGAAATTATCCTTTCATATAAGACAATTATGCGCTATTATTACTTTGGTATCAGATCATATTAAGAACGTGTTAAGTCCACAAATTAAGGGAAGCAGCATGACAGGCACATTCAAAAAATTCATTCTTTACGGAGTACTTACATTCGGCATATTCCTGTTCGGCGCGGGCCATTCCGGCGCTTTTTCGGGCACTACGCATGGAACCGGCCGGATGATTCAGCTCGACCCCGAAACCGAGCAGCTGGACCAGGTCTCGGAGCCCATCGGCGAATTGGCCGAACCCGTAGAGGGCGCGCCGACAGAGCCGCTCGACGACGTATCCGAATCGGACGACCAGGCTTCTGAAGAAATCGGCGAAGATATCGCCCCCACAGAAGATCTGGACCAGGTTTCGGAAACGGACGATATGGCATCCGAAGAAGTGGGCGAAGATTCCGAAACCGCAGCGGAGGCCTCGGAGATTCTCCCATCCGCCCCCGAGGGCGAAGAATACGGCCTCGAGGAAGGGGCCCCCGAAGAGCAAATGCCGCTTGGAGACAGAGAAGCCGAAGGCAAAGGGCTCGGTTACTGAGCCCTCGCCGGTCTCCTCGAAGCTCATTTTTTTTCTTCAACGGCCAGGCATACCTCCCGCACCCCCAGGTGCAAATTCCACACTCTTGAGTTCTGTAGTTATTATGATGATAAACGCCTAGTACTTTTAACTACAGAATATTCATACCTAAAACTATATGAATGAAAAACCTCATTATTTATAATGGTTCATACCGTGAAAGAGGGAATTCCAGTTCACGAGAAAAGGAGGTTTTTAGAATAATGAGCTTAATAAAAAGAGTAAATTCATCCAGGTTTTATCTGCCGGCGGTAGTAGCGCTGATAGTACTTTTTAACTTCGTCAGCATGACCATGCTGAGCGGCTGCGACGATAAAAACAGCAAAAGAGGCGAAAATGAGCCTAATAACAGTTTTGAGACTTGTAACCTCGTAAGACCCGATATCACGATCAATGCCGTTGTCGATCCTTCCGGGGATGACGATTACTTCTGTTTCGACGTAGATGAGGAAGGTACCATAGTCACCGGCGAGGTATTCGATTTCGAGCTTCTCACGCCGTTTATCGAATTCTACGGACCGGGGCCCAACCACGAGCTTCTGGCCGCCGGATCGACCTTTCTGGAGGATGAAGTCGGTCTGCCTCTAGGCAGGCATTTCATAGTAGTTGGAGACAGTAACGGAGATGGTGGACCCGATTACAACTATAAACTGAGAATTACGTTGTCGGGACCGACGCCGCCTCCTACGGCCACCCCTACTCCTACAGCTCCACCGACCGGCACACCGCCTCCTACGGCCACTCCTACGGCTCCGCCAACGGGAACGCCGCCCCCAACGGCGACACCGACTCCGGCCCCGGTAATACACGAGGTCAGTATGATCGATAATGAATTTGTACCCGCCGATATAACGATTAATGTCGGTGACACAGTCAGGTGGACAAATAATGGCGCACTTGCCCACGACGCGCAGAGCGATGATGGTACGACATTTGCATCATCAAGCCAATATCCTGTTCCACCAGGAATGGAGCCAGGAGATTCTTTCGAGTTTACATTCAATGCCGAGGGTGAAATTCCTTATTTCTGCGTATTTCACGGCGGACCGGGTGGTATCGGCATGTCAGGAACAATAACAGTCGAACCGTAAACAGATGTAAGAAAAGTTATATCCCCCTTCTCCGTTTTGATATATGCGGAGAAGGGGGTACTTCTTACGAAATTGTTGACTCCTCGAATTAGCAATATCTTACTTTTCCCTCCCATACTGAAAGCTGAATTTACTGAATGTTATGAATAAGAAACTTCTAGGTATCCTCATTATCGCCGTATTGGCAGCGGCAGGATTAGCACTTTTCGTAAGGCCCGGCGACAGCAAGGATGCCAGCCCATATTACGGCATATATTACGGCAAGGATGCCCCGGACTTTACACTTTTGGACCCGGAAGGCAATTCTGTGAGCATTAGTGATTTTGAGGGAGAGGAAGTTCTTCTTACATTCGGGTATACGAACTGTCCCGATATATGCCCCACAACCCTTTCGCAATTAAATGCAGTGACCCAGAAGCTGGGACCGGAGGGAAGAAAAGATCTCGAGGTTCTCTTCGTAACCATTGACCCGGAGCGCGACACAGGGAAGCGCCTGGGGGAATACGTCCCCTACTTCAACGAATCGTTCATCGGGCTTACAGGAAGCCAGGAAGCTATCAAAAAGGCTGCAGACGCCTATTCTGTATTTTATGAAAGGGAGAAACGCGGAGATTCGGAAGTCGCCTATTTCATGAATCATACGCAAACCCTTTTTCTTATAGACCGGAGCGGGAAGCTGCTCCTTCTCTATCCATTCGAAAACTTCGACGCCGACAAGATCGCTGCTGACATTAAGCTCGCCAGGCAGACGAACGGGACGCCGAAATAATATCACTATCTTTCATTTCTTAACTGTGCAGCATCCCGGACAGCCGCCCGACGACTGCATTGAGCGATCCCGCATACCTGATGGGCGGGACGGGATACGAATCTCGAATCCGAATCCGAATCCGTCATTTGTGTGTCGGTTGAATTATACTGCCAGTGATTAATTTAAAACGGAGGGGTGCAGAGCTCTGTTGCGAGCGTCGCGTCGGTGGGGTTCCAAATATAATTCCCCTTTCTATCTATATAGCCCATCTTGTGCTTTTCGTAGATTCTGGCGTATCCGTTCTCGAAATTAGACGCACCTTCATACTGAGGCTTTATTACGAGCTTTCCTTTTTCATTTATATAACCGACCTTGCCGTTGAGCGAGACGAAGGCGAGACCTTCTGAAAATATCGAAGCCCCATCGTACTGGGGCTTAATGACGACGTCGCCTGCCGTATCGACGTACCCTACCTTGTTCCCCACGGCGACGCGTGCACGGCCGTTCGAAAAGCTCCATGCTTTATCATATTCAGGCTCGATGACAAAATCCCCTCTCTTGTCAATGTAACCGAACTTTCCGTTAAGCTTGACGAGCGCCAGCCCCTCTGTAAAGTTCTGTGCCTGCTCGAAGACTGGTTTGATGACCACGTCGCCCTTCTTGCCGATATAGCCGTGTTTCCCGCTGATCATAACCCGCGCCAGCCCCCCGGAAAAGTCGGAAGCCCCGTCGAATTTAGGTTCTATGACCATATTACCGCTCTTATCTATGAACCCCCTCTTGCCGCCAATTACTACCAGGGCGAGGCCCTCGGAAAAATTGGATGCTATCTCGTACACGGGCTCTATAACCATATCGCCCTTCATGTTTATGAAACCGTACCGTCCGCCTACGCTGACCGCGGCATATCCCTCCGAAAACCCCCACGTATTGTCGAATTCGATAGTGGTAAACATCTTGCCGGTCTTATCGATATAGCCCCTCTTGCCGTTATACACAACGAGTGCTATTCCTTCCGAGAAGTCGGAAGCACCGTCGAATTTGGGTTCTATAACCATATCGCCGTGCTCGTCTATGTAGCCGTACTTTGTCCCTATGAGTATGCGTGCAAGCCCTTCTGAAAAGGATGTAGCAATATCAAACTTAGGCAGTATTTCCATCTCGCCCGACGGCTTTATATAGCCGACTTTACCGTTGAGGACCACCGGGAGGAGCTCACCCTGGTCGCGTACCCTCTCCACGCGATTTTCGTTTTCGCCGCAGGATACGGCGACCAGCCAAAAGAGGCACACTACTATGAGGGAATTCGTTTTCATCTTCGTTCCCGCCGTAATACAATACTACGCCCGGCAGCATATAAATGATACCTGCTATCCTGGCGTTTCGAATTCTTTATCTGTTACCTTTACAGAATAGAATAGTTTATCATCATGCCCTGATCCTCGTGTTCGAGGTTATGGCAGTGGAATAGATACAGCTGCTCACCGTCGAACGGTATCGAGAACTTCACGGCATATCTGACTGTTTCACCGGGCCATACGAGCACGACGTCCTTCCAACCCATGTCCGTGGGCATCCTGCCCGCACCGTCTATAGCCAGGTCTTTGACCTGCTGCGGACTGTTGGTCCTTTCAAGTATCTGGAACTGCACGGCGTGTATGTGTATCGGATGCGGCATTGCGAGAGGACCGTTAAAGATGCTCCAAATCTCCGTCGCATCCCTGTTCACCGTGATCGGCACCTCTTCCGGGTTGAACCTGAAGTTGTTGATGAACCATACACCTTCAATCGGGTTAGGAAGGGTAATGAGCCTTTCTCCGGCGTCTGTAGTATCTATCGGCTCTATAGTCGAAAGAGTAGGCGGAATTTGCCTGTCGTAGCTTGTCGAGGCGGCAACGTTGAATTTCATGATATAAAATTCCTCACCGTTCATAAGGGTAGACGGCTGGTTAAAATCCATATCCACCGTCAGAGGATCCATGGGGTCGAAGGCCACGCTCTTGAGGAAAACTTCATCTCCTACCTGTGAGCCACGGAAATCTATTAGTATGTCCACCCTCTCGGCGATGCCTATGAACACCTCGGTTGCGGGATACGGTACGTCCAGGAGGCCGCCGTCGTTGCCGATGATGTTGAATGTCATTTTTTCCGAGCCTTTAAGGAACGCCAGCTTATAGGTTCTAGAATTGGAGGAGTTTAGGAACCTTAGCCTGTATATTCTGGTTTCGACATCGAGGAAGGGTTTAATGGTCTGGTTGACGAAGATCTTGTCGCCAAGAATCCCGATCGTTTGTATCATCGGGTTCATTTCGAATATGAGCTGACCGGCTTCGTCGACGTTCTTGTCCTGGATCAAAAGAGGTATCTCGGTAGAGCCCAGCGACAAGTCGAGCGCATTCCTGAGCGCGGTATCGTTTTCGTCCTCGACAATATAAAAACCGCCGAGTCCGAAGTATGACTGCTCACCGACGAGTTTATCCGGATGCGGATGGTACCAGTATGTAGCCCCTCTGTTCAGTATCGAATAATTATAGTTATACGAGGCCCCGCCTGGAACGGCGTTGTTGGGATGCCCGTCGTTGACGGAATCGATTTCGAGGCCGTGCCAGTGAATTATGGTCTCCTCGTCGAGCTCGTTCGCCATCGTGGCTTCCACCTGCTGCCCTTTTGCCACCCTGAATACCGGATTGTAATACGTGCGGTCGCCCGCTATCGTTTCGTACTGTAAACCTGCCGCCGGCTTTCCCGGCAGAAACTCCGTCTCGACATTCTTGGGCGCTATAAGGAACGGGGCATCCGGATTGAAAATACCCATAAGGCCCTCGTCGCCGGGCACGTTCAAAGGCTGAACGAACCCTTCAGCGGAACGGGGATCGAAATTGGTGGTGCCACCACTACCGCCGCCACCGCCAGAGCTGTCGCACGAGTTGAGGATGAGTCCACCCCCACCGGCCCCGAGCACGGCCCCGCTCATTCCCATGATCCTGAGAAAATCCCTTCTATTAATCCGATTCGACATCCTCGGTTTCCTCCTGCTTTTTACTTGTTTCTAGAATATACAATTTCGACATTAGCAAAATATTCGTGCTTATACAATAGCAATATTGTTAGTTCCAATACTTCAGGATTTATTTAGCTTGAAATCGGAACAAGTCCATTTATTTCAAGCTTCCTAAATCTTGGACTATGCTATGCAGACCGA
>SWBZ01001160.1_pt1 | contig 118344 bp, 89 predicted proteins | sample 4693031 | NCBI WGS metagenome assembly SWBZ01 (sample SAMN10267274, study PRJNA491770) | bioreactor metagenome | isolation source: DHS bioreactor inoculated with | place: Japan: off Shimokita Peninsula
GTATTGGTGCTTAAATCAGTAAAGCTTACTGTATTGCCTTCGCATAAAGTAGTTGGGGTTCCACTAAACTCTGCTACCGGTGGAACACCTGATGGATTTATATAAACACCATAATCTTCTACATCACCAACTAATAAAGGTGATTCACAACCACTTGCTAATGTACCTCCATCCGAAATGGCTCTCAAACGTAATAACTGACCTGTTGTTGATGTTAATGGAATATTCACCGAAGTAGTAAATGTTTGAGATGTATTATCTGTAATAGAATTACTTAATACTAACTCACCTGCTGTGTAAGCTCCATCATCGTTATAATCAATATATACTCTAAACTGTAATCCTAAACCACTATTTCCTGCATTTACAGTAACCTCTAAATTATAATTTTGACCTTGTGTAACTTGAGTGTTTTTAGAGCAAGTTAAATCTTGCCAACCTCCATTTGTTCCTGAGGATGATGTAGCACTCATTGTATTAAAAACAACTTTTGATATGGCATAACCAAAATTTCCAGTATTACTAGAAGTATTTTGACAAGTTGAAGACTGAACTCCATTTGCAACGGAAACAAAACTAGGTTTGGTTAAACTAGTTGTTCCACTACCATTAGTAATTTGAAGTGTTACATCATAAGATCCTGCTTGTGCAAAATTAATAGTTGGGTTTTGATCTGTTGAAGTAATTGGAGTGTTTACCCCATCATCAAAAGTCCATAAAAAACTAATATTTGGCCAGCCTCCATTTTGATAGGTATTAGGAATACATGTTGATTCATCATAAAAAGTTACCGGACTCCCTAAACAAACAACACTACTGCTAACACTAAAATCTACTCCAGCAGTAGATGGCGGAACTAAACTCATATTACCATTAGCAGCTAAATAAGAAGCTCTTGTTACTGAAATAGCAGCATTTGCTCTTGCTTTTTGGTCTGCTGTAAATTCACTCTGACAAGCATCAGAAGAATAATCCATATAATTATGAATAAACAATTCTTTTGAACTACCTCCGTCACAAGAGTTTGTACCAGTTACACAATTGCTAGCACTTCTTATGTGAGGTGGGGTATCACAACATCTATCTCCTTGAGAAGAGCAGTTAGTATTAGAAGGACAAGAGTTTCCATTATTATCTCCCTCAAAAGTATGGTACAAATTCATTGCATGACCTAACTCATGGGTTAATGTTGTGTTTCCTGATTGTGCAAATTTACACCCTAACTGAACCATCCCGTCATAAGATTGGCCATGAGCTGATGCAAAATAAGCATATCCTTGAATCCCAAAACCACATTCATTATCGTCAATTTCTGAAACTAAATAAATGTTATAATATTCAAGTGTATTCCATCTACTAGTAGCCTTTAAAGCAGCATCTGTAATTCCATTGGATGTTTGAGCTCTTACTCCAAAATTCATGTAAGTTGAATTTCCCGTCATATCCACTCTAACTATCCCATTAGTACAATTTCCATTAGGATCTCTAACGGCTAAAGCGAACTCTATGTCAACATCAACACCATTTCCATCTCCTAAACTGCCTGGTATTTTTCTAAATCTTTCATTTAATTGTAAAATCCCTTGATTAATATCTACCTCACTTATATTACTTCCTGTTCCAACTGCTTCTCCTTTATGCATTACATGAACAACTACCGGAACAACATAAGTTGCCCCACTTTTTGGAACATTGTAAGATTTCATAAAATTGTTAAAGTCTTCCGTCCTCTGACGATAATCAGCGTTAGAGCTTAACAACATATCATGCATATGGTCAAAACCACACGACTCTGATGTTGAACTATTATTAAGCTGATTTGTATTTTTTAAAGGTGTTAACTGAGAGAATGTTGCTAACACAAAAACAAGCATCAACAATAATAAAATGTTAGTTTTTTTCATATTTAGTTAGTTTAGTAGCGCATAAAAATACTAAACCAAGACGAACTAACTCATTAAAAGGTTGATTAATAATTAACAATTCTTTAGGCTTATGTTGGATTTCTAAAAAATAGAATCTTAAAATTATCTATGAATTTTTCTACTCAATCATATATACAAAAAAAAGTCCTTCTCTCGAAGGACTTTTTTTTCATTTTAAAAATTAAAACCAATTATTTATCTAAATCATTAGTCTCTTCTTTTTTATCAAGTATAATTTTTTCTTTAACTGCTGTTTCAGACTGTTCTTTTGTAGCTCCATATAATTCAGGATGAATATAAGTTCCTTTTAACTCTTTTTCAACCTCATCCTCTACTCTATTTGCATTAGCGTATTTATCAGAACGAATTCCCGTTACAGACCAGCTAACCTCTGTATTAGGCTGGTTCGTTTGAATTATAAATTTATTATTGTTAATTTTTTCTTTAATAATTGCTTGTGCGAATGTTCCAATTACAGTTAACTGATATCTGAAATCTTTATTTGCTGCTTCAAAATAAGATGGTAATTCAACTATAGCATATCCATTTGCATCTGTAACAATATTACCACTATAGATATTCATCATTTCTGGTGATTCAACAAAACTGTGTACTAAGTATTTATTAGCCGGATCAAGAGGATGATCAATTTTAAAAGTTCCACCACCCTTAGCAATATTACCGGTAACATTTAAATTACCTGTTATAGTTACATCTCCTGTAAAATCAGCATTACCAGTAACTGATAAAGGATTTGTAGCATTTGTTAAGATATTATTACCAAGACGCAGCCTTCTAATATTTGAAAAACCACTTCTATTAAAACGAGCTATTGTATCCCCAAAAGTAGTACAACCTCCCATTAAATGTAGATTGTTTGTAGCTCCATTATGTTGGAACATTAAACCACAATCACCATTAAAAGAAAGGTCTTCAGAAAAAACAAGTTTTCCGGAATTAACATTATTAAAAGAACCAACAAACCCTAACCCTAATGCAGTTGTTGTATCTGTTTTACCAACGGCAAATGTATGTAAAGGATTCGCAGTAAACCCTACTCCAACAAATCCAGCATTTGAATTATAGATATTGTTTCCATTAACAGTCCAATTAGAAGAACCTCCTGATAAACTTGATAAATCAGCTTTAATTGTTCCTCCTAAATCAGTTATCTCCAAGCTATCTCCATTTAATACTACCGATGTGTTATACTCATTTGTCGGATCAGTATCTAAATCATTTGCAGCACTTCCCGCTACTTTTGAATATAAAGCATAAGGTACACTCACTAATTGAGAAGCTCCCATAACAACATAACTTGTTCCTCCTGTTGCATCCATAGCTGTTTCAATAAAATATGGACCGTTTGCCCAATCAATTGATGCAAATGTTCCAGAAACTACTGTTCCTGTTCCAATTTCTAAATTTACTAAACCATATGAATTACTTGTAGGCGCAAATGTTTCCTGATAAACCACTGTTCCTGAAGTACTTCCTTGCATTATTGTTAATCTCATCCCTACTGCTTGATTAGGTATTATATTTTGAGAAGCATCTCTTACAACCGCTTGGTATTTAAATGCTTCCGGACTTTGAGCCCACACGCTAAATGATAAGACTGCTATTGCTAATACTGATAGTATAATTTTTTTCATTTTGTTTTTTGTTTTAGGTTAATTATATTTTTAATTTTTTACGATTTTATACGTTTTAATTTTTTTCTTGTCAGATTGTGTTAAGGTTAACATATATGTTCCTTTAGAGTAATCAGATACATTAAAATTTGTTGTTGAAGATGTTAGAGTAATTTCTTCAACTAACTTCCCTCCCATATCATAAATTTGAATAGTAACCTCTTCATATTCATCAATAGTTAAATTGATTACATCTGAAGTAGGGTTCGGATAAATATTAACCGAAAAGTTAACATCTAAATCCTCAATATTGGTAATGGTTAAATTGGTCTGATGAAAGCCTTGCGTGACATCATTAGATCCATCAGAGACAGTTTCAATAACAGGCTCACCAATAGTAAAATCTATGGTGTTTGTTCCATTATCATAACTATCCCCTTGGGTGGATATGACTTCTTGTGCACTTAAGCTTATAGAAGAAACAAACAACCCAACTAGTAGCGTTTTCTTTTTCATGTATTTATAGTTTTTAATTAACAATACAATTATAATCAATAATTAAGATATTAACTAAAAAAAATAATTTATATTCAAACTAAATAAGAATTATAACTTGTGAATTTTGAGCACCTATTTATGGCGTTTAGTCATTATTTAATAGAAAAAATTGTATTATTAATTAGCTGGTATGATCTAGCACTATCAACCACTTTCCATCCATTTTTTTCCAATAGAGGGTAAAATACCCACCAATATTTCCACTTTCGCGAATAATATTCCATTTACCTAGCATAAAAGCTGACTGATTTTCCACTTCCAACTTTTCTATTGTAAAAGAAAGTTTGCCCATGGTAGATTTATCAGGATACGATTTTTTATAATTCTCTAAAGTAGTTTGCCAACCGTATTTGATACCATTTTTACCGACAAACATTAATGAGTCTGACGACCAATAGCCTTGCATAAAAGCATCAATGTCTCCATTATTCCAATCTTGCTCTTGTTGGCTCATCACTTCTAATATAGCTTCTTTCTCTTGTGATTGTTGTGTACACGCCATAGTCAAAATTATTGCTGTTATGAAAAGTATATTTTTCATGTCGATAAGTTTATAAAAAATCAGTTAATGCCGTTTGCTGTGCTTTATTTTTAACAAAAGCTATACTTTTTTGAATAACAGGTTGCATTTCTATATCTTGTTCTACAAATGGCACTTCTTTTCTATATGCTGCTATTAAATTTTCTATATAACCAGATGATTTTAACGGTTTTCTAAACACCAATGCTTGTGATGCATTTAGCAATTCTATTCCTACAATCTTCTCTAAATTATCCATCATTCGAGCAACTTTTGTAGCTGCATTAGCTCCCATACTTACGTGATCTTCCTGTCCATTGGAAGAATCTATTGTATCCACAGAGCAAGGAGTAGCCAGTTGTTTGTTTTGACTTACTACAGAAGCTGCTGCATATTGAGGAATCATAAAACCACTGTTTAGTCCCGGGTTGGCTACTAAAAATGGAGGTAAATTTCTTGTTCCGCCAATGAGTTTGTAAATTCTTCTTTCAGAAACACTTCCTAGTTCTGCTATGGCAATTCCTAAATAATCTAACGCCATTGCCAAAGGTTGCCCGTGAAAATTCCCTGCTGAAATCACCTCATCAGCCTCAGGAAAAATAGTTGGATTATCGGTAACCGAATTAATTTCTGTTTCAAACACTTTTTGCACATGAGCAATTACATCTTTTGAAGCTCCGTGAACTTGCGGAATGCATCTAAAAGAATAAGGGTCTTGAACATGTTTTTTATCTTGAGCAGCAATTTCACTCCCCTCTAAAACTTTTAAAATGTTTCTTGAAGTAATAAATTGTCCATTGTGCGGTCTTACCTTATGAATTAACTCATTAAAAGGTTCAGTTCTGCCATCATACGCTTCTAAAGAAATAGCTGCAACAACATCCATAAAAGTGGACATTTTTTTAGCTTTCATCAAGGAATAAATGCCATAAGCACTCATAAACTGTGTCCCGTTAAGCAATGCCAATCCTTCTTTAGATTTCAATTGAATTGGTTCCCAATTAAATTTTTTGTTAATTTCAGCAGCTGAATATTTTTTACCTTCAACCACTACTTCGCCTAAGCCTAATAAGGGTAATGATAAGTGAGCCAAGGGAGCTAAATCGCCCGAAGCTCCTAAGGAACCTTGCTGATAAACCACCGGATAAACTCCATTATTATAAAAATCTATTAATCGCTGAACGGTTACTAACTGAACACCTGAATTGCCATAGCTTAATCCTTGAATTTTGAGCAACAGCATCAACTGAACAACTTCTTGAGGGACTTCTTCTCCCAATCCGCAAGCGTGCGACATTACTAAATTTCGTTGTAATTGCTCTAGTTGGTCACTGGAAATTTGGGTATCGCATAAGGAACCAAAACCTGTATTGATACCATAAATTGGTTTATCGTGTCTACTTAGTTTTTCATCTAAATAGCTTCTACATTTTTCTATTGCAATTATAGCATCTTCAGAAAGTTGTAATTTTTTCTGTTGATTGATGATTTCATTAACTACTGTTAAATCTATCCAGTTTTTATTGATATGGTGAATACTCATTTTTTTAATTCTTGAATTAATTCCTCAATAGTGAAAGCATGTTGCTCCCCTGTTTTCATATTTTTTACAGTTAATTTTCCTGAATTCATTTCATCACTACCCACCAACACTACATAGTTAATATTTTTGTTGTTGGCAAAAGTCATTTGTTTTTTAAGTTTTGCAGCTTCAGGGTAAATTTCTGCATTAATGTCTTCATCTCTTAATTGAAACAATAAAGGCAGACAATAATCTTGTTCTTTTTCTCCAAAATTTACGAATAACACTTGTGTAGAATCTCCTTCAAATTTGGGATATAAATTATTATCTAACAACACATCATAAATTCTATCTGCTCCAAAAGAAATGCCTACTCCAGAAACATCTTTCAACCCAAATTTTCCAGTTAAATCATCATATCTTCCTCCACCACAAATACTCGGGAAGTTATCTACTTTTACTTCTATAATGGTGCCTGTGTAATAGCCTAACCCACGAGCTAGTGTTGGGTCGAAAATTACATTTGCTGTTTTTAAGCCTAATTGTTGTAGTTTCTCAAAAACAAATTCTAATTCATCAATTCCTTTTTGACCGTTGATAGTATTTTTAATTTGTTGATTTAAATATTGTATTTTTTCTAATTCAGTTTCTCGAACTGGTTTTGGTAAAATCAACCTCATTAATTCATGACAATCATTCAAATTAATCCCTAATCTAACTAATTCATCAATTACTCCTTTATTTCCAATTTTATCAAACTTGTCAATTGCTACAACAATAGCTTCTAATTTATCTTGTAATCCAACAGATTCTACAATCCCTTGTAAAATCTTTCTGTTATTTACCGAAACGGTATAATTCAATTTTCCTTGAAACAATTCGGTAAACACATCGTCAATAATTTTGATTAAGTCCACTTCATTGAGTAAGGAATCAGAACCAATAATATCAGCATCGCATTGGTAAAACTCTCTGTAACGTCCTCTTTGTGGTCGGTCGGCACGCCAAACAGGTTGTATCTGAAATCTCCTAAATGGAAAAGTAATCTCATTTTGATTTTGTACAACATAACGAGCAAATGGAACAGTTAAATCGTAGTGCAACGCTTTTTCAGCAATAGACTTAGTTAATCCGTTAGCATTTTTCTCTTGCAAGGCTTTTTCATCCGCTTTAGCTAAATAATCTCCACTGTTCAAAATCTTAAAAATCAACTTATCGCTTTCATCACCACCGGTACCTACCAATGTACTTAGGTTTTCCATAGCAGGCGTTTCTATTTGTTGGAAACCATATTTTTTATACACTTTTTTAATGGTATCGAAAATATAATTTCTGCGAACCATTTCTATTGGCGAAAAATCTCTTGTTCCTTTTGGTAAGCTTGGTCTATTACTACTCATAATGCTTTTAAAATATTAAAGGTACAAATTTAGAATAATAATGGTTTAACCCGAAATTAGTACCAACAAAAAAGCCCAAAAGCGACATTCACTTTTGGGCATTATTATTTAAACACGTTATTGTTTAGTGATGTGCTTCTTCTGATGAATTATTTACCATAATGATTCCTACAACTACACCTATAATCAGTACTGCCATGGACAAAGCTTGACCAATACCTCCATATCCTTCTATATCAATATATGTATAATGAAATGGAAGTGTAAACATAAGTGCAATTAGTATAAATCCTATTAATCTATTTTTTTTCATTTGTATATTTATTTATTTATTGTTTTTTAATTCGTCAAATGTAACTCGCCAAACATAATTACTTCTGTGTAATTAAATTTGTGGCTCGTTTCATGTCGTTTTGTTTTTTAGTTGATGCTAAAGTACACTTTTTTATAATTATTCAAAAAAAGATTTTATTTTTTTAAAGTGTTCCTCTTTTTTCTTGCTCTCTTTCTATAGATTCAAATAGGGCCTTAAAGTTTCCTGCTCCAAAGCCTCTTGCTCCCATTCGCTGTATAATTTCAAAAAACAAAGTAGGTCTGTCTTCAACAGGTTTAGTGAAAATCTGTAACAAATAACCTTCTTCATCAGCATCAATCATTATTCCTAAACTTTTTAGGGTTTCAATGTCCTCTCTTAATTCATGACTATGCTCTTCCAATCTTCCCGGAACAGCCCTATAATATTCCTCCGGTGGAGTGGATAAAAATTCTACTCCTCTAGCCCTAAGTTTAGCTACTGTTGTAATAATATCGTCTGTAGCTACAGCAATATGTTGTGCTCCTGGGCCTTCATAAAAATCTAAATATTCTTCAATTTGAGATTTTTTCTTTCCTTCAGCGGGCTCATTAATCGGGAATTTAATTCTACCATTACCATTACTCATTACTTTACTCATTAAAGCCGAATATTCGGTATGAATTTGTTTATCATCAAAAGATAGGAAATTAACAAAGCCCATTACATCTTCATAAAACTTTACCCATTGGTTCATCTCATTCCAACCAACATTACCTACCATGTGGTCAATAAATTTCAAGCCTGTTGGTTCAGGATTGTAATCTGATTCCCATTTTTTATATCCCGGTAAAAATACTCCATTGTAATTCTTTCTTTCTACAAAAATGTGAACGGTTTCTCCATAAGTGTAAATTCCTGAACGTACCACTTCTCCATGCTCATCTTTTTCTACTGTCGGTTCCATAAAAGATTTTGCCCCTCTTTTAGTGGTTTCTTCCCACGATTTAGTAGCATCTTCTACCCAAAGTGCAATTACTTTAACACCATCTCCATGTTTAACAATATGCTCATTTATGGGCGATTTTGAATTTAACGGAGTAGTTAATACCAGTCTGATTTTATCTTGTTTTAATACATAAGAAGCATATTCTTTACAGCCTGTTTCTAAGCCTTTATAAGCATACGACTGAAACCCAAATGCTGTTTTATAGAAATGTGCAGCTTGTTTGGCATTACCTACATAAAACTCTACATAGTCAGTTCCTAAAAGTGGTAAAAAATCTTGTGCTCCTTCAAATATTTTTTCTAATCCGTATTCTACGTTTTTTATATCTTTCATAGTTTATTAGTTTTTTTAAGAAACAAGAATAGAGAAAAAGAGAAAAGAGAAACTATGACAATCCATTTTGGAAACCCATGGTCATTTTCTGAAATTCTTCTATTTTGTTTTCAAGTTGTTGTAATTTATTTTTATCTATATAATTTCTATGCAATGCAATAATTAACTGTGTCCCTAATTCAAACGAAGAACCCAAAGCAATATCTAAAAAATGAGAAAAAGACTTTTCTGTTCTTGATGAACCCTCTGCTATATTACTAGGGATAGAAATTGAACATCTATTAAGTTGTGAACTTAAATCATATTTCTCATTTTCAGGAAAAGTTTTCACAACATCAAATATATCATTCGAAATTTCAATACCTAATTGCCAAATTTTTAAATTCTTATAATTATGTCTTTTTCTCTCTCCCATTAAAATTCCTATTTTCTCTCTTTTCTCTTTATTCTCTTCTCTCTATTTAACTTAATGTTCCAACCACGACTGGAAATAATTTCCATCTTTAATTTTCATAGCTTCTTCGGTTACCATTAATGGTTTAAAAGTATCTACCATCACAGCTAATTCTTCCGTTTCTTTTTGTCCGATGCTTCTTTCCATTGCTCCAGGGTGTGGCCCGTGTGGAATTCCTGCAGGATGCAAAGTAATTTGTCCTCTTTCAATGTTATTTCTGCTCATAAAATCACCATCCACATAATACAATACCTCATCAGAGTCAATATTGCTATGGTTGTAGGGTGCTGGAATTGATTGAGGATGATAATCGTACAAACGCGGTACAAAAGAACACATTACAAAACCTGCTGTTTCAAAAGTTTGGTGAATTGGTGGTGGTAAGTGTACTCTACCAGTAATTGGTTCAAAATCATGAATAGAAAATTTATACGGAAAGTTATATCCATCCCACCCTACTACACTAAAAGGATGGGCTGCATAAATATACTCATGAATCATATCTTGTTTTTTCACTTTTACCAAAAACGCTCCTTTATCGGAGTAAGTTTCTAATTCTGTTGGCGGATGAATGTCTCTCTCGCAAAATGGCGAGTGTTCCAAATGTTGTCCAAACCAGTTTCTGTATTGTTTGGGTGTATAAACTGGACTTTTAGATTCTACAATGAATAATCGATTATTGGCTGTTTCAAAATTAATTTGATAAATCATTCCTCTAGGAATAACTAAGTAGTCACCATATTCAAAGTCAATATTTCCTAAATGAGTTCTTAATTTTCCTTTACCTTCATGCACAAAAATCACTTCATCAGAATCTGTATTTTTATAAAAATAAGCTGTAAGTGATTCCGTTGGACTAGCCAATACGATGTGGCAATCTGAATTGAACAATACTGTTTTTCTACTTTTTAGAAAATCACTTTCTGATGGAACAGAAAACCCTTTTAAGGCAAGGGATTCCATATTTTTTTCTACCGCAACTTTTGGAACAACACTATAGGACTTTAAAATCTCTTTTACCTGTGTTGGTCGATGTGTGTGATAAAGTAATGATGACATTCCATCAAAGCCTACCGTACCAAAAAGTTCTTCATAATAAAAATTTCCTTCCGGACTTTTAAAAACGGTATGTCTCTTTTTGGGAATATTTCCTAATTGATGATATCTAGGCATAATACGTAATTAAATCAATAATTTGTGTTTTCTACGAAACAAAGATACAAATTTAAGAAGGAAAATTCCTGACAAAAGTCAAGTTTTGAAATAAAAAAAGCAGGTTTCTCAACCTGCCTAAAACAAAGATTTGCACTGTTTAATCTAATCTTTAAACTAATTAATATTAACTCTTCTCTTCGTTTTTTCGTTTATTTTCTACCATTTTATTAGCAATAAACAACCCTAATCCTCCAAATAAAAACACCATGGAGAAATAACATACTTCATCTTTTAGTGGTGTATAAACATCTAACACATTTCCCACTAATAAGCCAATACCAACACCTACTGCTATTAAAGCAAATTTTAAAGCTGTTCCTGTATTATTATTTTCTTTTTTAGGCAAGTTTAAATCCATGCCTTTTTCTATCATTTTTAATTTTTCCTGATTTTCCATTCTTCTAAGCAATACAATCATTGCAAACACTCCTAATGAGATAATAATGGGAATCGATACACCTATAATTTCTGTCATAATTTTTTTTAATTTAATTGGTTTGTACATACTTTGACAACAGCTAATGAAAAAATGTTACAACTAAGAAGATTTCTTTTTATAAATTAATTTCAAATCAACCTATTAATTAAAACTTGTAACATTTTATTTCGTTTATGTGTCTTATCTTTATACACTAAAGAAACTATTTGTATTAGTTGGAAGAAACAGACCTCATAAAAGGATTACAAAATAAAAGTCATTCGGCTATTAACTATTTTGTACAGTTGCACCAGCAATTTGTATTTGTGTTGTGTGTAAAAATGATTCATCAGCGAGAGGTTGCTGAAGAAATTACCCAAGATGTGTTGATTAAATGTATTAAAAACATCAACTCTTTTGAGGGAAAATCTAAACTTAAAACTTGGGTGTATAGTATTGCTCACCATGAAGTATTGAATTATTTAAGGAAAAATAAAATTCCTACTACTGAACTTATGGAAAGTATTCCGATAGTTGATAACGAAAAAAACATACTCGACACATTTGCTGATAAGGATATGAAGTTAATGATTGAACATTTTTTTAACCAGCTACCTGCCGACCAAAAAGAACTGTTGATTTTATTTTACCTCAATGAATTATCGTTGAAAGAAATTGAAGCGGTTACAGCACTTTCTGCAGCTAATATTAGAGTAAAATTATTTAGAGCCAGAGAAAATTTTAAAAACCTATTGTCTGAAAAAGACATAACTTTACTAAATCAAATTAGATATGAATAAACATTTAAACGATATAGAAATTTTTAAAATTAGCAACCAATTACTGGATGATGCAACTCAACTTGTTGTTTTTAACCAACACCTAGCCACTTGCGAAACTTGTCAGCTAAAAGTGAATGAAGAAAAGTCATTTAGCAAAGCTATTCAAAGCAACTTAGCAGTAAACGATAAAATTGATGTTAGTGAGAAGGTCTTAAGCCATTTTCAAACAGAGATAAAGCCTGTTTTTATTGATCTAAAATGGACCATTTATACCTCCATTATTGTGGCCGTAATTTATATGTTAAGCACCATTCCGAATTTTATTGATGTTGCTTTTCCAAAAATTGAAAACTTAAACATCTTTATTTCTGCCGTATTTCTAATTTTGATGGTGGATGTGGTTGTTAAATACATTAGGTTTAAAAAAATGGTTCACTAACACACAAAAACCAACTGTTTAGTTATCTGCTGCAAACCACTCTGCGTAAGAGGTGGGTGTTTCTCTTAAAAATAAACTGTGTAAGGTAATATTAGAAGGTAATTTAGCTTTAATTAACTCCGCATAATGTATTAACAGGTTTTCGCAGGTTGGCTGAAAAGGTACAATGATTAGCTTAGGCATAAAATCAAATTGAGTAAAGTCTATGTCCATTTTTTCGTTTAAAACCAAGGCATGATCGTATTTATGAACAATTAAATCATTTACAATTTTTTTAATGATACCGAAATCTACTACCATTCCTTCATCAGAATCTGAAGTGCCATTTTTTATTTTTCCTTTAACGGTAACATTTAATTTGTATGAATGACCGTGAATATTTTTACATGGTCCATCATAACCAAGCAAGGCATGAGCCATTTCAAATTTAAATTCTTTTGTAATTCTAATTACTGACATAATACAATAAGGTAATTTTCTGCAAAACTATCATTAATCCACGAATTGAAACCATTAAAGGTTAACTATTCCAAGTTTAATAATTCGTTTTGTAATTTTTTGGTCAACGATTTTACGATAAGTGCATAAGAATCATCAATTAGTTGATACAACATTTTATCACTAACATCAGCATCTATTAAAACCGTATTCCAATGTTGTTTGTTCATGTGGTAACCGGGTAAAACGCCCATGTATTGTTCTCTTAATTCAACTGCTCTTTCAGGATCGCACTTTAAATTAATCGATTCAAAATTATCTACATCTGCTAAAGCAAACATTTTTCCCATTACTTTAAAGACCAATGTTTTTTGGTCGAAAGGGAAACTTTCTGTCACTCCTTTCTTTTTTATGCAATATGCTCTATATTCTTCTATATTCAAGGTTAAAAAAGTTATTAATTACTTAAATTTATTGACTATATATTTTTTCAAGCTATCCGCCAAATAAGGACTTTTCATCGCTTTTGCTAATTTATGTTCGCTTGGTTTTTTACTGTAAATTAATCGATAAACCTCTAAAACACTTAGTTCATTTTCCGGATTATCAATTAATGTAAGCACATCTCCTTTTTTTACTTTTCCTTCTTTTAAAACACGAACATAAATTCCCGGAAATGCTGCCAATCGAAATTGCTTTACTACTTTCTGATTGTTAAACCTCACCCCCATTTTATAACAGGGTTGACGAGGTTGTGTTATCTGTATTTCAGCATCTCCTATTTGAAAAACTGCTCCAATTTTCAATGCTGCTTCATCTAAAAATTCAAGGGTGATGTTTTCTCCAAACAACCCAACAGCTATGTCTAACTTAGGATATTGTTCTGCCCAAAAAGCATAGTGATTGTATCCGTACAAATAACAAGCTTTGTCTTCTCCTCCATGATGTACTCTATCTATAACACAATCATTTTCTACATCGGTTTTTCCTAAATAAATGGGCTTGTTTACTGCTTTTTTAAAGTAACCTGTTTGTTCTTCTTTTCCGTTAACAACAATGGTTTTAGGTTGACTGATATTTACAGAAAGTACTTGCATTACCACATTACTTAATAGGACTATTAGGCTCTTGAGCCATTTTATTATATACCAATTTACTAATTAATTTTGGAAAGAATTTACTTAAAAATATCGCCATTTTTCCTTCAAAAGTTAAAATTAAACGTTGTTTGTTCTTGGCTACTGCTTTGTAAATTTCTTCAGCTACCTCTTCAGAGGTCATCATTTTAGATTCATCTCTAGGCGATTCTTTTTGGGCATTTCCATCAGCAGATAAAGCTGTATTTCTAATATTAGAAGAAGTAAATCCGGGACAAGCAATAAGCACATTTAAGCCTGTTTTTAAATTTTCTGTACGCAAGGCTTCTAAAAATCCTTGCATAGCAAATTTTGATGCTGAATAACCTGTTCTGGCAGGTAAGCCTACAAAACCGGCAATGGAAGAAACACCAACAACTGTTCCTTTAGATTGTAATAAGTGTGGTAAAGCATATTTAGTACAGTAAACTGTTCCATAAAAATTAATATTCATTACTTTTTCAAGTACTTCTACATCCATTTCATTAAACAACGCACGCATAGAGATGCCTGCATTATTAATCAATACATCTATTCTTCCATATGCATTAATGGTTTCCTCAATTAATCTTTCGCAATCTTCTTTTTTAGCTACATCACAAGCTACCTGCAAAACATAGGGAGTATATGGCTTTAGTTCTTCAGCAGTAACACGCAAATTTTCTGTGTTTCGGGCAGCAATTACAATGGCAACATTTTCCTTTGCAAAACGAATGGCACAAGCTTTTCCTATTCCGGATGATGCTCCTGTAATAATAACTACTTTCTCTACCATAATCTGTTTGTTTTTATATCGGCTAATTTATTACTTATAAAATTATTGGCAAAACAATTTAAAGATAGTTGATAACATTAGTTTAAAAAATCTTATTTATATTAAGTATTTTTGAGGCTGTTAATTAATAGAAAACGTGAAGCATGATTATAAAAGAAGTTACGACCAATAAATTAATTCAACAATTCCACCAACTTCCTTTCTCTATATATAAAAACGACAACAACTGGATTCCTCATATTAAACAAGATGTTGAAAAAGTTTTTGACCCCACCAAAAATAAAGCGCATGCTAACGGAAAAATAACACGTTGGCTACTATTTAATAACACTAATGAAGCCATTGGTAGAATTGCCGCTTTTGTAAATTTTGAAACTACAGAAAGTAACGAACAACCCACCGGTGGTGTTGGCTTTTTTGAGTGTGTTAATGATAATGAAGCTGCTACAACCTTATTTAACACTGCTAAAGATTGGTTAGCACAACACGGTATGGAGGCAATGGATGGACCCATTAATTTTGGTGAGAAAAACATGTTTTGGGGCTTGTTGGTTGAAAACTTCACTGCCCCTAATAGTTATGGAATGAATTACAATCCTCCTTACTATCAACAATTGTTTGAGGAATATGGTTTTAAAACCTACTACCAACAATTTATGTTTAAGCGTTCTATTGGAGTGCCTACCCAACAAGTTTTTGAAGATAAAAGTGAACGTATTTTAGCTGACGGGAATTACAGCATTGCTAATGTGAAAAACCTCAGCTTAAATGAAATTGCCGATAACTTTAAAACGGTTTACAACAGTGCTTGGGCAAATCATGATAATTTTAAGGAAATGACCACGGCTACTTCCCGAAAAATTATGCAGAACTTAAAACCCATTTATGATCCTTCCATCATGATTTTTGTTTACTATAAAAACAAGCCTATTGCTTTCTACATTAATATCCCTGAATTAAACGAACTGTTTAAATATGTAAACGGTAACTTAAACTGGTGGGGAAAACTTCAATTTCTTTACCATAAAATGGTACACCCTCCGGAAACAATGGTGGGCATTGTTTTTGGTATTGCCAAACGTTTTCAGGGAAAAGGTGTTGATGGTGCCATGATTAAATGGACACATGAAAGTTTATTGAAAGAAAAGCGATATAAACAAACGGTTTTGACATGGATAGGCGATTTTAATCCAAAAATGTTACGAATTGCCAAAGATTTAGATGCAGAAGTGTATAGAACCTACCATACCTATCGGTATTTATTTGATAGAAATAAACCTTTTGAACGCTGTCCTATCATAGAATAAAACTGTTAATCAACCCTTTGAAAAAAAAGGTTAAAAAAAACTAGGATATTCTTTTTTTATAAAAAATACACTGCTATATTTGCACTCCTTTTTTAGGACGACTTGGTAGCTCAGCTGGTAGAGCATTTCACTTTTAATGAAGGGGTCCTGGGTTCGAATCCCAGCCAGGTCACAGAAAAACAAAAAAGCCCTGAAGTTTAAACTTCAGGGCTTTTTTTATCTATTGATTTTTAAAGTCTCTTTATCATTAAAAACAAAGTCATTAAAACTCACATCCCCCTAAAACAACCTCTTATTACTTTCCATCATAGGAATGTACATGATAATCATCATAACACATCTAAAAGTTACTCCTTATAATTTAATTTTATAAACTAACCTATTGAATAACAAATAGTTTTTTTATATATTTGATACTTATTATTTTTAAATTAAACATAAATATCAAATGAAAAAACATATTGTATTTCTATTACATGGCGTTGGAAAACATACTGAAGGTTGGGCAAAAGATCCTATTATAAAAATAAAGGAAAAAATTGATACTATCTTAACTGAAACAAATAAACAACCTCGATTTGAACTTGAGTTTAAAGAACTAACCTACGGTGATATTATTGATGCTAATATGGCAACGATGATAGAGGGTGCAGCAGAATGGGAACCACTTCACAATTTCTTAAGTACCGGATTAGCAGAAAGAAACAATACTAACCACGAACCAGATAATAATAAAGAAAAGATTGCAAGCGGCTTAAGAGATTATGCACTAGATGTACCTACTTATATTTTAAATCCAGAGATTACTGATCTTGTTTTAATTCCACTAGTAAATAATGTAGTTGACACCATTAAAGAAAACCCCGGGGCTAAATTCTCATTTATCTGTCATAGTTTAGGAACTAAAGTAGGGTTCGATCTGATTCATCGTTTATATTCAGGTGGGAGTGATTTTAATGTACTGCCGTCAGGATTGCCCGAAGATGGGTCTCCTGAAATTCGATCATTCTATCAATTAGCAAGTATTCCTGAAGTGATGAATAAATTTGATGCACATGACCGTAACCCAAGCAACACATTTATTAAGGTGTGTAAAATGTCAGATATGGGAGAACAATTTGGAGTGATAACACATAGTTACCGTATCTTTGGTAATAAATTCGATCCTATAGTATGGATTGGATTATCTAAAAATATCTCGCCAACAGTATATACCTCTAAAATTCAATTAGACTATATTGATAGAGCTTGGATGCACGATTTTGACCTTTATTTGGACCATCCTAAAGTGTATTTACCATTGGTAGAAGACCTTTGTAATGTTGTACTTGATTCTAATTTTAAACAAGAAAAAATAACAGCATATGATAATAGTGATAATAACTTAAACGATGAATATAATGATATATATAGTGAGTTGAAGGACATTGTAAATGAAAATTCAAATGGAATCAATCTTTATAAAATGATTAACGATATTAAAACTATTATTGAAAAATTAAAATTATTAGACTTATGAGAAAATATATTTTAACTTTTATTCTATGCTTAATTGTAACACTTGGACTCCAAGCCCAAGGAGGTAATCAGGTTTTCCTGAAATCGCTACACGATGACATCATTAATAATCTAAAAAAACAAAAAACAAAGGCAGATTCACTCGATTTTATATGGTATGCACAATTAATAAAACCTTTTACCTATGAGAACGAATTACCAGTTTTTTATTTTAGCTATGATTCCTTAATGTTAAATAAGACAAATGATGTTTTAATTAAGGAATGGATAGCATATAACAGAAGTAAAATTGCCATGTTAATTGACAATGATTCAGTAATCATTAGAACTGAAGTAAAATCAGAAATAAACTTACTTAATCATACCATGTTCAGTTCAACTGTTGGTAAAATGAGAACCTTAAAATGGCATAAAGAATTTGCAGTTTCGGCAAATACTATTGACAGTTTAATAAATACTAAAGTTAAAGCAAATGCAGTTGCATATTCAAAGTTTTTAGATGAGCTATATGAAAAATATGAGAATAAGTATTCGAATGGTTATCGACAAAGAAATCTGTATTCTTTTCTTGTCGATGGTTATATTTATAGAAGAAGAACCCATAGAATGAATAAGCGATATAGCATTGAAAATGATAAATTTCACGATCCATCACGATTTGCTATAACTTTAATATCACCCCCAATACTAATGATGAGTACTAATTCATTTAAAGGCTCATATGAAAAAGGAAATATACTTGGAGCTGTACAATTAATTGGAGCTGACTATTATGTAGATAAGAAATTTAAACATTATATAGGTTTCTCCTTTTTTCATGCTTCTCCAATCGATTCTGAATATGGTTTATGGGATGGCTCTTACGCTGGAATTGAATTACACTGGAACAACAAGATCAATATTGGAATAGGTAGAAGTTATAAAAAGATTGAATATGATGGAGGTGAAAAAATTTGGAGTACTAAATTATTTTTCTCTTACGCTTTGTTTGACAGACTATTTAAGAAATAATTATTCTTCAAGAAATAAAGCCATAATGTACACCGCACTATTTATTATGTTTATGCTTGTAGCTACACATTTCATCTTTACCAAATCCAACTTTACTACGCACTTTTTTTATTTTTTTATTCTGCCAGACTCTAATAATAACAATATTTTCAAAGAATTTTACCAGATAAAAAGTAACACTTAAACAGTATAAATGGATTTAGAAGCGATTTAAAGCTTCTTTTTTGCATCAAACTTACTTTTATACCCTTGTATTTTTATTTTTCATCTTAATTTTTATTTGATTATCAATTGTTTATGTCTTTGAAATTAAAAAACAGATAAATAGTAACACTACCCCCCCAACATAATAATCCCTTACAATGTGCACCGCACTGTTATGTGTATGCTTGTAGCTACACATTCTATCTAATCCTCACTTCCAATTTCCAATTTACTTTTTTAAAACCTATAAATAGTAACATAACCACACATTCCCTACCTACTTACTATCACCAAAATTAATAAGATGTTTATATTCTTCTGGTATAGGTTTAGGCTTCTTAAATGTTTTAGTCCCTACTTTCTTTCCAGAATAATAAATAACTCTATATAATAATTCATTCTCATTAAATAAAAATTCCTTAACCGGAACTCCTTTAGAGTATTCAATAACTTTCCATAATTTACCATCTCTTCCCCATGTGGCTATTACTCCTATTACAACACCCATATCATAAGAAGCAATTCTAGATAATATCCCATTAGTATGATATTTTGAAATTATTCCATTTAATTGTTTATTTTTAACACTAAACTCTAAAAATTTACTCTGAATACCTTTATACCTAATACACCATTTTCCATCTTCCAATCCTGCTACCAAACTATCTAATCCATTACTTAGATAATAGCTAGTTTCAGTAGAATCAATTCTAATGTTTAATAAAATACATGAATCTTTATCATCATTTGACAAATCGAAATGTTTTAAAGATTTTCCTTCAGCAATAATATTTAACAAAAGAAAACTTAATAACAATAACTTTTTATAATCATTCATCTTTAGCATTTTCATAATTTTGTTTATGTTTTCCTACTACTTCTCTTTTAACATTTTTACTTTGAATTTCAATAGGTCTATTCGTAGTTGAATTTGTTACTAAATTAAATTTTATATCAACATTTGAACCAAATTCATTTCTTAATTTTTTTCGAATCTCCGATCTTCTCTTTGATATTTGTTTTTTTTGTTTTTTTGTAAATGAATCTGAAGTAGTTTGAAAGTTTACTTCTATTGATTCAACTTCTGCTTCCTTATCCAAATCATTATCTTGGCTATTATTTATAAAATCATCAGTTACCCCATAATCAGATCTAAAACTATTATCAACAGTTGATCTAGGTGTGCACCGCACCGTTATGTGTATGCTTGTAGCTACACATTTCATCTTTACCAACCTACCAACTCCAATTTACTTTTTTAAAGAACGTATTTAAAATTAAAAAACAGACAAATAGTAACACTACCGACACTACCATAAAATTACTTCACAATTTGGAAGTTTACTTTCAATTTTACTAATAAAAATACTATCCTTTACAATACTAGTTTCTGCTAAATTTAATTTTTTTAATTTAGATAAAGAGTAAATTCCTCTTGGTAATTCTGAAATTTGTGTCATACTGATGTCGAGTTCTTCTAAATTTTGTAAACTACCTATATTATTTGGGAGACTATAGGTTTGAGTATTGGAAATATTAAGTATTTTAAGATTAATCAACTCGCCAATTTCTGAAGGTAATTCTTTTAATATATTATATGGACCAAGTTGAAGTTCTTCCAATTTTTTTAATTTAGAGATTGTTTTAAACTGTTTTTTCCAGTCCATTTCTTTTCCACCACCATTCCAATAAAACCTGAGAATTTTTAAATTTTGCAATTCTGAAATTTCAGTAGGCAATAAAATTACTTTAGGACATTCAGATATTTCCAATTCTACTAAATTTTTTAACTTACTAATATTTGATAGATCATTTACACTATTAAAGCCATTGCAAGTATTAAGTCTTAAAACCTTTACCTTTAAAGGATATTCTAACGCTTTATTTAGATTATCACATGTTAGATTATCACATTGATGCGCTGAAAGTGTAATAAATAATAATACCATTAATTTAATTCTAATCATAATTTATATAATTTAACTTACATCATCAGGTAATTCAAAAGATTTTTCAGCACCAGGTTTAACATCAAAATTATCACCTCCCGTACCTTTAAATGTTTTTACACCACCTTTTTCGGGTTCTCTAAACGTACCAGGGTTAAGAGTAAATGAACCTTCTCCTTTTGCACCCCAATTCACATAATTCGCTGTGCCTTGAACTTTATCACCCGCTAATCCCATAAAAGCTTCACCAATATTCTTATCGTGTCCCTCTATATGATTATCAAATTTTGTATTGCAAGAGAAATGTGCACCGCACCGTTATGCTTTAGCTTGCAGCTAAGCATTTCATCTAATCCTCTATTCTAGTTTACAATTTCCACTTTTAAAAGAACGTATTGTTAAAAAAATCTTTCATTTACCTCTTGACTTTGTCCTAAAAATCAACTACCTTCGTTTTTTTTCAGCGGTGTTCAAGCTACAAGCTCTCACTAACAGTGCCGAGCACACACCGAGCACAACACTACTCTTTTTTCTTTTTTTGTATTTTTTTTAACGCTTTGATTTGCATTTTTGGGTATTCTTCATTCGGTTTTAAAATAAGGGCTGAATTATATAATTTAATAGCATCTGCATATTTTTTCTCATAAAAAGCATTATCAGCAGACCTTATTATTTCTGAGTAATCATCTACAGAATTATCTATATTTTTTAATCTATTAACTTCACTAACAATTGAATCAACTTCCAAATTAGTATAAAGTTCTACAAATCTTTCTTTACTAATTTTCATTCCCTCTTTATCATAATAATTAAATTGTACTATTACGATAATAGATGAATCACCTTTATCATGTTTAATCGTTTCTACTTCATTCCATTCACAATATTTGATATTTCCATTATTCCAATGTAAACTAAGAGTATCGCTAATGTTTTGAGCATTTATAATTACATATATATTAATAAATATTATTAAAAGTAAAAATCTCATATTTTAAAATTTATAGTTAGGGTTTATAGCATCAAAAGTCACACCATTTTTTACTTATTTTTATTCTTCTATATCTGGTTTTAAAACTCTTTTATAATTTATTTCTGCATCCCAAGTAGTTTGATTATATTTCTGAGGAAGTATTGTTATGTCCTCACGTTTAACTCCAGAATCAATTAAAGCATCAACAAGTGCCGACTGTCTTAAATTATTAGATTTCTGTATTCCTTGAGAATCTTGTCCTAAATTAGTTCTTATTTCAATACTTATATTAGCTATTATACCTGCCTTGTACTGGGAAGCTAAAACTCCTATCTCATCAATAGCAGCCTGACTTGGTTGAGTCATAATTTGTTGTTGAAAAGAACTTGAAGAGTTAAATGTACTCATTGAGTATGGTATTCTTGGTTGAACACTTATGGGGTCATTTGAAACACCCCACACATGTTTAGAAATATTTTTAAATTTAGTTGGAAAAAGTCCATTATCTTTCCACTCCCATGTTTTTGTATTAATATGCGGCAAGGCATTATCTGTTCTTGCTAAAATGTTACTTGGAGCATTAGGTCTATGAGTAGAGTTAGAATTAGGTCCCCCACTACCAATATTATATCTACTGACTGAACCATCACTATTAATAATATAATGATATGAATTATACCAGTGGGGATTTAAAGGTGAAAAATTTCCATATTTTACAAGTTGAAGTTTTGTTTGAACAATATCTCCAGATGAATTATGTATATATGTTATTTTCCATTCATGTTCTCCATTATAGTCAATATGATCAATTGGTTTATTACCAGCAAATTGATAAGGGGAATAGTATGGATAAAGTTTGGTAGCAGGGTCAGTACTTAAAAAACGTCCAATTCTTGGGTCATAAATTCTTGCTCCAAAATCGTAACTATTTCCTTCTCCTTTTATTTCATTATCTTTCAACATACCGTTGAATCCAAAAGTTCCACTTCCATCTGCATCAAAGAAACTTCTGTTAGGTTGGTTGCTACCAAAGGCATAAAGGTTATTAATTACTTTTAATTCAGGCTCGAAGTCCTCAGGGGTGTGCACCGCACTGTTATGCTTTAGCTTGTAGCTAAGCATTTAATCTTTACCAACCTGCCAACTCCAATTTACCATTTTTAAAAGAACATTTTTAATTTTAAAAACCAGATAAATAATAACACTCCCCACCTACTTGGGGGGCGAAGGAGGTATATTTGATTTCATCCTAATCTCTTTTTCTTTTGCTAATACTTTAGAATCCTTAGTAACAACATTAATAATCTTTGAATTAACTGCCTCATCCTTAAGATAAATCAAATCTATTTGGAATAATATTCTATTACTATTTGAATAACGACAACGATATATTTTATAGTCACCATCATTTACAACTACAATAGACAACTTCGTCTTTTTTTTAATTTCTTGTATCTCTATAACACTTTTATCCAAGGTAGATTTTATCTTATCACTAAGTTGAAAATATTTATAAATACTCTTAACTTTTCCTAATTCAAGATTCGTTATTATTTTTTTAACGATTATTTCTTGTTGATTTTGAGATGATAATCTAATAAATTTGCTCTTTACAAATCCATGAGATACATTTATCAGGTTTAAAAATATAATTAAAATTATTAATTTCATTTATTTGATTTTAAATTTTCATCTTCTATCCATTTCATATCTGTAATACTAATAAATCTACCTCCGCAATCACAAATAAAGTTTCCATCATTTACTTTCTTATTATTGCATTTTTCACAAATAACAACTTTTTCCTTCTCTTTAAGAAAATTTATACGTAAAATTAATTGCAATAAATAAACAAATACAGATAAACCTATTGCTATCAATAATATTATTGGTAAAGATGAAATAAACTCCATAAGATTAGAAGGTTCTCTTCCAAAATAAGTCTTCGCACCTCCAGTAATTTTAGATATTATCATTACTAATAAAACACAAATAAAAACAGTTATTGGTGCAATAAAAGATGGTTTAAAACCTTTTCTTTCTTTAGCCAACTCTTGTTCTGTTTTTTTTATCCACATCACATTAAATCTAAATAATAAAAAATCAAAAATCTTTCTGCTTTATAGTAGCTTTTTTATCTTTCGGTTGTGGGACATCCTTGTTATAATTAGCGTTATTATAATTAGAGTCCTTATAATTTAATGGTTGAACATTAATAGGAGAAACACTCGTAGCATCTGTTTGTGGATAATCTAAAGGTACCGAATAGTTTTCAACATAATCTGGACACATTATACATTCAAGGTCTTTTGCTTTACCTTCATTAATGAAAGTTTCAATTAATCCTATCGTTTGACCAAGTAACGCAGGCAAAGGACTTCCAGAAGAAACTCCAGAAGGCACAGGCTCATATAACAAATAACTACCTACAAACTCTGTAGCTGCCCCTACTACGACTGGATTAGTAGCTACAGTATAAGCAGCAGCATCTATAATCGGTTTAGAAACTACTGCTACCTCAATAGCAATGGCTTCTGCTGCTATTATTATTTCTGGTAAAAGCACTGCACCACCAACTGCCAATGCTGGTATAGAAATTGCCACTATAGCAATTTCAGTAACTATTGGTGCTAGAGCTTCTGGCTTCGAAGGAGTAAATTCTTTCCATACTCCGTCTTTAGGTTCCCAATACTTATGTATAGCATCTCCTTCAGAATTCATATTTTCATAAACCCACCAACCTTCAACTTTACTAAGAGTAGAACCATCTCCATAATAACTTCCATAATTTTTATACCCATTTGTTCCTGACCATTGATATTTTGGAGACGTAGGTTCAAGCCCTTCAAGTTCAATCATATCAATAACCCTATTACCACTAAATGAATATGGTGTATAGAATGGATACTTGCCTGCTAAAGGGTCTATACTTAAGAACCTACCCACTCTTGGGTCGTGCATTCTAAATGTGAAATTGATGGAGTTTCCGTTTCCTTTTATCTCATCATCTTTCTCATTTCCTTGGAAGCCGACCCTTGTATTTTCTGCCCCAAAATTCCTTCCTGCTTGAAGCATTCCAAATGGATAATAATTACTAATGGTCGCTACCACCGGTTCAAAATCTTCAGGCACTCCTGTACTCACATTTAAGGTACTTTCCTTTAAATCAGACACTACTGCCCTAACATTGCCTAAATGGTCGGATATTTCGTAATTTTTAAGGTGCATCTCTCTGGTAATATAGCTATCGTCAAATATACTAATTCTGTGTGGATTTAAGGACATTCCTCTGGTAGTTTTCCACGGAGCTGCTAAAATAGTGGGGTTGGTGGTAGTAAATGCCGCATCGGGTGTATGTATCACCATGGCAGTACTTAGGTTGTTGTCCATCACATACAGTTTTTGGTTTTTGGCTCTGCGTACTTCTCCGTTTTTGCCTGCTGCTACCAAGGTATCGTGCTGGGTATGTATGTTTAGTCGTTTTATGCTCTTACCGTTGTTGTTGCCCACAGGTGGGAACACGAGCAGGGTGCTTTGTCTTTCGTAAAAAACAAATTCGGAAGAGGGGCTAAAGTCGAAACTTTGCAGCATAGAGAGGTTCCCTGTACTAAAGGTATTGTACAGGCTCACTATTTCGTGTGCGGGGTTCAGGTGGTAGGTTCTTATTTCGCCCTGGGTATTCCACCATCCGTAGCTGCTTTTGTGGTTGGCTATGGCTAGTTTGGTGCCATCGGGAGATATTTGTATTTCTCCTGTTCCGTTGGCATCGTAGCTGCTAAAGCTAACGGGTACTATTGGGGTACCTATTCCTCCTGTGGTAATGGCTATGGTAACTATTTCTGCGGTACCGTTGGTGCTGTTGTATCTTCTGAGGTAGAGGGTACTATTCGCCAATGGGGTATCGTCTATTATTAGTGCCATGCCATAGCCGTAGTTGGTTCCTGTGGCATCGAGCAAGTTATTGGTACTGGTTACCGTGCCTGTAGTGGTATTAATTATATGGTAATAAGGTTTTTTGTCGGTACCTACGGTAAAGAGGTAATACTCATCGGTAGTTCCCGGTTTTTTCATGCCCATAGATTTTCCTTTCCAGTTGGCTTTTATAGGGTTGGTAAGTGATTGAGGCATGAGGTTGTTACCGGCATCCAACACTCTGCATACGCTGTTATTAAAACCTATTTGTTTGGCGGTAAAGGTTCTAAAGGCTACATTGTTGTTGCCGTCTTCTACCACACATACGTTGTTACCTTGTACGCCAAAGTTAAAGGTACTATTAGCAGCACTTACTGTGGGTGAAGCGGGGTTGGTATAGTCCACATCTATTTTTCCTCCTGCATTTGGGGTAATTACGCCTATGTTAAAATTGCCCGGACCAGGATAGTAGGTAACTGTAAGTGGGCGTTGTGTTCCTATAGAAAGGTGGGTATTCTCCGCACTTCGGTCTGCCAAGAGGTTGTTGGCTTCTATGGAAGTTCCGCCACCTGTTGGGTGGAAAATGGTTTTTATGAGTTTTTTCTCTGTTCTTGTTCCTAATCGGCTGCTGCCATACATGGGTTGTTCTATGAGGTGAACAAACTCATTCATTCCGCCTGTGGTGTCTGTATAGGTAGATTCGTAAATTGCCATAATGTTTCCTGAGGCGTCTCTGGAGTACCAGGTAATGGTATTTTCTACGGGGTCGCTCACATCAGGAATAACTATTTTAGCTATTCTGTTGCCCGAAGCATCGTAAATGAACTTAAGGTTGGGCTTAGTGGATAGCGAAGTACGGATAATTTCGCTTATTTTACCGTAAACCGTCCATTTTATTTCTTGTATTTCTTCTTCGGCATCGCTAATCAGGTTCCCTATTTTATCGTAGGTGTAGTTGCCTGATGCCTGACTTTCTAAATCGTCTGCATAACTGCTGCCTGTAACGTTATCGGTTACGTAAGCCAACTTGTTACTTGGCAGTGTTGGTACAGTACTGCTTTCGTCATAAATGGCACTTCCTGATATATCGTAATAATAGTATTTTAGGGAGTCCATGTCTGTTCCGCCTGTAGCATTACCATTTCTGCTCAGGTTATAGAAGTTACCGTTAGCATCGTAATCATAAGTAGATGAGTAAGCAGTTAGCGCACTACTAAAGCCTGATAAGCTAACGTTTTGTTTAAAATCGGCTATTCTGATTCTGTTCAATTCATCGTAACGGTATTGGTAGCCTGTTAGTCCTGTATAGGTATTGGCATCCAGCGGATCGTTAGGATGCGCTATATGGTTGGTTGCCCACGTACTGATGTTGCCGTTGTACAGGCTTCTGTTGGCATCAGGATTAAGCGTAGTAGCATGTACTGTTCCTCCTGTATTGGTATTGTAAGGAGAGCCTGAACGGTTAAAATCTCCTGTAAAATAGCCTAATTGCATGGCAAATACATCTTTGGCAAAGTTGCTGGTGCCATTGGTACCGTCATTGCTTGGGTCGAGCGATTTGTCTAAGCTGGCATGGTTAAGGGCTTTTAGCCATCCTTGTATGGTATAGATGTAATCTAAGCCTTGTATTTTATCTTCGCCTAAAGCGGTTCTTGCCAATGGTCCGTGGATGTAATAATCGTATTGGGCATCTTTTTCCCATGTAATGTCATTTACAGAGGTTTCTGCTTTAATGATTCTGTTATCGGCATCATAGGCATATCGGTGGTAAAACTGGTCGGTTCTGCCTTCGTTGTAGGCTACTTTCAGCACGTTTCCGCTTACTAAATCATATTCGTAACGGAGGTATTGTTTGTCTAAGAAACCGGGAATATCCTGTACTAACCATTCTACGTTTCCATGAGGGTCGTAACTGTAGTAGGTATAGGTTTGGTCGTCTGTGGTAAGCGGGTCTCCATCAGCATCAGTATAGGAATAACTTACTCTGTTTTGAAGGTAGCGTTGGGTGGTTACGCCATCATTCAGATAGCTTACGCCTGCACTTTCGGTATAAACGGTGTAGGTTACTTGTTCGTTTTTAGTAACATCGTTAGGGAAGAGCGTGTTGGCTATGTTCGCATCTAAGGTAAAATTGTTGTTACTGATGGCTTGGGTGCTTTGTCCTACTTCCAGTATTCTGCCCAGTGCATCGTATTTGGTGTAACTGTAGGTGCTGTCTACTTGTTGTTGGGCGTTTTGAGAAAAACGTAACTGCCCTAAGTTGTTGTAATAAAACTCGGTGGTATCGCCATCGGGCGTATCTTGCTTGATGAGTTGCCCTAAGCTGTTGTATTCGTAATCGGTTATAAAACGATGCTTAGGGGCAGTGTTTCTATTCATGGTGTATTCATCAATAGGGTCGTTGGCATTGTCTTTATCTAACAAATCGACTCCTTGTGGGGGAACGGTTTGTATAAGGGTTCCTGCTCTGTTGTAATAATAGAGGGTATAGTGATGGTAGCCCAACGGATAGTTGAGGACAAAGTTATCGTTAATGCTATCGGGGTTGACACAGGTATTGCTATAGGCGGTTGCAAAACTGTCTATTTTTTCTTCTATATATTCATACACCTGATGGTTAATGGAATTTTTAAGGTCGTTGGCAGTTACTTCTGCGCAGGTTAAAGGCAGAATTACGGGTATGGAATCGGGAATTTGCGGCCAGGGGACGTATCGGAAGCAGAAATCGTTGTCGCATAAAGGTAGTAGTTCTCCCCAACATTCTGAGCCTGTCCATGAGTAGGTGCTATCAACAATTGATGGATAACCACATTCATAATATTCATAATAAATAGAATCAATTAAGCAATAGGCTGTATCATCAGTAGGATAAGCAATGGTAAGGTTTTCTCTAAACGTTGTTCTTGTATAGCAATAAATCGTATCTCCATAAGAATCAATGAGAGCCGAGTTAAATGAAGTAGTATCACGAACTATACTTGTATCTATCATTGCAGGGTTTACACCTCCTGAAGTAATCATTTCCCAACCTTCTCCACAAGCTAATACTCCACTTGGATCAACTACAGGCAAGCTAACTTCATAGGCAGACATAAAAGAATTTTGGTAGGCGGCTATTTGTTCTTCGGTACCCATGCTAATGAGGTCGCTTGTTATGCTATCGTACACAGGAGTGATGGTACAGCCTTGTTTACAATAATTTACTAGGGCTTCTGCCATACACTCTATTTCTGTCCAAGGAATGTAAGTAGTAGATTGCGAATCTAATGGTATGGTATCGTTAAAGAAATATTGGCTAAAAGTGGAATCGTATTCTAAAGTGTAAATATCTCCACTGAATAAGTAAACAGAAGTGCTGCTTGTATCGGGGTTAGCTGCTACGTATTGTTGATTTTGATGAAAAGCACTTATAATGGCATCTATGTAGCCTGTTTTTTGTTTTTCGCAATAGGTTCTACAGGTATCGGTAATGGCTTGAGCCGCAGAATCGGGATCTACAATAGCTGTTGGTGTTCCGGGATGATTAGGGTCGGTATGCGTAACGCAATAATAAAATTCTGTCCAGGTACTGTCAACAAAACACGAACCAAATGGCGAAGTACAACTTGTTGGAGCATATTGATCCACAAAATAATCTTCGCAAGTGGTATTACTTCCAAGCGTATAGCTAAAAATTTTATAAGCTAAAGTTTTATCAAAGGTTCCGGGTGGTTCTATTCCTTCTATACGTCTTCCTGCACAATCTAAGAAGGCATCTACAATGTTAAAGGTAATTCCGGCAGGTAAATTAGGATTTCCATACAAGGAATCGTTGAGTTGCTCATAATTCTGAACAATGCTGTACCAGCAATCCCACAGGGAGTCGCAAGAATAGCCATCGCTAATCATGTTCGACACCAAGGTATCGAATTCTGCATTGGAATAGCCTCCCGAAATGGAACTAAAGGCGTAATTAGCAGACGGATTAACCTCTGCCCAATAAGCATTAAAATAAGCTGCAAAACTGGTATCCGGTGGGCATATTTTTGGTTCGCAAAGAATAATAGGAATGGCTATGCTGTCGCAACCTATCGTTACATACACTACGGAGTCTTCAAATACAGAAGTGGGTTGGTTGATGTTGATGCCTAAATAGGTATATAAGCCTTCAATATCGGCAGAATCGAGGTAACCATTAATTACCGCCAATTGACCTGATGCACCGTAAATTAGGGAATCGTAAGCTATTCTTAAACTGTCCTGATGAATTTCAAAATAAGTGCTTCCGATAGAGTCTGTGGTAGTAATGGTTGCTGTATCAGTATTATTAGCTACTACTCGTTTGGTAAAAATGTAGGTACCGGGAGAAAGTGTTACGGTGGTATCCATTTCATAAGCAGCTAAGTTAGCACTGTCGCATATTCCTGAAGGTAACAACATTTCGTGATAAAACCAAGCTGAATCGGGTTGGTTAATTTCCTGGATGCTGATTTCTATGTAATAATCGCAAGTGGCACAATATTCTAAACAAAGGTCTTGAACGGCTTTTGGGGTTAAATCATAATGGATATTAACCGTTGTTTCCTCCATAAAGGTTTGAGAAGTGGTTGCTTGATTACCATAATCTCCATAAGGGGTAGTATTGTTAATGGTATCGGATACGGATAAGGAAGCTACATTTTGAGAAGCTAAGCCCATTAATGGAGCTGTATTATCTCCTATGGTATTACTACCATTGATGGCCAAACAAGTAGCCAGGGTTTTTCCGTCTTTTCCTATGTAGGTTACGGAGGCAGTATTGTTGCCATCCACATTAATTACTTTGTGTACGCTGCTTGCTATTGGAGCTTCGTCTCCAAAAACTCTGATTAATTCTTCATCTGCTACTCCTGAATAGAAGGTTTTAGTAGTTCTGCTGTCGTTAAGGTTAGCGGTAATTTTAAAGGTAGCCCCCACTCCACTTTGCTCTTTTACTCTGCTGTTACCATCGTTATAGAATAAGGTTCTGGTAAACGGATATTGTTCTGCTCCGGGTATGGTTACATCGGCATTATTATCTGAATAATAAGCAAAATGTTCACCCGGACCATCTGTAACTCCTCCAGGATTTTGATAATTGGTATCGTCATCAAAATCTTCTGCGGTATATATTATAGAGCTTAGGTTTTTTAAGAAATTTGGTTTAAAGCCTAAGGAAATTTCATCGTCTAATGGTACAGGAATGGTGCTTAATGCAGGTCGTCCTGAGAAGTCCATTACGGTTTGAGTGGTTAATATTTTGTTGGTAGTAGATAAATGAGCCTGTGTTTGTCTAGCTTGTTGTAAGCCATTTGCAAAGGTCATGTTTTCTGATATACGTACTTGTTCATTTTTATAGTTGTTGCCTTCGGTAAAGGTTCTGCTGTATATCCAGTTAATGGTATCATTAAATTGATTGTAAAAGAATATATAAGCACTTCCAGTAGTACCTCCAACGCCTGTTGCTCCTTGCGTGTATATACCATGGTCGCTCCATAAGCCTCTGTTTTTATCATTGGCTATGCCTCCTGAATAATAATTACCAATAGGACGTACTCGCCATACGTAATAGCCTGTTCCTTCGGCTAAGGTTAGTTTTATGGTAGTATCTGATGAGTAAGTTTCTATACTCAAGGCTTCCTTCCAATCTACATCTGCTGAAATAGTGGTTTGTGCTGATGTATTGGTAGAGTCGCTATTGTAAAGTCTCAACAACTGAATTTCATAATTAGGAAAGGATGCACAACTGTTGCTCCATGTAAATTGGTATTGGTTGCTGGTTGGTTGTAAATTGGTATTTACCAGGTTGGTTACCAAAGGGCTGCTGCTTTGGGCATTAAATTTAAAATCTTCTTCGTAATAAGCGACCAACTGAATATCATCTTCTACGGTGGTATGACCGGTATAGCTGATTATGTCAATATCAAAACTGTGTATTTGATAATAATCGGTACTAAAGTCTAAGTGATAAAGTTGCTCAGGGGCATCTTCATTAATGGCTAATGTTACGGTTTTGCTTATGATAACAGGTCCTGTTCCTCCTATTCCTCCATAGCCTGTAATTTCTACTTCTACACTGGTAGTAAAGGCATTACTACCGTAATTATAGTCTTCACCTGTATTGAATAATAAAAACAATTTGGCTTTATCTATGATTTTATTGGAGCAGTCATCACTACTTGCACAATGGTTAAAAACAAGGTCTGATGAACTTAATGCTGTTAAAGCGGTGTGGTTAAACGTAACGGTATCTACTATAGCTACAGCCGTACTTGGGTGAACAGTTACATTCAATGTACTACTGGTTGGGGATGAACCACAAGCATTTACGGGAGTTACCGTAATGGTGCCTATGCCTGTAGTGTTCCATGTTACTGACAAGGAAGGACTACCTGTACTTGAAGATGCAGGAGTTCCTCCTGTTACTACCCAATTGTATGAGGTAGCATTACTTATTGATGCGATGCTATAAGTTGTGGTAGTGGGGTTACATACCGCCACAGCTCCTTGAATAGCTGCTGGAGGGTATGGAAGTACATTTACGGTTACTGCTGTATCAATACTAGCTCCTGGACCACAGGCATAATTAGAAGTGGCCGTGATATTTCCCGATTGGGCATAAGGATCAAAATCTACCGTAATACTAGCTGTTGTTGCACCTGGTGGAACTGTATGAACTCCTATGGGAAGTGTCCAAGAGTAAGATAAAATATCGGGATCAGCTGAAGTGGGTGCTACTGTATAGGTTACGCCTGTTGCTCCACCACAAACTGTTGGTGTAGCTTGAGTAAAATTAAGAGGGGTAGGTTCTTTAACGTTTACATCGAACACTTGCTGAGTGCCTGTACACCCGTAAGGGTTTATAGGGGTAACTTTTACATCATGATCGCCATCTTCTAACCACTCTATGGTAATATTTTCTGTGCCTTGTCCTGATTGTATTACTCCTGCTGATGAAGGCACTATTTGCCAATTGTAACTGCTGGTATTGGCACCAAAGGTAGAGCTATACCCCATGGTTTCTCCTAAGCAAACGGTATCTGCTCCTGATATTGTTCCTGCTACGGGTGCTGCATTTTGTATTGTGCCGTTTAAGGTGTTACTATAACTACCTCCATTACACACTACAGAAACAGCACTTACTGAAAAACTTGCTCCCGGACTACAATTCCATTTTACAGTTATCGCAGCTACTCCCGGTGTTAGCACTGTTGCGCACTCAGTACCTCCTACATTGCAAGGAGAAGTTATTACACCATTGGTAATTGTCCATTTTAAAGCACAAGTTACTCCTCCCGGTGTTCCTCCCATTAGATTTACATAATAGGTTTCTGTTGAACCAGGTAAAGGGTTTGCATTTCCTATTACAGGTGTAGAAGCATCAACAATATTGCTAACCAACAATACTATTATTATCAATATATGTCTAATCTTTTTTTTCATATGCTTATTTTTATTGTATTAACTCTATTGCAAGTACCTTCGTTCATGCGCTACATATATTAAGCTCTTTCATAGCTTTTTAGAGCTTACTAAAATCGTATTCTTATTTGTATAAAGTCATTTTAATCGGTTATCTATTAATTTATAGCTTTTATATTTTTCTAATAATTCACCTTTACTGTCGAATACATTAGCCAATGCTTTTCTTTTTAATACTAAATTTTTATAGGTTAAATCTTGCTTTAGGATGTTAATTTTCACTGATTTGAATTGTGGATGATTCACATAATTCACTTTCACTTCTTTCACTACTCCCAAGGACTCATCCAATAAAAATTCCATAGATGCCATTTTGTACGTTTTTACAGCATACGCATTTGCTTTCAATATTGCTTTTTTATAGGTTTTACCTGAAATAACAACCTCCTCGAATTTTTGAGTTATAAGTGAGTTAAATATAGAATCTTGAAAAATTTCAAAACTTGCTAATTTTTCTTTTTTGTAATTATCTCCTGCGTATTCATTTATAATGATTAATTGTTTATCAGGTAAAATACTTACCGTATGTTTTTTGTCTTGATAAACACTCAACTCTTTAGTTAAAAAAGTAGCATGTTCTTTATCAGAAATTACCTCTATGGTTGTCTTATTAGTTGTTAGCTTATCATCCTCTGCTTTTGTTGTAATTTCTGTTTGGTAATTTAAATAAATGGTGTTTTCATTATGTTGATCTACTTTTTCTTTCCACTCTTTGTAAAATTGTTTTACATAGGCTACCCCATCATTAGTTTGAGCACTAATGGTGTACGTGAACAAAAAAACCATTATTAATCCTGCTATTTTTTTCATGTGTTTATATTTATTGTTTTTTATCGGACACATGGAAGTCGCCTATAATCATCTTCCTGTGTGTTATAATTTTTAACATGGCTCGTTTCATTGTTATTAAATTTATTCCAAATTGATTGAGTCTTTTTTATTATCTCGATATTTTAGGAGTATTGTACTGTGTTTCCTGTACCGTTTTCATTCCTCTTTCTGTTTCAATTAGTTTTCTAACCAATTTTCCTTCGGCATTGTATTGGTAAAACAAGCCAAAATGCTGGTCATCAAAAGTGGTAATTACACGATGAGAAACGACATCATAAACATAGGTGGTTACTTGGGCATCCATAGGTTGAATTCTAACATCATCTATCCATATATTTTCTGAACCGTGTGCCGTGAACTCATACTTCACAAATGTTTTTAACACATCTCCTGCCGACATTCCTGAGAAAGATGCCGGTTGTATTTTTGCTTCATATAAATACCATTCGCCTACTTGTGCCACTTTTTTAAATGCCTGAGAGACAGATTGGCTATTGTTTACATCTAATAACTCTGCTTTAAGATAATTATCTAATACTGTCCTATCGTTAAAATCTGTTTTTATCCAAACTTTCATCAACATTCCTTTAGAGAGAAACTGACTAGTTACTTCCATTTCAGTCATTTCTACCCCATCGTTGGCAGGGAAAGTTAATTTAAACGATTGCTCTCCTGAATGGCTAACGGCATTGTCTATTGAACCATCTAACCCATTTATCTGTATGCCATCTTCTAAGGTATTTCCACCATTATAAGTGTTTTCAAAACTCTCAAACATTACCGATTTATAATCGGCATTTTGAGCTATTAAATAAGGCAATGTTTTGTGGTAACCAAACTTGGCTGCACTCTTAATACCTAAAATATTAACTTCTTCTAATGCATTTCCATTGGGTGAATACTTGGTTACTTTATTTAGCTCCAACCACTTATTACTGTTGGCATTTAAAATTTCCCAATTGAACAATTCTAATTCATAAACACCTGAATTATAATTTTTTTCATGACCTGTTGAAAGTCTATCCACTTCTGTTTTAAATGCAAAAGTTCGTTCAGTACGCCATTTTCCTTTTTTACCCATTTCGTAATCATTATCTACCAATGCTCCATTTGCAGGATAATCATTAGGGTTATAATCCCAGTAATCGCCCAATGTACTAGCTTCAGAGGCAACTACATTGGTAATAGCTGTTGAAGGATATTTGTCTGAACAAAATTTTAAACAAGGAACATCCTGAGCATAACATGGATTGTCTGCTGCAAAATATACTAAGGCTGCTGTTTTTGGGTCAATATCAAAAGAACCAAGTCCCTCAGACATTTGTAATGGAGATGAACAAAGTAATTCAATATCTGAAACAGGCGTTACATCATAAAAACGAATATCGGTTAGACAAGGCTCTGCTCCTTCATAAGGTAAGAAATATAAATAACCTGATGCATCTTCTTTAAACACTCCTACTTCAGTAGTATCATTGCTGTATAAAGTCCCTCCTTGGCCATCATTACATTCAGAAAAATAAAAAGGAACTACTGAACCTCCAGCATCTATAATACAAAGCCATGTAAGTCCCATAGTTTTTCCTGATGTAATTTCCTCTAATACCACCCTTTTATTAATCATGCTTATAGGATTACTAGCTGTATCTAGTACTGGAAAAGCCTTAGTATGTCCTAAATCAACACCATCATCCACCAGTAAATCATTTATTGCGTATGTCCCTCCATTAACAGAATTAAACACTTTGGATAAGAAGGTATCTTGAAGCACTCTCATAGCTGCTACACTCGTACTCGTATTTAATAAATTGTATAACAAGGTATCTCCAAAAGAACATTTTAAGGTATCTGTTGAGGAAGTATCTAAGGCATAATTCCAGTATTCGCTAATATAACTATTTAGTGAATCCACCATGGAATGCGGTGTGCTTGGTGTACCTACAATAGTAGTATCGTAAGAGTGAGGTTCTCCAGGACCATAAATATTTACCATATTTCCCATAATAAAGATAAAATTATTGCTGTCTAAAGGAGCACATGTTCCATCAGTATTAAAAAATTCAATACCTTCAGGAATATCAGCAGGGAAAATGGTATCTCCGGTTGACATGGAAGAAGTCAATAAATCAGCAAAGGCTTTTCTGTTATATAGCAATGCTGAATCTATAGGGGTAACATTAACAACACTTTGACCATAGGTAGTTATGCTTCCTACATTTACGTTTAACTGGTTGGTTCTACCACTTCGGATAATTTCTACGTTTACCGTACTGCCTCCACTTCCTAATGACGTATAATTGGTTGGTTGAATTTCAATTTTATTACCCACTATTTCTCCTGTATGGTACAAGCCATCACCGGATAGTTTAATTAAATCTCCTCCTACAAAATTTGCCATAGCATCACATACCGTGTTAGGAAGTGTTGCAGCAAAAGATAAGTAAGCTTTTCCATTTTCAACTATTTTTGTAATAGTGACATTTCCGGTAGTACCGTTAACCATTTTTCGTTCATTTTTAGCTTTTTGACTGATGTTTTCATATTCCAATGATCCCGGAAATTTATAATTTGTATAGGTTCCGTTATGATTGTTAGAGGCTAACAAATTAAGGTTGGCAAATCCATCTGTTGTTCTGGTCATTATTGGCTGCCCATTTTCCGGATTAAAAGCTACGTTTTCAGAAATGTGGTAAATTCCATCTGCATAAGATTTTGTACTTTTTACTATTGCAGGGTAACTCACTATTTTTGTAGTGGTATGTGTATGCAATTTTGTTTCTGTAAAAGTCATGGATGGAAATGCCGATAAGAAAGGAAATACAGCTATTCCAAAAATTCCTACATTAGCATCAAATTCAAGATTACCATCGGTATTAATATCTTCTACAACTTTAGCTTCCATTGCCATATCCATTTCTTTACCTAAAGGCATGGTGGTGGAATAAGTTAAATCACTAGGATCTAATATAGGTAACTCCTCTCCCGGTTGGAAATAAGTTAATACTTCCTGAGAAACTAAAAGAGAAGTATTCGGATTCAATATATCGCTATAATCTCCTGCATAGGTAGAACTTGATTTAAGTTGTCCGTGCATGCTGTTTATCTCAAATGAATACCCCTGAGACACCCATAAATTATTGGTTATTTTATTTACTAATCCGGTTATTATGGGTAGATAATCTTTATGGCTTCTATCCATATCTGTCATTGTCATTTTAACAGGGTAATCTTTTGCTGTATAAAATTCTTTTATGGCAAAGCCGGGATTTGTTTTTCCGCTATGAATACTTTTTGTAATGATTCTTGAATAGCCAACAGATGGACCTGGCAAAACGCCTTCTTCTAAAGGACCTTCAGATTGTTCTTTATCTCTTCCCGAGATTACTTTGTCTACAAAGCTTTGTTTAAACCTCGGTAAAAATCCAACTAATGCATTTTCTTCTCTGATGCCTCCGGGTTCATTCGTTGCTACCCCACTACTTCTATATTCTTTTCTTTCTTCATCGTAGGCTTTATAAATGTATTCAGAGCCATACAATACCGGTGCTCCTGAGTCTATCCCTTTATCAAACATCAATAATCTTTTCACACGCACTCCGCCCCCTTTTTTAGCTTCCAATAATGGAATTTTCAGGTAGGAGTATTCATAATTCACTTCTAAGCAAGTTGTTCCCGGAGCCAGACTTGCTAACCATGTGGCAGCTTTACCCACAAAACCAAGTACTTTCTCTGTTGCCGATGGTCCATTAATGGCATCATTTTCTGATGGATTACAATTACTACCCACAGGCGTTAGGTTTCCAGCTCGTTGTGTGGTTACATAATCTTTACAAACTTCTTTTGGTAAAGTATATCCTCCACTGTTTTTTAATTGAATTTCAATATTACCAGCTCCATTCACAAATACAGCAGTAACATTGGCATACCCTGTAATATATTCTACATTACAATCATTAAGGTTAGGTGTGGAGTTACCTATTAACTTATATAACATTTTAAAATACATTCTTTTATCTCCATTAATGTATTCTTTTTTTATGATGGCGGCTAATTTTTGTTTATCAGCAAGAGATGTGATACCTAAGTCAGCGGCATTAATCGTGAAGTTTCCATTACTATGATTTCCTCCTGTTAAACTTACCATTGCTTGAGCAGCTTTATCCTGCACATAACAATAATCATCCTGTTCATATTGAACATGAATTTCTCCTCCGGAGGGTAGTTTGATGACTTTTAATTGCCAAGCTGCGGGATCAAAACTTGCATCGTTTACTCCACTTTGATCTAACCACGGTTGCATATCAGAAAACCTTGTAACGCCATCGTACTGATAATTTCCCCATGCGTCAATATTGAAAGGTGAATAATTTGGATTTTGTTGCCCTGATGAATAATTCCCATAATTTTCAAAATCATTATATCTGGCAGGGTAGTCCGCTTCTGTACTTGTTGGATAGTTATATTCAAATTGATAAGGAGTAATTTTAGCATCTACTACTCCATTGTATTCAAACCATACTTTTTTTAAGGTGAGTTTTCCGTTGCCATTTCCATTATTTAAAACACCACTACATAAAGAATAATCGTATTTAAAATGAACTGTTTTAATTAATTTATCGGTACCTCCACTAGCATTTTTGGCAAATAATTCTATTCTATCTAATTTTTTCAATCCAAAATTTCCTTTGGCTAATTTTTTCATCGAAGCTGAATCTTGCTCATGATGAGCATCTAACCCATCTTCTCTATTTGAAACATAAAAAACCGCATAATGTGTTTTAGTTTGTACGGTATCCAAGTAGTATATTTCTTTATATCCTTCCGCCACACTACCTAAATCATCTTTTGGATTAGACAATTCATTTTTATTGTACGATAATCCGGCATAAGGCATTCTCCATTTATACCAATCATCTCCACCTCCCGGACTTACATCGTCAACTCCTGCACCATAAGCTTTTTTGTAGCTAAATTTGGTGTAGCCTCCAAAATCATCATCTGTAGGTCCATCGTTTTTTCTATCAATATAATCAGGACTGGTTATTTCTGTTAATAAATAAGAAGTAGCATAAGGTGTATCCCTTTCTTCCCCTACCCTAGTATCTGTGTTTTCTGTTATGTCCCGATAAACTAAAAATTTATTTTCTATGTTGGATGCAGGTACCCCTTTTAAATCCACTTGTAAGTTTTTTTCAGCTTTAGATAAAACGGGAATTCCATAATTATATCGATTACCATCTTCATTTACAATAGAAAACTCTCCTATTTGACTAGTATTCGCTCTGTCTATAGTACCATTACTTAAATGATTAGATGTGTTTTTAGCATACGCCTTATAGTTTACACTTCCATAAGTGGCTGCCATATCTGCATTGGTATTATACCCGATGTATGAAGAACGTAAAGACCTATTATATACACTATCCGTTTTTACTATTTTATTAATTCCAGATTCATTTGCTGTAGCCTTTTTAGCTCCCGGTATATGACTGGTAAAATTTATATTGGCTCGTTTTGCAGTAATGTCACCACCATCATAAGCAAGTTCTCCTCCTTTATCATTTGTAAAACGAAAAAATACAGCTTCATCCCGAAGCGTGTCAAAACCATTTTGTGATAATGTTCCCCACTCTTTTACCTCTAATGTTTGATAGCCAACACCAATATCACTACCCGCACCAAAATTAGCTCCTATATTAACATCCGGTGCTACATTGTATATGAATGTCTCACTTTTTACTTTATTAGGATGAAAACGACCTATTTGACCGTGATTTAGTTTAAAGCCTCCCCCTAATCCTTCTCCTGTCAAAGCATAATTGTCGGCATTATTAAATGGAATACCTAAAAATTGATCCTGCTTAGTGTAAACAGAACCTTTATCTATAAAATAATCCATCATATCTGCTTCTCCTGCATTAGCAGAATACATATATCCGTAAGTATTTATAGTAGTGTTGGGAACGTTTTCTTGTTTGGAATAACTTCCAAATGCTCCCACATTAACACCTACCGGAAGCGAAAAAGGGGTAGGAACACTGTTAAGGGATACGGTAGTAGAAATCCCATCATAATCCACTATTTGAGTTGGACGACTGGCACTGGCAAAGTTATGAAGACCATAGCCACTTCCTAAACCGGCTAGTACTCCTCTATTTTTAACGTTGATGTCATCATCACCAGATTTATCTCTTTTAGGATCCTTTTTATTAAGTTGATTGATAATTCCTTCTTTACGTTCTGCTATTCTTTTTTCTTTCGCTGTTGTTTCCTTATCATTATCTTCTCCTGTTTCTTGCTTATCTCTTAAAGCAGCTGCAGGATTTAATTTCAATGAAAAACTTCCTGTACCATCAGACACATTAAAGCCTAAACTTACCACTCCTTTTCCTAAAGAAAGTCCTGCTCCAACTGAATAGCCAAAGCCTTTATAATTATTGTATCGAATACTAGAATTTGCACTTATTGGTGCATTAAAACTAAAAACTTGTAACCCTCCTATACTACCACCTACAGCAACCGTTTGGTTTGCCGGAGTTTTGTTCCAGTATTTTACATTTTCATTTTTCCAATCATCAGGAAATCCTTTCTTTCCCCTGTTAATTGCTCCGGGATTTAATGTCCAACCGTAACCTACCCAAGAAGCTTCCTCTTCAGGTGTTGTTCCACTATGATAAGACAACGACATAGCATAACCACTTCCATTAACTCCCGGCACATTTATTACCGGAAGGTTATAGGTTAAATCTCCTGAGAATTCACTTACCATATTGGTGGTAGCAACAGGTTCAAAACTCGAAAATTCGGGAGAAGAAGGTCCTCCTGTTAATGCCCAAGCAACAGTTGGAGATACTATTTCAATTAAAAGATTTATTGCCATAAAAACGGCAATTTTTCTATAAATACTGTATTTTCTTTCTATACTCATATCTTAATTCCAAAAAATAAATGAAGGGATATTATTAATGTTCTTTCTTTTAAAAACAAAGTGACTGATTCCTGTGTTAAACAATTCATCATCATAAGTAAATGCTATCTCTTTTGCATCATAAAATGATTGTTCATTTTCTGTTTCAGGTACAAATACTACCATGATGTTCCTACTTTCAGTTAACCCATAAACATTTTCTAAATGAGCCAATACAGGAAAATATTCTTTTTCGTTTATGGTTAACGATATGTTTTTTTCTATATCAAAGTTCATGTTGTATAGCTTTTTTTTATACTCTTCATAATTTTTCACATCATGATACATTACATCTCCTTTTTTTGTGTTTCCATCTACACCAATATTCAATAAAAAAGTAAGGCTCTTATCATAGTTGTTAATTAAGCTGTCTACTATGTCTTTATTTACCTGAGACTGATGAAGTAGGTCTTGATAGGCTAAATAATTAGAAGGTAAGTGTTTTACTTTAATGATTATTCCGCCTGCTTTTTTATCCATTGTAAGTCCATTCTCCGAATCATTTAACCACGCTAAGTATTCCTCATAAGTATTAACTGTAGTAGTATTACAAGCAAACAATACTAATAAAAACAACATCCCTATATAGCCTTTTTTACCTACCATTATAATCGTTATTTATTGCCGTAATTATTTCTTGTGTAATATCCATTACATCATTTCCATATAAAATACTGCCTGACATCGTAGTACCTAAAATCAAATCATAATTATTCTTTTTTCCATAATCTTCTACAAAAGCATTCACTTGATTCAACACACCCTCTAACATTTCATTTTCTTCTTCTTGGGATTTTATTTTTATACTTTCAGCATATTGAGCAAGGTTGTTTTGTTGCCTATAAAGTAGATTCTCTCTATCAGCTCTTTCTTCTACACTTAATTGATTCATCTGTTGCTGGTAATCAGTTACCGATTTTTGATATTCCATCTTCAACGTATCTATATTAGCTTCCCATGTTTTCGATTTTTCCTGAAATTTTAACTGCATTTCTTTCATACCATCAAAAGCATATACTAAGTCCTGAGAACGCACATAGGCAATTTTTTTAGTTGATTTCATATTGAAAATATTCAACCCTAGGTTGACAACTATTCCTATTGCTAAAACTGTTATAATAATATTCTTTTTCATTAATAATCTAATAATATTTGACCTTCAAGCGTATCGCCATTTACTTCCATTATGTAGTTATAAGTTCCTACAGATACCAACGATCCACTTCCCATATATTTTCCGTTCCAAAACTCTGCTTTATCTGTAGTGGTAAAAACTACATTGTCTGATAAATCTTTAATGATAAGTTGAAATTGATTGATGTTTTCTAGCCCTGAAATCACTAATTCATCAAAAACACCATCATCATCCGGACTAAAGCCAAGTCCTCCTTGCAAAACAAATCCATACAACAATGAATCAGCATCAACTTCATTGGTATCTCTTTGGTATAGGGTTAGGGTTTGCCCGTTATTACTTATTTTATACAGGTCACTGTCTAAGGCTAAGGTGTCTCCTCCTCCTAAAGAATCGGTTATTACTCTTACATTTGTTATTTGCACTTCATTTACATCAAATAATAATGCTAATGCTCCAACACTATCGGTGGCTGCTACTGTAATTTTTGCTGTGTAAGTGGTATCAACATTGTCTATTAACATGGTTGCTATACTCTGAGTTGTAAATGATTGTGATTCTCCCTGAAATTCAAGTTCGTAAGTTATGCTATCTGAAAATGAAAGGGTATTGATGAAGATATTGTTGCTGTAGTCTTTTAACGTAGCTAAATCAATCGTTAGCACATAAACTGCTCCTGCATCTGTAGTTCCGTCATCATCAAGATATGCACTAATAGCAATTTTTGCTGTATTGTTTTGAGTGTTATAATCGATAATCGCAATAGCAATACCTAGTCTATCTCCATCGTCTATCATTTCTGTTAATAGATTTGATGTACTACTAATTATTTTATGAGATTTCACTGTCCCATCACTATTCATGAACAATACCCATGCTACACCTCTATCAGAACCACCAAAATCAGTTAATATTCCACCTACTAATAAATCAGTTATACCATCAAGATCAAAATCATAAGACCCTGATAATGATGAACCAAAACGATCATCAGCAATTTGTACACCATCAAAACCATAACTCCCACTTACTATTTTTTTAGAAGACTTAACTGTAGCACTGTCTGATAAAAACAAGATGTAAAAAGCACCTGCATTTTCTGCTTGATCATCATCAGTAGGTGCTCCAACAACTATATCGATACTCCCGTCATCATTTAAATCTCCAATAGCCGAAACACTATACCCAAAAAGATCAAAAACGGCTAAGGTATCTGTAAGACCTCCTTCTGTTGCACTAATTTTTTGATGAGACTTTACTGTTCCATTGGTATCTAAAAATAATATCCATAAAGCTCCTGCGTTTGAGAATCCATCATCATCCCCATATGCACCAACTGCAATTTCTGGAAGTCCATCATGATTAATATCTCCTACATTTGCTAAAGACCATGAAAATCGATCAGAATCATCTAATACCCCTGTAAAGTTTCCTTGTGTATCACTAATTTTCTGATAAGAATTTACCGTTCCATTTGAATCTAAAAACAATATCCATAAAGCTCCTCTATCTGTACCCCCATCATCATCTCCCCATGCACCTACGGCAATATCAGTATTCCCATCTCCATCTAAATCTCCTAATGAGCAAACAGATATGCCAAAATAATCAGCATTGTCTATTGCACCTGTGAACCCACCTTGAGTATCACTAATTTTTTGGTACGATTTGATGGATCCATCACTATTTAAAAATTGCACATAAACGGCACCTGTATTCGTCCCTCCATCATCATCTAATCGCGATCCTACTACCATATCGTTTATTCCATCTCCATCTAAATCTCCAATAGCAGCAACTGAACTTCCATAATAGTCCCATCCATCTATTTCACTTGCTAATGGTTCGCCTGTTAAAGCACTATGTTTTTTTAACCCACTTATAAACGATAATGTTTTATGGTATTTTTTATGCGGATAAGATGGCGATCCTTCTAAGTGTAACACATAGACTTCTCCTGAAGTAATAGTACTATCCGAAGCCTCCCATGCACCAACTAATAAATCTAATTTACCATCGTTGTTTCGATCTCCAAAGTATGAAATATCGTATAAAAACTGTTCATTAGTAGCTACCTCAGGAGATAGTAAGGTGTCTGTTGTCGACAATTTATCATAGTCTTTTACTGTTCCATCAGTATTCAAATATAAAAACCACATAGCTCCTTCATTTGTACCTCCATCATCATCTCCTTTTGCTCCAACAACTATATCCACAATCCCATCTCCGTCCAAATCATTCAGTGCTGCTAGAGAAATACCGAAAAGGTCTCCATCATCCAACGTTCCTGTAAAACTCCCTGCCACATCGCTAATCTTTTGTTCTGATGTTACTGTTCCATCCTCATTCATAAAACAAATCCAAACTGCTCCTCTATTTGAGCCTCCATCATCATCGGCATATGCCCCTACTGCAATATCATTAACTCCATCTCCATTTAAATCACCTAATCCTGCAACCCCCATTCCAAAATAATCATTGGTATCGAGTGATCCAGAAAACCCACCAGTACTTTGAGTTATTTTCTGTATTCCTTTTGCTGTCCCATTATAATCCAAAAAAGCAATATAAACCGATCCTTCATTAGTGTACGTCAAATTTCTTACAGCAACTGCTATATCCGGTAATCCATCATTGTTAATATCTCCTACTGCTTTTACTCTTACACCAAAATTATCTCTCTCATTTAAATCTCCCGGCCCTCCGCCTTCATTGTTGCTAATTTTTTGATATTCTAAGACTGTTCCATCATCATCTAAAAATAATATCCAAACAGCCCCCTTATATTCTAAAACTGTACCGGCATCATCCCCTCCTGATGCTCCAACAGCGATATCTACATTTCCATCTCCATTCAAATCACCCAAAGCTGCAATAGATGTCCCAAAATGAAACTGACCATTTACTTTTGGTGGTCCTCCGCCAACTAAATGGCTAATTTTTTGTTGAGCCTTTACTGTTCCATCACTATTTAACATTAGAATGTATATTGCACCATGGTTCGTCCCTAAGTCATCATCTAACCATGCTCCAACGGCTATATCATCAATGCCATCATGATCCACATCTCCAATCACTTCTACTCCTATACCAAATTGATCAGAAGCATCTAAAGGTGAACCTGATAATCCTCCTTGTTGATTATTAATTTTTTGTAAGGATTGAACACTGTAACTTTGTGATAACACTACTAAGGGAAAGAAAAGTGTTATCCATATTATGATTATTAATTTATTCATATTCTACATTTATCTTTAGTACTGGTTAAAAAAGAAATAATAATAAGCTATAACCCATTTTTTGTTTGCAGTACTTTCTGTTTGACCTATAATATGATTATTTACATCTTTAATTATTAAATTAGTGTCAACTGTTAGTTGTCCTATTTTGTCGTTATTAATATCTATGATTTCGTCTTCTTGGTTAATACTTCCTATTACTATAGTGTTACTGTTTTTAAAACTATTTTCTTCGATACTTCCAATTAAAATACTATCACAGTCTAATACTACTCCATTAACAGTAAACTGTCCTATACAATGGTTATTTAGGTCAACTATTTTTCCGGTAGAGTCAATTATGGCTAGTACATCTCCATTACTATCCTTTAATGTTTGAGAAAAACATGAAAAACAAAGGAATAAAAAGAATGTGGAGACTATAAGTTTTAGTTGTTGCATCATTTTTTAAATCTTTTCGTTAATTAACAATTAAGTATTTTCAAAAACTCCACCCTTCTTCTTCTGGCAATGTCTAATACAATATTTCCTTGCAATAGGATTTGGTTTCGGTCTTTATATAATGTTATCATATAACTCGGGTTAATAATATGGCTCTTACTTATTCTAAAAAAATCATGTCCTACTAATAATATTTCAAATGAACTTAATGTCTTTGCTACCGTAATTTTTCTACTATCATTTAATCGAACATGTGTATAAACTTCATCTGCATCACAACATATTATATCATCTACATTTACAAACTCTATTTTAGTGGCACTTTTAATGGTAATAATTTTTGATTTTTTAACCGGATGCTCTTCCTTTAAAATAGCTTCTAATTGTTTGTTATATTCAGCTTCATTATGAAGCTTTTTTTTAGTTTGAGCTAATAACTTTTCTAATTCTACTAATTTTTTTTGCAGAACTATTGTTTCGTTATTTTCTTTAAGTGCCATCAAAAAATTATGAACAAAATAATGTTCAAACGTAATCTAAAACCTATTAAAATCAAAAAAATGGTCTATCCATCTAACTAACGGTCGATTTTGACCAATGAACGGTCATTTTTTTTTTATTTTTGGTTACTTTTTTCCTATTTACATGTAAGCAAATAAATATTTTTCTATTAAAAACTTATCCTCCCTAAAACAACCCCGTATTAATTTCCATCATAGGGATGTACATGGCAATGACAATAAACCCTACAATAACGCTGATAAATAAAATCACAAAAGGTTCGAGGAGTTTGCCGAACAGTTCTGAGCGGTATTCTAAATCTTTAGAGTATTGCTCGTCTAAATTTTTGAAAATAGCATCCAGCTTATTTACTTCTTCGGCTACTTTTATCAGAGCAATCATCTTTTTCGGGAAAATAGGCATGGTTCGCATGCTTTCGTTAAGCAATTTTCCATGCATAATATCATACTCCACTTTCTCGAGGGCTTGTTGCAAAGGATAATAATCAATCATCTTTTTTACCAACTGAATGGAATTTAATAAGGGATTTCTGGCACTTATCAGTAAATTCATAGAGTGACAAAAACGGGTTAAATATATTTTTTGAGCCATCTCCCCTACTACCGGAATTTTGATAATAAGTGTGGAAGTAATTTTTCTGAACCACGTTTTCTTTTTATTGAGCATTACAAAAACAGTTGCTCCCAGTATGAATAACACAATCAACAAAAAATAACTGCTTACGGTGTCGGAAGCATCAATTACAAATTGGGTTACTCCCGGTAATTCTTTATTAAAACTTTTAAAGATGTCTTGAAACATCGGGACTAAAAACTTCAATAAAAACACCACCATTCCAAAAGCGGTTGCTAGTAATACAATCGGGTAAGACAACGCTCCTGATAGTTTTCTTTTTTGGTCTATTTTTCGTTTGAAAAAAGTGGCTAAATCAGTCAATACCAAATCTACCCGAGAGCTTTCTTCTCCTACTTTTAGTGAGTAATATTCATACTCGGTAAATTTCCCTGTATGCCGAAGTGCTTCAGAAAAACTTGCTCCGTTAATGATGTCATTTTTGATGCTTTCCAGCAGCTTTTTATCTTTGTCTTTTTCTGTTTCTTCCACAATCAACTCCAACGCAGTTTTAATGTCTGTTCCTGCGGATAACAACAAGCTGATTTCGGAATAGAATTGTTCTTTCTTTTTATCGGGATAACTTTTGCTAAAACTAATGTCTTGATTGAGCAATTGTAATATACTGCTTTTCTGCTGCTTTTCTTTAGCTGCCGATGGAACTTTTGTATTAATATGAGATACTTTAATTGCCATACTTATTCTTCAATTTTAGCGATTGCTCCGTAGTTTTTATAAAAAGAAAAATCATTGTCTTTCACCTTCATTTTTACAAAGTCAACTACTTGTTCTTCTTTAAATTCTGCTATGGTGTTGATTAATATATCCGTTGCTGAAAAGAAAAATGTATCGGTTTGAAAATTTATGTTTCTCAATACATATTCATGCTCAAATTGGTAATTAATGGTTTTATCTGTTTGCTCCATAGAAATGGTGTAATCATTTGTTTTAACTACTTTTTTCGCTAATTCAAAATCACGGCTAATGGTAGATGAGAACTCAAAATAATCTCTTACGTCAGCTTTTATGGTGTTGAGTTTGATATACTGCTTGTTGACAAATATATAAACAGAATAAGCCGTGCTCATTACTACCCCGGAGATAACAATGGCAACCATAATTTCTAAAAATGAAAAAGCTTTAATCCTCATAGCTCAATTTTGTTTCCCGCAGATAACACTGATTATCGCATATTTTTTTCTCGCAAAGACGCTAAGACGCAATTTATTTCTACTATAACTCATAACTCCTAAATACTCATAAGTACTCATAACTCTTGATTCATTAGTATTATTTCTTTGCTTTCAAACAATTTTTCTTTGTCTTTATAGGCTTCAATCTGCAATATTTTTAACTCACCGGATAAGGGATGTGCTACTATCATTTTTTCGATAGTTATGTTTTCAAAAGTGATGGTTTCATCTAAATACCTGCTTTCTTGCAATGTTTCGTTTCTGATGAGTTTTGCCAGTGCTGCTGCTTGCTGTTTTTCCTTGGTAATTCCGGATGAGGCAATGTTGATTAATGTAACAGATGTTAACCCAAAAGCAATCATCACAATAACCATGGCTACCATAGATTCTAATATGGTAAATGCTCGTATTTTTTTTAGTTTAACCATTTAATTATTTGATGTTGCTGAATGGTTTCTGTTAATGCTACGCCTACAAAATGTTCTGATAATGCTGTTCTGTCTATCACCACATCCATCAGGTGATTTTGATATACGGATGAAGGTGTTTTTAGTAGAAAGTTGTTGCAAAAAACACCTCCAGTAACTTCGCCTCTTAATTCGAGCATTTCGGAAGCATAAATTTGTCCCATTATTTTACTGTCATTGCCAACACTTACCAAGGCTTGATTTTTTCTATCGTAATTTTCATTGTATAAAAAAACAGCTCCTTTTAGTGTTACATGTTCAGCAATACTGATTTTTCGCTGCGTGGTTGAATTACCTTTTCCTAACACTGCCAAGACAGAAGGGTAATTGAGTTGACAATTTTCTTCTACCACAATGGAATCTTGAGCAAAAAACTGAGCATTGATATTACTGTTCTTTTCAATGATAATTCCCTTGGCATAACAGATGATGTTATTGATGTTGGAAGAGGTTTCGATAATGATGTTTCTATCGGAACGAATAATTACATTTCCTTCAATTGTTTTATTGGCTAGCGAAATGGTAAAAGGTGAGTACAACACCAAGGTATTTTTATCAAATGTATTGGTGATGGAATCTTGTCCTAAAAAAACCTCATAATCAATAATACTGTCGTTATTGGAATTCATAAAACGATGGTAATTTTCGTCTATTAATTCTTTATTGATTGAAGGCAGGTTTTTATTGCTGTTTTTTTTTATCCCATTAATTAAGCGTTGACCAACAAAGCTTTTTCCTTCTATGTAAGCTCTTTTTACCCCTGATTCAGGCAAATAGCAATCTCCTGTAATGATGGTAAGTCCTGTTAAGGATAATGGTTTGTTTTGCTCGGCTAAATAGATGGCTGTTTTTTCGCCTGCATTTAAATTGGCACCAATTAATGCTGTTTTTGAGGCGTTTTTATTTCTCCAAGTTGCTTTGGAAGAAATGACATAAAAAGCTCCCCAACTTTTTTTGGTTAAAAAAACTTCATGTTGAGCATCTGCATATAAATCAATTTTGGTCGCTTGATTTAAAGGAAGTGTTTGATTAAAAACCAATCCGTAATTGATTCCTGAATACACATCCTGAAAAAGCTGATCTTGTTTGAATGCTCCTAACACATAAAAATTGTTATAATAATTCACCAAAATAATAGAGGAAGTAATGATTGAAATAACAATCACCAAGAACATCGCATATAGTAATGCTCCTGCCTTAATCATCTTTCTTTTTTTTAGTTTTTTTCTCTTTTTGTTCTCCGTTTTTGTGAGAATCAGTCTTAGTTTTTTTTACTTTTTCCGTTGTTGATTTTTTGTCTGTTTCATCTTCGGTTTTCTTTTTCCAAAATTGCCACCATTTTTTATTGGTTTCTTTATCTTCTTTAGTCTTAGTGTTTTCTACAGCCTCTTCTGATTTATTTTTTTTAGTTTTTTCTGTTGTGTTTTTGGGTTCTTTAGCCTTTTTTTCTTTTGACATTACTTCTTTGCCATTTTTATAGTTGGTAACACTAAAAATAGTATCGTTTTGATAGGTGATGATTTTTCCGTGCAGTTTGCCTTTTTTATACCTTCCTTTTTCTACCACTTCTTCTGCTTCATACTTTAAAAATGAACCGTGTAATCTCCCCGATTTATAGCTGCCTTCTTCAACCACTTTCCCGTCCACATACAATTCATAATTTCCATTTTTGTAGCCTTTATTCCATTGGTAAATAGTAGCTAGTTTTCCTGTTTTTTCCCATGTTTTCCATTTGCCTGTTTTATATCCTTTTTTAAATTCTCCTTTGGCGATTAAGCTTCCATCTGAAGTGATTACCTGATAGTCGCCATCTAACAATCGTCCTTTAAATCCTCCTTGGTTCACTTTAATGGCATTATTCTGATACCAATAATAATCAATGTTGGTACTCAATCTGATTTTCTTCTCTTCTAATAAAACAGTAGCATTAACAGATGAATCTTTATAATGCACACTTATATCTCTATGAGTTACTTCTTTTATTTTTTGAGCATAGATAAATGTTCCAGAAAATAGAAAAAATGCTACTACGGTAATGATATGTTTCACTGCTAAGTTCATTTGTTTATCGTTTTTTGTTCGTCTTGAAATGAAACGGTAATAGTCTCTTTTTCAATTTTAACTACTTTTAGTTCGTTCAATGTTGTTCCTTCTTTTACGATGCGTTCTTTGCCATCAATATTTACTATTGCTACTCGTCTTTCTGAGTTATTATTTTTTATCATTCCTTTGTATTGTATGGAAGGCCATTTAAGTACTGTTGGAGGTGTGTGTTTTTTAGTTTTTGAAGTGCCATTGGTTTTAGTTGCAACTTGATAATTTACTGTTTGAACCCTCTTTTGGCTTAAAAACGGGTCTCTGTAATTGGCAACGATAGAAAAAGTATCTTTTTTTATTTCGTCAATGTTAATAATAGTTTTCTCTTCGGTGTTCGCATAACTAGGTGTTGAAAAAAAATAACCGTATAACTGGTAAAACACAAAGCCCCATACCAAAATCACTATGGGCATTAAAATGTATATGGTTTTTTTCTTCTGTTGCATGCTTACTGTATGGTTAATTTTCTGATGTTACTCATAGGTCCGATGTTTCCTGCTGCATCTGTAGATCGAACTCTCCAATAAAAAACACCCACCCCTAATGAATCCTGATGAGAAGTCCCGACTACTTGTGCTGATTTTATCAGGTTGGTTGCTGAAACATCTGAATAAAAGAAAATAGCATCGGTTAATACTGTTCCTGTGTTTGCTCCTTGTGTCCAGGAATAAGTATGGTAACCATCACTCAATGTAGCATTATCAGCAGGAGCAACTAAGGTAACCATATTCGGAGAAGTGGTATCTATAGTGAGTGTTCGGATAGAAAATGCAGTAGAAGTATTAGAGGTAGCATTTCTGCCTTGAACACCCCAAACCAATGTTCCTTCAGGTAAGGTAGCAGTAATTGAATTGGAAGTGGTTATTTGTGGTCCGAAAATTAAGTTTCCTGTCCATGTATTTTCATGAATTTCTATTAAATAATCATCTGCATTTAGAAGGTTATTCCATGTAAATGTGATGTTATCATTATTGGTAATATAATTATCAACAGGAGCACTTAAAACTATTTGTTGGCTACTAATGTCTAATGAGCTATCAATGGTTACAGTAAATGTTGAAAAATTGGTTTCACTACCGTTGTTCATTCCTTTTACTCTCCACTGAAAAGTTCCGGGATATAAAGTATATTCAAATTTGTTTTTGGAAATGGTAGTATCCAACAAAAATTTGGTTACCGAAGTAAAACTTCCTTCAACTACTTGCATGTTGTATTGCTCTGCACCGTCTAACCAATTCCACCAAAAGGTATGGGTTAATTGTATGGTGGTTAAATTATTGGCAGGTGCTAACAAAGTCACCGTTTCTTTATCAATGTCTTTTTCAATAAAATCGTTGCAGGCAATGGTTGTTGCCAACAACAAAGTGATGAAACTGTAGTTAACTATTTTCTTCATGGTTTTCAGCTTTTACGTTTTGTAAATAAATGGTAGAATTTAATTTTCTTGTTCGTGTTCTAAGTTCATTGCTTATCTTAAAATCCAAGGCGACCAACTTTCCTACTTGGTAGTTATTTTCGATGTAATTACTTAGTTTGAGTAATTGGATAAAGTCTCCTTCTACAATTACCAATGCCGTTTTGGTGATATATCCTTTATCTGATATGGAGAAAGGTTGAGGAAAATCTTTCAACACCAAATTATTGGTTTGCACATAACCTGTTACAGATTCTAATAATAATTGATGTACATCTAAATCATGAGCTACTTGAGTACCTATTAATTGTTCTATTTTAGCTAATTTTTGTTTGATCACCGCAATTTCTTCGGGTGCATTTTTGTTATTGGCTACTTGTTCTTCCATCACATCGGTTTCCATAGCTAAATCAATGGTATCGGACAAGGCTAATTGGTACAATACCACCATAAATACTCCACTTATGATTAATACATAGTGCAACTTTTTTTTGTATGTCAGTTTATTCATCATTGTTTTATCACAATTTGTAATTCAAATTCTCCCGGTGTTTTCAGGTTATCTTGTATAAAGGAGATGATATTAATATCATTCACCCATTCGTATTTTTTTAGTTTTTTTATCCAGTTATTTAATTCAATGCTTCTGCTTACCGAACCTAGAATCTTAACTGTATTGTAGGTGAAATGTATGTCTTCTGCTTTATTAATTCTTTTGGTTAATGGATTAATAAATAACTGATTCAACTGGATGGAAGCAGGTACACTCATAGCAATTTGATCGGCATAGAAAGTAATTTTAGCTGCTTTGGTTACACCACTGTTTTGAATAAATTCTTCTTTGATGAGCAGCTCTTTTTTTAAGATTTCTAACTCATCCACAAATTGTTGTTTGCTGTTTAGTTGATATTGTAACTCATTATTAGCAGATTCATAACTGTTGGCTATCATCATATTTGAAATAGTAAACACAAAGAAAAAAGCCAGCAAACCAAAACCCACTGCCGTATATTTATTCTTATGCAAATATTCTTCCCTAAAATAGGTTACTTCTTCACATGCTATTGGATGAATTTTAATTGGTAGAATAAAATGGCTTAATGCTGCACTAAAAGCAATTAATTCATGTGAATTAACGATTTCTCCTTCCATATTGTACTCTTCTCCTCCGGCAACGCTTCCTAAACTGTCTATCTGATTAATATGATTATCTGCTATCAGCAATTCATGGGTAGTAGTAGTAATTACTGATTTATTTATGAGTGAAATGCAATTCTCTATGATAAATGGTCCTAAATAAATTTGAACACCAAAAAGATGTAATGATTGTATTTTTTCAATCAATGAATTTAATAGGTCTTTTCGAACTATAGAAACCCAAGATTCAAAAGTGGAAATAGTTGTTTGTTGTAAATAAAAGTCTTTTAATGTTGCATTTGGAAGTACTTGATTTAACAAATCCTGCTCAGACAAATGTTCGTTTGTTTTTACTTTTTTGTGTACTACGCCTTTACCTCCAACAGCAAAATACAAAGGAGCTTTCTTAGTGTTGATTTTCGCTAATTCTTCTAAAGAAATATCTGTAAACTTACGAGTTATCTGTACGCCTTCTTTATTCGCTGACAATACTAAAGCAATAAGTGTGTAACTGTCTTTGGAGTTATAAATCACCTCAACACCAAAAGCAGTTTGTCCTCTTATGAATTGATATTTATCTAAAAAATTGAGCATTAATAAATGACTGTGGGTTTTATAAAGATGTTGAGTTTACTTCTTGATTTTTCTTTGGTTCTGCTGCTAAAAAACCATTTGATAACAGGAATACGAGATAAAAAAGGCACGCCACTTCCCGATTCTCGAGTAGCTTTTTCTTCTAATCCGCCCAACAATACCATTTCTTGATCTTTCACCCTAATATAGGAGGTAAAATCTCTTGAAACACTTCCCGGAGGAGCTCCAGGCTCTATTTTTTCTGTGAAATCCGATTGATTAACAGATATTTCTAGAGTAATTTGATCATCTCCAGATACAAAAGGTTTTATGGTAATTGATAAGTCAGCATTTACTGATTTATAAGTCTTTGTGGTAATGTTTTGAGTAGATGTATTCGTAATTACATTGTTGGTTTGTTCAAAATAATATTCTGTATTTCCAATACTCATGGTGGCTTCATGCCCATTAAGAGTAGCCAACTTAGGGGTAGATTTTACATTCAGAATTCCTTGTGATTCTAACGCCTTAATATTCACATAAAAATTAGGAGTTACTTTTCCTAAATTTAATATGCCATACCCGTTAAAACTCTCTATTAAATCATTGATAGAAGAACTACTCAACGACATATTGGTTTCCGGGAAAACTTTTCCTCCTGTTTCAGTAGGCTCATTGCCCAAACCAACTTCTATACCTGTTGAATTGGCTCTTTTGTTAGAATAATCAACTATCATCACTTCTATCAATACAACGGGAACTACTTTATCTATTTGTTTAATGAATAGTTCTATTTCTTTGATTTGAGGATGAGAACCACTTAAAATCAAACTATTTAAATCAACAAATTCTTTTACATCCACATTTTGCTTGATGTTAGCCGGAATATTCTCGGTTACCTTTTCAACAGATCGGTGTTGTAACTGAATGACTTTCGTCATTCTTAACCCTTCTGTTTTTCGTTCTCCAATAATGTAAATACCATCTCTATACTCATAAGTGAGTTCTGTGCCTTGAAACAAATTTTCTAACAAGCCTTGAAAAGTGGTTGACTGCACATTTACTGTAGTTTTATCTTTAATATCGGAAACAAAATAGTAGTCTGTTCCTGTTTCACTTGCCACGCTTTTAATTACATCTGCAATTTGTACATCACTTCCAAATACCGAAATATCTAAATTGCTTTTAGCATTAAAACTAAATTCTTCAGCAACACTACCTCCTGAGTTACGATTGTTTGTTTTATTAGATTTATTGGTGTTTCTATTATCAGTTTTATTGTTATTATTTTCATTGATGATGAATCTTTTATCTATCAAATAAAATCCATCTTCTGTTTTGGTAATACTTAAATCATTAGCGATACCAAATTTTTCCATCGCATTATCAAAAGGCATGTCTTCTATATAGCTACTTACCAATTTTGGGGTTACTCCCGAAGCCAAAACCATGTTCTTTTTCGATTTTTGAGTAATCGTTTTTGCTACTGTTTCCAAAGAATCATCGCTTAAGTCTAAAGACAACTTATCTCCATTCTTATCATAATTAATTTGAAGTTCTTTTTTAGGTATTTCAACAACAATCGGTTTGGGAGGATTGTACTTTACAATAGACATGATGCTTCCAATAAAGTTAATGCTTAACTCATATTCTTTGCAGATAAAAATCAGTACATCGGAAACAGTTGCATTCGCAAAGTTGTTCACCACCTCTTGTTTAATCGAAGGATCAACACTAATGTTCAACTTATGAGCATCTGCAATGCCTCGCATGAATTCTTGAATAGAAACACCACTTACCGACATTTGTACTTTTTCTTCCAATCCCGGCATTTCGGAGGTCATGGCAGACAGTTGATTTTCTATTTGTTTTATTCTGTCGTTGGCATAAGTGGTTACGCTCAACAACAAACAAATCATTATTCCTATTATAGATAGTTCTTTCTTCATTTATCAATAATTACTCATCAACATGGCATAAACTTCATCTATAGAGGTCTCGCCTTTTTCAAACAATTCAAAAGCATTGTCCATTAGTTGATTAATTTGTTTGGCTTTTAATTCTTCTCGTACATTGAATTTTTCATTTTTTATGCATTTTGATAATTCATAATCAATGGGAATGACTTCATATACCGCTTTTCTTCCCTTATACCCTGTGTAAAAACATTTTTCACAGCCTACCGGTTCAAAGTGTTGTTCCACTGCTCTCGGAGCTTTGTAGTTATTAGGAAATAATTTGGCATCAAAGGCTTTTTGTTCTTTACAATTGGAACATAGCAACCTTACTAATCGTTGAGCAACACTTAACGTTAAGGTGTTTGCCAATAAATAAGAAGGTACGCCCATATCCACCATTCTGGAAATGGTTCCCCAAGCGGAATTGGTGTGGATGGTGGATAAAACCAAGTGACCTGTTAAAGATGCTCTTATTGCCATTTGGGCGGTTTCTCCATCTCTAATCTCTCCCAACATAATTACATCCGGGTCTTGTCGTAAAAATGAACGTAAAGCGGAAGCAAATCCTAATCCGATGTCTTCTTTAAGTTGTACTTGATTAATTCCTTCCAAGGTATATTCTATAGGGTCTTCAATGGTAAGTAAATTGGTTTTCTCTTCGTTTAATATTTTTAGTGTTGCGTATAAAGTGGTTGTTTTTCCTGAACCTGTTGGTCCGCTAATCAAAATGATACCATTTGGTTTTTTGATGCCTTCCAAATAGTCGTACAATTGTTTGTTGTCAAATCCCAATGTATTGATGTCAATATCTGTAGCATCTTTGCTTAATAAACGCATTACTATTTTTTCGCCATGCAAGGTAGGTAACAACGAAACTCGTATATCAAACTTACTTCCTCCATTAGTAAAAGTAATCCTGCCATCTTGAGGCAATCTTTTCTCAGCAATATCTAAGTTGGCTTTGATTTTTAGTTTGTTGACCAATGCAGGGTAATCATTAGCTGGAATGACATATTTTTCAATGAGTTTACCATCTATTCGAAGTCTTACTCTGCAACGCTCTTCGTATTTTTCTATATGAATATCACTACATCCTAAATTATCTGCTTCGGCTATTAGTTTATATACAAAATCTTCAGATTGGTTGGCATCAAAACTGATGGTTTCTGCTCTTTTATTTTTATAGGTCAATCTGTAGTATTTCCCTAGTGTTTGATGAATCAGCTGTGTGGACGTTGGAATAATTTTGATGGTCTTCCCAAAAATCATTTCTAATTCATCGCTTAAACTGGAATCCATTTTATCTTCATCGGCATAAAAAACAAAGACATCTTCATCCATACTTTTGGGTACAATATGGTAATGCCACGCCTGATCGGTAGAGATGGTTTGCTGAATTTCAGCACTCAGTGGTATGTGTTTGCCTTCATTCATTGATAATCAATACATCTTGATACAGGTGAAAAGAGGTGGTAAATTGCTGCACAAGTAATACTGCTATTAACACCAAACTCATTGCTCCTGCTAGAGGAATTAAGGTGTTTTTTTTTTTGCGAAAAAGCATTACTCCTCCATAAATAAGTGTTATTAAAAAAATGCTTCCTATAAAAAATACTACAAAATTGATGGGAGAAAATAAGGTGGTTAACACGATAAAGAAAAGTACGTCTCCCAAGCCTAAATAACTGTTGATGATGTTTTTAAGTTTTTTCTCTTTTACTGAAATAATAAGCGTTACCCCCAACAAATTCACCAATACCAACAATAAATTTATTACTGAAAAAATAGTCAATTCTTCTATGTTGATGGTCATTAACGCATTTACAACGCCTACAATTAAAAGCAAAGGAATTAAGAACCAACTGATGGCTCTGCTTTTAAAATCTTGATATACTACTACCAACAAAATAGTTATTAATATGACTAATAAAATAGGCTGCATTAGTCTTTTATGGTTTCTGTTAGTTTTCTATCCTGATTGATTTCCCAAACATTGAACACGCCATCGCCATCAAAATCTTGTACGGCAGTTGCTCTTGCGGTAAAAGTGGTAGTACCTGCTTCTACAATTTCTATTTTGTACCTTGCTCCACCCTCTTCTGTCACCAAGGTTTGTTGATCGAAATCTATTTCTTCTAAATCGGGTGAGTATTTAGAAAATTCCAAAAAATATAGTCGTTGTAATGAATACAAATGTTCTAACTGTGTTTTTGCTTCTCCTTGTTTGGCTTTGGTAACGGCTTTCATAATGGATGGTACTGCCAAAGCGGTTAAGATACCTGCAATTAATATAGCTCCCATGATTTGGAGCATAGAATAGGCTTTTAATTTTTTATGTTTCCTCATTTTTATTAGTTTTTTAGAACTTCTAAATTAGTAGTAGTAGAAATCTAAAAAATGGAGTGGTTCATTTTTTTTTTTAACGGTAAGAGAGCCAATTCTTGCTGTAACTTTCTTATTCAATAAAATAAAACAATAAAAATATTGGACTATATGTGTGTTTATTTCGATAATATAAATGTAAACACCAACATACAAGCAAAATAAACTAATAAATTTAGAGTAAAAAATTGTATTTTAAATAAATATATATATCTTAGCATTGTGTTAAATTGTGCGGAACTTATGTCTGTTCCCTCAGATAAATTAAAGCTAATGATACAATCATACAGTACTCTTAAAAAAGAACATCAACCTATTTTTTCTGCTCCTAACAATGTTTCTAAAAATAAACAATCTGTCCAATTTAAGGACAATCGTCCTGACGCTACAACACAATTAAAGGTACAGCAAATAGCCAACCAGCCAATTCAACGACAAGAGAATAAAACCGGTATGCCCGACAATTTAAAATCTGGGATTGAAAACTTATCGGGAATGGATATGAGCGATGTTAAGGTTCACTACAATTCTGCCCTACCCGCCCAACTACAGGCTCATGCTTTTGCACAAGGCAACCAAATTCATATTGCATCAGGGCAAGAGAGACATTTACCACACGAAGCCTGGCATGTGGTACAACAAAAACAAGGAAGAGTTGCTCCTACCAAACAATTAAAAGGAAAAGTAAATATTAATGACGATACAGGTTTAGAGAAAGAAGCGGATGTAATGGGGAGTAAAGCTCTTCAGGAAAGTATTTCGTCCTTTCAGAGTCCAGTACAGCGGATAAAAGAAAAAAATGTCTCATTTACTACAAGCATTGTTCAACGCGTGCTAGTACCAGGAGACCCTGCTCCAGGAATGGGTGCTGTCTTGGGCAAACGTTTTCAGGGAATTATAAATAGCAGTGAGGCAAATCCAAGTTATCATGACCTTTTACAGGCGGTTACCGCCTCTTTGAACGCTTTCACAAATGGAATACCAAATCCACTGGTAACTGTGAATGACTGTGCTAAATATGGAATTCGTCAGGCAATTGCAGCCGGAACCTTGAATAATGTACAAGCTCTGACAAATTTTGTAAATACTGCGCAGTTGTTCTCAAGTGGACAAGTATTGCACTTAGGACTCAATCAAGGCAATGTTGATACACTAATTGAAAATGAAGTGAAACAAGCACTCCATGATGCCTTAAAAAGTGTTACAAATCAAAATATAAATGTGTCTATGGGAATGTCTGATATAATCACAGTCATTCGAAATAATATTCAGGGATTAACCATTCCTCCACAAACCGCACAACAACTTTTTTCCATTGCTCTGAGCCGTGAATTACAAGCCACACCTGTTACTACTTTTCATACTTATCTGCGTTTTAAAGACAGGGTATTAAATAATAGGCTACCCGCTGTTATTGAGATATATTTCCCGCAATTACCGGGAACAGTCAAGCAGAATATGAGTACGGTTAGGCAGGCTAGTCGGCTAGCACCACAACGATTTACTTACTGGGAAGCAAGCTACCTTAAAAGCACACATACAGGATTGGCCGATGCTCAAATGGCTCTTTCCCACGTTAACACGCCTAACACTATGAATTTTGATGATTTATCAGAGTCTTATCAGAGTGTTACTGGTGAAACAGGTAATGAACATCTTGCCAGAAATCCACAGAATGCTGCGTTCAATGAGCTTACAAATCACAATAAAATCTTATTGTCTCAATTATTACAACTCATGCCTGTGGTTCAAGCTATGCTGGATGCAAGACAGGGACATGGCTTGGATGCTCCAAACGTTAATCCACAATGGCAAAACCCTGCAATATTGGTCAGTCAGGATAATCTTGTATCTGCTGAAGAAGCTCAAGCGATACAAAACCCTGGTCATAAAATGCAGGTGCGCATCCGTACAGCGATGCGTAAAATGAATAATCTCGTTGATCGACAAGTACTCAGGCACAATGGAACACCAAACATGATATTACACAAAGATCTAAATGTACTACAAGTACTTATGCAAAAAAAGTTGGATAATATTATGGGATTCAGGGCTTTTGCTAATGACTCAGGCAATCAGGTTAATGTAGGTCTGGATGAAAAAATTGAAGTTTTAATGCATGAAATGGGTCATTTAATAGAAAACAATTTGGGTACAAAAGAATGGTTAGATATTGAGAGTCTGCTCCACATGCGCCATAATAATGCTCCTGGAGGAAATCACCTATCTCACGTCTATGACACTGGAATTATGGCACAGGGTGTGGCCTTATTACTTCCAGGGCAAGCTCGGAGTGAACCAGCTTATAAAGGGAACATGCCAGCGACAGGAAGATATTCGGCAAAATATTATGACTGGGGTTCCACAGAAGTTATGTCAATGACGATTGAGCATTTTGGAAGCCCTCAGAAGGCACTTAATTTAATTCAAAAGGATCCACTGCAAGCAGCAATAATTTTACGCTCTCTACAACCAGCGCAATTTCAACAGTACGTTGTGGGAGCTGTTCCTCAAGTAACAAATTGGTTGCCGTGAAAGATATAGTGAATAAAGGAGTAACAGAAGCTTACCTAGCCGGCATCTTTCTCTTATTATTATAACTCAACAAATTATTACTAATGATACAATCACAAACTAAGCTGAAAAAAGAACATTCGCTCATTTCATCTCCTAATAGCACTTCAAAAAATAAACAAGCAGTCCAATTTAAAGATAACCGACCTGAATCAACTACACAACTAAAAGTACAACAAATGGCTAATAATGCTGTTGTTGATGCTCCAATACAAAGAAGAACCAACAAAACCGGCATGCCCGACAGCTTAAAATCGGGAATTGAAAATTTATCTGGTTTGGATATGAGTGATGTAAAAGTACACTACAATTCTTCACAACCCGCTCAATTACAGGCACATGCTTTTGCTCAAGGTAACCAGATACATATTGCATCAGGACAAGAAAGGCACCTTCCTCACGAAGCATGGCACGTAGTACAGCAAAAACAAGGAAGAGTTGCTCCTACCAAACAACTAAAAGGTAAGATTAACATTAATGATGATGCTGGATTAGAAAAGGAAGCTGATGTGATGGGGGCAAAAGCAGTTCAAAAATCATCATTATCAGAAAGAAGCAATTATCCATCAACACTTAAATCTACCCAGTCTACCCATACAATTCAACGAAATGTCACTGTTAGAGATCCAGAAAGAAATTACAACAATCTACATAGACTTGTCATGCTAGTACGTAATGCCATCATGTCTGTAGTTGATGAACATAGAGAAGAACCTTTTTACCAAAGGGTAGCAAAAGACATGGAATTTTTCTTTCAAATAGTTAAAGAGTTATTTGAAAGTAACCCTGTTTATGACAAGATGAAAGATTTTACCGATGAAATCATTCAAACTGGACTAGCTAAGTCAGATCTTGATCCAAACAAATATACAAAAGAAGAATGGGCGTTACTGCACCGAATGGAATCAAAAAGTTTCTTAAGATTCGTTAATGCTAAAGAGGGACAAGAGCACGAAGAAGGAGTTAAGGCGATCTATGAAGAAACGAATTCAAAATATAATCCGACTACTTTCGGAGCAAGGCATACGTGGGAAAGCAATACCGAATGGTTGATGTATGTATTAGAACATTTTCCAAAATTAGTCATTACTGACGTCCCCCTTACGATCAACAATATTTTCAGACAAAAGAGTCATACGTCAATGATTGCAAAAGAAGGAGAAAGAGATTTTAGATTCTTTAGCGCTTACGGAAGGGAAATTGCTGCTTTACTTTATGAAGGATATGTACCGATCAGTACTAATACAGTTGGAAGAGATTTTAAAGCTCCCATAACCGCCATAACGATGATCAATCAAAGACTTTTACCTCCCACTGTATTGGATGCTGTTTTAAAACGGGTTAAAGTTAACTTGGATGTAGCCAAATGGATTTCCAAAGGAGTCTCTTTAAATGATTTAGGCCGGGGAATTGGGGAAAAACTTATTATCAAAAAAGCGCTATCATTTTTTCATCATGCAGGTATCCCAACAACTATAGAAGAACTAGGTGACTTTACTCCCGGCACAAGTGGATATCAGGAAAAAAGTTGGGCCAACCGAAATTTCCGACCTACACAAGAAGTTCCTAGAGAATTATCTCCCGAAGAAGTCGTCATACAATATTTAAGGGAAATTATACCCTCTAAAGATTTTGATTGGGATGAGAAAAATGATTGGAAAGCATTATTCGCTAGATATAGTTCTGAATTAAAAGCGATTGGAATAAATGGATGGACAGGTTTAAAAAAACAAGCTACGATCCATAAAAGAGACCTTTAACTTACCTGAACCTTAAACCTGAATAGAAATCATGCAACGACACAATATAAAAGCAAAAGACATTTCCCCGATCAGCAACCACGACACAAATTCTAGGAGTAGTCAATCTATTCAATTTAAAGACAATCGCCCTGAAACAACTGCACAATTAAAAGTGCAAAAAATGGTAAATCAGCCTATTCAACGACAGGAAAATAAAACAGGCATGCCTGATAACTTAAAATCTGGAATAGAAAATTTATCTGGGTTAGATATGAGTGATGTAAAAGTACATTACAATTCTCCTCAACCGGCCCAACTGCAAGCCCATGCTTTTGCTCAAGGTAACCAGATACATATTGCATCAGGACAAGAAAGGCACCTTCCCCACGAAGCCTGGCATGTGGTACAACAAAAACAAGGAAGAGTGGCTCCTACCAAACAACTTAAAGGGAAAGTAAATATAAATGATGATAGTGGGTTGGAAAAAGAAGCGGATGTGATGGGAGCTAAAGCCCATAATCAATTGACAGCCTCAACAACAAAATTAGATGTTAAAAATATATCTTCTTCCAATTCAATTCAAAGGATGCGAAGATATAATCCTATGAGGGGAGCAAATAATACTGTTGTGAGACATGCATGGTACCAACCTTATTTACCTCAAATTTATTTTTTCTATAATCAGATGCGACATTTTGGGGTTAATAATCTTTTTAATTTTTTGACACCACAACCTAATCAATTTCAGCATCAAAGGGCTCCACAAGTGAGACAGATTCCTGTGAGAACTCATGCAGGTGTAACTGGAGAAGAAGCTACTGCTACGACTAACCATCAGGCAATGACTGAAGCATTTTCAAAAGAGGAAAAACAAAAAATACGAGCTGATCTTAATAAATTTAATACGGGTGAGGAAATAGATCCGAAATATTCAATTAATACCTGGAATAGAATTACAACGATGTTACCTTTTGTCAAAAATGGTGTCACCGGATTACATGCTCAACAAGGTTTAGAAGCAAGGTCTATGAACCCATTGGAACATCAAACAGGAGCTACCGGAGCTTTTTTAGGGTCTGCATCAGGAACAGACATAGCTCCAGAGGTATTTGGAGCAACAGGACAAAATAATGGAGTTTTGATTGATGAAAAAGGAAATGCTTTTATGCTACAATATATTTGGCATGGAGAAGCTTTAGATGTTAATAAAACTAATCCTCGAGGTGAAGAAGACCGTTTTGGTTCTGAACGTGAAGGAGTAAGAACAAGAATATTATTGAACGAAATTCATTTGATATATAAACGTCCTGTTGTTGAAATGCCTCTAACTGATGGTAGGCCGAAGTGGGGAGCTACCACAGAAAAACAAAATATAACAGATCAGGTTAAAGGTGCTATAAAACAATTAGGGGGCGAAAATCCTCATTTTACTCAAGATGATATTTTAAGAAAGTTAGGTTGGAAAACAGGAAGTTAATTCGTAGAAGAAGACTAATAAGCAAATGACAGATTATGCCGTTGTTAATGCTCCAATACAAAGAAGAACAAGCAATATTGGTCTATACGATAATCTAAAAAGCAGTATTGAAGATTTATCTGGTTTAGATATGAGTAAATGTAAAGGTCCTTTACAATTCCTCTCACCCCAAAATTACATACTCATGTTTCTTTTTTTGATATTTATTATAAAACTGGAACTAAGGGAAGGTCGCATCAGCCAAAGATCTTGGACCTGTAGGAGGGGCTAGTATGCCAGTCGCAGCATATTGTCCTCCATATTGATCTTTATATCGAGCATGAAAGGTTAATTGATTCCCCGCAGCTGTTTCATAAATATCAAAAACAGGAGCCGCTAATTGTTGGTTGCCGGCATCAGCTTCACATGTTATATTATCACCCCCATCTTTTGCCACCACTGTTGAAATGTGGAAGGAACATCCCTGAACTTGTGCACCCGTCTTTGGTACAATAGCATAGGTCTCACCTATACCTGGATTTGCATTTTCACCCCGATCGAAACCTTGTTTATCGGCAATATCTGTTGTATTTGGAGTGCCTACTAGTGCATTAACCAAAGGTGGTTTTGTAATTGCAAAGCCTACATTTGTTGCTGCTCCGCCTACCTTTACGCGAAGTATTTCATCAGCTTGTCTTCCAGCTATATTTAACCCTAACCTTTGTGCAAATTGTAAACAGTCATTTTGAAAATTCCCACCATTAAAAGTATATTCATCAAAGCCACTTGTTTTATTCCCTGTTGCCTGAATTAATCCAGAAGGTACTGGTTTCGTTGCTGCCGATTTTACTCCAAGATAATTGCTATCTGCTTTCTTAGTACGATAGTTTGTATTTTCAGAAGTTTTATAAGTATTTCCTATGGAAACAAGCTGTACAGGATTATTTTGAGAGACAGAAAGCTTCTCTCTGTGTAATTTCCCATTGTTGAACATATTAGTTGGGCTTTCTTTTCGTTGAACAACTTGATTTGCCATGCGTTGCACTTTCAATTGTCTACTATGTTCTGGACGATTATCTTTAAATTGAATAGATTGACTTCTGAATCTAATATCATTTTTTTGTATGATTTGATTCTTATTTTTATTTATTTTCTCCATATTCAAAAATTAATTTTTAATATCACCCTTCAACTCATCCTTTACCTTTTTAATCCCACTAATGGCTTGCAAAGCGGTGATGATGGACTTTAAAAACATGACTAAGCCGTAGAGTGCAATACCATGGTGAATGGACAATCCTTTAATGTTGGATTGATAATTATCAATTAACCCGGTAATGCTGGTGTATAAAAACAGTACCGCCAAAAACATGTTGACATAAGGACTGTTTAAAATAGTTTCTGTTATGTTTAATACTTTTTCCATTTTTTATTCTGCTACTGTACATTGTACTTGACCTGCTGATGTGAATGAAATTTCTCCTCCCCACATGCAATTGCATTTACAACTATTATTTAAGGCTGGTTGTTTCGCAAGTTTTACGGTACTGGATCCTGGTGACCACGGTGAAGTGGTTGCTGGAATACAAGGTGCCGGAGTGTGAACACCAAGTGCTGCTGCTGTAAGTGCAATTACAGCCGGATTAGTGGTTGAATTGCACATTCCAAATGTGGCAATGTTTACAATAGGCTTATAATCCTGAATATTTGCAGCAGGCATCATACTGGTTGTTACTTTATTGGCTGGCAATACCACCAAAGGGCATGGTGCCACTCCATATGAGCATTCCATCAATGCTCCCATACATACTTGATCTGGCATAATTTTTTAATTTTTAATGCATAATTGTGAATGTTGAATAGGGCTTTATTTAAAATTCAGCATTCATAATTCAACATTTATTAAATAGTTTTATTCGATTTATTATATTCTCTTCGAACACCAATAATGATGTCGTTTAATTCTATTATTTTTTTATTTCTTTTAGCAGCTTCTAAAGCACAATACCTCAACACATTTATCATTTCTCCTCCACTCAATTCATAATCGTCTGATAAAGTTTCTAAATTAATGGCTGATTCTAGTTCAAAGGTGTCCTGAAACAGTCTTTCCCACAATAACTTTCGTTCTTTTTTACCGGGTTTCGGAAAATGAATCATACTCTGAAATCTTCTGGAAAAAGCTTCATCGATATTGGTTTGAATGTTGGTGGCTAATACTACTAATCCCGAAAAATCTTCAATCCGTTGTAGTAAATATGCTACTTCCTGATTGGCATATCGGTCGTTCGCTCCTTTGGTCGAGGTTCGTTTTCCAAACAAGGCATCGGCTTCATCAAAAAACAAAATCCAGTCTTTGTGCTCTGCTTCGTCAAAAAGTTGCCCTAAGTTTTTTTCTGTTTCTCCAATGTATTTAGAAACCACCAAGGAAAGATCCACTCTAAAAACCGGGCGATTGGTCGCTTTTCCCAATAATGATGCTGCCATTGTTTTTCCTGTTCCGGGAGGTCCATAAAACAACACTCGATAACCGGGTTTTAATTTGTTGTCTAATTCCCACTCGTTGAGTATCAAATCACTGTACAACAACCAATCTTTTACTTCTGTTAGATCTTCCATTACGTTTTGATCTACAATTAAATCTTCCCAATTTAATTTGGTAGAAATTTCTTTGGCGGGAAACTTAGCTCCGAATTGTGGCAAATATTTTTTTCCTATGGTCAATAATCCTAAATATTCATTCGATATTTTTAAGGGTTGGTGCAATCCAAAATCCTGTTCGGCATCATAATCCAAAATGCCCATTTTATACATAAGATGTTCTTTCTTTATGATACTTAAAAAAGTAAATCGGGCATTAAAATCATATCCTCCCAAAATAAAACAAGCGGTTTCAAGGGTCGGAAAAAATCCAGACTTGATGGTCGATTTAATTCCTCCAAATTCAGAAAATTCACAATCCAAATTTTGATTTTTAATTAAAAACACATCTAAACATTGCGGTTTTACATGGGGAATTAAGGCTAAAATCAATATCAACCTTTCTTCAAATCCTAATTCATATTCTCGGATTAATTGAGTGTAAGGAGAATCAACAATATCTATTTCTGGTGGTTGATGGGTATAAATGGAATCGAACTCACTTTCATTTTTAAAATAAAGGGTGAGCGCTGTATCTACTACTCTTTCGAACCACATCACTTCGTGGTGAATGGTATGTGCTGATTGTTGTATTATCTCCATTCTATAATTAACATTTTTTGCATCCAACTTAATTTAATTCTAGTGATGTTCCATGAAATCTGATCCAACAACATGTCAAATGCTTTTTGTTCTATCCTTAAAAAATATTGTTCGTTCTCTTCTTCGAGTTTACCATCTCGCTGTAAAAAAGAAAGCTGTAATCCTTCTATGGATGTTCCGTTTAAGGGTTTCCATTGCTGTGTAACAGCGGTCAATAAACCGTTTACTATTTCTTTATCTGTATCAGATAATTCTATGTTTCGCTCTACAGGATCGGTTACATTCATCCCACACAACAATTTATTAATGACCAATTCGTGTTCTTCTTTTCCTGTTTTCCCGGTAGCTGCATATTCTAATAAGTGAACGGCTTTAAATTTACTTTCTTCGTCTATAAATTCTCCTTGAAGCATTAATCCACATTTCTCAAATAACATTCCTAAATAAGGAGACAAAATAATTAGTCCTGCATTTTTAATAAAAATAGGGTCTAAAAATTCTCTCGGTGTTTCTTCTCCTAACTTTCGGTAATCTTCTTCTTCCTTCTTTTTAGTAAGGGCTGCTTCTAATTCATCCTTCTTCATAATGGTTCGGTGCATCTGGTCTAACAAAATGATTCCACTTTTGTATTGATCGCCCTTTTCAGCTAGCAACTTTCCATTTATTTTTAATAAAACTTCATTGCTTTTACTTTCGCCCAACACATTTTCCATGCATTGCAATAAAAGCGTACTCCAGTTTTCTATTGTCCAAGCATTAAAACCACCTGTACTTAGTTTTAAAAGAATTAATTGAAAATATTGTTTTTTTAAGATGCTCAACTCTCTTGACGAAATAAAAGGAATGCTACATTCTATTACTGCCATCGATTCTACTAAAAACTGCTGTTGATTGGTATTTAAGTGAAGGTGAATCAGTTTTAAAAACGCTTGTTCATCCAACTCTTCCACTAAACTTTCTCGTAATGTTGTTTGATTTAATATATTTTTCCACTCCACAGCAGCTGTTTGTCTCATTTTTTCTAGCTGTGCTAATAATGACAAACTTTCCCATTGTTCAGCAAGGGCATGGTTGGCTAAAAACTCCTGAACAGAAGTAGCAATGGGCAATGTGGTACTTGTTTTTTTGTTTTCAGAAATACTCGCAAGCTCCTTTTCCCATTTTTGGATTTCATTTTTTAAATCAACCTGTGTTGCTGTTCTCCTTATTTGTTGCATAATGCGAATGAACAGGTTTTTAATAGTGGTCTGTTCTGCTTCGTTAACGGATGATATCCATTGTTTAATAAAGTTAAAAAGTAGCTCACCTGTTTTTGCTGAGGCTTGTTGTTGTGCTAAAATTTTAAAGGCTTGTTCATTAAACTGATGATATTCCTGAAGGGTAATAATTCCTGCTGGTAACATTTGCTGTTTAAACAGCTCGTGAATCTTTACCATTAAAGCAGTATATATTTTATGGGATGATCTGTCCAATTCTTTCCACACCTCCTCTAAATTAGCTTTATTCAATATGGTTGGTAACGAAATCTTTCCTACTGTTTTATGAAGCAATTGAATTAACTCTTTTTTACCTGTGGAAGAATTCCATAATTGAGTAAAATCAAGGTTAAATTCATCCCAAGAATAAGCCGCTGCCCACCACGGTAATAATCCTTTTTCTAACACATAATAAACCTTACTGTGTTGATGTTGTTCTTTTTCTTTTGTTGCCACTTTTTGGGTAAGAGCTGTAAAAACGGTAGAGGATTGCAAGTGAATCAATTGCTGATACAATCGTTTTTTTTCGGTAGCTTGCTTTAACTGTTGAACAACCAATTCAAAAATGGTGGTAAACGGAATGTTGTATTTTTTACTGATTTGCTGAAATAGATCAACCACTTCTTTGCTCCATTCCGAAAATAGTTTCTTCTGATTCACTATTGCTGAAATGTTCTTTTCCAGTAACTCTAAAATTAATGGGCTTATCACTGTATTTTTAGCCTCCAACTTCTTGTTTAAAAAGAAGTCCTTTTCAGTGAGTTCACCTTGTGGTGGATATGAATCTGCAGAAGCTGTATTTTGTTGAAAAGCTCTTATTTCCAGTTGCTCTATAAAAGTGATGATTTGAGGCTGTGCTACTTGTTTGATTAACTGACCTTTTAGCAGGATTAATAGTACATGCTTTTTTAAACCTGTTATTACCATCCATTTTGGCAACTCTTGATTAATCCAATAATGCCACAATTCTACTTCATTGTTATTGGTAAAATCACGAATGGTTTGGGTAATATTTTCTACTATTTTTTCATCTGCTATGGGCTGCTTTTTTTCGGGATGAATGGTAGAAAAAGTAACCAAAAATTTCTCTATTGCCTGATGATATTTTATGGGAAGCTTTTCTTGAACTTCTGTAAGTAACTGAAAAAGAACATCTTGTTTTGCATCTAATTCGTATTTTAAATTTTTTAGTAAATCGGGTAACACCTCTTTTCCCAAGTATTGCTCACTTACAAAGGAGCCAATAATGAGTCGAGCTTTTTTTACTTCTATTTCATTCCATAAGGCACTCGATGAGGATGAGAGTATGCTTCTGTTTTTCTGAATGTGTTCAAAAAAATCAATGCTTTCGGTTACAAAAGGAATAGAAACATTTTTTATGAGTTGATTCAACACCCTGTCATTAAGGATTGCTAATAGCCGTTCGCTTATTGAAGAATTGTTGAGCCAATTGGTAATATGATGAACCAAAATTGAATCCTTGGTCAGAAGTATCCATTCAAATTGATGGTTAAATGCTGTTTTTGAGGTATATTGAAAGTTGGAATGAAAGGATCCAAATTTCAAATAATGCTCAACTTGTTCTATCCATTTTTTAACGGCTATTTTTTTAGTGGTTGACTTTGCTGATTTGATTTCTTGTTGTTGATGTTCTGTTTTTAGTTCAATAATTATTTTTTTAAACTCTAACTCATTGGAGGCTTTTTGTTCTGAGGCAACTCCCTCCAAAAGAGCATTCAACAATAACTCATAAGTCAGATTATATTTCTCGGCAATTTTCCTAATCAAGTATTGTAAAAAACTTTTCTTGTTGTAATAACTGTTCGATTCAACAAATAAATAAGCCAAAATAACTTCCCATACAGCATTTCTAAATGTGGTGTATGCTGTATCTATAAAGTGTTGTTGTTGCTGATGTTTCAGCATATTTCTTTTATAAGAAATAATATAGATGCTTTCTGTTTTTGCTACTGCTGTTACAATACTTTCTAGCGGTTCTTCATTGAACTGATAAATTAACCTTTTACGAACGGATTCTTTTTTTCCATGTTCATTCAACAAGTTTACTAAACCTATTCTGTTCTCTACCATCAATTCCTTTAAAAGTGTTGATGGAGCTTTAGCTGCTGATGATTCCCAGTTGAGATGTCCATTTAATATAAAGTGTTCAAACTGTTCCAATTTACGATCATTCAACACAATTACTTTCCCACTTCTTAGTGTTCCGTTGTCGGTAATATTTGCATTAAAATATTTGGTCAATTCTTCTTCTAAGCGATAAACCAACTCATTTTCATAATTGGCTTTTCTAATTACTCCTAAATCCAACTCTATGCTATCAAACTGATAAATGTTATCTTCATTAGAAAATCTATTTAAAATCGTCTCCAACAAACTATTGATTCGGGATTCTTGCAATACACTAATTTGAGATTGTACTTGATGTGCTTCTTCTTCTTTGTCAAGTACAATATGATATTGCTGTGCTTTAATGATATGTTCTATTTTATCGGTCAATTGTTTTTTTGATGATAATGTTGTTGAATTTTAGTGATGAGTTCGTAAGCATGATTCATTTGCTCTTCTTCATGCTTATTATTTGAAACCAATCCCAACCATTTGTAGTAACTTTTCTCAAATTCTGCCATTGCCATCAAATCCAACCAATACGATTGAAAAGCAATGTGTATCGGTGCTTGTTCATAGATAATATTCTCTAACTTGGTTCTGAAATTATCGTCCTGAAATCGTACCGGCCATGAAGGCATTACAATACTCATTTGAAATGAGAAAAATGTTTCATCTACTTTATTCTCTCCGTAATGGGCAAAATAATTGACTGAATTTTTAAACTGACCGGGCTCAAATGTATAGAGTTGTTTTACGATATTGTCAGCTTCATCTTGTGCGGCTTGTTTCTCACTGTAAGTATTAGTGGTTTCGGCCAGTTGCTCTCCTGCTTTGGTAAGTATCTGAATCATGTAATGATCTTCTTTACCAATTACCCGCAATTGTAAAGTTCCTGCTCCTATTAAATTATTGATGATGGTATTTACACCCGTATTTCTATCTCCGTTAGATTGTAATTTTACCTGATTAAATTCCACTTGTTTTCCATCTGCTAAAGGAACAGCAATAGAAAATCCAAAATAGTTTCCGTGATACGGAGGTGCTAATAATAAGTGTTCAATTAAATAAAGTCCTTCACTTTTTTGATTTAAATCTACCAGAAAATTAATGGAGTAATCAATAGCTTGTTTGGCCTCTTCTTCTGAATCGGAAATATGAACTACACTGGATTGTTTTTCGCCTTTAAATAACACATAAAAGGCATTCTTTTTATCATTGGTTGTTTGTTTAATTTGGTAATTTTCTACCTGAACTCCATTTTTGAGTACTTCTTTTAAAATATGACCTGAATTTCCTAAGTAATAAAAAGAATCTCTGAGGTTTTCGACTGTTTCATCAATAATAACAATATCATCTATGGTCGTTACCTCAATGTCTGCTTTTGAATAAACAACTTCCAGCCTTTCGCTGATGATTTCCATCCCTTCTTTTTTCTGATATATTTTGATTCCGGAATCTGCTACTACTTTGGATAAAAAACGGGTTTTATAATTTTTAATTCCCATTAAAATAGCTGTTTTTTGAACAATGCCGGGGGTAATACTGTTTCTTACATCTTCTGCCTCAACATCATCTTTTATGGTTAATTGTTGAGTATAGTCATAAGCTTTTGCTCTGTTATAGCTTAACTGCCCGTAATTAGAAATTAAAGTTTTTTTCCATCCTAACAGGTCATCTTCAAATTTTTGGGTGGTTAATTTTTTTCCGTAACAATTAATATGAATCTTTTTTAAGGAATAGATAGGAAATTGCTCTCCAAATCTTGCCAGTATATGGTCTGCCACTTTATTTAAACGTTCAAGAGCAGAAGTATCAATGCCTGTATTTAATTGCTTTAGCGTGTTTTTCCAGTTAGTTAATGCATCTTCATTGCTTTCTTTTTCGTGGGATTTTATCAAATGAACCAATTCGGGCATATCTTCTAATTCCTGATAGAAATAAGAATGGATGTCTTTTTCGTTGGTATCATATATTTGATAAATATTGGCAATTTGAGCCAAAAAATCAGCCATTAACTGGTCGAAAGGCATTAAATACCCTTTTAATTGATTGGCTTGTGCATACCTGCTTTCAGGAAGTCCGGTAGGTAATCCAAACTCTCCTATTCCATAATTTAATGGAAATTGTTCTCTAATGGAATAATAAGAAGACAATCCTAATGGCTGTCCTTCTGGTATCTCTATGGTATTGTATGATTGTGCTACGGATTTAAAACTTCCATAGTTCATTGCCTGAATATAAGAGAGTTGTTTTTGTACTTCTGAAAGGTCGGGAAAGAATTTTACTCCATCGTGCTCCAACACCAAATGACTGCTTACTTCAGGGAATAATAAAATAGGTGACGAGTTTGCCGGAATAGGAATGCTATCTTCTGTAATAACAGTACGGCTCTTATTATTGGTGGGATCATCTTCATACGATAGTTCAAAAAAATCGACACTGATTACTCCTTCTACTTTTGCTATAATCTTAACAATGTCTGATGGAACAATCACATTTAATTGGTCTTTTAATTCGCTGTCGGATATAAATCCATTTTCTAATAAGGGTCCGTTAAAAATGGTATTGATATCCTCATTTTTATTTTGCAGTTCCCACAACGAATAAAAACGAACTTCGTGGGTAAGGTAATCGTTTACTTTAAAAAATATTTGGGCAAATACTTCTTCTCCACTTGTAAAATCACCTAAGGTTAATTTCAGTTTCATGTGTAACTGAAAGGGTTTTAAAATGGTAACATCGTATAAATCTTCACATAAATTTCTATGTGCATGATACAGTTCTCTTACTTCTCCAATAATGCGATTTTCTTCTTCCTGAAGGGTAACAGGATCGGTTGCGTAATCATACATTTCAACAAAAATATGGTACAACCCTTTTAAGTTTTTTTGATGTTGGTGTTCTGAATAATCATCACATTGTTGTATTTGTGGTTGTAACCAAACGTTCTTTACATTGGTAATGTCGTCAATAAAAATTTTTCTAAAATCTTCAATTGTAACGGGATTGGTGGTTAAAATATCGGAGGGTATAAAAAATCCATTGTCTCCTGATTCGAGTTGGTCGCCTTTAGATTCTGCCAATATATCTTTAATCGGCAAGTTTGCTTTGTAGGAAAGATTGGTCATGGTGTACACAATGTTTTCCAAAATAGTTACTCCCGGATCGTGTTCGTTATAATCTGTCCAGTGAGCACTCGAAAGCTTTTGAAGCAATTCAATTCCTTCTAAATAAAGGTCTTCGTATTCTCCCGAACCTTTGGCTTTTTTAGTGATGTATCCTTTATTGATTGCTTCCGACATTTTAATTATTGTTGGTTAAAAAGTCCCATTATTTCATTATCCCAAAGTTTGGTGATGTAAAATTTAACTTCCTGATCGGCTCCATAATTGGATCTGGTTTTTAACTGTAGTGAATAATTGTAAGTGGTACCTGTCCATCTTAACGCCAATTTATTCCACCACCAGCCATAATGTGCTTGTGTGGTTTTAATTTTATTTCTCGACTTGCCAAATGTGCTCAATGCATGTGCATGCAACAGTGCATATTTTCCTGTTTTTTCTTTGCCTACCTGAGCCATTATTTCAAAAGCACAACATCCGTTTAGTTCTGTAATTACATCGTGCCAAGCTCCATCTGCAGGGATGGTTGAAATTTTATATGTTCCTACTCTACTATTGGTTCCTAATATTCCATTTACCTCAAATGTGGTTTGAGGTTGAGAGGTATTTACACCTATGTTTCCTCCTTTTTCAAAAAACAATCTTGTTTTAGTTTCGGTAGCGGTAATGGGTTCTGTAATTCCCAAGCCTTGTTGTCCCTCCTGAACCAATTCTATTCCCCACTGAGGCAAATCGTCTTGTATTTTTTCATAAAAACTGACTAAACGGTCTGATTCTTCTCCTTCGGGAGAGAGGATTAATCCATCTTTTAAATTTTTAGAAATTCCATCATCTACTTTATTTACCATCGAATCAATAAGACTTCCGAAATTATTCTCATTCGGCCTGCTTCCATTGCTGAAAACGGATTTTAAGCTGTCTCTATTAAGTGGTTTTTCTCCCATGTTTTCAATTATTTATTTTTAAATACTAAAATCGCATCATTGCTAACCTCTGTTATCTTGTCTTCAGGATGAGTAGCTTTTATTAATGATTGAACTACAGTAGCATTATCGTTATTATTATCTCCCAAAATAAGATCCAATCCTATTTCCATATTACCCACTCCTACGTCTAACAAGTCGTAGTTTTGATTTTTATTTATGACGCTTACAATGTGATGCTCTTTTACGGGTGATAATATGGACCACGGTTTGGTGGTTTTAATTTCTTCTCCATCTTTATACACTCCCAAAGAGTAATTATTAATGCCTTCTCTTACAATGTGCTCTATGGTTAGTTTTTTTATGTTTTGAACGTAAGGAAGGTTTTCTAAAAAACTGACCAACATGGTTGGTACTACACTCCCTCCTATTCCTCCCAATCCATTGTCAATACTGGACATGGGTGACAAAAAATCTGAGATATTTTCATTCAACAGGTTCAGGTAATAACCGCCATTGTCTTCTGGCTTAAATTCTACTACACAGTTGGCCAATAAATATTCTACGGTAGGATTCACTACTTCAATATCAACAAAGGGTGTAGATAGTTTTTTTAAGAAAGTTTTCATTTGCTGAAGTCGATCTCCATCAAAGTAATGGCGTTCATCATTGGTCCAATTTGCACTTAACACAATTATTTTTACTTTGCCCGGCAAAGGGTTAAATGTTTCGTCCAAATTGGTGCACTTTACCACTTTTACATCGTTAAAATTGCTGAGAACTAAATGTTCATAATCCCAAATCGACAATGCTCTTCCTTTGTGTCTTAATCTTTCGCTTATTCCTGTATAAAATTGATCTTCTGCTTCTTGCAATACGCCTCCTGATGAATTTACAGGCTGGGTTACTTTTTTAATGTCGGGAAATTTTCCCACCAATTTTGTAATACTTTCTGCGGGTACTTCTTTGCCCATTACCAACCCATCATCACTTATACAAGTTGCTTCTACAGCGTTTAAATAAATGCCTTTTATTTTAGGATAGTAGGCGGTATTTTTTGGGGTAGATATTCGTATCCAATACAGTTGTTGATTTCCTTTTTCTCCAATGCCTTCTACTTTTGGCAACAGAAATTCTATAATTCCTGATTTTATAAATCCATTGGTTTTATCTAAAATAATATTGCCTTCTTCAAACTTTACCCATCTGTTTACCTGAAAATACTCCCAGGTCAATGCATCTTTGTCAATATTTATTCCTGTACTGGATTGTAAAAAATGAAAAAAGATAGCTACTGTGGTATTGCTTTTTACTCCTTTTAAACCTATAAACAAATATCCTTCTTGCTCGTAATCGCACACCAAAGTGTGTTCACTTACATTCTGATTGTTAATGATCTCTTCTATGCCAAATGGTGTAATGTGCATAAACTCCGGTGCGGCTTCTAATGAAATGGTTGTTTTTGATAATTCTTCATTAAAAACTAAGGTGTCAGATGCTTTATAATCAACCGACAGATCTTTTATTTTTGGAATAAATGGTTTGTTGGGATAAGGAAGTTGAGTTTTATTTTTAGCATTATAAGTGGCTACTTCTATATATTCTTTCTGATACAAATCACTTCCAAAACCAAAATTAGGGCTTGTTAACGTGAGTTTAATAAATCCACTTTGAGAGGTCACTTCATATTTTAATGGATCTTGTAAATTAAAATCCTGAGTGGTTCCCAATTCACTAAACTGAGTTAATTCAATATCAGTTGAAGGGTTTAACTGAACGCTTTGATAACCTTCTGGCGTAATACTGTTATGGGTGGCAAATAAATTAAACGTAGGTGCAAATTTAAGGTCGGTTGGTAACCAATAATTATTGGAAAGTGCTGTTAGTTGAACATTGAATGAATCATTGGTAATCTCTTCTGGATAGGCATCATAATAGGTATCAAATCCTCCAAAATCATTAGGAACGGAATCCCAATCTAAATGGATAGACATTGCTGTTAGTTGTTTTTTAAAAAATTCGCTCTTACCAATCATTAAAAAAGAGCCTAAGGTTGGAACAGGTCCAAATAAATCAAATGCCTTTCCTAAAGTTATTTTACCAATATTGTTATACAATGAAAGGTTTCGTATCCGCTGAACATCTACATCAATATCAATGGTATTAATGGCTAATCCTTTCCAAAAAGAATAAAGATAAGTGGGTGCAAATTCGTTGAGCTCTACTTTTATGGAAGGCCATTTTAATGGTTGTTCTATTTCAGTACTTGGTTCTAAGGCAGGATCAAAATTCTCCAGTACCAACTGAATGGTAAAATAATTAGCTGCTTCATTATATTCAATGGCATACTCATTAAAGTTGACCCATCCTTTTTTGGTGGTATATGAAATTTTAAGGCTTTGGTCAAAAACAGCTGAAAAAACGGTATCCATTCCAATTTTTCTATTGGTTTTGATCTGATTTAAGAGGTTCCAAAATGTATTTTGAGCTGAGACAGGTTCCATGTTTACCTGAATGTCTATTGTTCTTTTTCCTTCACTTAAAAAAAGTACGGAAGAGCCTATTATAAATCCTAAGTTGGCTACTTTCCCTTCATTAATTTGGGTATTCTGAAGTGTTTGTTTGTTGGCTCCAAATACAAACCATTCATCTTGCGGAGCGACTTCTTTGCCCTTAATAATTAAATCATTTTTGGATATGGATGAAACTAAGGGCTGGTCTGTCCCTACCCGAATATAGGGATTGGAATTAAATGTTAATGTTTGCAGTTCTACCAACTCCATTTGGTAAGCCACAATGGGTTTTTCTGTTTGAAAAAGCACATCGGTTTTACTGCCAAATAATTTTCCGGCTGTAAGTTGAGCTCCTTTTTCTATTAATGAGTATTGAACTGCGGGTAATAAATCAAAGCTAACGGTGGTTTTAGTAGGTAATCCTTTACTTTTTTTCTGTTGAAGAATGTCCTGGTAATAAAAATCTAAATGCCTTTTTGAGAGCGAATTTATATCTCCTTGTACTCGCTTTAATAGTAATGAAAATGCAATGTACATTGCATTGTTGGGCATGTGGTTATTGGCTGTTAAAATATTCTGTTCTAAATAATCTTTGGTAAAGTTTTGAATGTGCATAATTACCTTTTGGAAGGTATGGATCATTTTATCCAAATCAACATCTCCCGTAGGTTTTGGTGGTGGAGGCATTGATTTTAACAAATGCACCTTTGGAGTCGATTCGGTTTTTTGTTGTTCTCTAATTAACTTTTGTTGAAATAACAACAGGTTATTTTTGGGGTTATCTAATACATCGGATAATACATTCTTTATCTTGTTTGCTAATCGATGTTCTCCTTGGTTAAGAAGATTTTTATACCATTCGTTAATCTTATCATACCAATTCAATAAATTGGTTGCCATCTCTAAATTATCAACGCTACAAACCTTGGTCTCATTTACACTCTGAGCCATTTGGTTTAAATCGGTTAATGGTTGATTAATTATTACCACCATATAAATAATAGGATCTCCTTCTATCATAGCTACCCAATCTCTACTCGGCTGATTATGGAGGTCGTAATAATTAATTTTTTGCAAATAAGAAGATATGTAACCCATTATGTCCCAAAATGATCGTTGATCAATTTGGAAGGAATTGTCTAAAAGATCTTGGTTTAATCTTTTATTTCTAATGGTTCCATTTCTTCTTTCTATCATAGTAACTCTTGTTCTGATGCTACCACACTTTGTGTAACTTGTTTATGATATAATTGTGGGATTCCTGTTCCTTCTACTTTATAGTAAGGAAATACCAGGTTAAATCGGGTATTGGTCGTTTCTATCGTATAATCCAGTTTAATCCGAATAATGCCATCCTGATAGTTAGAATGATCAATAATGACTTCATGTAATTCTATTCTAGGTTCATAATTAAGAATGGCTGACCGAATCATTTCTTGCAAAAGATGCATTTTGGAATCGTTAATTGATTCAAATAAAAACGATTGTAAATCACAACCGTATTCGGGTAACATAATTCTTTCGCCTTTAGTAGTATTCAACAATATTTCTAATGATTGTTTAATGTCCTGTTCTTTTTCTACCATCTCCACACCAACAATTCCGTTGTTATGAAATGTGGGTGGAAAACTCCATCCTTTTCCTAAAAATGAATTATTTTTTGCCATAATTAATTTATTGCTACTGTTGATCCTTTTATTGCAGTAGATCCATCAGCACTTACTGAAATGGAAGCTCCCTGAACATCTACTTCTTGGGCTGCTTTTAATGTAAGTTTAGATTTACTGTTGATTGTTATTCCGCTGCTGGTCATTTCTATTGTATTGTTGCTTTTATCTGTGAGCGTAATTCCAGCATCTTTCATTTCTATTTTATTCTTATTCTGGTCGGTTACTGTAATTCCTTTATCCTTATCGCTAAATACCATGGTATTTCCTCCGGGAGTAAGAATTGTAAACACTTTGTTTTCATCGTCAAATTTTAATTGGAGTTTGCTCGATGTTATCAATGTTTTAATAGTGTTTTTCTCATCAGGTGTTTCCGGGGCCGGAATTTTACTACTAAAAACACTTCCTAAAATAATGGGATAGGATGGATTATCATCCATAAAACCTAAGATGACTTCATCATCTACCTCCGGCATAAAATAAGCTCCAAAAGTATTGCCCGCATAAAAGGTTGACAATCTTGCCCAGATAGGGTCACTATCATCTCCTAAAATTGGTAGCTGTACCTGAACTCTAAACTCATTGTTTGGATCGGCATTTATTTTTTTTACAATTCCGGTTTGTAAGCCATGCACCGGTGGACTCACTCCGTCTGATCCGGGATTTAATAATTCGTTCTTTTCTGCAAATGATTCGGAAGACATTCCTATTTCTGCGGTAGTTGTCCATCCACCACCACTAATACTATGGGTAATTCCTGAAATATAGGAATCGCCATTAAATCGATCACTTAATCCCAACAGTTTAATCAATGAATTAACTTTTGCCTTGGGTGAACCATGAAAGGTAACAGTTCCTGTAAATTGAGATAGACGTAATCGTTGTAATGTAGCATCTGCCCAAGCTTGTAATTCATCCTGAGGTAAGGGTGCTGATTTAGTGAGTTTTAAAGGGTTTGCCGATAATACGGAAGATAAGGTAGATCCTGTAAGGTCTCCTTCTTTATTTACTGTTGGATCTTTAGCTGTTGCCGTTATCATTTTTTGAGTTGCCGGATCAAATGCACTGCATTCTACGCCCGAATATTGTTCTGTTGCATTTATTTCAGAATCAAACTCAATCATATCATATCCAAACTGAATCTGTAGTTCGGGGGTAGCTGAAACATCAGGAACAGCCACTGTTACTTTACCGGCATCGGTTGTCACTATCATTCCGTTTTTTTCTGCCAGCATATTAATAAAATCCCAATCTGATATTTTAGGTTTAACTATTTCTTCGTTCACCAAAGTGGTAGCTGTAACATCAGCTGTTAAACCAGAAACATTTCCAATAATTTCTTGAATAATTTCACTGTCTTTTTTCTTTAAATAAGTGGCTTTCTCTTTGTTCATTGTTAGCACTTCTGCCTTGTCTTTACAACTAATTTTCAAGCTAGAAACGCTTCCTTCACTTACCGTAATACTTTCTTTGGTCACTACTCCTTTAAAAATGCTATCATTTTTAGATTGATAGCCTAATTTAATTTCTATTTCGGTACCCGGTTTAAAGGTGTCTGAGTCTGTTACCTCAAATGTTTGGCTGGCACTGCTTCCGTCTCTTACTGTAATTTCTGCACTGGATAATTTACTAATCCCCATCGTTATATTCATTGACATTATCTCATAGGTAGAAGGTATTTCACTTCCAGCAGAAAGAATACTGAAAGAGAAAACATTGGTTTCTTCTATTAACGGGGAGATTGGCATATTTTTATTTTATGGGTGGTAAATACAATTTTGTACCCGGTACTAATTTTCTAAAATTGACCAGGTTATTATATCGGGCTACTTCCATATAATAACTGGGATCGCCATATACTCTGTTACAAATTAAAGGCAAGGTATCTCCTTGTTTTATTTCTATTAAATGGGTTAAATCCGGAGATTTATTATTGGCTTCTTTTGCAATTGTTGCTGCATCTATTGCTTTTATAAAAGAGCAGGAAGCTTTTGCTCTTAATGGGATTCCATTTTTTTGAAATAAGGTGTATTCCACTTTTAAGGAGGATAATTTACATTTAAAAACCAACGAACCCCAATTGATAATCAAATAATTAGGTTCGTGAATGTCTCCATTATATTCAAAACATACTTTTTTGAAAAGGGTTATTTGTATGCCTATGGGTATTTTGTTTACCGGCATTAAGGTAGGTGCTTCTATTGCCCCTGTGGCATCGAAATAAATATCAAAAGAAATGGTTTCCGGGGGCATTCCTTTAAACATTAAAGGGGTTCCGGGTGCTCCAATGGGCACATCTTCGTTATAATTAACTTTGTGTTCATGGGTATAAGATGCCGGATTAATGACTACTACAGTCGCTAATTTAGGAGGCAAAGAATATTTGTTATCCTTAAACGCAGCTATTTTTAATCTGTCATGCATCTCTTACCTTTCTTTTTTTCTGTTTAGTTCTCTCTTAATTTCTTTTTTGCATTCTTTTAAAATCGATTGTTTTATTTTTTCTATGTCCAAGCGTTCATTGGTTCCTTGTACTAATTCTTCAATTTTAACTTTAATCACTAATTCTCGAATTTCTATTGCCATATCAGTTGGTAGATTTAAAGAATTTTAAAATAGCTATAGGCAAACTCAAGGGTTTCTATTGCTATTTCATTGTTCATTGAATTAAAGTCAGAAATGGACCATTTTACAGGCCAAGCATTTACAAAGCTCCATGATTTAAGAGGAGTTCCTTGTTCATTTAATAATTTAACCACAATGTTTTTTGTGGTAATAGTTTCTGTTAATGAAACTGGACCTAACGAAATACCTCCTATAGGATCTAAACACCATTTAGCAACTGCAGAGTCTTTAGCTACCAGCCCTCTTTTCAATACCAAGTTGGTGTATTTTACAGCTGTGGGAACCCGATGAATATATGGGTTCCCACCTTCTGTAATTTCCTCTATCCCTCTTTCCAATGATATTCCCGATACTTCTTTAAAAGAAGCATCTGCTTTTCCGGTAACACCAGAAAAAGACAACTGGAAATAAAATGCTACTGGTGGATATATTTCACTCATTTATTAAGCATTTGCAATGGTTAATCCTTCATGAGCTAATTCTAATGTTTCCACTGCTACTTCATTCGCATCTGATTTCATATCAGGACTAGAAATTTTAGTAGGCCAAGCATTAGTTAAAGTCCAAGTCATTGTTGGAGCTCCCTTTTCATCCAATAACTGAATGGTAACGGTTTCCCTTTTAATGGTATTCATTTTAATGGCATCGTACCATTTAAAGAAATTATTGTCTTTTACAAAAACACCTTTTTTAAGGGTTACATTTCCTGTTTTAGCGATTCCGGGCATTTTAATAGTAGAAAATTGTTTACTATCTCCATGTCTGTATTCAATCGCTTGTGTTTCAGTTTCTAATCCAGAAATTTCCTGGAATGAAACTGTGTTGTCTTGTGAGCCTAATTTTACGGTAAAGTAAAACTTTGGTAGTGGCCAATTACTACCTTGAGCTGATCCATCATCTGCCATAATATTATAGTTTTAAAATTTATATTATTTAATTAATTATTAATTTGATTATCCTTTTTGCATTTCTTGTTGGAAGGTAATTTCAATGAATTCTGCAGGATGAGAAACAGCTACTTTAACAGCTACTCTCATAATTCCCATAAGAATGTCTTCTCCGGTCATTGTACTTCCTAATCCTACGCTTACTGAAAATGCGTCAGCGGGCTTAGGCCCTACTAATCCACCTTGTTTCCAAAGTCCGGTTAAGAAACTATCAATCATGCTTTTTACATTTACCCATGTTCCTGCATCGTTAGGTGCAAATACATAAGCTTTTGCAGCATCTTGTACTGATTGTTCGATGTAAATTAATGTTCTTCTTACGTTTACATAACGCCAATCATTGGAGTTTCCATCTAATGTTCTGGCACCCCAAACAAGGTTTCCTCTACCTGTAAATGCTCTGATGGCACAAACTGATTTACCACTAATTGGTACATTTAAATCTTCTTGTGCTGCATGATCAATTTTAATAGCAGGCATAATAGTGCTTTGTATTCCTACATTTGCCGGTGCTATCCATACTCCTTCATTGTTATCTACTGAAGTATAGATTCCCGCCATACCTGCACTCGGAGCCATCAAATTCATATTAGACATAATTGCTCCTGTTAACAATTGGTAAGACTTACTTAAATTTTGAAGTATTAAATCAGCTTTATCTAAGGTTGTTTGCTGAGGAGTTGTTTTAGGATCAGATGTAAAAGCTGAAATGATTTTACTCATATCCGCATTTAATACTCCATTTTTATCCGTAAACTCTACATTCAGCATACTCGTTACCACACCATAAGAAGCTTTATTGATGTTTTGATAAGATATTTCTGATGTTTGGTAAACCGTAGTGTGTAACCAAGGGTAATAAACGGCTGCATAACTATTAAATTTAGGGTCTAATGGTTCTACACTGTTTCTAAATTGTTGAACGCTTGTTGTTCCCACTAGTGGTTCACTGTAACCTCCAGGAATATCTAAGATAGCTACTCTGTTCATCATTTCACCGCAATGATTAATCATTTCATTTTGAAGTGAATAAGCATTCGCATATTTATCTTGTAGATAAGTGGCAGAACTAGGATCTGCTGTTGGATCCATAATTTCTACTAAATCAGGAATCACTAACATGGTAGGTTCTGTTTCCTTTTTCAACAAGGTAATAGCATTCATGAAGTCTGTAGTATCTGTAATGGCCGTTTTTGAATAATCATAAGCACCAATACTCATTATGTAACAGTCTCCTCCTCCATTTTCATAAAAGAATTTGATACTACTATACATTCTGTAATTAACGGTAGTGGTATCAATATTATAAGCAAATCCACCAGTTGAGAAATCTGCATTTAAAGCAATATTATCCAACGTGGTTTGTGCTGCTTTTACAGCTGCTGCCAATTTACCGTCTGCATCTGCTAAAGTTGGAGGAGTTGCTGCCGCAGCTGCCTCTTGAGCTTTAGTTAATGCAGCCTGAGCTGCTAATAAAGCGGCAATATTTGGATCAGCCTGAGCTGCAGTTAAAGCTGCTGTGGCATTATCATTAGCTGTTTTTGCCGCTGCTGCTGCATCCGTTTGAGCCTGTGTAGGCGTTTTAGGAGGTGTAGCTTTTGGATCTGTAGCTTTTGTCACTGCTTCATTAGCAGTAGCTAATGTTTTTGCTGTTGCATCTACTACTTTCTGCAAATTATCTATCCGCTCGGGTAAAATGGCTGAAGTGATTTTATATTGAACCTGCGGTGCAGTAGGTCCAAAGATCATTAAAAACTCGGCTAACGAAGTAACCTTTACTGCTTTATTCAACAGACTTTTTCCGTTGAAAGATGTTTGTGCTGTGTATCCAATAAATGCCGGTACGGCAGTTGGAACAGGTACGACAGCATTCCCAAAGGCATCCAGTTCCTGGATATAAACCCCGGGGGTTTTCATAGTTGTACTCATAGATTTAATTTATTAAAGGGTTAAACATACACTATTGTTGATGAGAAGAATGATCCTTCATTCTCTCCTTGATTATACTTTTTTATTTGTTCTGCATTGGGGTTAGGCAACTTAATCTCCATCTGATTTTTTCTGTTAGAGAAATCATTGGAATAGGTTACTTGTAACTGGGGACTTTCTTCTAATTTATTTTGTAGTGGTAAAGGATTAGCCGTAGTAAATACTTGTGCTGTTTGCCCTCCTATTATCTCTTGTTCAACAGGTCCCTGATATTTTTCATCAGTGAGTCCTGATATATTCATTTCGATTACTTTAATTTTTCTGTTTTTTTGAACTACTACCTGATATTCCCAAAAAACGGAACGTGCATTAAAATTGATGGTATAAACTGTATGGCTAGAATATTGAGCAATAATTTCCTGCATATTAAGCCGAACAATGCCTATGCAGTTTTGAGCTACTGCTTCGTCAGACATAAAAAATGTTTGTTGTAATTGATCATCTATCCATAATTGATAAATGCCATCATCATATTGTTTTAAGCTGATTAAGTAATTTTTAACTTTAGTGCCATCAATGGTTGTTGTTGTAAGTACTTCGTTGTTATTTGTTTTTATTTCCACCAGCACTTCTTTATCAGGCAATTGTATATTAAATGTTTTGGGTTTATATCCAACAAGGTCTTGCTGAGTTACGAATGCTGATTTCTGAAAAAACTGAGGGTTAGAGGTATTAACAGCATTTTCAAAATAATAAAGTTGTTGCTCGTTAACTGATGGAATGGCTGTATAGTTAAAAAATAGTTCATCTTTGTTTACCAGCTGGAAGTAAAGATCTGTTAATCCATTAAAGTTGGTATTGATGGCAAATGATTCTTGAATATTTATTCCTGCATAAAATGAAAAAGTACTTGCTTCTTTTTTCATTAAAATCTCATAATTTTTCATATCGCGTGAAGTACTTTTAAAGGGTATCATCCCAAAATCAGCACAAACCCCTTCTGTAAAGTAATTGTTCATTACTTTCAGCTGCATCCATTTATGATAGTTTAAATTCATATTAACTGGTCTTTGCTTGAGGGTTATTTTGAACGCCTGATAATCCCGGAACTTCTTTCGTAATTAAGTCTTCTCTTATGCTAATCATCCTTACTTTATAAACTATGGAAGGCACATATTTGGCTCCTATTCCACTCCAGATATGACTGAGTTCATTAATGGGTAAGTTGAATATTTCAAAGGTTAATTTTTCTAATGGGGATGGCATTGTTGGGTTTTTCTGTTGGGTGAAATAAGTATTTGCCTGAAATACTCCAATAACTGTTGAAAGCATTTTCAGTGCTTCTATATAGTTTCCTGAATCGTAATTTGCTGAGATAAGTAAGTAAATATTTAGATATACCGGAGGTGATACTTTTCCGAAATTATTATTACCTCCATTTACATAATTGCCTTGAGAGTTTACGGTTGTTTCATGCTCTAAATTAATTACCGAAATCACAATTTTATTTTCTATGTTTTCCGTAATGGTTCCATCAGGGTTTATCAAACTACTTATCACCACACGATCTTCATCAATGCCATAAGACATCTTAATTTCGTGATTAAGAAAGTCGGATACAAATGTTAATGCTTTTGATATCATCATTTTAGCTTTTTGGCTTGTTTGCCATTAAATTAATTGCTCCCACAACTGTTCTTGTAAAATAAATACCTGCCAGACTTACTGCGTAAGCTCCTATAAATAATGGCTTATCTTTTAATAGTTGGGTTATCATTTTCAATATTTTTTCAGAAGCATATGTTTCTGTTATATAAGTCGTTATTAATGCCAACGGTAATCCTAACAATAAGACAAAAAGCACCCACAAAAATTCTTTTGCAAAAAGCTTTTTTATGGCAGCCAATAATTTTTTCAGTTTCCCCTCTTCTTTTGCTAATGCAGCTTTCTGACTTGCAATTGTTGCACTATTCATGGCATTTCTTTATTTATCTTTTCTATATACTTGTTAATAAAATAAATAGCAACTGCACCAACAATAAACCCTAAAATTAAAGCTATTGACAAATCATTAATTATATTTATCCATCTCAAAACAACCAACAAAAACAATAAAACAAATGCACTGTAATATATCTTATAAGCTGTATTACTAAAAAAAAACATTCGGGTATCAGGTTGGAACATTGCTATTACAAAACCTGCTCCACCAAAAAGGACTACCAATGTCATAATAAATAATAATACTGTTTTATAGTCTGTAACTTCTTGTAACATTCCTTCAATGTCGGTTAGCTTTTTCCAGAAACTTGCAGTACTATTATTAACTGTGCTTGATGTATCATTATTTAAAGTATCAGCATCATTGGTAACAGTTCCATTATAGTTTACCGTTGTGTTAGTTAAGTTAACTGCTATTACTTCCCATAAGTTAGAATATCCTTTATCGTAGCCTAAAGCCCATATTCCCATCCCCTTTAACTTCTTGTATTTAATTAAATTTAGTTTAACAGCTATTGTTGAATCATTATCAAACCAACATTGTCTATAATGAGTATCGCCATCATCTACCACATAACTACACCATGCTGTATAACTCACAGTATCGTATTGAACAGGAGCGACCTTCCCTTCTACTTTAGTTTTTATATAATCATATGTTCTATTTCCAATAAATTTTTCAACTTTTGCTCCTCTATCCCCCGTTTTAGTATCCCACATCACACCATAGTATGGTAATGCCATTATTAACTTAGATGAAGGAACTGCATTAGCTAAATAATAATCAATTGATGTTGATAGATTATAAGGTTCCCAAATTTTACCACTTTCTGAAGGAGCAACAGGTCCGGCAACACTACTAGTGGAACCATAATATCCATACCCCATAATCACAAATTGATCTACTACCGGAATTAAGGCTTCAAAATCTAAACTTTTTGCCCAATCTACGCTAGGAACAGTTATGTAAATGAGGTAATTAGAGTTTTCTTTTTTTAACTCTTGACTGAGCAATGAAATAAACTTTGCATAAACAGCTTTCTGACTCCCATTAACGCCCTCAAAATCGAGACATACACCATCCGATCCTCTTTTTTTGAGCAATCCTTTTAATTGTGTAATAAGATTTTTTATAGCTTTATCATTATTTAAAAAAGCTTTATTATTTGATTGCCCAAAATTGGTAACGGTTAACAATACTTTTACATCATTCGCTTTTGCAGAATCTATTAAAGGTGTTGTTTCCCAATCATAAATTGTTGTTGGATTTCCGGTAGAAGGGTCTACTTCATATGAAAAATAAGCAATTGTAGTTAATAAAGAATAATTTAAGTTTTTATACAAATCTCCCTCCCAATTAGGATACCACCCAAATACTTCATAATCTAACTTAAATTTAGTGGAAGCTTTATAAGCCTGTACTTTAAGCTTCATTTTTTCATGGTCTACATTATAAGGATAATCTTTTTTTCCTTTGATTAATTGGTGATGTTGATGAATAAATTGATTTGCCAATTTACTGGAATCACTATGGTGGAAAAAATTCTTAAATGATAAGGTTTTTTCTATTTTCTTTAACTCTTTTTTAAAAGTACTCTCTTTTCCTTTAACCTTTACTTCTTCTTTTTTTATTGGTGATGATTTATCATTATCTTCAATTATTTTATTTCCATAAACAACAAAAGAGATGAATATTAGAAAAAAACACAACAGTGTTTTAACACCAAAACTAAAAATATAATAATCTTTATTCTTCACTATCTGATTTTCTATCTATTTGAAAAAAATTTGTTTACAATAAAGTTCAAACGTAAACTAAAAGATATTAAAATCAAAAAAATGGTAAATCCATCTAACTAACGGTCGATTTTGAGCAATGAACGGTCATTTTTAAAAAAATACCTTGATAAATCAAAAATTTACATATAAGTATTTATACTTTTTATTGCTAAGTATTTTTTGTTAATACACTAAGTATTTATATGTGTTTATTTTTACTTTAAACATTGTACATTTATCATACTTTATAGATAATCAAACATATAATGTTCAAAGTATATAAATTTAAAGTTAGAAAATTTGAATCTTATACTTGAAACTAATTAGAGTTTACGTAATAAATATAAATAATAATACTAACTAAAACCTTTAAAAAATGAAAAAAGCGATACTATCCGTAAGTTTAATTTTAGCAACAAGTGCTATTTGTTTTTCACAGTTTAATGTAAGCACATTTACACCTAATGATTTATATTGGAATCAAGGACAGGTGGGAATTGGTTTATCGGATCCAAAATCTAAACTTGATATTTCATTAAATACTAATTTTATGTATGAAGATGAATCCGGTTTTAAACTTACTTATCCGATTCCTTTTCTTAATCCAAACATATCTCCTATAAATCAAAATATTTTTGAAATTCGACAAAAAACTTTTGGCTCAAGTTTCTCAACAAAAATGGTAGTAAAGACCAATGGTAATATAGGGATAGCTACTGCTTCTCCAGATGCTAAACTTCATGTTAAAAATGTTAATGGATCAACACTAGATGCCCATCTTGAGGGATTTACACTTATAGATGGTAACAATGCTTCTGCTTTATTTGGAACAAATACCGGTGCTCCATATGGAGAATGGGGAATTGAATATAATAATTATGGACCAATTTCAGGATTAAATTTCTGGAAACCCTCTGGTAGTAATGGTTTTGGAAACTACTTTATGTTTATATCTGACCAAGGAAATGTGAGTATTGGAACAGATGATTCTAAAGGATATAAATTTGCTGTAAAAGGTAAAATGATTGCTGAAGAAATAGTAGTAAAACTTCATGGAAATTGGCCGGATTTTGTATTCAAAAAAGAATATGGTTTAATGAGTTTAGAAGATGTAGAATGTTTTATTAAAGAAAACAGTCATTTACCTAACATGCCATCAGCTAGTGAAGTTGAGGAAGCGGGTATTCCTTTAGGAGAAATGAATGCTAAACTATTGCAAAAAGTTGAAGAATTAACATTATATGTGATTGAACTAAAAAAAGAAATTGATATTCTTAAAAAATAAACATTATTAACTTAAAAAATAGATATTATGAAAAATATAAACCATATAGTACTTATACTAGTGTTTAGTTTTTCTTGTTATTATATTCATGCACAAGAAACCAATAATGTTATTTGGAATGAAATTTTAACTGCAAAAGAACTAAGCCAGAGTTTCCATAGGATATCTCCACCTTTAACACCTAATAAAACATATGAGAATAATGATGTTAAGAAGGAGTTAAGTAAAGTTGAATATTTTAATTATAATAATAATTCTATAAATGAATTGATGTCAAGCTCATCAAGCTTTGTAACGATTGAAATTCCAAATGTAGATGATAAAAATAATGTTTGGATTGTAGATCTTGCAGAAGTAAAATCTTCTTTTTATCAATACGATATTTCTATTAATTTAGGAGAAGCTTATACTGGTGAGTTAAATAAACGAAAACACTATAGAGGTGTAATAAGAGGTATAGAAGATAAGAGCTTAGTCGCTATCAGTTTCTTTGAAAATGAAATGTCAGGTGTAGTATCCATTAAAGATATGCCGAATGTGAATATTGCTAAATTAACTAAAAGTAGTATTCATATTATCTACAAAGATACTGAAACGAAAGAGCCCTCAAACTTTAATTGTGAGACAGTTGATGACCCCGATTTAATTTATGATTCTAGAATTTTACTTAAAAGAGCTAGTAATGATAAGTCTAGTAATGGTGATTGTGTAGAAATGGAATTTACTACAGAGGAAGATATATATTCTAACAAAGGAAGTGTGCCCAATGTTATTAATTATGTAGAAGGTGTTTTTAACGTGGTTGCTACTTTATACCAAAATGAAAACATTGAAGTTCGCATTTCTCACATTCATATATATATAGGAGGCGATCCTTATTCGGGAGGTAATCCATCAGATTTGTTAACTGAATATCAGAATGAAAAGAGTTCTATTAATGGTGATTTATCAATGCTTTTAACCTTTAGAGGTATTGGTGGTGGTAAAGCTGCTGGGTTTAATGGTTTATGTAATAGTAATGTTGATCAAAGTCTTGCAGTTTCAGGTATAAATACTACATATTCAGCTTTTCCTAATTATAGTTGGACTATTTCGGTAATCACTCATGAATTTGGTCATTTATTAGGTTCGAGACATACACATGCTTGTGTTTGGAATGGAAATAGTACTGCCATTGATGGTTGTGCCGGCTCTACAGAAGGATCATGTCCTGTTCCGGGGTCGCCTCTAGGGGGAGGAACTATAATGAGTTATTGTCACTGGACTACAGGTATTAATTTTAATTTAGGGTTTGGCCCCCAACCGGGTAATGTTATTAGAAACTCTGTAGCTAGTGCTTCATGTGTTACGCCTTGTTGTATACCTAATAGGAATATGACTATTAATGTTATTTCGGGTAATAATTTTGATTTTGAAGCTAGTAATCAAATTACGGCAGTTAATACTATTTTTAATGGTGCTATTGTTGATTATGATGCAGGCTATGAAGTTATACTTCAGCCAGGCTTTAAAGCTGCATTTGGTAGTGAGTTTTATGCTTTTATAGATGGTTGTGGTGGAGCAAAAAGATTAACAACAGAAAACGAACCTGAACAAAATAATGAATTACCAGAAACAGATTTTATAAGTAATGCTTATCATATTTACCCAAATCCAAGTATGAATGGTAAATTTAATATAGAAATGTCCGAAAATCCTGTTGGAATTTATGTAGAAGTGCTTAATTTGATGGGGGAATTAATATATTCTATCCAATCAGTAAATACTAAAATTACTTTTGATATTTCTGATCAACCAAATGGTATTTATTTAATAAAATTAACTTCTAATGAACGAATGACAACAAAAAAGATAATTAAACAATAAGTTTATAATGATATGAAAAAAGTCTTTATTACCCCGCAACGGTAATAAAGACTTTTTTTTTGAAATACAACAACAAAACCAATTAGCTTAAAAAAATAAATCCTGTAGTCTTTTTGTGATAAATAAAAACTCTTATGTCGGTTGGAGGTTATAAAATAAGAGACCAGTACGCTAAGCATTTTTTCACATTTACGGTAATTGATTGGATAGATGTTTTTACCAGAAAGCGTTACAAAGACATCATTCTTGATAGCTTAGAACATTGCCAAAAGGAAAAACAATTGGTTGTTCATTCGTATGTGATTATGAGTAATCATGTACATTGTATTCTCTCTAGTAAAAACGGCAAATTAAGCAATACGATAAAAGAGTTTAAAACGCACACGAGTAAAAAAATTATTGAAGCTATACACGAAGAACCTGAAAGTAGAAAGGAATGGATGCTTGCTTTGTTTAAACGTAAAGGTTTAAATAACGCTCGAAATAAACAATTTCAGTTTTGGAAACAAAGTAACCATCCTATAGAGTTACATACCAACCATTTTACCGACCAAAAAATGAACTACATTCATAACAACCCTGTAGAAGCGGTTGGGTAGAAAAACCTGAGGAATATTTATATAGTAGTGCTAAAAATTATGCCGGTGAAGTTGGGTTGATTGAGGTGAAATTGATTGTGTGAAAATAGGAAAGTTGATTCGGTTTAGTTGAAAAAATAGGAAAGTAATTCAGTTTGTAGCTACAAGCTACAAACAGGATTCGGAACTGTTAAGTTTATTTTGAATTAATCTTCTCATGGCTAGTTTATCCCCAAAAATAGATGTTCAGACATGCGATAAGCATTAATAAGCTTTTTGAAAAACAAATGGTTTTTCTGTTTAATCTTTTTAAGTGAGTTCTTAAGGTTAAGTTTTTTCTTTCTATGAGATTTATGTTGTATTTTTTGCTACAGTGAATTCCTACGGGTATCAGGCTTTTGTAAATATTCAGCTTATCTGTGTAGATTGTTGTTGCTTCTGATAACAGCAAACTGTTTGTAATTTGTTGTAATGTTCGTTTTGTTCGTGTTCCTACTACAAAATTGACTACTTCTTTGGTATCCTTCCTTAAACTATAAGCTACCCAACATTTTCTTTTTTTATTGCCTATGTATGTGCATAATTCATCTACTTCATATATTTTACCTCGTACTATTGATGGTCTTTTTATTTCATTTGAAATATTAAGTATTCTCCTTATTGTGGTGGTTGGAGAAATAGCTAATAACCTTGATATGCTTCTTATGCCACAACCTTCTTTTAGTAATGATACTAGATTGCTGTTCACATCCTTTTTATATGCTTTGTATAAATAATTTTCTTGTTGTGTTTTTTTACATGTTTTACAATAATGCCTTTGCTTTCCTTTTATTGTTTTGCCATGTTTTATACATCTTTGATTACACGTTTTACAGTTCATTTTTTACCAACATTTTTGAAACACTTTAAACGCAAATATTGATTTTAAAGCGATATGAACAACAAAAAAGGGATAGCTTTATGCTATCCCTCATTTATTTTATTTCTATTTTTATTTTCTATCTATTCATTATCAATAATTTAACTTCTTGTTTTATCTAAAACAACATTTCTGGAACACTACCGAATACTGCCTTAGCCTTCTGGTACGTAATCTAGTATTTCATTTGGGTCATAATTATCAAGACCGAATTCTTCTAACGGAATATCAAAATTCTCAGCTATAGATTTAATTTCATCCATTATCATATGATAAGCTAAAGCCATACCTTCATAGTAAGATTTATTAAAATCAGGGGCACTTACATCTACCGATTTCAAATAAGTTGTTTTTGCTTTAATTGCTGTAATCAATTCAAACAATACCCATTTATAATCTAAATTATTATCCATTTGCTAATCTTTTATTTCTTTTAGAGCTTCTTCTTTAGCTGCTTTATATGCTTCATGTCTTTTTATGTCTTGTTTCCAATGATGTATAACATTCTTTTTATGCTCATCTGACATACTGCTCCATTTATCTCCATATTTTTTTGTAGGGTCTGCAATCCACTCATTATGTTTAGCTATTTCATTACTATGTGATTTAATTGATTTATTTAATCGACTCTTTATCACATTAGCAGTTTCATTAGCGTTATTCTTAATAAATGTTGTAAGTTCTTTTACCGCTCCTTCAGCAAATTCACTTTTAGCAATTCTTTTAACAACATTTCCAAAAATCTTTCCTACAGGAACTATTCCTGCAATCTCAATACCTATATCTGTATAAGTTATTTCATCTCCGCTAATTCCTTTTTTTATGATATCTACAGGTGTAAGAGCATTTATTACCCCATAATTAACCTGCCAGTTAAACATCTGATAACTTGCCTGACCATCTATTCCATTATTAGTTAACTTATCTTGATTTTGAGAATAAGGAACAACTTGACCAGTAACGGGATTTGTCATTCCCTGTACTTCATATACCTTAGCTTCAATTACGGGTGCATTTGAAATATCAATAGGAAGAACATAGCCTCCATGTTTAGTAACATACCCAGGTTCAGCTTTTTCTAAACCTTCCAACTCAACATGGTCAATCACTCTATTCTCACTAAAAGCATAAGGGCTATTCCATGGGTAAGATGCCGCTAAAGGGTCTCTTGCGAAAAATCTTCCCAATCGTGGGTCGTGCATTCTAAACTTATAGTTGATACTATTGCCTTCTCCCTTAACCTCTGGGTCACCTTCTTGTCCTTGGAAGCCATATCTGTAGTCTCCGCTTGAAGCATTTCGCCCGGGTAAGAGTGAGCCGAATGGATAATAATCGGAGTAACTTTTCACATCCGGTTCGTAGTAAGCATATACGTTACCTGAATACATTTCTGCAATTTGATCATCTGATAATGCGTTATCAAATATCATTAGGTTATCCACTTGCATGTTAGAATATTGACCATTATCGTTTTTACCTATTAATAATTCTCTACCTGATATATTGTTAACACTAACTGTACTCGATGGCAATACCGTTGTAGCTTTTAACACTCCATCAACATAAACTTTCAGTTTATCTCCTTCTCGTTTTCCAACAATAAAATACCATTGACCTGTATTTAGAACCGTAGGTGAAATTGCATAATACGTGGTTGTGCCACTTTCTATACCAAAAATAGGTCCGGATGTAGTCCCTGAAATACCTCCTGCAAAGTGTAATAACCATTCATTAGTTCCTGAAGAATTGCTTGTATTCCATTTATTAACTATAAAATTCCCCCACGTTAGCTGACTTACTCTATAAGCCCATACGGCTACTGTAAAATCTCCTGTGCCAAAATCTAACCTGGCATCATCAGCAAATTCAACATAATCTCCTGTATTGGTTTCTATTACATCTGAGCCATCATACCCCACACTTGAAACATAAGTGGCAGTATTGGTTACTGGGTCTAATCCACTACCATTTACTTCACTATCATCGGTATTTTCAAAATTCCAATGATAATTCAACTCAGCTATTTTCATAGGAAACTTTCTATCGGAAAGGGTAACCGATACATTTCCTAAATGATTACTTTTCTCGTAAATTTTAGTACCTATGCTACGCGAATAATTATTTTTAAGGTTGAATTTAGGCGCTATTACTATAGGACCGGGTGTCTGCAAATATACCGATAAAGAAGAGGTAAATGAGCCGGGATAGCCTGAGGTGTTTATGGTCATGTTGTTGCTCAGCACGGTAATATCTACATAGTTCCCAGCAAATATACGCAATAATCCGCTACCAAGGTTTTCTACTGCTCCATTATTTACAATATAATCGGTAGGGTTAGCAGTTGCAGGCACGGTAAGGTATATATCAGCAAAGTGGGCTTCTATAGTAGCATTAATACTGGGTTCTGTGGGATCCACACTAACGCTTATAGTTTCATCACTGTTCAAGAAAACAGGTTGTGATGGATCTATTGTTGCCATTACATTTCCGGGCAACGGAATTGGACCGGAAGAAAAATCGGCATTGAAATAAGTAACCTGAGTTTTAGGTTGTACGTCTAATCCTAATCTGCTACTGCCATATATGGTACGCTCGGATAAAGTGGTGGTGCTTTTATAGGTGTTTCCGCTTATAAAATCAATGTTATTTTCATACACTGCCAGTATGTTTCCTGAGGCATCTCTTTGGTAGGTATAGGTTGTCCAATCGTTTTGGGGTTTTAGCGTATTGTTCGCCAACTTGGGTTTCACTATTTTGGCAATACGGTTTCCTGTTCCATCGTACCTGAATTCGAGGTCGGGGTGTCCAAAATCGGAATAATGTATTTTTTGTACTTTATGGTAGGTATCCCTCGTAATTTGGTCTATTTGTTCGCTTACATCTCCTATAAGTTGTCCTATAGGGTCGTAGGTATAGTTGTTTGAAGCTTGTGTAATTCCAATATCAGTAGTGTTTACCACTCCGTTGTTATCAATAATCTGGGTTAACTTATTAGTACTAAAATTGGGTGAAACAGGTGGCGTGGAAACTGATCCATCAGCATAGAGATATCCGGTACTTCCTGCTTCCAAATATCCATTGGCATTATTGGCATATTTATATTTTATATCGTCCATGTTAAACGTTCCAACACCCACTCCTATATCGTTATTTCGTTTCAGTTCGGTAATGTTTCCATTTAAATCGTAATGGTGCTCGGTTTGATAACGTCCATTATCGGTAGCACTTAAAAAAGAATTGGCTGTAGGTACGGTAGCATCTGTAAATACATTGCTACTGCGAATACGGTTGGCTGGATCGTAACGATAAGCCACACCATGTACCGGCAGCAGGTTGTTAAGGTTATCAAGCAATGCGGTGGTCATTAATCGGATGTTGCCATTGTAAAGCGATTTGGCTGCCGTTTCGAGATTAGAGCCAGATATATCTGCCAAAAAGTAATTGCCGGCAGCTATGGTATTGTTAATGGCATTGTAATCTCCATCAAAATAACCTAAGCTATAACCAAAGGCATCGGTAGCAAAATGACTGTTAAACCCATTCGTTGTTAAATCTGCATCTTTGCCTATGTCTCTGTTGGCTTTAAGTGTATTGGAGTTTACGCCTTTAAGCCATCCTTGCAAGGTGTAGGCATAATCGGTTCCGGCAACTTGTTTTTCACCAATTTCTGTTCGTGCCAATGGACCAAACTCGTAATAGAAATACTTGGCATCGGTATCCCAAATATGGTTGTCTTTACTGGTTTCTGCATGGGTAATGCGGTTATCGGCATCATAATAATAACGATGAATAAACTGATCGAACCTCCCGGGCTGATAGGTTACTTTGTTTACGTTTCCGCTCACTAAATCATACTCGTAAGTTAATTTTTTAACTACCGAACCGGAAGCTATAAGGGAAAGGTGTTTGTTTTCCTGAATGAGTTCCTTTACATTTCCGTGAATATCATAACTGTAGTGCGTTCCGTAATCGTAAGTAGCATCAACAGGGTCGCCATTCACATCCAAATCGTGTGTTTCTTCACGGGTTACGGAAGTTACCCGAGTTCTGAGTTCTTTTTGTCCGCCATTGGCAAATAAAGCGTCCACAGCGCCATTAAGGGGTTCATCGTAAAAAGTTTTGGTTACTTGTTTTTTTACGGTTGCCGGATAAACAGTAGAAGTAATTAACCCTGTTTTTCCATTTAACCAAGGTAAAAATTCTTCTTCATAATACAACAAGATATCATCTGTAATTTCAGTCGTACTTTCTACTTCGCCCACTTCGGTGGTTCTGCCTAATGCATCATAAACAATGTAGTTATATACATAGGAAGAGGGAACGGCTGCTTGCTTGGCATTTTGAGATAATAGTTGTCTTCCCAATACATCATACCAAAATTTGGTTACTCCTCCATCGGGGGTAGATTGCCAAATGAGTTTATTATAGCTATCGTATTTATACTGAGTAATAAGGGTATGCTCCACATTTTGATGTTCTGTTCCTAAAGGATTGGAAACAACATCATAAGGATTGATACGATGGTCATCAATATCGTCATAAAAAGCTCCATTGCTTACTAAATCTGTTGATTCGGGTATAACCCCTTCGGGTGGTACGGTTTTAATTAAGTTACCTGCCTGATCGTAGTAATACAGCGTGTACATGTATTCATTCAGCTGATAGGTAGCGGTAAAGACTTCTCTATCTTCTGTTCCTAGGGCTAACATACATTTAGCAAGATAATCTGTTTCAAAAGCTGCTATGGTATCAGCTAGTTGTTGTTCCCACAGGTTAAGGTAATTGAGTAAATTGGTGGCATTTAGTTCAGCCGCACAATCCTCTTCGGGGTCTGTTATTTGTAAATTAGCATTACAACGGAAGAGGTCGGGCAAATCAACAAAATTGGTATTTTCTGTATTGTTTAGCGGAGCACCATTATCGGCAGTACATTGGGTCATTAAAGTTTGTATTTCTGTTCCTGAATAGCTTGTTCCAAATTCTGTATTTATTAAAGAAGCTACTGCAGCCGCTTGGGTTGCATCGAGGTTATAAGGGTCATAATCAATAGAAGCACCAGGGTCGTCAAAACGAGTATTAATAAAAAAGGCTAAGGCATCGCATTTACAGTTAATACATTCTAAAACAGGTGGAAAATCTATCATATCGCCCTTTTTATTTTGACAAAATTTATCCCAGCGTTCTACATCTGCAGCAATGTAAGTTGTACCTGTTAGTGTAGTTAAGGCAGTAGCTATAGCAGCGTGGTCTCCTGCCGAAAAAGGCGGTGTAATGGATAATGTTGCTGCATAATCGGTAAGTTGGGTGCAGTTACATTCTGTAGTAGAGCCTGCTGTAGTAGGAAATGTTGGTGGATAAACCACGGTAGTATTGCAACCTGACAAGTAATGTGTTATTACCTCTTGGAAGGTTTTAAGAAGAGTAATACCATCTTTTGACGAAGTTACGCCCGGTGATGTTCCTCCATCTCCATCGGAGCTACCAACAGGAGGATTTAAAGTACATCCTAATTGACAAATAGCGATTAAATCTGTTTCGAGGTCGTCTATTTGTTGTTGGGTTAAGCTTGCTGCTGCAATGCAGGAAGCAAGTTGGTTTAACCAATCTTGGGCGCTGTTTTCACAATCGGTATTGCACGATGCTGTAGCTACACTGACTGCAGGAAGCGTCTGTGAGGTATTCGGATTAGAGTTGTAGGTATCAAAAGCAAGGTTACGGTACCAAACTAAAGTAAACCAGTCATGTTCATCAATACCAGGTGATGTACTGGAATAATTATGATCACGGGTCATGTTGTAACTCGAATAATCTAATACTCCCCCTTGTGCCGGAAAATCTGTTAACACATCAGGATTCCAGTATTCATAAGCTTTTCCTGATCCACATGCATCCGGATTATCTTTAAACTGTTTGTATAAAATGTAATCTCTGTAAAATTTATATACTCCTCTAAAAAACTGGTATTTGTTTTGTTTGGTTACATCTGCACCTGTTTTATCAAGGATGCCCGGAAAATTGGTGGTTCCATCACCATGTATTGTTTTATAAAAATCTATAACGTATTGAGGAAGTCCTGCCGGAGAAGTACCTGCAATATCAGCAGGATCATCCATTACATACCAAATGCTATGAAAGTAAACAGGGTTTGTACCATCATTTATTTCTATGAATTTTTTTAGTTTATTGGTTATCCATGTAGGTGCATCAGTACATGTCCCTTGGTCGTCTATAAACATAAGTGATAAACTTAACGTTTGACATAAAGCAGAATTAAATAAAGGGTCGATTAAAAAATCATTACCAGATGAAGGCGTATCAGTAGCATCCATGTAATTGCTATTATCTGCTGTAACACCATTATTAGTAGTAAACTGTGTAATTTTTAACGGATTTAAAAAATCCATGTATTCGAGGTTTCCTCCCGGTATAACATCTTTTACCTTTGTAACATGTGATAAATCTGCTCCCATCATCATATATTTATCAAAATCAGCAATATAGGTTCTTGGTATCGTGCAACTGAACTGACCTCCATAACATGCTCCCTCATACACCACAAGGTCATCTACACAATTGTACTCATAGGCGCAATATTCGGGGTGGTAAGCGGCAACAAAATCATCTAGCCAATCAGTATTAGCTGCTTCCCATGGAGCTAATTGCCAATTGGTTCTAATCTCATCCCAAGTATATTCAGTAGAAGTAGCAACTATAGCATATCCAAAAATGGCATTAGGAGCTGTTGTTGAGTTGACACCGGCAGCACTTTCTAACCAACCATTGATATCATAGGTAGGGCTAGTAGCAGGTTGAGGATTTCCATTAACATCTAAATCCAATGACCCATCGGGTAATAATAGATATTTTTGATGTATGTTGTCAAAATATTGTCCTCCCGGACTCATGTGGCTTTTCATTAATTCGTGGCGTTGCTCACAAAGATTGGTAGGAGTAATGAACGCTTCATCGCATTCCAATTCACAGGCTTCAACAAAATCTAAGTAATCAGTATAAGTATAAGGATCTCCTAAAGCATCTTCACTATTTCCCTCTTCATCATAGTAAACAGTAACATTTTGTTCTGATACTTCATCATAATAAGTTTCACGAAAAGCTTCAGCACATATTCCTTCACAAGAGTTATCACAAGTAACAGGAGCCGGTGGATTGTAAGGCACACAACTTTGATTATCATTAATCATACTGTCTCTAACAAATTCTTCAAATTCAGCCAAATAAGAAGCAGTTGTTGGAGCATGTACTTTTAGGGTTTTATTAATGGTGTAAGTACCTACATCTAATGGTCCTAACACAAAAGTAACCGCTGCTTGTGTTAGCGGATTAGTGATTACTACCGGAGATGGATTGGTTAAAGGTGATGGTGTTGTTACCGTCATTAAGTCTACTCCATTTTCATCTAACACTTTAATGTCCAAGGTATAGGTACACTCAAAAGGATTAACTCCTGATGTAAAATTATTTAAACAAGCTTCTACATAATCCATTGAGCTTAATGTATAATTAATAGTGACATTTGTAGCAGGTGTGGATATGGTAAGTACTGAAGAAGAGGAAGATGTAGTTCCGTTTACATTGTTGTTAGCTAACAAGTTTCTTGTAATGAACACATCTGTCGGTTTGTAATCTAGGGGTAATAAATTATCAGGAGTATTTCCTGCTAATGCCGTGGCTATGGTTCTACCCTCTTTGTCTAAGTAAGAAACGTTTACTTGTCCGTTAGGGTCTTTTACCATATTTTTTTGATAAAAAGAACTTGGGCCTACTTCGTTACCAAAAAGGCGCTCTATTTCCATATCGGCAGGCGTGCCATAATAATATTTGGTAGTATTTACTGTTCCATGTTGCAATTGGTCGCCTACAGAAGCTTGTTCTGTTATACGGTCTGTACCGTCTCTTTTATAAGTAGTTCTGCTAAATGGGAACTCATTGGCATTGGCTGTATAGTCTCTGTATAAAGATAGTGATGTGTTGTTTTCTGAATAATATTGACTGGTTAAACTAACACTACCGGGAGTGGTAGCCGGCATCGGGTCGGGTCCTCCTGCGATTGTAGCATGGTTTACATCTGCATCATAATTCTCTTTATAGTATTCTCCATTGAAGGGAGCGGTTCCATTTTTGTAAAAACCTATTCCTTTTGATGGTACAGGTGTTGGAAGCGTATTAATGGCAGGTCGTCCTTCAAAATCGTACATGGTTTCTACTACAATGGCATTTTGATCGGTATTTAAGATGGTGGTACTTTGTCTAACTCTTGAACTTCCATCAAAATACTGAATGCCTTCTTTTCGTTTTCCTTCTTCAGCATAAGCTACTTTATAGGTCCAGTTTTTTTCTTTATCTAACCCTATATAAGGAAAAGCATAACCCGCAGTAAGTGCATTAGCAACTGTGCCTGTAAACGGGATAGTAAAATCACCTGTTGTGGTTAAATTGTAATTTCCATTTACTAAATCTATACCTACAGGGCGAACTCTATATACAATCATTCCGCTTGGGTATGCCAAAGAAACTGAATAATAATTATTGGTAGTATTGATTCGTGTGGCTTCTTTCCAATCGTAATTAGCAGTTGATGTTTGTATTGTATTCATTAAAGTAGCAGCATCACCACTTATATCTACAAACACCCATTCTAAATCAAAACTTTCTGCTCCTAGCGGGTATTCCCAAGTAAGTAATAATTCATTTTTTAAAGGGTCCTCATCGTTTATTATATGTGTATTTGGTGATACTGTGGTTATTAATGGTATGGGAGATAGAGGGTAATAGCGTTCCACTTCTGAACTCAATTCAAAATAAACGTCTTCCGGTATAAATGAAGTGACAACAGTTGCTCCTAAATCAGTTGTAAACGAAATAGCAGTTACACTTATTTCTGCTTCCATATAACCTAAATAGCGTTGAACATCAATGTCTTTATACGTAGGAGAGCTTCCATCAATGTTATAATCTATGGAAAGTACCTGGTTGGTCAGCGTTACTGTTGAATAGGCTGCTGTAACTAAAGTAATGTCATAAGTCACTGTTAAGTTAAATTCTGTTCCTATGGGGTTGCCAGGCATGTCAAATTCGGGAAATAAGGATTCTTCGTATTTTAAAATAGCAAAAATAGCAGCTGATTTAACAGAAGGCGTAACAGGTGGAGCATAAAGTCCGGTGTGTTGTTGATCGGCAATACTAAGATAGCCCACATTATCAATAGACGGACCATTAAGGTAGGTCATTATTTTATCATTGCCGCCATAACTTAACAAACTGAAAACCATTCCAACTGCTAAGACTATTATTTTGTTTACTTGTTTTGCCATGATAGTATTATATTATTGTGTTAATTTTGTTTTTGTAAGGTATAATCTTTAAATTTTTCACTGCCTATTGCTTTGTTATTTTTGATAGTAAAAAATTGTTTTTCACTAAATTCACTCACCGAAAATTTAGGATTAAGTACCACATTGCTATAAGTTATTACCACTTCTTTTATAGGGTTTTCATCTGACTTTTCATAAAAATAAGTAACTTGTTGCATCACATATTCAGCCGACATTTTAAGGTGCATTTTTTCAATTCCATTATGCCCTAAATGAATTTCATAGGTTTTACTTTCTTTGGAAGAGGCTATCAATTTGATGTGGTTATCCAAGTTATTTGTATCTGTTTTAAAAAGCGTTAGATAATCCATTTGCTCATGGTTTAAATTGGTAGCATTAGTTGCTATTTCCATATAAACAAGTAGCTTTTCATTTTTCAAAGCCATTACATTATACTTTTTGTTCTTTAAGGTAATTTTATCTCCAAAGTCTGAATAATAATTATCTTGTTGTTTTTTTACAATTCCTTTCTCTACAACGCTAGGTTCAGTGGTATTCCTATATGAAATTTTCATTTCAACATTCATTTTAAAGGAAACATCTTGGTATTTTTCATTTAATTTAATAATGTCATCCTTATAATTTTGAGAAAATGCTACTGCAAAACCACCTAGAAAAAACAGCAAAAGAACCATTCTCTTTAAGGGGGTAAGCGATATGTAATAAAATTTATACTTCATACTTATTTTTTTATGGTTGTATTCCAACCGGATTTCGTTGTACATTTTTTCTATTAGACACAATGGTTCGCATTCCATCTTTGGTTTCTTTCTTTATTTGAACCAAGCTACCTTCTTCATCATAGCTATAGATGGTGGCATAATTTCTATCGTCTAATTCTGCTTTTAGCCAAAGTGTTGCGGGGTCATATACAAAGGTTTTCATATTGCTTATAAAAGGTTGCACACGCACATCGTCTAAATAAATTGTTCCCCCAACGGCTTCAATTTCAATAGTAATAGTAGTTGCAGCTGCATCTATAGCAAATTTCCCTTCTAAGCGTTGCCATCCTTCAATTTTTTGTTGTGACGAAGAAGTTAAAATCTGAATAGGGTTAACTCCATCACTTAATGTAAGTGTAGCTGATGCGTTAGCACCTAATTTGACCCACGAACTAAAATAGTATTCTTCATTAACACTTGGAGTAAAAGAAGTGCTTAGTAAAGAGGTTCCTACAGGATTCGTAAATGTTGCTTTATTTGTACTCGTAATTTCCATGGATACATTTCCTGTGTGTGCTTCTGTAGTTACCAATGAATGTGTGCCAGTAAATTTAATATGCCCATAATTAGGAGAAGTTGGATTCGTATAAACACCTATGTAATCCTCAAAACCATCAAAAGCCAACTCTCTGTAATCAGTATTAGAAGCTACTGCCGTTACTACTGAATTATTATACCCATACATGGCTGCTGATTTAATGTTTAGTGCATCTTGGTTTTCTAATTCAAATCCATAAGGGCTGTATTGATTTACCTGATTGGCTTTAATCCACTTTTCATTTGGTGCGGAAGACAGCCAGTTGAATAATCCAAAGTTTTCATAGGTACCATCTATGCCTGTTTGTGTATTACTAATTAACAAAGGTGCAGGAGCCGGATTGGTTTGCTTTCTATCAATATCAAATACAAAATTTTGATGTGTACGCCAAATATTTTCTGCCCCAAATCGTGTAGTGTTAAGAGGTAATGATGAATTGGGAACTGCATCAGCATAATCAATGTTCCAAGAAGAACTGTATTTGGTAGCACCTGCATGTAACACCCCATCAATACACTCATTTAAACATTCTGCATTTAACAATTCGCCCCATATTGTTTTACCGCTACCATCTACTGCTTTTACTTCATTGCCATGTTTGGTCAATATCATAGTGGTAACATCAAAATTAGCGGAAGTTGTTAAATCAACAGAAGGATCGAAAAGTATGAAGGCTTCGTTTGTTTCACCTCCTCCACAAATTTTATTATCAGAAGCATAGGAATCAATAACTATCTGGTTGGCTGGCGAAATAGTTATTTTAATGCCAGTATAGGGTTTGTTATTTAAGCAATCATTAAACCCTAAATCTCCGATTAAAATATAATCAGGCGACACAGGAACTGATTTAGTGAAATTATTTATCTCATCAAACAACGGGAATTTTCTTTCTGCTATAGGATTAGATAATGAAATAATGCTTCCTGTAGGTACTGATTGTTGGTTTCGGTAACCCGAACGAGCAATTTTGAAAAGCCCCGGAACAGTTGGTGTTGCAGCTATTCCATTTTTATCTTTTAGGGTACCATTTTCTTCTACCCAATACCTGAACCCTGTATTAAGATCAATTAATTCATCACCCGGACGAACAAAAGGAGAAGAAGTATAATCGGTAACAGTTGCTCCTACATTTTGGTAAGCCCCACGCATTCCTTCATGTTCCCAATGCGCTGCATAGGTGTAGTCATAAATGGGTTTATCAAAATCATTGGTAGTAGTGGTAAGTAAAGGAGTACCTGTACGGGCATCATAGTAGATGTTTTCGGTAATGGTTTTTGCTCCTTCTTTTGTGGTAACCTGGCTATCCAAAATACCATTACGGGTAATTATCTTATTGGTAGCTACTGACCGGAACATAGAGTGAGAATTACTAATAGAAGGTATTACCGTAGGAATGGGAATAGGAATAGGAACAGGAACTCCTAATACAATAATCCAATAAATATTCAAGGCATTATTTATTTGAACATCTCCTGATATAATGTTTGTTTTATTTTCTCGCATATCAATGTAAGTTTCTATGTATTTCCCTATTTCTACATTATCAATAACTTTTGCATCGCCCGTAAGTACAGCTACTGTATTGCTTAGTTTATTTCCTGAAGGCTTGTTTCGTACAAAAGGTTGTTGCGTTTTGTAATGATAAAAAGTTGCGGCAACAGGTTCTACTCCGGGATCTCCAGGCATAGGATCATGTGGATCAGTAGGGTTATTCGGATCAAAAGGGTCTAGAGGTAAGGTATAGGTCTGTACACTATACGGTTTTCCATGCATGTTATTTAATTCTATAGAATACCCTTGTGAATATCCATTATTATGATGATCATAACTACCTATAAATGGAATAGGAATAGATAAATTGTAACCTTCATAATCTACTCCTGTTTTATTGGTATATACAGGAAAATCTCGTGCAGTATAAAATTCATTGACAATAATACCACTTACTGCCTTTTTAACTTTTGTTCCTCCATGTTCCTGTTCTATGTTTCTTACCGTAACTCTACTGTAACCCACATTGGCAGAAGGAAATAAGTTCTCATTAAATGGTTCTTCCAACATCAAACCATTGTCTTTTATAATTAATCGGTCGTTGCTAAATCGAACAGGTTGGCGAAATGGATTTTCTTCACCACCTATTAAAGGTTCATATTCTGCAACGCCTGAACTGGTTATTCTATCTTCCAGTGTATAATCATAACTTTGACCATAACTGCTAGACTTGAAAATAGCGTCATTATTCAGTTCATCCCAATTATCATTTAATTTAATTTCTTTTACCCTACAACCTCCTCCATATTTTTTTCCTGAAGTATTGTTTAAACGGATATAAGAAGGATAGGTATTACTATTCACTTCTATTTCATCACACCATCCTGCCATGATTCCATAGTTATAGAATCCTGCAAGCATCTGAAGAGAATTTAATACTGTTCCTATAAGACTAGGCACAACAGTCACTATAGACATCATAGAATTTACAGCTGCCAACCCTGTATTTTGTCCTGAAACCAAATCATCCCTATTATAACGCAATTCTCTCAATCCCGCCATTTTTATTGGGTTAATGGTAGATTGTATGACTTGATGTGGAGGTACATTATTTACTTTTATCCACGCTTTACTGCTTACGCCTCCGGAAGGTTGATATAATCCAAAATTAGTTGCATTATTTGTAAACTTCGCATAACCTTCTACATAATCAACAGCTGTAGGGTTACCCGGAAAATCTTTAGGTTTTTTTAACTTCATGTACGCTTTAAAATAGATTTGTTCTATCCCTGAAACATATTCAGCTAATTCGTTAATATCCACCGCTCTATCTAATTCAATATAGATACGCTGATCGTCTCGGGTAAGGTTGTTATCAAGAATACCATCAGCCTTTCCTGTACCTATTATCCGATACATTTGGGCGGCTTTTCTATTCTGGACATAGGCATAATCGTCCGATTCATAATCTATCGTTAACGCTCCTCCTGAAGGCATAACTACTTTAGTAAGGTTCCATGCAGAAGCATCTGCATTTCTATCAGTATAATCATCAAACTGATTGCAATAAGGTTGATTAAAATTTGGAGATAAATAATTGCTGGTTGAAATTTCTTTAAAAGGTCCCTGAGCCTGATAATTTCCCCATCGATCAATTTCATTGATATTATAAGGAGGGTTAATTATCTGACTTCCATCGTGATTTACATCTCCATAAGTGAACTCATAAGGGCTTAATTCTCCTTTTTTGGTATTTTTATAGTATTTGAACCAAACATGGGTTAAGGTTAATTTTCCTCCTCCACTAGCTATTGAGTTTGGTGTACCGGGACATAAACTATAGTCATACTTAAAATGAACAGATTTAATAGGTTGGTTAGGTGCTGACTTATTATAAAGTGTAATAACATCTAACTTAAGCAACTTATCACTTGTGTTTACTCCTCCATTTGGATTATTTACCCCTAATCCATCCTCTCGTTGACTCAACATAAATTTAGCAGTATGCGTTTTGGTTTCTATAGATTCCAAGTAAACCATTTCTTTTTCTCCATAGGAATACCCGGACATATCATCCATATCATTGGTGATTTTTCCTTCAATATTGTTTCCTTTATTCGTTTCGTAGGGAGCTCGCCACTTAAATAAATTATCTTGTTTAATGTAATTAAACTTTACCCAGTAACCCAAATCGTCATCAGTAGGTCCATCATTGGTTAAGTCCACATAATCGGCAGACAATACTTCGGTTAATAAATAAGAATGTGCATAAGCTGGTGTTGCCGTTTTTGAATACAGGTTGGATAAGCCTTTATTATTAGATGGCGAGTTGTCTGGATATGAACCAGTTGACACATAACTTCTAGTTCTATCAGTAGAATTTGTAACATTATCTACAGAAAATGTTACATCTTCTTGAGCAGTGTTGTATGCTGGCAAATCATATACATAACGATTGCCATCCGGATTTACAACAGAAATTTCACCTATATGATGGGATTTATTCGGATTATAGGGAGTAGCAGGACTATAATCTGTTATATCATTTGGTGAATTGCTAGTATATAGTTCATTTGTTTTATCATTTCTAGTAAGATACTCTATACTTTGTACACGGGTTTGTCGTTTTGAAAGAACGGCAGGTTCAGTTAATTGTGCTCTTGATCCGGTAGCTGTTTCAATAATATTTTTCACCTTAGGTACAGACGTAATTTTATCCCACGTTTTTCCTAGTTCAAAACGAAAAGGCAATTCATTGTTATTTTGGTCTCCACCTGCAAATGGTTCAGTTAATACAGTTTCTCCCAATGCTCTAAAATAAGCAGGTTCATAAAGATCATCAGAATTAGAAACTTTAAATTTGTAATAATTAGTTACTGCATTATTATGGTTTTTCCATTTACCTGAATAACTTCGAATAACACTTAAACCTGGATTAAAACCGGTTTTAATATACCAAGGGGCCGGAGGAGGGGGTGTTAATATATTACTTTCTACTCCAAATCCAACACCACCACTGGTAGTTTCTATTTTAGGGTCGGTAAACACTCCTATGTCTGAACGATAGGTTCTAAATGCTCCTCCTGTTCCCTGTCCTGTTATTGAAAATACATCATAAGTAGCAGAGGGAATAGGTAAATTTTTATTGTTTTTATCTATAGGAATATCTTTTTCTCTGTTAAAATCACCTAAGGTAGTTTTATTGCTGTTAAATTGTGCATATAATAACCCATAACTGCCAAAAGAAACCGTATTTTGCGTGATTTTATTTTCAGAATATTTAACAAAAAAGTTTATCGGAGAAGTTTCTACATTAAAAAGATCTATTCCTAATTTCATGTCAAAATCAACAGAATAAGTCCCTCTTGGCATGTCCATAGTAGGAATATAAGTTGATGCTGAAAAACTTGTACCAGCTCCAACTTTTGCAGAGAATTTTTTATATGAACCAGAATAAGACATAGAGGATCCATCACTACTGGCAACTAGACCAAAACCCTTGATATTAGCTCCAAATGTAATGTTTTGAAGCCCTTGTCTCGAATTGTAATTTAATCCCGTTTCAAACCCAAATGCCTCTCCTTTAATTTTTCCTGCAAAACTTAAAGAAGGGCTCACTCCAATACCCTCTTTGGAATCCATAGAAATACCTAATGAGCCTTGCATAGCACCAGCTGAACCAAGTGCTACAGATGTTGATAAATTAATACCTGTATTTTGACCTATTCCTTTATAATTATCATAGTAAATAGAACTAGATAAACTCAAATTAACTCCTTTTAATGCATCAAAACCTAAAAGTTCAACATTAACAGGTGCTGCAACACCAAAGGTCATTCTCCTTTGTGGTTTCATGTGTACCGTTTTTTCAATTTGATCACCACTAAAATCATCGGGTATGCCACGCAAATTACGGTTTATAGCTCCAGGGTTAATGTTCCATCCCAATCCAACCCAACTTGCCTCCTGCTCCATTCCTATTCCTGCGTGGTAGGCTAAATTAATAGGATACCCCCCGTTAGGTCCGGGTACGTTCAATAAAGAAATATTGTAGGTAAAATCTCCTGTAAATAAATCTACCATTTGGTTAGTATTTATAGGTTCAAAACTAGCTGCTTCAGGCTGTGAAGGTCCACTAGTAAGTGCAAAGGCAACAGATGGAAATCCTATTTGAGCCAGTATATTAACTGCCATGAAAATGGCTAATGCTTTGAATCTTTTTTTATTTACTATTTGAACTAGCATATTAATTAAGTTTTATTTTAGGTATATTATCAATGTCTTTTTTAGCTATTTTGAGTTTGATTTTTCCGAGTCCCAATACTTGATCATTAAAAACAAGTGTTTTGTCTGTTTGTATTTCGGAACTCGTAAAGCCTAAATCTATATTGTTATAAGGTGCAACACCATAATTTCGTTCAAAATGACATAATTGACAGGATAAGGTATCCTTGTTTTCTTCTAACATCAAATCATATTCAAGCACATCCGTGAAATAATACAGCCTATCAAAATATTCCTGCTCTGTTGAAATGTTTGTTTTCAATACATCTTCTCCTGTTAAACTTTCTATTTTTAAGGTATAATATTGAAATTCCTCCAATTGTTTTAAACGATTAAAAAAAACTGTAGTGTCTATAGATGTTGTCCTTTGTTCATTAATAGCAATGAATTCAACAGGTTTATAAAACAGGCTAATTTTGTAATTTTCAAATTCTTTACTCACAACAAGTCCATTTTCAGGATTTTTCACCCAATTCAAATATTCACCTACTGTTACTTCTTTTTGAGTACAAGACAATAACATTATGCTACTCCAAAAAATTACTATATAATGTTTTACCTTAATCATTTAATTGCTCCTCCCTGATAGCGTTCGTTTACATAAGAAATCATGTCATCAGTAAGATTATAACTTTTATTAGCATGCATTACACTACCTGAACCATTTGCTCCATAGATAAAATCTATTTTTTCAGCGTTTCCATACTCTTCTATGTACTTATTAAGTTGAGACCATATTTGTTCGGTATAATTTTGCAGCATCTTTTGATTATCCTCTTCAAACGTCTTTTCCTTTTCTTGGTATTGCATTACTAAGTATTGATAGGTTTGCATGTTTTCGTCTCTTTTGTGCTCTGAATTTTGAATGTTTACAGAGATAGCATTTATTTGTATTTCTAAGCTATCCAGAATTCTATTTCTGTAACTCAATACTTCTTCATACTTTACTTCTAACTCTTTTTTATAGATAAATTCATTATACACCTTATCGGTTTGTATGTATGCTATTTTGGGTTGAGATAATGAACTGTACAAGGAAAAAGAAACCCCTGCAATCAAGAGTAACATTATTCCCAACGAACTAATAATGATAATTGGTTTTTTCATTTGTATTTTTAATTATTGATAAAGAAATCGTAACAAAAACTTCTCATTCTTACTATTGGTTACTTCTAACACATAAAATTTATTCGGATTTAAAACAGGCGATAACGTGGTTAAATCTAAATCATAATAATTAGCTCCTACCTTTGTAATAGTTTGAGAGGGAATAGTATGCAATACAGTTTGATTTTCACCATACACCACTGCATTAAGTACTGAAGTGTTACTATATTCTTCGTTATATTGAAACCACAGGTGTTGTTTTACTGTTGAATAAAACCCTGCATTTAATTTTCTATCCAATATAGCATATCCAGGGGGAGGACATCCAAAAGAAGTGTTTACATCGGTTATTCCTTTTCCTTGTTCAGATAATGCTATGTCTAATAAAAACTTGCTCGGAGGTGGATTGATGATTGTAGAGATGTGATTGTTTGGTGGAGGTATCGTGTACCAATTCAAATAGGCAGCATATGCTCTCGAATAGGTAATTGTTCCATAATTTCCTGGTACGGGAATAGTAGATGGATAATAGTCTATCTTAAATGCTTCATTTGTATTATAAGATGTAACAGTATTAGGAACAATAACTCCATTTTCAATAACGCCAAATAAATTAAATGTACCAAATGTGCCGAAAGGGATATAAAAAAAAGTAAGTCCGTATTCAATAGAGTTTGGGTCTTGATCAGCATCTAAACCAGCAAAACCTACAGTAAAATGATTCAGGTGCTGAGGAACTTTAAATTCTATCCATCCACTTTGATTTGTTCTTAATACATTTATGGAAGAAGCACCACTCGTTCCATAACCATTGGCAGTTGTTTTTGTTATGGAATTACCGGTTGTTGTAGCTTCAAAAACATTTTTCCATTCCACTTCATACCCCACATAATATTTGCGGGTTAGTGTTAGACTTGTTCCATAAAAAATAGTTAATATATATTCTCCCGGAGCAAGTCCTGAAATGTTTTGAGTCAACGAAGTAAATGGACTGCCAGGAGTAGACCACTCAAATCCTGTAATGCCATTTATATTACCTGAAAGAAATATATCTATTGCTCCGGTAGAAGATTCATAACAATTTAAATGAGTTATTGTCGGTTTTGGTCTGGGCCAAAATAAAAAATTAATAACATAAATTTTAATTCTGGCTTGGTTAGAATACATAGAAAAATCAAGTCTGTATTCGTTATTAACATTAACACTTACTTCTGAAATAAAAATATCATTTTTCTTAAATGTGACTAATCCCCCCTCTCTTTCTATACTTAATATGTCACCTGCTGTAATTGAACCTATATAGGTTAATGTACTAGTTGATTTATTCCACGTATATAAGGTATCTCCACTATTGATATAAAACCCGTAATCTAAACTATCGTAATAAACTGCTTGAGCGTTAGCAGATAATCTGTAACCAAAAGCCCATTCTTTATTATCATTTATAACTTCAACTCTTACAGCTCCATCTCCTTTTACTACATTTGAAAAACTCATTTTTCCTGCACCCCAGCCAGCTGCTACTGTTTTTTCTAAATAACGATTATTGAAAGTTACTCCTTGTGAATCTGCAATTTGAACTTCTACATCAACAGGTATCACTAAACTAACAGAATCCATTAAAGTATCAACAATAGTAACACTATATAACCCTGACTCTAAATTATATCTATTTTGAGACTGATCTCCATCGTCCCAAAAATAGTAATAAGGAGATGTTCCGCTTGTGGGAGTTAATTCTATACTGCCTAACGTATCAGGGGTTTCTTGAGTGGTTACATAATTTACAAAAAATGGTGACTTAAGTTTTATAATATAAACGGCTCCTCGGTCAACACCTCCATCATCATCAAAAGGAGCTCCAACCGCAATATTTATTTCGCCATTTTGTTGTAAATTATTTATTGTAGCAACAGCCTGTCCAAATCTATCTCCATTTGAGACAACTCCAGAAAAAGCAGTTAACGTATCACAAATTTTTTCATTTTCTTTTACTGTGCCATCTAACTTTAAATATAATAACCACAAAGCTCCCCTGTCAGTGCCTCCATCATCATCTAATGGTGCTCCTACCAACAAATCAGGATTACCATCTCCATCAAAATCTCCTAATGAAGTTATTGAACTTCCAAATAAATCAAGACTATCTATTGTTCCTGAAAACCCACCCGCAGTATCACTAATTTTTTGATGTGATAATACTGTACCGTCTGATTTCATAAATAATATCCATATCGCTCCACGGTTTAATCCTCCGTCAGCATCTCTATTAGCTCCCACTGCAATGTCAACTACCCCATCTTCATTTAAATCTCCTATAGTTGCCAATGCTACTCCAAACCTATTACTAATAGTTAAAGTTCCTGTAAACCCTCCTGAGCTAGACGCAATTTTTGTATGTGATTTTACTGTTCCATTGGTATCCAAAAAAAGAATCCATACCGCTCCTTTTCTTACAAAATTTGCAAGTCCCTCTCCATTATGATCTTGCATTGCTCCTACTGCCATATCATTTATTCCATCTCCATCTAAATCTCCAAGTCCTGAAACTGCTGACCCAAACATTGAATTACTCAACATAGATCCAGTAAATCCTCCTGTGACATCACTGATTTTTTGGTAATTTTTAAGCGTTCCATTAGTATCCAAAAACAATACATATACTGCTCCCTTATCTGTCGCCCCATCATCATCAAGTCCGGCTCCAACAGCAATATCAATTATACCATCTCCATTTAAATCTCCAATATTTGCTATTGATGAGCCAAAAGCATCTCCATTATCTAACGTTCCAAAATTGCCCATATTATGAGCTATTTTTTGATAACTTTTCACTGAATTATTTGTATCTAAAAACAATATATATACTGCTCCTCTATTTGTTCCACCTTCATCATCATTAATAGCACCAACGGCAATATCATCAATTCCATCACCATTCAAATCTCCAAGGTTAGCTATTGATGATCCAAAATAATCTTCATTATTTAAGGTGTCCGAAAAATTTATAGTGTCTGAACTAAGTTTAAGATAATCTTCTAAACTAAAGTTTTGTGCTTTATTAATTGTTGGGAAAAACAACATTAAGAGAACGAAAATAGATATTTTCAGCTTTTTTACATTCATAACTATTTTTTTAACATATATCATATATTATCTTAATTATAGTAACCAAAAAAAAACAAGAAATAAGCAGCTAGTTTAATTGGAGTTATAACTGATGTACTTGTTCCAATTGTCATGTCATTAGAATCTAAAAAAAGTGTTTGTGATTGTATTTTACCTACTTGATGTCCATTCATGTCATACACGTTGTCACTTTCATCTAAATATGCCATTGAATTACCTTCAGCATTTTTAAGCTGACTTCCTTCAATATTTCCTATTATTGTTTCCGTTAATTTATTTTTTATTTCTCCATTAATTAAAAACTCTCCAATAGTATCGCCTTCAACATTAAAAATCAAATTATTATCTATAATTGCTATAGTATCATTATTTGAATCAATAATACTTTGAGTAAACAAATAAGTTGAAAAAATTAACAACATGCTTAATAATATAATTTGTTTTGTTTTTTTCATTTTTAAATATTTATGTTATTAATAAGTTTTAAATTCTAAATAAAAATTATTGTTTAATGGTTAAGTATTTTCAAAAACTCCACTCTTCTTCTTCTAGCAATGTCTAATACAATATTTCCTTGTAATAAAATTTGATTTCGGTCTTTATATAATGTTATCATATAATTCGGGTTAATAATATGGCTCTTACTTATTCTAAAAAAATCGTGTCCTTCTAATAGGGTTTCAAATGTGCTTAATGGCTTTGCTACCGTAATTTTTCTACTATCGTTTAACCGAACATGTGTATATACTTCATCTGCATCGCAACATATAATGTCATCTACATTTACAAACTCTATTTTAGTGGCACTTTTAATGGTTATTATTTTTGACCTTTTAACAGGGTGTTCTTCCTTTAATATAGTTTCTAGCTGCCTGTTATATTCAGCTTCCAACTCTAGTTTTTGTTTAGTTTGAGTTAATAACTTTTCTAATTCTACTATTTTTTTTTGCAGAAATATTGTTTCGTTATTTTCTTTAAGTACTATCAAAAAATTATGAACAAAATAATGTTAAAATAAAGTCCAAACGTAAACGAAAAGATTTTAAAATCAAAAAAGTGGTTCATCCATCTAACTAACGGTCGATTTTGACCAATGAACGGTCATTTTTTTTATTTTGTTCCTCCCAAAAAGGAATTTTATAAATAAGTATTTATACTTATTTGAATAAGTATAAATACTTATTTTTTTTTCAATTAAAACGTTATATATTAGCAGCCTGATGAATGACCAAATACATAATATTCAAAATGCACGAATTCATATTAAAGAATTGCAAAAAGCAATAGATAGTAATATGCAAAAAATTTGTTTTCTTGAATCTCAAATACATGAACTCCTAAAAATCCGACAATCTTCAACTATTCCGATTAAAGGAATTTCTAAAATTAATTTTGTTCCTATTAATCAAATACAATATTTTAAAGCAAATCAGTCTTACACTAATGTCATAACCGAAAGACATAGTATTATTTTAGCTACCAAATCAATTAGAGAGTTTGAAACATTATTAGGTGATTATTTTTTCTTTAAAATAAACAAAAGTGTGCTTATAAACACTCATAAGATACATTCATTTAATAAAAAAAACAATCAAATTATAATGAACAATAAAGACTCTTTTGAAATAGCTAGAAGAAGAAAGTGTGATTTTCTATCTGTTATAGATAATATTTTAAGATAATTTTTATTCTTTGTATTAATAGAAAGTTTAAAACGATAAAATCAATATTCTGAAATAATTAATATAAAAATAAATTATGTTATTAAAATATACGAACAATGGAACAATTCTCCATTTAAAAAATGAAAATGAAAACTTAGCTAAGTCACAAGAACAAAAAAGTTCTAACATTTAAATGTTAGAACTTTTTTGTTTTAATTATTTTAAATTTATTAAAATGGTTTATTTCCTCTTATAACTCTTAATAACACAGCAATTACAGCAATTACCAGTAGTATATGAATTAAATTACCTAAATTAAATCCAACGAATCCTATAATCCATAAAATAAGTAATATAATTGCTATTGTATATAATAAATTTCCCATATTATTATTTTTTTTTCTATTAAACATTAGATTTATTAAATTAAAAAACTATACCAAGGGTAGCTTGCAACAACATATTTTTATATCGAGGTGTTGATGATGTTCCATCTCCGTGATTATCTTGTAAATCCCATGAAGCACGACCACCAATTACAATATTATTAAAATTTAAATCCAACCCTACTGCAGCACCCATAGTATTTTTACGCAAGTTTTCATTTTCAAACTCCTCTTCATCATTAATATCAATACCAAATCCGGTAAATTCATCTTTTCTAGATAATAAATAAGAATATTGTGGTCCTGCTAATAAAGTAATATTTTTGGCTGGTTTAAAAGCAAATAATAAAGGGACATCCAAATAATTAGTTGTTCTTTCTAATTTATATTCACTACCAAAAATGGTTCCTTTACCTTTAAATCCTTTTTGAGAGAACATTACCTCAGGATGAAATCCTAAATACGTCCCTATAGGAATTGCTATAAAACCACCTACAGCCATACCATAATTAGGGTCAGCAACAAACTCATCATTATTTTCATCATAAATATTAGCTTTATTAACTCCTACTTTAGCTCCTATTCTAAGATCATCTCTAGTATCATCTTGTGCATAAGCACTCATACTTACTGTAATCGTTGCAAGTAATATTAATTTTAACTTTTTCATAATTTTATATTTTTTAGTTTATAAATATTTTAACATTATTCTCTTGTCCAATGATTTATCCAAAAAAAACAAATAATTGATATCCAGGATTTTAAATACAATTCGATTGTTGTGGCATTTTCATATTGAAAATATACCTTTCAAATAGAAAAAAATTCCTTGTTTTTATAGGTGTGTTTACCATTTATAATTTTTAAATTTGTATGCGTGTGCTACCTGAGTGCTGAAATTGGTATACAGGCACGCTTGAGGTGCGTGTGTCGTAAGACGTGTGGGTTCGAGTCCCATCTCAGGTACAGGTAAGAGAAGAAAACTTAAAAGCCGAATTATATCAGGATATAATTCGGCTTTTTTTATATGCATAAAAAAGAGGTTGAAAAAATTCAACCTCTTTTTAAATTACTTAAAATCATTATTATCAAGCTTCGGCAGTTGGTCCTCCAAAGTTCATTGGAATTCCTCCTGTAGGTCCAGGGTCTTTAATTTTACCCATTTTAGACTCAAACTTATCAATATTATCTTGTAATGCATGTAAAAGCCTTTTTGCATGTTCTGGTGTCATCAATATTCTTGATTTCACTTTTGCCTTAGGAACTCCTGGCATTACTTTTATAAAATCTATTACAAATTCTGAATTAGAATGACTTATAATTGCTAAGTTAGAATAAATTCCATCAGCAATATCTTCATTTAATTCAATATTAAGTTTATTGTCTTGATTATCTTGATCCATATAAATTATTTTTTATTCTTGAATAATTGCGTCACTACTAGATTTAGCTTTTGAAAGCTGTTCGTATTCTTCTTTAGATCCAACAATTAAGTTTCTAAACATTTTCATTCCAGTTCCTGCTGGTATTAGTTTACCAACAATTACATTCTCTTTCAATCCTTCTAAATCATCCATTTTACCTCTAATCGCAGCTTCATTTAGAACTTTTGTAGTTTCTTGGAAAGATGCAGCAGAAATAAAGCTATCTGTTTGAAGTGACGCTCTTGTTATACCTTGAATAATTGGACTTGATGTAGCTGGAATTGCCTCTCTACTTTCAACAATCTTCTTATCCATTCTCTTCAGTTTAGAATTTTCATCTCTTAATTGACGAGAAGAAACAATCTGTCCAGCTTTTAACACCTCAGACTCTCCGGCATCAGTAACAATATACTTATCAAAAATCCAATCGTTTTCTTCCATGAAATCACGTTTATTAACAATTTCTTTTTCAAGGAATCTAGTATCTCCAGGCTCTTCAATAAGTGCTTTACGCATCATTTGTCTTACTATTACCTCAAAGTGTTTATCATTAATCTTTACACCTTGTAAACGGTAAACCTCTTGTACTTCATTAACAATGTACTCTTGAACAGCTGTAGGACCTTTAATTGATAAAATATCTGATGGAGTAATTGAGCCTTCAGAAAGTGGGTTACCTGCTTTAACAAAATCATTTTCTTGAACCAAAATATGTTTAGATAAGTTAACTAAATATTTTTTAACTTCTCCTGTTCTTGATTCAACAATAATTTCACGGTTACCTCTCTTAATTTTTCCAAAAGATACGATACCATCAATCTCAGATACAACTGCAGGATTAGATGGATTTCTAGCTTCAAACAACTCCGTTACTCTTGGAAGACCACCGGTAATATCGGCAGTACCACCCGCAGAACGAGGTATTTTTACTAAAATTTCTCCTCCTTTAACTTTAACTCCTTCATTAACTGTAATGTGAGCTCCCACAGGTAAGTTATAGGTTTTTAAAACTTCATTTTTTGAATTAACAATATTCAACAAAGGAATTTTTTTCTTGTCTTTAAATTCAGAAATTACTTTTTCAGTAAATCCTGTTTGCTCATCAGACTCCTCTTTATAGGTAACCCCTAATTCAAAGTTTTCAAATGCTACTTTACCTTCAACCTCAGAAAGAATTACAGCATTATAAGGATCCCATATACAAATCTTATCTCCTTTTTTAACTTTATCATTATTTTTCACAAATACTTGCGAACCATAAGGAATGTTTCCTGTAGTTAAAACAACATTAGTTTTAGGATCAATAATTTTCATTTCAGCAGAACGACCAATAACTAATTCAATTTTTTCTCCTGCTTCATTCGTTTTTTCAATGGTCTTTAACTCCTCAATTTCTATTCTACCATCATATTTAGCTTCAACGCTAGAAATTCCTGTAATTTTAGAAGCTGTACCACCAATATGGAATGTTCTAAGAGTAA
>SWBZ01000219.1_pt1 | contig 116835 bp, 126 predicted proteins | sample 4693031 | NCBI WGS metagenome assembly SWBZ01 (sample SAMN10267274, study PRJNA491770) | bioreactor metagenome | isolation source: DHS bioreactor inoculated with | place: Japan: off Shimokita Peninsula
ATGAAAAATATTAACCGTTATATTATGAAGCAATTGGCTGTTCCCATGCTCTTCATAACCTTTTCGCTGACGGGGGTGATCTGGCTATCGCAGTCCCTCAAGTTCGTTGAAAAGCTGATTAACGGTCTGCCGGTCTCGACCTTTCTCTATCTCTCGCTCCTGCTGCTTCCCGATATCCTCCGCTATACGCTGCTTCTCGGCCTCTTCTTCGGCACCCTGTTCGCCTTTAACAAGCTCTATTCGGACAGCGAGCTGATCGTCATGTGGGCGGCGGGCCTCAGCAAGTCGGCGCTGGCGAAGCCGGTGATCTATTTCGCGCTGATCATTTCGCTGGTGATGTATTTCCTCGGCTTCATCCTCGTACCCTATGGCAACCGGACGGTGACGGAGCTGCGCGTCGCCTGGCAGGACAGCCTCGCCGCTGTGGTCCTCCGCGAAGGCGTGTTCAACGCGCTCACCGACGGCGTCACGGTCTATATCCGCGAGAAGAACCAGACCGGCGAAATGCTCGGCATCCTTGTCCATGACGAGCGGGTGCCGGAAAAACCGGTGACCTATATGGCGGAGCGCGGCGCCTTCGTGAAAACCGCCGAGGGGCCGCGCTTCATCATGAATGCGGGAAACCTGCAGGAAGTCTCCCTTGATGATGCGAAACTGAGCCTGCTCTATTTCGACCAGTATACCCTCGACATCAGCCAGTTTGAGAAACAGAGCGGCGCCCGCTGGCTGTCGCCGGAGAACCGCTATCTGTGGGAACTGATCAATCCGGAGGAGAGCGAGCGGACGCAGCGCGAATTGCACAAGCTCAAGGCCGAGCTGCACCAGCGGCTTGTGCTGCCGCTCTATGCGGTGGCGCTCGCGCTGATCGCCCTTGCCGGAGTGATGGGAGGGGAATTCACCCGCCGCGGCCGGGCGAAACGCATGACCGTTGCCGCCGCCGCGGGCGTCCTCACGCTGATCGCCGCCATGGCGCTGTTCCAGGCGGCGGAGAAATCGGCCCTGCTGATCCCCGTGCTGTATCTGCTGCCCGTCGTGGCCGGGGCGATGGGCGGCTATATCGCCTCCGGTGGCCGCTTCCGTTTCCTTGAAAGCCGGATGGCGCCCGGCGCTGCGGGCGAAGGGGGGACTTGATGCAGCTTCCGGGGACGCTTTCGGCCTATCTGGGCAAACAGTTCGTCAAGAATACGCTGGTGATTTTCGGCGTGTTGATGACCATCGTCTTCCTTGCCGATTTTATCGAGGCGCTGCGCCGCGCCGGCGACCGCGACGATATCACCCTCGCGATCCTGATCGAGATGGTGCTCCTGCGCATCCCCAACCTGGCGCTCAAGCTGCTGCCCTTCATCGCGCTGTTCGGCGGCATGCTGACCTTCTTCCGCCTCTCGAAATCGAGCGAGCTGACCGTCATCCGCGCGACCGGCGTGTCGGTTTGGCAGTTCCTCGCCCCCGCCCTCCTGATCGCCTTCGTCTTTGGGCTGGTGGTGCTGACGGTGATCAATCCGATCGCCGCGGCGATGCAGGCGCAGAACGACCGGATGGAAGCGAAATATTTCGAGACGCAGACCAACCTGCTCACCCTCTCCACCAACGATCTCTGGCTCCGCCAGGTGGATAAGGACGGACTGTCGGTCATCCATGCGCGCGGCGCCGTCAATCGCGGCATCGACCTGACCGACGTCATCATCTTCCAATATGACCGGGGCGATATCTTCACCGGCCGCATCGACGCGGCGCAGGCGCGGCTGCATCCGGGCTATTGGGAACTCGACGACGTCGTCATCACCGGCCCCAACCGGCCGGCCGAGCGCCGCGCCAATATGGAGCTGCCGACGACGCTGACGGTGCTGCAGATCCAGGAAAGCTTCGCCTCCCCGGCGACGCTCTCCTTCTGGGACCTGCCCGGCTTCATCGCGACGCTGGAACAGGCCGGCTTCTCCGGCGATCGCCACCGGCTCTACTGGTACAGCCTGATGGCGGGGCCGATCCTGATGCTGGCGATGGTGCTGGTCGCTGCCACCTTTTCGCTCCGCTCGATGCGCCAGGGCCGGACGGTCCTGCTTGTTCTGGGCGGCATCGCCACCGGCTTCGTCTTCTATTTCATGACCGATATCATCTATGCGCTCGGGCTGGCGGGCAACCTGCCGATCATATTCGCCGCCTGGATTCCGGCGGTCGCCATCACCCTGTTCGGGCTCGCCATGATGTTCCATCTGGAGGACGGCTAGGCGATGCGGACATTGATCGGACCGGGAATTGGGGTTGTTATGCTGCTGCTCGCCTCGGCGAGCATGGGGCATGCAGCGGAGCAGAAATCGGGCGAGCTCGACCTGTCGAAGGAGGCGTTGCTGAGCGCCGACGAAGTCACCTATAACAATGCCGAACAGCGGGTCGAGGCGAGCGGCAATGTCGAGATCGTGCAGGGCGACCGCATTCTCAAGGCCGACCGCATCATCTATGACATTTCCGCCGATACGGTGCGGGCGGAGGGCAATATCGCGTTGCTGGAACCGTCGGGCGACGTATTGTTCGCCGACCAGATGGAGCTGGAAAACGAGCTCAAGACCGGCGCCATCCGCGACCTCAAGATCCTGTTTACCGACAATTCCCGCCTCGCCGCCCATGATGCCGTGCGCGAGACCGAGGATCGCACGGTCATGACCAAGGCTGTCTTTACAAGCTGCGAGCCCTGCCGCGAGGATCCGTCGCGCGCGCCGATCTGGCAGGCCAAGGCCGAGAAGGTCATTCATGACCGGGTCGACAAGACGATCACTTATCAGAACGCCTTCCTCGAATTCTTTGGTGTGCCGGTTCTCTATACGCCCTACTTCTCGCATCCCGATCCGACGGTCGACCGCGAGAGCGGCTTTCTCGCGCCGACGGTGTTCAGCTCCTCGACCATCGGCTATGGCGTGAAGATCCCCTATTACTATGTCATTTCCGAAGACAAGGACATGACCATCACGCCGACCATCACCACCAAAGAGGGTGTGCAGATGGCGGCGGAATACCGCCAGGCTGTGGAAAGCGGCGACTTCCAGTTTGACGGCTCGCTCACCTATGTGGACAAGGTCGACCGCAATAACGTCGATACCGGCGGCAAGGAATTTCAGGGGCATATTCGCGGCGACGGGGAGTTCCAAATCGATGATGCATGGACCTGGGGCTACGATATCTTCCGCACCACCCATGATACCTATCTGAAGAAGTATGACATCAGCAGCGCCGACACGCTCACGTCCACCGTCTATCTGGCGGGCCAGCGCGGCCGCAATTACTCGCTCCTCAGCGCCTATAGCTTCCAGGGCCTGACCGAGGCCGATGTGTCGGGCGAGACGCCGATCGTGCCGGCCTGGTGGAACTATTCCTATGTCGGCGAGCCGAATTCCTTCGGCGGACGGTTCAGCGCCGACGCCGACACCCTGGCGGTCTTCCGCACCGACGGGCAGGACACCAACCGCCTGTCGCTGCAGGGCGGCTATCACATTCCCTACACCACCTCGAACGGGCAGGTGATCACCTTCGAAAGCTCCCTCCGCGGCGATCTGTACTATGCCCGCGACATCCTCGCCGATCCCGCCGATCCGTCGAGCGCCACTACGCAGGATAATTTCTACGGCCGCATCGTGCCCTCCGCCGCGCTGAAATGGCGCTATCCCTTCGTCCGGCAGTCCGGATCGATCCGCCAGGTGGTCGAACCGATCGCGGAGGCGGTCTGGTCCGACGTCCTCGGCGATGACGACACGCCGAACGAGGACAGCCTCAGCTTCGAATTTGACGACACCAACCTGTTCGGCTCCAACCGCTATGCGGGCCTCGACGAGGTGGAGGAAGGCGGCCGCCTCAACTATGGTATCAATGTCGGGGTTTACGGCGCGTCGGGCGGCTATACGACGCTGCTCTTGGGCCAGACCTACCATTTCAGCGAGGACACCGGTTTCCAGGCCGGGACCGGGCTCGAGGACCAGTTCTCCGACTATGTCGCGCGGCTTGAAATCCGCCCGGCCGACTACCTGCAGTTCATCAACCGGGTGCGCCTCGACCATGACGCCCTGTTCCTCGCCCGCAACGAAGTGACCATGAAGCTCGGCACCACGGAAAACTGGTTCGATCTGGGTTATGTCTATTTGCGCGATGACATCAACGGCCTGACGCAGTCCAAGCGCGAGGAAATCTATGTGGCGGGCAAGGTCAAGCTGGCCGAGTTCTGGAGCGCCTACGGCAGCTATCGGCGCAATCTGGACGACGGCGGCCGCTCAATCGAGGGCCGACTCGGCGTCGAGTATCTGGATGAATGCTTCGGCTTCGCGCTGGAAGCCCGTAAATCCTTCACCCGCGACCGCGACGTTGAGCCGGAAACGCGATTCAGCGTCAAAATCAGACTGCTGCCTTTCAATTAGCCTCAGGGCGGGGTATTCTTCCCCCGGTTTATCATGCGGCTGTATTCTTTGTGAAACGAGTTAAAGATTTGTACCGATGCCGATCCATCGAATGATTAAAAACGCGCTGCTTGCCGCCATGGCCCTGATATGTGTCTCTCTGACGGCATTGGCGCAGGATGTGCAGAAGATTGTCGCCGTCGTCAACGACGAGATCATCTCCGGCTATGACCTCACCCAGCGGATCAAGCTGACCATCGTGCTGTCGGGATTCCCCGATACCGAGGAGACACGCCGCCAGCTGATCAATCCGACGGTCTCGCGGCTGATCGACGACCGGCTGAAATTGCAGGAAGCCCAGCGCTACAATGTTACCGTCAGCGATGAAGAAGTGCTGGAAGCCGTTAAATATCTCGAACAGCAAAACGGCATGCGGCCCGGCGAGATCAACACGCTGCTCGAGAGAAATGGAATCGACATCGAGACGATGCTGGCGCAGGTGCGGGCGAACATCACCTGGAACCTGCTGATCGAGCAGCGCATCCTGCCGCGCATCACCGTTTCCGATGACGAAGTCGCGGCGGTGCAGGAGCGGCTGGAGGCCAACAAGGGCAAGACGGAATATCTGCTGAGCGAGATTTTCCTCCCCATCGATACCGGCACCAATGAGCAGCAGCTGCGCGAGGGCGTCGCCAACTTGGTCTCGCAGATCCGCGCCGGCGCCTCGTTCCAGCGCGCCGCCGCGCAGGTGAGCCAGGGCGCGACCGCCGCCTCGGGCGGATCGATCGGCTGGGTGCTGGACGAAGAGGTCGAGCCGGAAATCGCCGCCGTCCTTGACAATCTGCAGCCCGGTCAGGTCTCCGACCCGATCCGCACGCCCTCCGGCTATTACATCGTCATGATCCAGCAGGAACGCGCGATCCTCGATGACAATCCCGACGACATCGCCCTCGACCTCACCCAGATCGTCGTGCCGCCGCCGGCCGCCGACAGCAGCGCCAATGCGGACGACCAGAAAAAACTCGCCACCACCATCAGCAACGTCGTCGACGGCTGCCGCAACCTGCCGACCCTGCTGACCGAGCTCAACAGCCGCGACAGCGGGCAGATCGGCCGCGTCCGTCTCGGCGACATGCCCGACCATATCAAGACGATCCTCAAGGACATGAAGGTGAACGACGTCAGCGCGCCCTATCAGGACGGCGATGTCTACCGGATCTTCGTCGTCTGCGGGCGCAACGATCCGCAGGCGCGGACCAACGACCCCGACGAGATCCGCCGCGAAATCATGCTTCGCCGGGCCGAAAACCGCTCGCGCGGCTATCTGCAGGATATCCATAATGCGGCCACCATCGAAACCCGCTAGGCGGCCCGGGGCGCGCGGCGAATGACCGGCTCTCCCCTGCTTGCGCTCACCCAGGGCGACCCGAACGGCATCGGCATCGAGATCGCCGCCAAGGCCTGGCGCGTGAGAAGAGAGGAGCAGCTTGCCCCCTTCTTCCTGATCGGCGGGCGCGCGGGGGTAACGGCGCAGATGGCCGCCCTCTTCCCCGATATCCCGCTTGCCGAGATCAGCGAGCCCGCGGACGCGCGGGAGAGATTCACGAAGGCCCTGCCGCTTCTCCCCCTTGATCCGGGCCTCAGCGAAGCCGAAGAAACGATCGCGGCGATCCGCCTCGGAACCGAGCTTTGCGAGGAGGGTCAGGCGGCGGCCCTCGTCACCAATCCCATCCACAAGAAGCGGCTTTATGAGGCCGGGTTCGACCATCCGGGCCATACGGAATATCTGGCGGCGCTGACCGGGCGGCCGGGCAAGTCGGTGATGATGCTCGCCTGCCCGAAGCTGCGGGTGGTGCCCGCGACCGTGCATATCCCGATCCGCGAGGTCCCGGCCCGGCTCACCGCCGGGCTGCTCACCCATGTGATCGAGACGACCCATGCGGACCTCATCACCCGCTTCGGCCTGGATCGTCCGCGCCTCGCCGTCGCCGGGCTCAATCCCCATGCGGGGGAGGATGGCAGCATCGGCACGGAGGAGGAAACCATCATCCGCCCGGTGATCGAACAGCTGCGCGCGACCGGCATGGAGATCACCGGCCCCTATTCTGCCGACAGCCTCTTTCACGATGCCGCGCGGGCGAAATACGACGCCGCCATCTGCATGTATCACGACCAGGCGTTGATCCCCATCAAGACGCTCGATTTCGACGGCGGCGTCAATGTGACGCTCGGCCTCCCCATCATCCGCACCTCCCCCGACCATGGCACGGCGGAGGATATCGCAGGGCGCGGCATCGCCAATCCGGCCAGCCTGATCGCGGCGCTGAAACTCGCGGCGCTGATGGCCGGGGCCTAGGATGGCGGATCCCGCCGATCTGCCGCCGCTGCGTGAGGTGATCGCGAAATACGGCCTCAATGCGGAAAAATCCCTGGGTCAGAACTTCCTGCTCGACCTCAACCTGACGGGGCGCATCGCCCGGTGCGCCGGACAGCTCGAGGGCGAGACGGTGATCGAGATCGGCCCCGGTCCCGGCGGCCTGACCCGCGCCATTCTGGCGGCGGGCGCCAGAAAGCTGATCGCCATCGAGAAGGACCGCCGCTGCCTGCCAGCGCTTGCCGATATCGCGGAGGCCTATCCGGGGCGGCTCGAGATTGTCAATGACGACGCGCTCGCGATCGACGAGACCGCGCTGTTCGAGGGACGCGCGAAGATCATCGCCAACCTCCCCTATAACGTGGCGACGCCGCTGCTGATCAAATGGCTGGCCGGGCGGGAGCGGTTTTCGAGCCTGACATTGATGTTCCAGAAGGAAGTGGCCGACCGCATCACCGCGCAGCCCCGCACCAAGGCCTATGGCCGGCTCAGCGTCCTCTGCCAGTGGCTCTGCGACACCCGGCGGGAGTTTGATATCTCGCCGCGCGCCTTCACCCCGCCGCCCAAGGTGACGAGCACGGTGGTGACATTGCGCCCGCGCGAAACCCCTGCCTTTCCTGCCGATCCGGCGGTGCTGGAAAAGGTCGTCGCCGCCGCCTTCGGCCAGCGCCGCAAGATGCTGCGGGCAAGCCTCAAACCGCTTGGCCAACCGCCGGAAGACATGCTGGAAAAAGCCGGGATCACCCCGACCCGCCGGGCCGAGGAACTCTCGGTCGAGGAATTCTGCGCCCTCGCCCGGGTTTACGAATAAACGGTATTTAACCGGTTAATACCCCCTCGAGGAGGCGGCTGACGAAATCAGAAAGAGGCGAAGCGCCGGGCCAATGTCCACCTTCGGTATAAGGAGGCATTTCCAATCTCTAGCAATTGCTCTTGGTCATTACTCTGTTTGCTATGGAGCTGATTTAGGTAACAACACAACGAGAAATATTAGTGAGGTCGTTGGAACAAACAATTAATCCTATTCCATTGATAGTGATTAAAATTCCTGCAATAAGTACTTGAGCCAGTAGAAAAGTTAAAATAATGATCCGCGCATTATACTTTTTAGAGTATCGGGGTTCCGGGTCTGGCGGAATCTTCAGCCCGTCCAAACGCTCAGATAGATCACTTTTAAATTTGTAAAGTGGGCCAACCTTGTGATGTGCGTCCCGTGATTTTTTATCCATTGTTTGGCCGTCTTCAGTAATGACTGATAGGTTTGAGTCAAAATGGTCTATCGAGTTTACTATCGGGTGCTTCAGTAAGACTGGAATTGCGAAAGGCCAAAAAAGAGATGCGGTAAAATTTGCGATCAATCTGAACAACCATTCAAGTCGCGCGGGAGATATTTTACACAACCATTTCTCCCAAGTAGTAAATTTCTTAAGAACAGGTCCTTCCATCGGTTCGTATTCATTCTGCGTAAATATTATTAATTCCGAGCCATCACTTACAGTAATACCCAGGCTCTCCTTTATTGCATTAAATGACAGGGCGAATGAACGGGCCATTGTCAGATAAAGGATAAAAACGTTTTTCATAAAAGCCGGGAGGGTTACTCCAACTATCCACTCAATCGGTGAGACGACGACGTTGCGGAAGTTAGTGTAGACGGCGTCGATGACTTCAGTGCCTACGAAAAGCTCGAAACCGAAAGAATTCTTTGCCATATTAAACAGAGATAGCGCGCCAATAAGTATAATGAGCCATGATAAGGGCTTCGAAACTGCCAGCCAAATCGAAGGTGAGACCCACTTCGAAGTAAAACTGTTTTTGGATGTCACGTCGTTAGTATCATTCATATGCCTCCTCGCTTCTCTGATTGGCTATATATGAAAAACAGAGCGGCTGCAATAAATCCTATGCTACGAATATCACGCTTTATGGCGCATAATTCAAAGCAAAAAATTACATCGAGAAATTCGTTTATTCCAGCTAAAATTGTATTTCTTTAATAAGATGTACAATCTAGTTTCTTCGTGATCTTGCATTGTATATACATGGAATTTCCGACTTTCTGCTCCCGGTCGTTTCCTGCCTTTTATGCTGCAGGGATTCGACATTTGTGAGCTTCCGCTTATGGCACTACACGGCCCTACGCTCACTGCCCTTTGCATGTCCGGAAGCGAGCCAAGAGAAGACTTCATGAGTATGGCGCATTGGACTTTAAGAATGCAAAGCCAAGCCCGAATTGCAGGTGAGCTTCTCAAATCCTTTTGCACCCTCGCCCGGGCTTACGCCGCCTAATACCCCTCACGGAGGCGGTTGACGAAATCGATCAGGCCGGCGCGGCGGCGGGTGCGGAGCCGTTCCGCCTTCAGGATCGCCTTGACCTCGGCCAGGCAGTGATCGACATCCTCGTTAACGACCACATAGTCATATTCGCGCCAGTGGCTGATTTCCTCCGACGCCTTGGACATGCGCTGGGCGATCACCTCGGCGCTGTCCTGCGCCCGCGTCCTCAGCCGTTTTTCGAGCGCGTCCGTGGACGGCGGCAGGATGAAGATGCTGACCAGGTCATCGCCGGCCTTCTGGGCGAGCTGCTGCGTGCCCTGCCAGTCGATATCGAACAGAATGTCGCGCCCTTCGGAGAGCGCCGTTTCCACGGGCGCGCGCGGCGTGCCGTAATAATGGTTGAAGACCTTCGCATGCTCCAGCAGTTCGTCGCGGTTGATCATCAGGTTGAAATCGACCGGCTCGACAAAGAAATAATCCTTGCCGTCCTGCTCGCCGGGGCGGCGCGGCCGGGTGGTCGCCGAGACGGACATGACGAGATTGTCCTCCTCCTTCAGCAGCGCCCGCGAAATCGTTGTTTTCCCCGCCCCCGACGGCGAGGAGAGCACCAGCATCAGCCCGCGCCGCGTCAGCGCCTCCGTCCCGACTTCAGATGACATCCTCAACAACTCCTACTCAATGTTCTGAACCTGTTCGCGCATCTTGTCGACCAGCACCTTGAGGTCCAGCCCGATCTGGGTCAGTTCCTTGTCGTTCGCCTTCGAACAGAGGGTGTTGGCCTCGCGGTTGAATTCCTGGCAGATGAAGTCGAGCCGCCGCCCGACCGCGCCCTTGCCCGTCCCCTCGAGGATTTCGCGCGTCGCCGCGACATGGCTGGTGAGCCGGTCCAGTTCCTCCGAAATATCCGCCTTGGTGGTGAGCAGCGCCAGTTCCTGCTCGAGCCGCGCCTCGTCGAGAGTGCCGACGTCCAGGATCAGCGCCATCTGCGCCCGGATCTTCTCGCGCGCCCGCTCCGGCCAGCCGGCCGCAAGGTCCGTCGCCCGCGCCACCAGCGCCCGGATCTCGTCGAGCTGGGCGAGCAGCACCGGACGGAGCTGCGCCCCCTCCTCCGCGCGCATGGCGGCAAGGCCGTCCATCAGTTCCCCGGCCGAGGCGAGGAGCGCCGCGCCGAGCGCCTCGGCATCGGTCTCGGCGACGGCATCGTCCTTCGGCTCGATAACGCCGCGCAAGGCCAGCATGCCGTCGATGCGCGGCTGGCGCGCCTGTCCGTTCTGCACATAGTCATGGGCAAGCGCGAAAAGCTCGTCGAGGAACGGCCGGTTGACCTTGTAGGCGGTCTCGGCGGCGCGGTTCTCGAACTGAAGATGCAGGTTGATATTGCCGCGCTCGAACCTGGCCTTGGCGGCCTTGCGCAGCTTCTCCTCGAGGAAATCGAAGCCCGCCGGCAGGCGGCAGCGCACCTCGAGCCCGCGGCCGTTGACGCTCTTGATCTCCCAGAGCCAGGCGAGGCCATCCAAGGCGCCGCTCGCGCGGGCAAATCCCGTCATGCTGTTTATCGTCAAAGTCGCCTCTTGCCCCCGGGTCCGGAAATGATCGCCCCTGTATATCCTCAACCGTCCGGGGCGACAAGCGCGGGCGGTTATTTTTTCGCGGGTCTGGAGACGGCGGGCCGGGGCGATTTCGGCTCGATCAGGCCGACGGCGTCGCTGACAACGCGCTGGATCGCGGCGAACAGCGGCGCCGAGAGGAGCCCGCCCGCGAAGGCCGCCGCGTCAAGGGCGAAGTCCACCATTGCGCCGCTCATCGGCAGCCAGGGCTCGAGGAGCAGGAAACAGAGCGCACCCGTAAGCCCGCCGAGGGCGCCGCGAAGCCCCGGCGCGAGGCGGATGCCGCCATCGAAGCGGCGGCGGCGCATCTCGATCGCGATATGGAGCGCGAGCAGCGTCAGCGCCCCTACCGTCCCCCAGAGGAAGGCGGCGACAAGGCCGACGGCGAAGGTGAGGTCGGCGGCGAAGTCGGTGGTGAACATCTGGCCCGCCAGATGCCGGGCGAGCAGCAGCAGCGGAAAGACGACGATGATCAGGAGACTGAGGGAAAAGGGAATCGTCCAGAGCAGCGGCGATCCGGCGGCGCTATCCTCCAGCGTCGTGCCGTTGACCCCGCTACGCGCGAAACTCGCCCCGGCGACCTTGCGATAGGCGGCCTGCAGGGTGTGATAACAGGCGGTCTTTTCGGCGCGGGTCGTCGCCGCCGCGCTCACCGTGATCGCGGCATTGAAGGCGCCAAGATCGGCGGGCGACACATCGGAGGGGTGATCGAGAAGATAGCCCGACAAGGCCTCCGCCTTGCCGATGAGCGCCTCCAGTTCGTCATGATCCGCCGCCGCGCCATGCGCCACTTCGCGATGAGCGGTATCGGGATGAGCGGATACGTTACTTGTGGGCGCAGCCTCCTGCGGAGCCGCCTCGTGATGGGCCGCCGCATTGATCCGGGGGGCGGCTGGTACCGCCACCTCTTTTGGTTTCGCCTGTTGTGCATCATCTTTCGCCGCATCCTCGTGGCCCGCGACAGCGGGGGGCGCGGCCGGTTCCGGCGCGGGTTTCGGCTCCGGCGGCGGCGCCAGCACCGGCTCCTTGCGGAGAGGCGCGGCCTCCACGGGTGATTTCGGCGCGGGCGGCGACGCCTCCTCCGCCGCCACTGGCGTTGCGTCCATCTCCGGCGCGGATGGGGGTTCAGGGGTAGCCACCGTTGCCCTGGGTTCCGGTATCGGTGCCGGTTTCGGCTCCGGCGATGGCGCGGGTGTTGGCGTTGGCGTTGGCGTCGCGGCGGGGGCGGCCTCGGGCGGAGTCGCGGCGGCCGGTTGCGCGGGCGCGGGAGTCTTTCCGACGGGCTGGTTCTTGAAATTTTTATTCACGAGATTGAGCGAGGTGGCATCCAGCGACTCGATCTCCTTGCGCAGTTCCAGCAGCGACTCGCGCAGTTCCTGTCGCTGCCTCAGCAGCATCTGAATGGTGTCCGTGCTGACCATGCGCCCGCGCCGCTCCTTTGCCTTTGTTTGAGGAAAGACGTCTGCCGGCGCGATTTGTGTCAAATCCGGCGGATGTGCGGCTAATTATTTATTCTGGTTGAGTTTCCGCCATTTGCGGACATTGTCGTTATGCTCATCGAGGGTGACGGAAAAGGCATGGCCGCCGGTGCCGTCGGCGACGAAATAGAGGAAGGTCGTCTCCTCGGGCTGCAGCACGGCGCGCAGGCTCTCAAGCCCCGGATTGGCGATCGGCCCCTTGGGCAGGCCGGTCATCTGATAGGTGTTGTAATCGGTCGGCGTCGCCAGATCCTTCTTGCTGAGCGGCCGGCCGAGATCGCGCTGGCCCCCGGTAATGCCATAGACGACCGTCGGGTCCGATTGCAGCTTCATCCCCTTGCGCAGGCGGTTGAGGAACACCCCGGCGACCAGCGGCCGCTCCTCGGGCAGCGCGGTTTCCTTCTCGACGATGGAGGCAAGGGTAATCAATTCCTCGGAATTCTTTATCACCTCCGGCAGCGGCGTCGTCGCGGTGACGGCGGCAATCGCCCCCTGCATCGCCTGCGCCATGCGGTCCACCAGCGCGTCGCGGGTATCGCCAAGGCGGTACTGATAGCTTTCGGGCAGGAAGGCGCCTTCGGGCATGTCGCGGGTGATCTCCCCCTCAAGGCCCGGCGCCGCCTCGACGAGGGCGCGGATCTCCCGGCTCTGCAGCCCTTCAGGGATGGTGAGAAGCCGCTCGATCACCTTGCCCGAGACGAACAGCCTCATCAGCTCGATCCCCGAAATGGCGGCGGGCACGCGATATTCCCCGGCCTGGAGGCGGCTCGCGTTTTCCTCAAGCTTTACACCAAGAATAAAGGCTAGGTCATTGTTGATGATATCGTTTTTCTTGAGGTCATCCGCAAGCGCGCGCAGCCCCGTCCCTTTTTTCACGACATAGACGGTCTCGGCCTTGAGCGGTCCGGGGGACTTGAAGAGTTGCCAGCCGTAGCCGAGCGTGCCCGCCACGGCAATTGCGCCGACGAGGACGAGGACAAGAAGGGCATAGAGAATGCGTTTTGTCATTGCGCCCGTCCCGCCCTTGCGGTCAGACGCGCTTCATCACGAGGCAGGCGTTGGTGCCGCCGAAGCCGAAGGAATTCGAGAGAATGGCATCGACTTTCTTTTCCTGTGCCTTGACCGGCACGAGGTTGAGCGCCGTGCTCTGTTCGGGCTCATGCAGGTTGATCGTCGGCGGCACGATACCGTCGCGCATCGCCAGGATGGAGAAGATCGCCTCGACCCCGCCGGCGGCGCCGAGCAGATGGCCGATTGCCGACTTGGTGGAGGACATGGCGACATTCTTGGCATGGGCGCCGAGCAGGCGTTCGACCGCGTGCGCCTCGATAAAGTCGGCCATGGTCGAGGTGCCGTGGGCGTTGACATAGTCGATATCGTCGACGCTGAGGCCGGATTTCTTCAGCGCCATCTGCATGGCGCGGAAGCCGCCGTCGCCATCGCTTGACGGCGCGGTGATATGATAGGCATCGCCCGAGAGGCCGTAGCCCAGCACTTCGGCGTAGATTTTCGCGCCGCGCTTCTTGGCATGCTCATATTCCTCAAGCACGACAACGCCCGCGCCCTCGCCCATGACAAAGCCGTCGCGGCCCTTGTCATAGGGGCGGGAGGCCGTTTCCGGCGCATCATGATAGGAATTGGAGAGCGCCTTGGCGGAGGCAAAGCCGGAAATGCCGAGGCGGCAGATCGCCCCTTCGGCGCCGCCCGCGACCATCACGTCAGCATCATCATCAGCAATCATCCGCGCCGCATCGCCGATGGCATGGGCACCGGTGGAACAGGCGGTCACGACCGCGTGGTTCGGTCCCTTGTAGCCGTGACGGATGGACACCTGGCCGGAGACGAGATTGATCAGCGCGCCGGGAATGAAGAACGGGCCGATCCGCCGGGGGCCGCGTTCATGCAGGGTGATGGCGTTCGCCTCGATCGAGGGCAGGCCGCCGATGCCGGAGCCGATGGTGACACCGGTGCGGCAGAATTCCTCCTCCGTCGCCGGTTGCCAGCCGCTGTCCTTGATCGCCTCATCCGCCGCGGCAATGCCGAAGAGGATGAAACTGTCGACTTTCCGCTGCTCTTTCGGCTCCAGATAGTCGTTGGCGATGAAGGAATCCGGGCTGTCCGGATCAATGGGGACTTCGCAGCCATAGCGGACGGGCAGATCGGTCGTGTCGATCTTGGTAAGCATCGCTGCCCCGGATTCGCCGTTAATCAGCTTCTTCCAGGTCGGCTCAACTCCGTTCGCCAGCGGGGTCACAAGCCCCAGCCCGGTTACCACCACTCGTCGCATGCGTCACCCAATGATTTGTTTCAGAAAAAGAGGTCCGGGACCATTGGTCCCGGCGGATCAGGCCGCTTCGATATGCGTGATCGCGTCTTTAACTGTCAGAATTTTTTCTGCGGCGTCGTCGGGAATCTCGATGCCGAATTCTTCCTCGAACGCCATGACAAGCTCAACGGTGTCCAGGCTGTCCGCCCCCAGATCGTCAATGAAGCTCGCTTCGTCCGTCACTTTGCTTTCATCTACACCGAGATGTTCAACGACGATTTTTTTTACACGCCCTGCGATATCACTCATAGCTGTATCCTTAGATAATCCGACAGTTCAAAATATATAGGTGCTCATTCCTTACCGCCAAGATGCCAAAAATTCAAGCACCATCGGCGGTGAATTTCGTGCGGCTTCCTAACATACTTTACTCATCTTGCAAAGGAAACCTCGCCCGCCTTGACTTTTTTGTGACGGGCGTCCGGGGCGCTCCCCGTTAAATCATCGCCATCCCGCCATTTACATGCAGAGTCTGGCCGGTGATATAGCCTGCCTCGGCGGAGGAGAGATAAATGACGGCGGCGGAAATGTCCTCCGGCCGCCCCAGCGTGCCCATCGGCACGGCGGCGAGCAGCGCGTCTTTCTGCGCGTCCGGCAGCGCGTCGGTCATGGCGGTGCCGATGAAGCCAGGCGCAATGCAATTGACCGTGATGCCGCGCGTCGCCACCTCCTGCGCCAGTGATTTCGACATGCCGATCATCCCCGCCTTCGAGGCCGCATAGTTCATCTGGCCCGGATTTCCGGTCACCCCGACGATGGAGGTGATGCCGATGATCCGCCCAAAGCGCCGCTTCATCATGCCGCGTAGCGCGTTGCGCGAAAGCTTGAACGCCGCCTTGAGATTGACATCCATGACCAGGTCCCAGTCCTCGTCCTTCATCCGCATGGCAAGGCCGTCGCGGGTCAGCCCGGCGTTGTTGACCAGGATATCCACCTGCCCCATCGCCTCTTCGGCCTGCTTGATCAAATTATCCACCGCCGCGCCGTCAGCAAGGTTGCAGGGCGTCACATGGACCCGGTCCTTGAGCTCCCCGGCGACCACGTTGAGCGCATCCTCGCGCGTGCCGGAGAGGGCGACGGTCGCGCCCCGTTTATGCAGATCCCGCGCGATCGCCGCGCCAAGGCCACCGGAGGCGCCGGTCACCAGCGCGCATTTTCCCGTAAGGTGGAACATCTCGTCTACTCCCGTATCAGTTAGAGGCTGGCCAGAAAGGCGTCGATATCGGCGGGCGTGCCGACGGCGGAGCCGGTCATTTCGCGATTGATCCGCCGGACCATGCCGGTCAGGATTTTCCCTGCGCCAAGCTCGACCAGGCTGGAAACGCCGTTCTCGCCCATATAAAGGACGCTCTCGCGCCAGCGCACCCGGCCCGTGACCTGCTCGATCAGCAGGCGGCGGATGGTATCGGGATCGCTCACCTCGCTCGCCGTCACATTAGCGATCAGCGGGACTTTCGGCGGTGCGATCACCACGTCTTTCAGCCGCTCCGCCATGGCGTCGGCGGCGGGCTGCATCAGCGGGCAATGGAACGGCGCGCTCACCGGGAGCAGCATCGCCTTCTTCACGCCCTTTTCCTTGGCGATCTCGATGGCCGCCTCGACCGCGCCCTTATGGCCGGAGAGAACCACCTGCCCGTCCGCATTGTCATTGGCGGCGGCAACGATCTCGCCGTTGGTGGATTTCGCCGCGGCCTCGGCGACAACCTCCTCGACCGGGCCGATATCGAGGCCGAGCAGCGCCGCCATCGCGCCGACACCGACCGGCACCGCCTGCTGCATCGCCTGCCCGCGCGCCTTCAAAAGCCGGGCCGCGTCCGCAATCCCCAGCGCGCCCGCGGCGGTGAGCGCGGAATATTCGCCGAGCGAATGACCGCCGACATATTTGACGGTATTCGCCAGATCCATATTGCCGTCTTTTTCAAGAACGCGGACCACCGCCATGCTGACCGCCATCAGGGCGGGTTGCGCATTCTCGGTCAGGGTCAGTTCCTCGATCGGGCCCTCGAACATCAGTTTCGTGAGGTTCTGCGAGAGCGCCTCATCCACCTCTTCAAAGACTTCGCGGGCGGCGGCGTAGGTTTGCGCCATTTCCTGCCCCATACCGACGGCCTGGCTGCCCTGGCCGGGAAATACAAATGCACGTGTCATGGTTTTTCGGGTCCAATTCTGATCAAACTACTGTGACAGTCATATTGCAGCAAAATTTCCTGTCAAGCATACTTGCATATCGCGGTAAAATCTGTATAGTCCGCCGCCTCAATACTCCTTGCCGGCGGAGGTCGGCTAAGTCTGGGCGGTTACAGGGTGTAACTCCAGACATTCAAGAGCCATAAGGAGCTTTATATATGCCTCTATACGAGACAGTTATTATTGCGCGTCAGGACATCTCCACCCAGCAGGTGGAAACGCTGACCGAAAATATGTCCAGCTTTATCACCGATGGTGGCGGCAATGTCGCCAAGGTCGAAAACTGGGGCCTTCGCAATCTTGCCTACAAGATCAAGAAGAACCGCAAGGGCCATTATGTTCTCCTCAATCTCGACGCCCCGGTTGACGCCGTGAAGGAAATGGAACGCAACCTGCGTCTCAATGAAGACGTGCTGCGCCACATGACCATCAAGGTCGAGGAACTGGAAGAAGGCGATAGCGTCATGCTGCAGACCCGCAGCGCCCGTCCGGGCCGGCGCGACCGCGATGAGGACGAAGCAGAAACCGTGGACACATCCTCCGACGATGAGTCCGATGATACAGACAGTGAAGGGGAAGAATAATGGCTGACGCACAACGCCGCCCGTTTTTCCGCCGCCGCAAGACCTGCCCCTTTTCCGGGGAAGGCGCGCCGAAGATTGACTACAAGGATGTCAAGCTGCTGCAGCGCTATGTGTCCGAGCGCGGGAAAATCATGCCGAGCCGCATCACCGCCGTTTCCTCCAAGAAACAGCGCGAGCTTGCGACGGCCATCAAACGCGCAAGGCATCTGGCGCTGCTGCCGTTCCTTGTAAAGTAACAAGACCGGAGGCGGCGCGTGCCGCCTCTGGCCGATCCTGATGGTCAAGGAAATTGTCATCGCCGTTGCGCTTGGTATCCTGAATACCGCGCTTGTCACCCTCTCCATCATCGGAAATGCGGGTGGCACCAGTTTCGGAATGGCGATCCAGACCCTGATCTTCTGGATCCTGTCACTCGTTCCGCTGTTCGTGTCCGGGCTCGGCTTTGGCGTCAGAAGCGCCGCCATCTCGGTCCTGACCAGCACGGTTGTTGCAGGCCTGGCGATCGGGATGCCCTTCGCCGTCGCCTATGCGATGATTGCCGGGCTTCCGGTGATCCTGCTGGTGCGGCAGGCGCTGCTCTGGCGGGAGAGTGACGGCATAAGATACTGGTATCCGGCCGACTATCTATTGATGTGGTGGGCCGGGATCTGCATCGCTCTGACCCTGATGGCCATGGGGCTGTTGAGTTTTGACGATGCGCTGCGCCAGGGGCTGATCGACGGGTTCGACCAGATGCTGACGCAGGTTGAGGAGATGCAGGGTGTCGCCCCGCAGATAAGTGGCGCGGAATTTGTGCTGTTGATGCCGCAATATCTGGGCCCGATGTGGGGGTTGTTTATTCTGTTGAGCGGCTGCCTGGCGCAAGGGCTGCTGGTCCGCTTCAAGAAGAATATCCGGCCGACACCGGAACTGACGAAGATGGGGCTGCCGGTTTGGCTGGCCCTCGCCTTCATCGCGGCGACGGTTCTCAGCGTTGTGCTGGATGCCGCCTTCCCGCTGCTGGGGGCGATTGAGATCACGCTGGTGACGCTGTTCTTCATACAGGGAATGGCGGTTGTCCATGTGGTGTCGCATAGATGGAGCGCCCGCCCCTTTATTCTGGGCGCAATTTATGTGGCGACGGTTATGATGGTATGGATGGTCCTGATCATCGCGATCTTGGGACTGTTGGAAACTTGGGTCGGGTTCAGGCGCCGCTTTGCCGTATCCCCCCGCCAGGAGGAAGACTGATGGAAGTAGTATTGTTGGAAAGAGTTGAAAAACTCGGACAGATGGGCGACGTCGTCAAGGTGAAGAACGGCTATGCCCGCAATTACCTGTTGCCGCAGAAAAAGGCGCTCCGGGCGAGCAAGGAAAATCTCTCGATTTTCGAAACCCAGCGCGCCCAGCTCGAGGCGGAAAACCTCAAGCGTCGCGAGGAAGCGGAAAAAGTCGGCGAGAAGCTCGATGGCGAGGCCGTGGTCATCATCCGCGCCGCCTCCGATTCACAGCAGCTTTACGGCTCGGTCAGCACGCAGGATATCGCCAAGGCGATCACCGCGGCCGGCTTCACCGTCAACCGCAAGCAGATCGTGCTCGACAAGGTGCTGAAAACCCTTGGCCTGCATGACATCAAGGTGCGGCTGCATCCGGAAGTGACGGTTGGCGTGGTTGTCAATATCGCCCGCTCGAACGAGGAAGCGGATATCCAGGCCCGCGGCGAATCTGTCGAGGAAGTCGCCGAAGCCAAGCTCGATGCCCGCGACGAAGCGGTGATCAATGTCTTCGAATCCACCGCCGAGGTCGATGTCGAGGAACTGAAAGAAGTCGTCGAGGGCGAGGGCGAGACCGAAGACGAGAAATAATTCCCCGGATCGGGCGGCTACCCCGCCCCGGAACGACAGAAAACGGCGCCCGCGAACGGCGCCGTTTTTTTATCCCCATGACTCACAGCCTGTGGACTGGTTTTTTCCTGTATAGCCCTACCCTATCAACCGAATTGTGCTAGTATAAATTTATGGAAACTGTGTCGCTTAGTGAAGGCCGCGTAAAGGACGAGGGGGAAGCCGGGCCCGGCTATCGCTCCGCGCCGCATAATATCGAGGCGGAGCAGGATCTTCTCGGGGCGATTCTCGTCAATAACGACGCGGCGGCGAAGGTGTCGGGCTTTCTCCGGGCCGAGCATTTCGCCGAGGAGGTGCACCGGCGCATCTATGATGCGGCGAGCATCCTGATCGAGCGCGGCGAGATTGCCGATCCGGTGACGCTGAAATCCTATTTCGATCATGACAGCGCCCTCGCCGATATCGGCGGATCGCAGTATCTCGCGCGGCTTGCCGCCTCGGCGACGACCATCATCAATGCGGAAAACTACGGCCGGCTGATCTATGACCTTGCGATGCGGCGCGAGCTGATCATGCTGGGCGAGGAAATCGTCAATACCGCCTATGACGCGGAGGTCGACGAGACCGCCACCTCACAGATCGAGACGGCGGAGCAGAAGCTCTTCGCGCTGGCCGAGAACGGCGCCCATGAAGGGGCGCTGATGCCGATCCGCCTGGCTGTCGACGAGACGCTCAAATCCATCGAGGAGGCGTTCCAGCGCGACGGCAACCTCGTCGGCGTGACGACGGGGCTGAAGGACATGGACGGCAAGCTCGGCGGCCTGCACAAGTCGGACCTGCTCATTCTCGCCGGACGCCCGTCGATGGGGAAAACCTCGCTCGCCACCAATATCGCCTATAACGCCGCCAAGGCCTATCATGCGACCGGCGGCAAGGAAGGCGCGGTGGTCGGCTTCTTCTCGTTGGAAATGTCGGCGGAACAGCTGGTCGGCCGTATCCTTGCCGAAGCGACCGAGATCAGCTCGGAAAAGCTCCGGCGCGGCGACCTGACGGACGATGAATTCGCCACCAAGCTGGTGCCGCAGAGCGCGCTTCTCTCCGAACTGCCGCTCTATATCGACGATACGCCCGCGCTCTCGATCGCCGCGCTCCGGACCCGCGCCCGGCGGCTCAAGCGCACCCACGGCCTCGGCCTTATCGTCGTCGACTATCTCCAGCTCATGAAGGGCTCGGGTCGGCGGCAGGACAACCGGGTGCAGGAAATCTCCGAGGTGACGCAGGGCCTCAAGGCCATCGCCAAGGAACTCGACATCCCCGTCATCGCCCTCTCGCAGTTGTCGAGACAGGTCGAGAACCGCGATGACAAGCGCCCGCAGCTGTCGGACCTGCGCGAATCCGGCTCGATCGAGCAGGATGCCGACGTCGTCATGTTCGTCTATCGCGAAGCCTATTACGAGGAACGCAAGGAGCCCAACGAGGGCACGCCCGAGCATGCCGACTGGCAGGAACGCATGGCCCGCCTGCATAATCTGGCGGAAGTCATCGTCGGCAAGCAGCGCCATGGCCCGATCGGCATCATCAAGCTGCATTTCAAGCCGGAATTCACCCGCTTTGGCAATTTCGTATCCGACGAATATCTCCCCGATCATCACTAGGAGGGTCGGCGGGTATGGAGAGTAAACTTGCCGGCGCGCATCTGACCATCGACCTTGCGGCCCTCAAGGCCAATTACCGACTGCTTGCGCGCACCGCGGCACCGGCCGAATGCGCCGCCGCCGTCAAGGCGAATGCCTATGGCCTCGGGATCGAGCGGGTCGGCCCGGCGCTCTTTGAGGTGGGCTGCCGGCGGTTCTTCGTCGCCCTCCCCGCCGAGGGGATCACGCTTCGCAAGCTCCTGCCGGAGGCGAAAATCCATATCCTCGCGGGATTGCTGCCGGAAACCGAGCCGGCCTATCTTGAATACCGCCTCGATCCGGTGCTGAATTCCCTCAACGACCTCCGTCTCTGGGCGGACTTCGCGGCGCGGCAGGGCCCGCTCCCGGCGCTGCTTCATCTCGATACCGGCATGACCCGCCTCGGCCTGCTGGAGACGGACATCCGCCGCCTCGCCGCCGATCCGGCGCTGCTTGAGAATATCGAGGTGGAATTCGTGATGAGCCACCTTGCCTGCGCCGATGACGCGGACAACCCGATGAACCGCCAGCAGCTGGAGCGGCTCCGTCATTTCCGCGCCTTGCTGCCGGAAAAGCTGAAAAACACGCCCGTCTCCTTCGCCAATTCCGCCGGGATTTTCTTAGGCCCCGAGTATCACTTCGACATGGTCCGGCCCGGCATCGCGCTCTATGGCGGAAATCCCCATGCGGGCGCGCCCAATCCGATGCAGGAGGTGGTCCGCCTCAGGGGCCGAATCCTGCAGGTTCAGGACGTTGACAGTGAATCCCCCGTTGGCTATGGTGCGACATTCCGGACCGGCGAGCCGAGCCGGATTGCCAGCGTGTCGGTTGGCTACGCAGATGGCTATTTTCGCGCCCTGGGTAACAAGGCTGAATGTGCGATCAAGGATATCAAGGTTCCAGTAGTAGGGCGCGTTTCCATGGATATAATCACCATCGATGTCAGCAGGGTTCCCGAAGGTGACTGCCAGGTCGGCGGCTTTGTCGACCTGATCGGCGGGGCGGTGCCGCTCGATGAGCTGGCCACCCATGCGGACACCATTCCCTACGAGATTCTGACCTCGCTCGGCAGCCGCTATTACCGTGAGTATCTGGAAGGCGCGGGCTGACGTCATGGAAAAGAATTTTCTAGCCACCATCGGTCGGGTTTTCCTGGTGTTCATGTCGGCGGTCGGCCGCATCACCATCTTCACCGGGCAGAGCCTGCGCCACTGCATTGTCCCGCCCTTCTATCTCCGCCTGCTCGGCAAGCAGTTCATGGATATCGGTTATTATTCGCTGCCCGTGGTCGGCATGACGGCGCTCTTTACCGGCATGGTGCTGGCGCTGCAGATCTATGTCGGCTCGTCCCGTTTCAACGCCGAGAGCGCAGTCGCCACCATCGTCGTCATCGGCCTCACGCGGGAACTCGCGCCGGTACTCTCCGGCCTGATGATCGCCGGCCGCGTCGGCGCCGCCATCGCCGCGGAAATCGGCACCATGCGGGTGACCGAGCAGATTGACGCCCTCGTCACGCTCTCCACCAACCCGTTCAAATATCTGGTCGCGCCGCGCCTGATCGCCGGAATGGTCACCCTGCCGATGCTGGTCCTGATCGGCGATATCATCGGCGTCTCGGGCGGGTTTCTCGTCTCGACGGAGAAGCTTGGCTTCAATCCGGGCAATTATCTGAAAAACACCTTCGAATTTTTGGAAATCCGCGACGTGGTCTCGGGCCTGATCAAGGCGGGCGTGTTCGGCTTCATCGTCTCGCTGATGGGCTGTTACCACGGCTTCAACTCGACCGGCGGGGCGCAGGGCGTCGGCCGGGCGACGACGAATGCGGTGGTCTCCTCCTTCGTGCTGATCCTGATCAGCGACTATTTCCTCACCGTCCTGTTGATCGACTAAGGGTCATGGCCGAGACACCGAAAATCGAGCTTCGCAACATCTGCAAGTCCTTCGGCAAGAAGGTCATTCTCGACAATCTCAATATCTCGGTCGCCAAGGGGGAATCGCTGGTCGTCATCGGCGGCTCCGGCACCGGCAAGTCGGTGATGCTGAAATGCATCCTTGGCCTGTTGAAGCCCGAAAGCGGGCAGATCCTCATCGACGGGGAGGATATCACCAACGCCAGCGGCCACCGGCGCGAACAGGTGCTCCGCAAGACCGGCATGCTGTTCCAGTATGCGGCGCTGTTCGACAGCCTGACCGTCTGGGAGAATGTCGCCTTCGGCCTGATCCAGGCGCATGGCATGAAGCGCGGACCGGCGAAGGAAATCGCCATCCAGAAGCTCTCCCTCGTCGGTCTCGGCGCCGATCTCGCGGACAAGCGCCCGGCGGAGCTTTCCATCGGCATGCAAAAGCGCGTCGGCCTCGCCCGCGCCATCGCCGCCGAGCCGGAGATTATCTTCTTCGATGAGCCGACGACCGGCCTCGATCCGATCATGGGCGACGTCATCGACACCCTGATCCGCGATTGTACGCAAGACCTCGGCGCGACCACGCTCACCATTTCCCACGACATGGAAAGCGCGCAAAAAATTGCAGACCGCATCGCGCTCCTTTATAAGGGGAATGTGGTCTGGGCGGGCCCGGCCACGGATATTAATACCTGCGGCGACCCCTATGTGGAGCAATTTGTCCATGGGGATGTGGATGGGCCGATCAAAGTGGATATTCTGAAACCCTGATTTGTGGGGCGCTCCGCCCTTTTTTGAAATTTTCACGGCCCTGGCCGGAACGGATTAAACGGAAAGCTGAATGGCGCGATCCAGCGAACAGTTCACCTGCCAGCACTGCGGCGAAACCTACCGGAAATGGCAGGGCCGCTGCGATTCCTGCGGGGAATGGAACACGCTTGTGCAAAGCACCGCCGATGTCGCCGTCCCGAGCGGGATGACCCTTGGCAAGGGCCGCGCCCTCACCTTCACCGCGCTCAATGCGGATATTTCCGAATATACGCGCACGCTGAGCCATATCGGCGAGCTCGACCGGGTGCTCGGCGGCGGCTTCGTGCCCGGCTCCTCGGTGCTGATCGGCGGCGATCCGGGCATCGGCAAATCGACGCTGCTGCTCCAGGCGGTGGCGAAAATGGCGCTCACCGCCTCCCCCTGTATCTACATCTCCGGGGAGGAGGCGACGCAGCAGATTTCCATGCGCGCCCAGCGTCTCGGCCTTGCGGATGCGCCGGTGCAGCTCGCCTCCGCCAATTCGATCCGCGATATCATCACCAGCGTGGAAAAGGCCACCCCCGCGCCGAAGCTGCTGGTCATCGATTCGATCCAGACCGTGTTCGCCGACAACCTGCCGAGTGCGCCGGGCACGGTCGCGCAGGTGCGCGCCAGCGCGCAGGAGCTGATCCGCCTTGCGCGCAAGACCGGCACCAGCGTCATTCTGGTGGGCCATGTCACCAAGGACGGGCAGATCGCCGGGCCCCGCGTGCTCGAGCATATGGTCGATACGGTGCTCTATTTCGAGGGCGACCGCGGTCATCAGTTCCGCATCCTGCGCGCCGTCAAGAACCGCTTCGGCGCGACCGACGAGATCGGCGTCTTCGAGATGTCGGACGCGGGCCTGCGGGAGGTGGCGAACCCCTCCTCCCTGTTCATCAGTAGCCCCGGCAAGACGATCAGCGGCGCCTCGGTCTTTGCCGGGATGGAGGGCACCCGCCCGCTGCTGGTGGAGATTCAGGGGCTGGTCGCCGCCACGCCGCAGGCGACGCCGCGCCGCGCCGTCGTCGGCTGGGACAGCGCCCGCCTCGCCATGCTGCTCGCCGTGCTCGATACCCGCTGCGGCCTTTCCTTTTCGGGAAGCGAGGTCTATCTCAATGTAGCGGGCGGGCTGCGGGTACAGGAACCGGCGGCGGATCTGGCCGTCGCGGCGGCTCTCGTCTCGTCGATCTCGGATGTGCCGGTGCCGCCGGGCAGCCTGTTTTTCGGCGAGATCGGCCTGTCGGGAGAGATTCGCCCCGTCGGCCAGGCGGACGCCCGATTGAAGGAGGCGGCGAAGCTCGGCTTCACCACCGCCGTCATCCCGGCGGGCAGCAAGATCAAAGACAGCAAGATGAAGATTATCGAGGTTGAACATTTACGGGAAATCGTCAGTCTCTTCAGCGAGACGAAGCAGGTCTCCCGGGCAGTATAGGAGTATCCATGGAGAATATGCCTATCCAAGGCGCGGATGCCGTTGTTCTGGTTATCCTTTTGATTTCGGCGATTTTCGGATTCATCCGCGGGTTCGTGAAGGAAACGCTGTCGGTGGCGGGCTGGATCGGCGCGGTTTTCCTCAGCCTTTACCTCTTCCCGCTGTTGCAGCCGTTCGCCCGGGAGTTTATCCTGAACCTGCTGATCGCGGATATTTTGACCGGCGCGGTGATTTTTATTCTCTCCCTCGTCATTTTGTCCTATATCAGCCATGCGATATCGGAAAAGGTCAAGGCCTCCAGCCTCGGTGCGCTGGACCGCTCGCTCGGGATCTTTTTCGGCATTGCGCGCGGCGTCATCCTGCTCGGGATCCTCTGGCTGATTTTCGTCCAGTTCATCCCCGAAAAGGACCGTCCGGAGTGGATTTTGCAGGCGAAGACGCTGCCGATTATTGCCAAGAGCGGAGAATTCGTGGCGCGGCTGCTGCCGCCCGACATGCAGGAGAATCTGAATATTTCGAAGGAAAGCGACAAGGACACCATGGATCGCCTGAAAGAGAAATATGACGACCTGCCCGAGGACGTGAAGGACGGCCTCAAGAACACGATGGAGGATGCGAAATCCCTCCTCGACAAGGGCTATGACGACCAGGCCCGACAGCAGATGGAAAACCTGACGAAGAGCACCACACAGGAAAAACCCTAATGACAGAGCCTTCCGCCCCCCGCGTTTCGTGCAATCCCTTTGATGACGACAAGCTGCATGAGGAATGCGGGGTCTTCGGCATCTACGGCCATCCGGAAGCGGCCGCCCTCGCCGCCCTCGGCCTGCATGCGCTGCAGCACCGCGGACAGGAGGCCGCCGGCATCGTCAGCCACGACGGCCGGCATTTCCATTCCCACAAGGCCATGGGCAAGGTCGGCGACAATTTCTCGACCGAGGAAGTGATCAAGAGCCTCAAGGGCAGCGCCGCCATCGCCCATAACCGCTACGCCACCACCGGCGGCACCGTCCTTCGCAATGTCCAGCCCATCTTCGCCGATCTCGCCAACGGCGGCTTCGCCGTCGCCCATAACGGCAACCTCACCAACGCCTCGACCCTGCACCGCCGCCTGGTGCTGGAGGGCAGCATTTTCCAGTCGACCATGGATACCGAGGTTATCATCCATCTCGTCGCCAACAGCAAGAAGACCCGCATCGTCGACTGCCTGATCGATGCCATGTCGAAGATCACCGGCGCCTATTCCCTGGTCGCCATGACCGGCAAGAAGCTGATCGGCATGCGCGATCCCTACGGCGTGCGGCCGCTGGTGCTGGGCCGGCTTGAAAATGCCTATATCTTCACCTCGGAAAGTTGCGCGCTTGATATCATCGGCGCCGAATTCGTCCGCGATGTCGCCCCCGGCGAGGTCGTGGTCGTCGACGAGAAGGGCCTTTCCAGCCATTTCCCCTTCTCCGCCCCGCCCAAGCGTTTCTGCATTTTCGAGCATATCTATTTCTCGCGCCCCGACAGCGTGGTCGAGGGCCGCTCGGTCTATGATGTGCGCAAATCCATCGGCAGCCAGCTCGCGCTCGAAAATCCGGTCCCGGCCGATCTCGTCATCCCGGTGCCCGACAGCGGCACCCCCGCCGCCCTCGGCTATGCGGAGCAGTCGGGCATCCCCTTCGATCTTGGTATCATCCGCAACCATTATGTGGGCCGCACCTTCATCGAGCCGACGGACCAGATCCGCCATCTCGGCGTCAAGCTGAAACATAATGCCAACCGCGCGCTGATCAGCGGCAAGCGCGTCATCCTCGTCGATGATAGTATCGTCCGCGGCACCACCTCCACCAAGATCGTGCAGATGGTGCGGGAGGCCGGCGCGACGGAGGTGCATATGCGCATCGCCAGCCCGCCGACGACCCATAGCTGCTTCTACGGCGTCGATACGCCGAGCCGCAACAAGCTGCTCGCCGCGCAATATGACCTCGATGAGATGTGCGCCTTCATCGGCGCCGACAGCCTCAACTTCATCTCCCTCGACGGGCTGTACAAGGCCATGGGCGAGGACGGGCGCAACGCCAAACAGCCGCAATATTGCGACGCCTGCTTCACCGGCGACTACCCGATCGAGCTGGTCGATAACGAGAACGGCGCCGCGAAGGAACTCACTCTGCTCGCCGAGCGCTTCTGACAAACAGATAAAACGAAGGCTTTTATGTCCCTGAAACTGAAAGATAAAGTGGCGCTGATCACCGGCGCCTCAAGCGGCATCGGCGCGGCCGTCGCGAAGAAATTTGCGGCAGAAGGCGCGCATGTCATCCTCATCGCCCGTTCCGTCGGCGGGCTGGAGGAGGTCGATGACGAGATCCAGAACGCGGGCGGCAGCGCGACCCTCGTCCCGCTCGATCTCCTGGACACCGCCGCCATCGACGGCCTCGCAATGCCGCTTTATGAGCGCTGGAAGAAGCTCGATATTTTTGTCGGCAACGCGGGCATGGTCGGCAAGCTGATGCCGACGCAGCAATATGTGCCGGATCTGTGGGAGAATGTGTTCCGCCTCAATGTCCATGCGAACCAGCGGCTGATCCGCGCCCTCGATCCGCTGCTCCGCCAGAGCGAGGCCGGCCGCGCGCTTTTTGTGACCTCCAACGTTGCCCATGAGAACAAGCAGTTCTGGAGCGCCTATGCGGCCAGCAAGGCGGCGCTCGAGGTGATCGCGAAAACCTACGCCAACGAGGTCGCGAAAACCAACCTCCGCGTCAACCTCATCGATCCCGGCCCGACGCGCACCCGCCTCCGCAGCCTCGCCTACCCCGCCGAAACCCCCGAAGACCACCCGCTCCCCGAGACAAAAGCGCAGATGTTCCTCGACGCCGTGCTGAGTGAGGAAAATGGCGTGGTGTTTGGGGGGTAGATTCGCCGGGTTTTCGCCCTCAAAAAGAGAACACTTCTCTTGACCGATCCCGATTTCCGGGCAATCATGCGGCCGGACACCCCCTCGGCGTGGCGCGCCGGTGGCGGCAGGCATTGGACGGAACAGGAGAGACACCATGCGCATGATGGCGATTGCGGCCTTCACATTACTGATGATGACCGGCACGGCGCTGGCCGATAAATGGACGGGGCTTTACCAGAATGTCGATCACCTCGATGGCGCCATCGGCACCCTGTCAGTGGTCAAGCTGGAAGACGGCAGCTACCGGATTGTCGTGACGACCGACGCGCTCAACCATTGCCCGGGTGGCGGCCCCGGCATCGTGACGGCGACCGGGCGGGAAGAAGGCGACCGGCTCATACGGGAGAATGTCAAATATAAATGCGGCGACGGACCGTTTCAGGAGGGCAAGGGCGGCGCCTATATGCTCGATGCGAACGGCGTCCTGTCGACCGAGACGATACTCGGCCACACAGTCTATTTCCATCGCGTCCATCCCTGACCGGTGGGCGGGTGCGCCCGGCCCGACGCGCACCCGCCTCCGCAGCCTCGCCTACCCCGCCGAAAACGCGCACGACCACCCCCGCCCGGAAACAAAGGCGCAAATGTTCCTCGACGCCGTGCTGAGTGAGGAAAATGGGACGGTGATTGGGGGTAACGCCGTTTGCTAGGTTAGGTTGCTGAGCTTACTTCCATTGAAAAAAGTCTCTTACCTTATAGGCAACTACTGAGCCGGGTAGTTTTTTGGCATTCGGAATAGCCGCGTATCTAATTCCGGAATATTGAAGCCAATTAGGGGCTTCTGCGCCAAGGGAAATTATTGCTTCGATATTCCATTCATCTTGAAGCAATAATTCTACATATGTTTTTGGATCTGAAAAATTTGACTTATTATGCAGACAGAAAAGAAAATTTCGAACTCCAGGGAATATGAAACCGTCTTGCTTACTGACCGCAAGTGATGACTCTGGAATAGCGAATACTTCCTTATTATTGAAGTGTTTTAGCATATCTTCCGGCACTATTTTTACCTTGCCTTCTCCTTCTTGCATGGCACTCGTATAAGGCACCAGAGAAAATCTTAGCCCATCTAAACGCTCAATTTGACAAATCTTGTTTGACTTAACTGAAAGATTTTTATTGATGTTTACATTACCAGTTCCGGTCAATGCTCTAATTACTGTCGACTTTTTTACATTGGAATCCCCAAGTAGAATCCAAGCTCGTTTCATAGACATCGCATCTCCTCCCTGTCATCGTTGAAGTAGAAAGGTCAATATCCAATTGACCTCACTCAAAAGGAGAATACAACCCTAGCCTTTATCCGCATAGGGATTTTTCCCCGTCCTTGGAAAAATCCGGATCGGGACGGCGGGGAGGTTGAAGTCGGTGCGGAGGCCGTTGACGAGATAGCGGAGGTAGCTTTCCGGCAGTTCACCGCGCGACGACATGAACAGCGAGAAGGTCGGCGGGCGGGCCTTTACCTGCGTCATATAGCGGATTTTAAGGCGGCGGCCCTTGGCCATGGGCGGCGGATGCTGCTCCAGCATGACCTCCAGCCAGCGGTTAAGCCGCGCCGTCGAGATACGGGTGTTCCAGAGATCATAAACCTCCATCACCGCCGGCATCAGCCGATCCACCCCGCGCCCCGAGAGCGCCGAGATGGTGATCACGGGCACGCCCCTCACCTGCGGCAGCGAGATGGAGAGCCGGTCGCGGATAAGCTTGAGCGCCCCCTGCCGGTCCTTCACCGTGTCCCATTTGTTCACGGCGATGACAAGCGCGCGGCCCTCCTCGATCACATGGGCGGCGATGGTAAGGTCCTGTTTTTCAAAGCTTTCCTCCCCGTCGATGAGAAGGACGACGACCTCCGCCATGCGGATGACGCGGAGGCTGTCGGCGACCGAGAGCTTTTCCAGCTTCTGCTGCACCCGCGCCTTTTTGCGCAGCCCCGCCGTATCGACGAGCTTCACCGCGCGGCCCTCATAGGTCCATTCGACGGCGATGGAATCGCGCGTGACCCCGGCCTCCGGCCCGGTCAGCATCCGGTCCTCCCCGATCAGGTAATTGACGAGGGTGGATTTGCCCGCGTTCGGGCGGCCGACGATGGCGAGTTGCAGGGGCTTTTCCTCCTCCTCCGCGTCCGCGTCCGCCTCCTGTTTCTCGAAGGGAAGCAGCACATCGAAGAGCTCCGCCATGCCCTCCCCATGCTCGGCGGAGAGGGCGATCGGCTCGCCAAGGCCGAGGGAAAAACTCTCCATTAGGCCGGGCATGCCCGCCTTGCCCTCGCATTTGTTGGCCACCAGAATGACCGGCGTTTTCGACTTGCGGAGCCAGCCTGCGAAATGCTTATCGAGCGGCGTAATCCCGATGCGCGCATCGATCAGCATGAGGGCGACATCCGCCTCCTCCAGCGCGATTTCCGTCTGCCGGCGCATCCGCGCCTCCAGGCTGTCGTCGAATTTCTCCTCCAGCCCGGCCGTGTCGATGACCTTGAACTTGAGGTTGCCGATGCTCGCCTCCCCCTCGCGGCGGTCGCGGGTGACCCCCGGCGTATCGTCGACAAGCGCCAGCTTCTTGCCCACCAGACGGTTGAACAAGGTCGACTTGCCGACGTTCGGACGGCCAATGATCGCAACGGTGAAAGACATCTATTTTACTTTATCGCAACGCCACCAGTTCGGCGTTGTCGGTCAGGATATACAGGGTGTTTCCGGCCACCACCGGCGGGATCGAGGCGTTGTCGGAAAGCTCGATCTGGCCGAGGACCTTGCCGTCATAGGGCGAGACGGACACCGCAACGCCGTAGTTGGACACGAGGATCAGCCGGTCGCTCGCCAAGATCGGGCCGGTCCAGATGATCAGGTCGCGCTTGTCCTCCGGATTCTCGTACTTGCCGAGCGGGCGGACCCAGCGGATCAGGCCGTTGCGCCGCGACATGCAGACAAGATCGCCATCGGTCGAGACGACGAAGAGGAAGTCGCCGGCGATCCAGGGGGTCTGCAGGGTCGAGATTTCCTGATCCCACACCCGGTTGCCCGAGCGCAGGTCGACGGCGACCATGCGGCCCGAATAGCTGGCGGCATAGACGATGCCGCGGTCGATGACCGGGAAGGCGTTGATGTCGGTGAGCGAGGTGAGCGAGCTGTAGAAGCGGCGGCGGACCAGCTGCTCGCTCCAGGCCTGCTGGCCGTTGGCGGCGCGCAGGGCATAGACCTCGCCGCTGGCAAAGGGAACGACGACCGTGCCGCTCGCGAAGGCGGGGCTGGCGGCGCCGAGAAGGCCGGTGGTTTCCACGCCGCCCTCGAAATCCCAGTTGGTGCTGCCGTCGGCGGCATCGAGGGCGAAGATACGGCTGTCGAAGGTGATGGCGAAGACCTGCCCCTCGGCGATTGTCGGCGCGGCCCGGAGGGGGACGCCAAGGCCGGTCTTCCAGATTTCCTCGCCGCTCTCGCCATCGAGCGCGACCACATCGCCATAGGAGGTGGTAACGAAGACGCGGCCATATTCAAAGCTGAGCCCGCCGCCGATGCTGCCCTCGTCCTCATCCTCGGGCGTCAGGTCCTTCTCCCAGAGCTGCTTGCCATCCTCCGCCGCATAGGCGCGCACGGTGGTGCTGCTGTCCAGCGTATAGACCCGGCCATTGGCGATAACGGGGGAGGAGAACATGCGGTTCTCATCATCCGATCCGTCGCCGATATCGACGCGCCAGACTTCCTTCAATTCCTCGGGCAGCGCGAGATGATAGAGCGCGTGGGACGGGATGCCGCCGGCCTGCGGCCAGTTGGCATTCTCATACGGCGCCGGGAGGCGCACTTCAAGATCGGCGAGACCGGCGTCGGCCTCCAACGTCTGTTCGAGCGAGAGAATGGAAATACGGTCGCCCGGAAGCGGCGGATCCTCCTTGTCGCCGAACCAGGAACAGCCAGCGAGGCCAAGCACAAGCGCGCCCGCCAGCAGGGGCCGGAGCGGGAACGCGGACATCATCACCACGGCGGGCTTACGCATCCGATCAGCTACCCTCAAGCGCGGTGAGAAGCTGGCGCACGCGGCCCTTGATGATGTCGGGCGCGGCGGCGTCATTCTGGATGAGGCTGAGCACCTCTTTCGCCCGGGCCTTGTCGCCGTCCTTGATATAGGTGAGCGCCAAAAGCTCGTTGGCCGACGCACTCCAGAGTTTGCCGGGCTCGGTGAGATTGGCGATACGGCTCCGGACCTGATCGGTGGTGCCGTTGTCCATCAGGTAATAGCCCGCCATCAGATCAGCGAGGGAGGCGAATTCGGCATCGATGGAACTATCGGCCGCCATGCGGTCATAGACGAGGAGCGCCTTGTCGCCCTCCCCCGCATCGATGAGCGCCGCCGCCTCGCGCAGAGCCGCCAGCGCCCGGTATCCGGCATTGCCGCTTTCGGCGAGGCCCGCAAAGGCCGCCGCGCTTTCGCCGAATTTGTCTTCCCGGGCCAGCACCGCCGCCGCCTCGAACTCGGCCCCCTGGGCGCGCGACTGGCTGACCGTGTAATTCTGCCAGCCGACCCAGCCCGCGGTGCCCGCGACAATCAGCACAGCCGCGCCGATGACATATTTGCCATAGGCCTTCCAAAGCGCCAGCGATTTTTCCTTGCGGACATCCTCATCCACTTCGTTAAAAATATCGGCCACAAATAACTCCAGTTCCACCCGTAAATTTGGGTGCAAAATAAACCGCCGGGCAAATTTAAGCAAATGTTGTCTCGCGCTTTGCCCAAATTTTGATATTTTGGGAGAAATGCGGCGATTTCATGCCCGCCGCGCGCGCGAACAACAGGGAGAAATGGACCTCCATGACCGAAATGCAGATTTTGCAACTCGTCGCCTTGATCATGATGGCGATACTGGTGGTGCCGGGCTTCATTTACTTCACCCGGCGTGCAGGCATGGCGGCATCGTTGCGCAACCTCGCCATCTGGCTCGCCATTGCGCTCGTTATCGCCCTCCTCTACCGCACCTTCGGCAGCGGTTGAGGCGGCGACCCGGCATTGGCGAGGGGCTCCCCTCCGCCGTCTCCGGTATGGTCACGGGATCACGAACGCCGGTTCCGCCTCACCGTCGCGACGGGGCTCTGGCCATAAGGCCCGTCATCGCGGCAAGGAAAGGGTCCCGTCGGCGGCACGCGGCGGACGAATGGCGCGAGTGAGGTCATTCCAAAAACAGGAAGAGGTCGCGGCAAATTTCGTCCGAGGGGTTCCACCTGGGCGTCCAATCAATCGAGGGGGCAACCGTTTTCCCGATCCGTTGGGGGATCGGAACCGGCGCCGCGCCGATTTTGGCGATACCGATTTTTTACCCGGCACAGGACTTCCTGATTATCCGCAAGGCGCCATTCACGATATAGCGTCCCGTAAAATTTGTCCCAATTCCGGCGGCGCCTTGTTCGGAATTGCCTCCAATCCGGCGCCATCGATATCGCTATATGAAGGGAATTTGGTATCCAAGCTGTCCTGAACCTCCTTTGAAATTCCCCCTATGACAAGGGGCGAAGTGGCAGTCAAATCCAATTCCTTCTAGCCCGAGAATTATAGCATAGGGCAATCGAATATGCAATAACCCTAATACGCAAAACCGCCGCGCCGCGGGCCGCATGGCCAAAAAAACCTTTACAGACCGCCAGAGGTTACTAAAATCTTCTCTGATATAAGACGTTACGTAATCCACAACCGATACTGCACCCCCTCATCGCCGGGAAAAAGGAAGACACAACCGTGGCAAGACGCCTCCCGACGATCCTCATCCTCTGTTGCCTGCCCTTTTTCATGACCGGGACCGCAAGCGCGGACTGGCTGGATAAACTCAAGGAGACGGCCAAGGATCTGACCGACAAGGCGGGCGAGGCGCTCGAAAATGCGGTACCGACCGCCCCCTCCACCTCCGACGGCGAAGGCCAGGTGAAGAAACCGGCGACGACGGCGGCCCCGGCCAAGCCCGCCGCGCCGGAGCCGAAGGCGGTGGCGGCGCCCGCCGCCCCGGCGCAACCGGCCGTCAGCGGCAACAATGACAAGACGCTGGTCCGGGAGACGCAGAAGGAGCTCAAGCGTCTCGGCTATTCAATCGGTGTCGATGGCGCCTATGGTCCGAACACCAAGAAGCAGATCATCGCCTTTGAGCAATCGCAAAGCCTGGAGCCGACAGGCGATGCCAGTGTGGAACTGCTTGCCAAGCTGAAGGAAACACCGACCCCGAAAGCAACGGAACCGGCGGTAACGGCGGCCGCGCCAACGCCAGAGGCAGCAAAGCCGAAGGGGGAACCGGCGCCGGCGGCGCTAGCGGCCGACTCTAAGCCGAAACCGGTAAAAGATGAACCCACCGCCGCCGGAAATTCGGACATCTTCGAAGTTATCGTTGAGCAGGCCGATCCAGAGTCAGGAAATGGCGCGATCTTCGCCAACTTCGCCATGGCCGGCAGCGGTGAAATAATTCGAACATCCTTTTATTTCCAGATCTACGGCGGCAAGAAATTTACCTCGATCATGCCGTCAAGAACGCTTCCGCAAGGCAATTTTAAGGCTTATGTCACAACGGAGACGGGCAGCTACGAATATGAAGGAAGATGCAAGGGCATCTGCCGCAGCAAACCCCCGAAGGAAAATGCATCGGCATCTTATGAGGATTTCGTCGCATTGACCAATACCGGCGGCATTCTAGAGTTCCGGGTGGAAACGGAAAATGACGCCTCTCCGGGTTATGTCGGCAAGACCTTCAAGGTTCGTGTCCCGTCATTGCAGGAACGGACTGCGGCGTCGCAGGCCGAGCAGGAAAAGGCCGATAAAATTGCTGCCGCCGAGCAGGCGGAGAAGGACAAGCAGGCCGCCGCCATGGCCGCGGAGAAGGAAAAACAGGAGAAAAAGGCGGCCTATGCCGGCGCCCTCTCGCCGGAATCGAAGATGGCGTTTGAAAATTGCGAGGGGCATCTTAGTTCGCGGAATTTTTATTCCTGCCAGTGCATCGCCGAGCAAACCCCCGCCTTCGTCGAGGCGGAAGCCGCACGAAAGTTAGATTCCACAAATAAGCTGATTGCCATCGTTGAAGACTCGATCAAAAAGAACGAGGCAAATACCCAGCTACCGGAAAAGCAGAAGGAATATAAAAACAACGCCCTTCAGGAAAAACTCAGGCAGGCGAAGCAGACCAAGACCCTGTTGGAGGCCCCATCCTCCAGCCGGGATGAGGCAACGCGCCGGAACCTGCTGCAAACTGCCGAGCTCCATCTCTATAAGGAACCCACCTGCAAGGTCGGCGACGGGATGCGCGAAAATGAATATGCGCAATGCCTGAAATCCTCATCCTCTAAGAATATCAAGGGCAAGACAGCGGAGGAATATTGCCGCTGTTCCGCCGATACCGTGGCCAAGCTCTGGACCAGCTCGACGCAGTCCTACAGCTCCAAGGTGGCGGTGAGCCTGCCCGTGCAGGCGCGCACCCAGTGCCGGAAGTAATGGATCTAAAGCTTATTAGTACCCGTTTATTGATTAAACTTGATTACTAATTTATTGTTCCCGCAAAGAGTGCAGATGTCTTTGTGTCGATCAAAATTAGGTAATTTGGCGAGTTCGTTAGTTTTGTGGTTGACATGCTGTCGCCGTGACACGTTAAGTTGTTCAGTGATGCAATCGTCACACATCTTGGAAGGGGCTTGCCTGATAATAAAATCTCTCACGCGCTCCAGAACTGTCATGATCAATCCTTTCCGCATTAAAATTTAAGTATAATTCGAATTATCGTCGGTCTCAAGATCACTCAAAGACCAGTAAACCCCTGCCCGCCGTGTCTTTACCTAAAGTTCACGATTTGGCCTTAATCTGACCCGATATGCAGCGTTTATCGCCGCCATACGGGAGTTAGTTTTGATGGCCAGTCAGTCCCTCGACAAGCGCAAGCGGGCTATTGCGCAGAACCTAATCGATACCTGCGGCTTGCAGCGCGCCCTCCATGCGGCGCGGCAATATGGCTGGAACGATATCGCTGAGGAAATCAACGACGAGATCGAGCGCGGCAGCAAATACAAGCGCCGCCGCACCGACCCCCCTATCCAGCACTAAATACCGGACGGCGTCTCGCGGCGCCCCGTTCCCCCTCGTCCTTTCCGCTGTTGACAGCCTCCCTCCCGCGCGGGCATGTTTCGGGAAACTGTCAGAAGGATGAGACATGAAGATTTACTGGATACCGGCGCAGGCGCCGATGCGCGTTCTTGCCCTTATCAAGCACCTCGGGATCGAGGCGGAGCTGATCCGCATCGATCCTGTCGCGGGCGGCCTGCATACGCCGGAATACAAGGCCCTCAATCCCAACAAGAAGGCCCCGACCCTGGTCGATGGCGATGTGACGCTCTTTGAATCGGCGGCGATCATGGCGCATCTTTGCATCAAGGCAGGCTCCGATCTATGGCCGACGGAAAACCTCGCCGAGCAGGTCGAGGTTCTGCGCTGGCTCACCTGGAACGAGGGGCACTGGGTCGGCGCCGTCGGCCCCTATTATGTCGAGCATATCGTGAAGAAGACTTTCAACATGGGCCCGCCGGACCGGGAGCTGCTGGCGAAATCCGGGAAGAACTGCGTGAAATACGCGAAAGTGCTCGACGCGCATCTTGAGGGGCGCGATTTCGTCGCCGCGAACCGCCTCACCATCGCCGATTTCGCCCTCGCCTCGATGGCCCGCTACTGGCGGGAGGCGGAGATGCCGTTTGAGGATTTCGCGAACATCACCCGCTGGCTCGATGGCCTGGAGCAGATCCCCGCCTGGAAAAACCCCTGGCCGGACGATAAGGCGGCGTGAGAAAAGGGCTTAACCCGCTTTCTTCACATCATCGATCAGCTTGTAGCTTTTGGGCGGGTCGGCGCAGACGGTGGGGCCGCATTCGATGAGGGTCGTGACCGCGTTGCCCGCCGCCAGCAGCACCATCAGCGCGAAGGCGGCGATGGCGAGGCGGCTGCCGCCGAATTTTTTGGCGGGCGTCATCGCCGGCGCGGGCGCCTTGCTGAACTGCCCTTCGAACAAAAGCATCACGGCAGTGCCGAGAATGATCAGGAAGAAGCAGACCCCCGCCCAGGTATAATAATGCAGCCCCCAGACCGGGGAGCCGTAATGCCCGGTGCCCGGCACGATATGCAGCAGGATCTGGCGGATCGAGACGCTGCCGCCATACACCGCCGCGATCAGCATGATGCCATAATGATGCGGCTTCGGCCCCCGCACCAGATTGAGGCAGAGCCCATATCCCACGGCGACGAGGCCGACCCGCTGCAACAGACAGAGCGGACAGGGCAGCTCGTCCAGGGTAAACTGCATGGCATAGGCGGCGATCAGCACGCCGCAAATGGCAAAGAGGCCGAGGGCGTTGAGATTGCGGGACGCGCGGGCATCGATCATCATCGCACCGCCCTCCCTACAGCTGAACGGCGAGCGGCGTGGTCGCGTGGAACTTCAGCCAATAGACGCTGAGCCCCATGGTCACGGCAAAGAGGCCGTAGGACCATCCCCATTTATCCCGCCAGGCGGCGAGCATCGCCAACGTGAGCAGCAGAAACAGAAGTGCAATCATCCTCCCCCTCCCCGCGGATCAGATCAGAGCAGATAGGTATAGAGCAGCCAGAGGCTGCCGATCAGCAGCACGAGCAGCGATAAGAGCGTGCCAATCTGGCGCAGGCGAAAACTCGCGCTGTCGCGGCTGATGCCGATGGCATGAAAGCAGCGGCCCGCCACCAGCATGACGCCGAGCACGCCCACCACATAGATGCTGACGGCGCGCATCTCCAGAAACGCCATCAGCAGCAGCGAGATCGGCACATATTCGATAAAATTGCCATGGGCCCGGATCGCCCGTTGCAGCCCGGCATCGCCGCCATCGCCGAGCGAGACCTTGGCCCGCCGCCGCTCCATCGAGGTGCGCAGGCTGAGGAAGAAAAAGATCAGCCCCAGCAGGGCGGCGGCAAGAGGGGTGATTGTGACATGCATGCGGGGTATCTCCGTTAGAGCGTGAGCCAGTCGGGCGTTCTTCATCGTCCATAGCATAATTCGCCGCAAAAATCGGCAACTTTCCGCCGCGGCCCCGTCCCGCCCGCAAGCGCCGCGTCAGTCCCGCCCCTCCGGGATGGGAAGCGGGAACAGGTTGCGATAGGGGCGCGCCTCGTCCAGCGCGCGGGCATAGCTCGGCCGGGCAAGTAAACGGTCACGATAGGCCCAGAGATGGCGGTACTCCCCCGGGATCGGGTGGGTCCAGTCCGTATAGAGCAGCGCCGGCGCCGCCGCGCAATCGGCCATGCTGAAGATGTCCCCCGACACCCACTCCCGCCCCGCCATCCGCTGATCCAGAACGGCATAGGCGGTATCGAGCTGGGACGTCGCATGGACGTTGCCCGGCCCGCTTTCGGGCTCGCGGCCCAGGGTCGCCATGATAACCCGTTGCTGCGGCGTATTGATGTAGTTATCGAAAAACCGGTCCCACATCCTCACCTCCGCCGCGGCGACGGGATCGGACGGAATCAGCGGCGTCTCGCCGGGACGGATTGCCTCCAGATACTCGATAACGCCCGTCGCCTCGAACACCATCCGGTCGCCATCGGTGAGGATCGGAAACCGCCGGATCGGCCAGAGCGCGGCGAACTCCCCCGCCACGGGCTCGCTGTTGTCCAGCATTTTCAGCTCGAAATCCACGCCTTTCTCGTAAAAGGCGGTCACCGCCTTCTGGGAGTAGGAGGAGAGCGGATGCATATAGAGCGCAAGTGTCATGTGAACCAATCCTTTCATCCCGGGCAATTCCGGCAGGGCCATAAACTGAATGCAAATTGCAAGTGGTTGAAATCTACTGAAACCGTATGTATAATGCAAGCAGTTTTAAGGAGCTTTCATGACCCTCTCCATCCGATCGGGCTGCCCGATCAACCTGACGCTGGAAACCCTTGGTGACCGCTGGAGCCTGATCGTCATTCGCGACATCATGTTCGGCAACCGGCGGCATTACCGCGACCTGCTGACCCATTCGGAAGAGGGGATCGCCTCGAACATCCTCGCCGACCGGCTGAAAAAGCTGGCGGCGTCCGGACTGGTCGAGACCCATACCGACCCCTCGCACAAGCAGCGGACAATCTACAACCTGACGGAACCGGCGATCCAGCTGGTCCCGCTGCTGGCGCAGATGGGCGCCTGGGGCCGGCGGCATCTGCCGGTCTCGCGGGAGCTGGCGATCCGCGCGCAACTGCTGGAGGAAGGCGGGCCGGAAATGTGGGACGCCTTCATGGCGGAACTGCGCAGCATCCATCTCGGCGCGCCCGCGCCCCACCGATCCGTCTTCCGCGAGCTAACCGACGCCTATGAGAGGGAAATCCGCGCCAAAAAAGAATGAACCCGGGCGCCGGATCAGACACGCTTAAAAGACGCTCTGATCCGCGCGACTTCCTGCCCTGACGGCCTAAGCCTGCATATACTCCCGTTCCCGCAGGTAGGGCGAGATATTCTGCTGCGCGCGCTTGAGGAATCCGTCTTTCTCCCCCACCGGCGCGAAATAATGAAGCGCCTGTGACGCCGTCTCCAAGCTATCCAGCATGGCGATGACCCAGCCGGTGAGATAGCCGGAGCCGAGACAGCCGCCCGCCGTCGCCACATTGCCATGGGCGACGAGTGGCTGGTTCAGAACCTCAACCCCCGCCTCTTGCACCCATTCCTTTGTCGCGCTGTCCGTGCAGGCGGGCACCCCGCCGAGCAGGCCGAGCTTCGCCGCCATCAAGGTACCGGAGCATTGCGCGGCAATCACCTGACGCGCGGGATCGAGCCGGATGCGGCTCATAATCGACGCATCCTCGACAATTTGACGGGTGAGCGAGCCACTGCCGATCATCACCGCGTCCGCGTTGCTTGCGTCTTCCAGCGCGGATTGCGCATGAATGGTGAGTCCTCCCATGGACGTCACCTCCGCCTCGGGGCAGCAGACCGCAATCTCCCAGTCCGGCTTCTGCAGCCAGTGAAGCATCCGGTAGGCAACAAGGGAGTCAATCTCGTTAAACCCCTGAAAGGTCAGGATCGCGATTTTCATGTATTTACTCCTACTCAATCGTGACCGTGCTGAGTTTGGCAGGGTCGATGGTGACCTGCTGCGCGAAGGCACCGGCGGTGACGCGGTAGGTGCCGGCGGCAAGGCTGAGGGCGGCGCCGCCCGCGATCCCCTCGCCGATCACCGTTCCGGCCTCATCCATCACGGTGAAGGAGGGGTTGACGGCCTTGGTCAGCGCGGCGGCAAGCGCGGCCTCGTCGCTGGCGTTGAAATATTCCCCGCCGCCAAGCTCCGCCCAGAGCGCGAAGCTTTCCTGCAGGCCCGCATCATCGATGGCATAGCCGACGATATTGACCCGCACATCATCGCCGCGCGCGCGCATTTCCGCGATCACATCGGCGGGATTGCCCTCGCAGGTTTCCTCCCCGTCGGTGATCAGCACGATGATCCGCTCCCCGCTAACGGTGCGAAGATCGCTGCTCGTCTGGGCGAGGCTGTCGGCGATGGGCGTTTTCGCAAGGTTCATGGCCGTCACCCCGCCCACGCGGGCCGTCGCCGCGGCGCGGCTCAAGGGCGCGAGCGGGATTTCCAGATCGGTGCGGCATGTATCCGCCTCCTTATGGCCGAACACCCGGAGCGCAAAGGGTGTGCCGTCCGGGATGGTGTCCGAGACCAGCGCGTTGAGGGTGCGCTTGGCGATATCGATCCGCCGGTCGCCGTCCTGCCGCTGCAGCATGCTGCCCGAGGCATCGAGGACAACCTCGATGGCATCCTCAGGACCGAGGCGCGGCTTCTTCGCGGCGATCACCTGAAGCGAGCCCGGTTCCTGCTGCGCCGGGGTGATGGTGACGGGCACGGCGGCAAGCACTTTCCCGCCATGGGTCCGGTAGCGCAATTCATAGTCCCCCGGCAGGTTCGGCGCGTGAACGGCGATGACATTGCCCTTTTCCCTGTCCACATAGCGATAGGCGATATTGCCGGGTTTCGCGGGATCGACCAGTTGCAGGAGATCGCCATGGTTCCCCGGCCCCTGCCAGGTGACGTTGAAGCGCTGATTCCCCTCCACCTCGGCGGGGGCATCCAGTTTCGCGCTCACGTCGGTGACGGTGAAGGATACCTCCCCCAGGATCTGCCCGCCGGAGAGATAGGCGACGCGATACGCGCCCAGTACCTCCGGCGCGCGGAGCGTCACGGTTTCCGGGTTATGACCAAGATAGGCGTAGCTTCCCGCGTTCGAGCCATCGGGACGCAACACCCGGACCAGATCACCGCTATTGTTCGGCCCCTGCCAGTCGACGGGGAAATGCGCGCCCGCAGGCACGGTCTCGGCCATGGCGAGCGTCGCGTTGGTGCCGGTCACGGTAATCGCGGTCGAGCCGATATCCTTCTTCGCGGTGAAATAGGCGATGCGGTAGCTGCCCGGCTCCACCGGCGCGGTCATCTTTGTCACGTTATCCTTCGCCTGCCCGGCATAACGATAGAGCCCGCTCATCGGCTTGCCGCTGGCATCGACGAATTGGAGGTAATCACCGTTATTGAGCGGGCCGTCGAAGGACAGCTCGAAGGTTTCGTTCGCGCCGACGCTCTCGGGCGCGGTCACCGTTGCCGTCACGCCCTGCACGGAAATCGGGCTGCTGCCGATCATCATCTTGCCGGTGAAATAGCCGACGCCATAGTCGCCCCCCTCCGCCGGGAGACGCAGTTTCACAACGCCGTTCTTGGCGTTGCCGACATAGGCATAGAGACCGCGGATCGGCTTGCCCGCATCGGTGATCATCTGGACATAGTCGCCGGAGTTAACCGGCCCCTCGAACGCCACCTCGATCGTCTCGTTGATCTTCGCGCTTTCGGGAAGGGTGAGGCTTGCGGTCACGGCGGCGACGGTGAGCGGGCTGCTCGCGACGATCTTGCCGCCGGAGACATAGGCGACCAAATAATTCCCGGGCGCCAGCGGGGCGGCGAGTTTGCCTTTATTATTCTTGAGGTTGCCGACATAGACATAGGCGCCCTTCAGCAGCTTGCCGCTTTCATCGGCGAAGCGGAGCATGTCGCCCTTGGCGGGCGGGCCCGAAACGGTGATCTCGATCGCCTGATTGATGCCCGCCTCGGTGGGCGCGGTGATCGTAACCTCCTGCGCCTGCGCCGTCGCGGCGAGCGCGAGGCTGAAGATAAGAATAAAAACGGCCCTTGATAACGTCCTGTAACTCATGATTTCCCCCTGTCCGCGGCGGCGCCTCCCCCGGCCGCCGACGGCAAGTGTGCCATTTTTCAGGCAGAAATCAAATGCGCTATAAAATCCGCGCCCCGCCTACTCCCACTCAATCGTGCCCGGCGGCTTGGACGTGGTGTCGTAGACGACGCGGTTGATGCCCTTGACCTCGTTGATGATGCGGGTCGAGACGCGCCCCAAAAAGTCATGGCTGAAGGGATAGTAATCCGCCGTCATGCCGTCGGTGGAGGTCACGGCGCGAAGGGCGCAGACATAGTCATAGGTGCGGTTATCTCCCATGACGCCGACAGTACGGACGGGCAGCAGCACGGCGAAGGCCTGCCAGATCTCGTTATAGAGCCCGGCTTTGCGGATCTCGTCGAGATAGATGGTATCGGCTTTTCTGAGGATTTCCAGCCGGTCGCGGGTGATGGTGCCGGGAATACGGATGGCGAGCCCCGGCCCCGGGAAGGGGTGCCGGTCAACGAGTTCCGCCGCCATGCCAAGTTCCCGCCCCAAATCACGGACCTCGTCCTTGAAGAGCTCGCGTAAGGGCTCCACCAGCTTCATATTCATGCGCTCCGGCAGCCCGCCGACATTATGATGCGACTTGATGGTCACCGAAGGCCCGCCCGAGAAAGACACACTCTCGATCACATCCGGATAGAGCGTGCCTTGCGCGAGGAATGCCGCACCGCCGACCTTGCTGGCCTCCTCGTCGAACACATCGATGAAGATGCGGCCGATGGTCTTGCGCTTCACTTCCGGGTCATCGACGCCCTCAAGCTCGCCGAGGAACAGATCGGACGCGTCGCGATGGATCAGCGGGATGTTGTATTTATCGCGGAAGAGGCTGACCACCTGTTCCGATTCGCCCGCCCGCATCAGGCCGGTATCGACATAGACGCAGGTGAGCTGATCGCCGATCGCCTCATGGATGAGGACGGCGACGACAGAGCTGTCCACCCCGCCCGAAAGGCCGCAGATGACCTTGCCATCCCCCACCTGACGGCGGATCGCGTCGATCGCCTGATCCTTGAACGCGGCCATGGTCCAGTCGCCCGCAAGGCCACATATACGATGCACGAAGTTGGAGAGCAACGCGGCGCCGCGCGGGGTATGCACCACTTCGGGATGGAACTGCACGCCATAGAATTTCTTCTGATCATTGGCAATGCCGGCAAAGGGCGCGCCGCTGGAGGTCGCGACAACGGAAAAGCCGTCGGGGATCGCGACCACATGATCGCCATGGCTCATCCAGACCTGATCCTTGGTCCCGGCTTCCCAGACGCCATTAAACAGGTCGCAATCGGCGACCACGTCGATGTCGGCGCGACCGAATTCCCGATGGTCCGGCGCCTCCACCTTGCCGCCGAGCTGATCGACCATGGTCTGCTGCCCGTAACAGATGCCGAGGATGGGCACGCCCATCTTGAACACGGCATCCGGCGCGCGGGGCGTCGCATCGCCGATGACCGAGGCCGGACCGCCCGAGAGGATAATCCCCGCCGGGTCGAAGTCTTTCAGCCGGTCGGCCGCTGAATTGAAGGGAATGATTTCACTGTAAACCCCAGCCTCCCGGACGCGCCGCGCGATCAGCTGGGTGACCTGACTGCCAAAGTCAATGATCAGAATACTGTTTTTCATAAACGGGGTTTAGACAGTTTGGGGAAGCCTGTCCAGCCCGTTTATGCCGTGTTTTTGCAGTTTTAGCTCTGCTTCGCCTTATAGTCCTCAACCGCGCGTTTCAGCATGGTATATTCAGGGCAGCCGAAGAAGCAGAGCGCGTCGAGTTTGAGCAGATGTTCCTCTGCCATTTTCAGGTTACCGGTCTGCAAATAGGCCTCGCCGATATATTCATTGGCGCCGCGATGATCGGGGTTGATTTCCAGCGCCCGGTTGTAGTTCGCGAAGGCGGCATCGTAGTTTTTCAGCTGGCGATTGGCATAGCCGAGATAGTTATAGGCATCGGCATTGTCGGGCTCGCTTGCCGTCACCTTGGTGAAGGCGGCGATGGCGGCGTCCCACTGCTCCGCGTCGATGGCGGCCTTGCCGGCGGCGAATTCAGGATTTTTCGGCGCCTCCGTCGTGCTTGAGCTGTCGCCGCTTCCCGCCGCGAACACGATCTGCGCCGCCAGCAGCTGCGCCGCGAAGACGGTCATCATTGCCAGGATAAATTTGCGTATTGTCATTGTCCCCAATCTCCCATTTTTGACGTCTTTCAAGGACCTACGGGTCATCCGCGACTTCGGATCACCATTATAACGGATCAGGACGGAAATTCCGTTCACATGATGGTGAATTATTTTTCTCACCCAGAGCTATGCGCGCCGCGGGCCCTTTTCAAGAACGGCGGTGAAGAAACCGTCGGTCCCGATGTCCGCCGGGGTCAGGGCGAGGAAGGTTTTTTCGTAACTGCCCGTTAAACCGGCCGTGTCCCAGATTTCGCTGACGGGCAGAAGCGTAAACTCCGGATGTGACGATAAAAAGGCCTCGATCTGCGCCTCGTTCTCGCCCGCAAGGATCGAGCAGGTGGCGTAGATCAGCCGCCCGCCCGGGGCGACCAGCGGCGCGGCGCGCGAGAGGATATCCGCCTGCAGCGCGGTGAGCTCCGCAAGGCGGTCCGCCGTCAGTTTCCATTTCTGGTCCGGCTGCCGCCGCCAGGTGCCGGAGCCGGAACAGGGCGCATCGACGAAGACGCGATCAACGCCGCCGACAAGGGGCGTGAAAAGCTCGATATCCGTATCATCGCCCGCAATCGCCACCGGCTCGATCAGCGTGACCCCCGACCGTGTTGCGCGCGACTGGATATCGCGCATCCGCCGGGCATTGGTATCGAAGGCGTGGATCTTGCCCTGATGCGCCATCCCCGCCGCCATGGCGAGGGACTTGCCACCGCCGCCTGCGCAGAAATCGACGACGATCATGCCGGGCGCGGCACAGGCGAGGCGGGCGGCGATCTGCGCGGCCTCGTCCTGCAGCTCGATCCGGCCCGCATCGAGCAGCGGATGGCGGCTGAGATTGAGGCGGTCGTTGAGGATGATGCCGTCGGGCGAGAGCGTCGTCGCCTCGGCGTCGACCCCCTCCTCTTTCAGGGTCGCGAGGATATCCTCCCGCGTTGCTTTTAAGCCATTCACCCGCAACGTCACCGGCGCGCGGCTCCCATAGGCGGTCATGATGTCCGTCGCGCTCTCGCCATATTGCGCGGTGAGTGTATCGGCGAGCCAGTCGGGAAAATTCCCCGCCGCCGCCGCCGGCATCTGCGCAAGGTCGAGTGTCGCGGCTTTTTCAAGCGCCGCCACCTCCTCCGCCGTTGGTGCCTCAAGGCCATGCGGCCCGCCGATCCAGCCCGAGCGGATCTCCGCAAGGGGAATATCGACAAACAGGAGAAGGCTTAAAAAACAACGCATTCGGGGTGAGGGCTCAAGTCCGATCTCAAGGGCGATCCAGTCGAGTTCCCCCTGACGGCGAAGCGCCCGATAGGTAAATTCGGTGACCCAGCGGCGATCCTTCGATCCGGCATAGCGGCGGGCGCGGAAATAGCTGCCGATATGCTGCTCGGCGGGGGTTGCGGCGGCGCCGATGGCCGTCAAAAGTTCGGCGGCGGCGGCGAGCCGGGCGGCAGGGGTCATCCGTTCTGCCGGTAGTTCGGCGCCTCGCGGGTGATGGAGACGTCATGCACATGGCTCTCGCGCAGGCCCGCATTGGTGATGCGCACGAATTTCGCATTCTTCTGCAAGGTGAGGATATCCTTCGATCCGGTATAGCCCATCGCCGCCTTGAGGCCGCCGACGAGCTGATGGATGACGCCATTGGCCGGGCCGCGATGCGGCACCCGCCCCTCGATCCCTTCGGGCACGAGTTTCAGGTTATCGGAGACTTCCTGCTGGAAATAGCGATCGGCGGAACCGCGCGCCATCGCGCCCAAGGATCCCATGCCGCGATAGGATTTGAAGGAACGACCCTGATAGAGGAAGACTTCCCCCGGGCTTTCGTCGGTGCCCGCCAGCAGCGAGCCGATCATGGCGGAGCTTGCCCCGCCCGCCAGCGCCTTGGCGAGGTCGCCCGATGTCTTGATGCCGCCATCGGCGATCACCGGAATGCCGGAGCCGAGCGCCGCCTCCGCCGCGTCCATGATCGCGGTGAGCTGCGGCGTGCCGACACCGGCGACGATGCGCGTCGTACAGATGGAGCCGGGCCCGATGCCGATTTTCACCGCATCGACGCCCGCATCGATGAGGGCCTTCGTCCCCTCTGCGGTGGAGACATTGCCGCCGATCACCTGCGTGCGGTTGCTGAGCTTCTTGATGCGGTTCACCGCCTCCAGCACCCGGCTGGAATGACCATGGGCGGTATCGACGATCAGCACATCGACCTCGGCCGCGAGCAGCGCCTCGGCCCGGGCGAAGCCGTCATCGCCGATGCCGACGGCCGCGGCGACGCGCAGCCGCCCCTGCTCATCCTTGGAGGCGTTGGGGAACAGGGTCGAGCGTTCGATATCCTTCACCGTGATCAGGCCGATGCAGCGATAGGCGTCATCGACCACCAGCAGCTTCTCGATGCGATGCTTGTGCAGCAGGCGCTTGGCCTCGTCCTGGGTCGCCAGTTCGCGCACGGTGACCAGATTTTCCTTCGTCATCAGTTCGCTGACCGGCTGGCGCGTGTCGGTGGCGAAGCGCACGTCCCGGTTGGTGAGGATGCCGACCAGCTTGCCGCTGCCCCGCTCGGTCACCGGGATGCCGGAAATCTTGTGGTTCTGCATGAGGAAGAGCGCTTCCGAAAGCGGCTCGTCCGGGGCGATGGTCAGCGGGTTGACGACCATGCCGGCTTCGAACTTTTTCACGCGGCGGACCTCGTCGGCCTGCTCGGTAACGGAGAGGTTCTTGTGGATGACGCCGATGCCGCCGGCCTGGGCCATGGCGATCGCCATCGGCGCCTCGGTCACCGTGTCCATGGCGCTGGAGATCAGCGGAATGCCGAGCGTGATTTCCTTCGTCAGGCGGGTGGTGGTATCGACCTGCGTCGGCAGGATTTCGGAGGCTGCCGGTTGCAGCAGCACGTCATCAAAGGTAAAGGCTTCGCGGATAGTCATGGCAACTCCAGGAGCGTTGAGCTCACAATATCTGGTGGCGACCCCTTCCCGACCCGGCAGATATTCCGATCGGCCGGCGGATTGGTCTATGGAATTGCCGCGCAATCATACAGCGAGATTTTAAAATTCATAGAGCGAATTTTGCTCGATCGACGTTTTTTTTGGGAGCGCGAAATTTCGGCGCAAATTTCAAAAAAATTTCAAGAATATCCCTCACGCCAATTTGGAATCCTTCCCTGATCATACAAGTTTTTCCAGCCTTGGCGTTCCTCCAAAGCACGGATTAAGCTTTGCGCATCCCCTTTTGCTCCACCTGGTCTTAAATCCAAAGCCTGCAAATCCGCCAAGTCCTTTTTGACTATTCCACCTCTCTCGTAGTCTGGATCAAGATGATGCATTAGTGTAGCTGCTACCGCATCACAATAATCATTAAGATTCCTGAGAAAATCCTCCAGATCAGTTTTTAGGTGCTTACCGAAAACTCGCGAATTAAGAAAAGAATCTTCGTCGAGATGCGCGATCAACTTATTTCTGGCGTCTATTAACTTATCTCGATATCGTTCAAGCTTTTTTGAAATTTCTGTAATTTCCGGAGACAAAAGATCGATCTTCTTGAGCATCTGGTTCAGTCTATTATAGGTAAAGTTAGGCACATGAACGTTTTTCACTCGGCTTTCCGCAGGGTCTGTTAAACGGCAAACCTGCAAAATAAAATATTCGACAAATATTTTATTTAAGTCATGGAAGAACCATGAAGCGGAATTTTCAAGCAATTCTTTTGTTTCCTTGCTTTCATCAAAAAGCGCATCAAAAGTTTGAGTGAAAACAAACAAATTTCCGCACTCCTCCCGGAATCTTTTTAGAAATTCGCGGATATTACCTATTTCCTCTTTGTTACTCATTTTTCCCGCGGAAACCGGTGGCGATGACATAGGCTTCGCGGGAATCGGCGCGGCTGGCCTCGGGTTTGGCGTGGCGGACATGGGTGAAATTCTGCTTCATCTGCTCAAGCAGGTCATTCTCCGTCCCGCCTTTCAGCACCTTGGCGATAAAGACGCCGCCGGGCGCCAGCACATCGATGGCGAATTCCAGCGCCAGCTCGCACATCATGACGATGCGCAAATGATCGGTCTGGCGATGGCCGGTGGTCGGCGCGGCCATGTCGGAGATCACCGCATCGACCGGCCCGCCGAGCGCGGCCTTGACCCGGTCATCGGCGCCCGCCTCCGTGAAGTCGAGCTGCATGACCTCGGCGCCGGGGACCGGCTCCATCTCGAGGATATCGACGGCGAGCACCTTGCCCTTGCCCTTTTCCGCGCCGACGCGATCCACCGCGACCTGCGTCCAGCCGCCCGGCGCGGCGCCGAGATCGACGACCGAATCGCCGGATTTCAGCAGGTTGTAGCGCTCGTTGAGCTGCATCAGCTTGAACGCCGCGCGGCTGCGCAGGCCCCGTGTTCTCGCCTCCACCACGTAAGGATCATTGAGCTGGCGTTGCAGCCAGTTGGTCGAGGAGGTCTTGCGCCCCCGCGCCGTCTTCACCTTGGTATGGAGCAGCCGGCCGGTCATGCCGGTGTTTTTTGTCGCGCCCTTTCCGGGCTTTTTCGCGCCGCCGCTCATGGCGCCACCTTCGGCTCGGCCGTGGCCTGCCGCGCGCGCTGCCGTTCCTCCGCCGCCAGCTGGCGTTCGCGGCGCACCCGCTCGATCATGCCGAGCAGCATCCCCTCGCGCAGGCCCCGGTCGGCGACGCGGAGCTTTTTCACCGGCCAGCGGCTGTGCATCGCCTCGACGATGGCGCAGCCGGAGACGACGAGATCGGCCCGTTCCTCGCCGATGCAGGGCTCCAAGACGCGCGTCTTGTAATCGCTGCCGGCGAGGCGGCGGCAGATATCGAGCATGGCGCCCGCATTCAGCCAGGCGCCGTCGATGCGGCGGCGGCTGTAGCGTTCGAGCCCGAAATGCACGCCCGCGAGCGTCGTCACCGTGCCCGAGGTGCCGAGCATCTGCACCCGTCCCTCGCGGATCCGCCCGGCGATGCCGTGCTCCGCCTCGAACGCATCGACATGATGGCGGACATCGGCGATCATGTCGGCATAGGCGGACTGGCTCACCTCCATCCCGCCATGGCGTTCGGTCAGGGTGACCACGCCGACGGGGATCGAGGTCCAGCCCAGCACCTCGCTCTGCCGGCGGCCCTCAAGGCCGAGCCAGACAAGCTCCGTGCTGCCGCCGCCGATATCGAAGACGAGCGCATTCTGATGCCGGTAATCGATGAGCGGGGCGCAACCCTCGGCCGCCAGTGCCGCCTCCTCCGCCGTGGTGATGATGTCAAGCTCGATGCCGCAGCCCTCGCGCACGCGGTCGAGGAATTCGTCGCTGTTGTCGGCCTTGCGGCAGACCTCCGTCGCGACGCAGCGCATATGGGTGACGCCGGCGCGGCGCATCTTGTCCGCACAGACGCCAAGCGCGTCGATCGTTCTTTCCATGGCGTCGCCGGACAATTTGCCGGTCAGGCTGACGCCTTCGCCAAGCCGGACGATCCGCGAGAAGCTGTCGATGACGCGGAAACTCTTCCCCTGCTGTTTCGCAATCAGCAGCCGGCAATTGTTGGTGCCCAGGTCCAGGGCGCCGAATGTTTCGGGATTGCCCGGCCCGCCATGCTGAAACTTGCGTCGATATCTTCTGCGATCACCCTTTCCCGTTTTACGGGGTTGTGATGTTGCCACCCAGGACTACCTCCAGGTAAATAATATACGGCCCCGGATTGAATAATCCCGGCCCATTTGCCCTATGCTATCAGCTTTCCGCAAAAGGTTCATATATATTTTGGCGAAATGTCACTTTATCGAACGTTGACAAGGCGCGCGCGACTTGGTAGTAGGTCCGCCAGCCCCGCGAGCCGCGGGCGCACCGCCGACATGGTGGGGAATCGTCTAATGGTAGGACAGCGGACTCTGACTCCGTCAATCCTGGTTCGAGTCCAGGTTCCCCAGCCATCCGCCTTCGCTAATTTTTCCAGAGATTATTAAGTGGAATAATTTCCGATCCGTCGGCCGTTATCCTGACGATCTGATTTCTGCTTTCAACAAAAATGGCATCGAACGAGGGATCCTTTGACCAGATATGCTCAATTTTCGGGCGGAGATATGTAAGTGCGTCCCCAATATTAACAGCCATGTACGGCAGGTATGTGTAAATGGAGAGCCAGTTTCTCTCAAATTTCTTAAAATCCTCCGCGGCAAGTTTCTTTAATTTTATGCAAATCCACTCATAAACAAATTCCGCCCATTTCATCTCTGGGAAATCCCCTTGCCATCCCGGCGATTTCTCTATGGGTTGGTTAAGTAAAATTTCTATATTTGCATTCCTCTCCAAAGAAAATTCGAAATCTAAGCCAGATAGCGGAAAATCAGTATCTTTTCCTATTTGATTTGACTTTGCCATAACTTTAGAAAACAGTTTGTGCGCAGCCTCTGTAACTTCAACGCCGATCTCTAAACCTTTAGAGTTAATATAAAAATCTGGCTTATCATCATGACAGACAGTAATTGGAAAACTTAGAAAATTAGTCTGTGATAATGCAGCGAGAAGATGGCATATTTTATATATTTCAAGTTGATTTTTCTCTTGGCCCAACCCTCTCGGCGGAACAGAAATATCAATCTGCTCCAATTGCGAGCACAACTCATCCGCAGAAGAAGCGTGAATGGTGACCATTTTTGGGCTCGCCAAAACAGTATTCCAATCTATTAACTTTCAGGCAAAATCCACGATATGTTGACCTGATACCGCCCGTCAATCAACAGTCGTGAAGGAATAGAGCCCCCTCACTCGCTGTTGAAGCGGGTGGTGAGTTTTTCGAGGGTGGCGACGAGCGCGTCGATCTCGGCGTCGCTCAGCAGCTCGTCGATGGTGGCGTTGAACTCGTCCAGCGGGGCCTGCAGCTGCGCGAGGGCGTCCCGCCCCTCCGGCGTCAGCGACAGGAGCCAGGCCCGCCCGTCCTTCCAGCTCCGGTTCCGGTCGATGAGCTTGAGCCGGATCAGCCGCGTCACCATCGCCGTCATCGCCGAGTCATTCAGGCCCAGCAGCTCGGCGACATCGCGCTGGGTCATGTCATCCTCATGCTCGACAATATAGAGAACCGCCGCCTGCGCCGTGGTGACGCCGACGGAGGACATGGTCGAGCGGTCCGCCGATTTCTTCAGCGCATGGGCCGCGACCTGCAGCCGGTGATAGAGGCGTGTCTGGCGGGATCTTGACATGGCCTACTCATAATCCAGTTGCGCGGGATGCGCCATGGAAATATACTTCACTAGCAAAGTAATAATCCATAACAGGAAAGAACCCATGACCGAAATCTCCCTGGATCGGGGCCGCCGCGTCCTTGCCGAGCAGCCCTTCAGCGTCCTGATCGGCTCGGCCCTCGACCGGCTCGAGGCGGGGCAGGCGGAGCTGTCACTGACGCTTCGCGATGACCATCTGCAGCAGCATGGCTTCGCCCATGGCGGCGTGGTCAGCTATCTCGCCGACAATGCGCTGACCTATGCGGGCGGCACGGTGCTCGGCGATTCGGTGACGCTCGAATTCAAGATCAACTATGTCCGCCCGGCGATCGGCGAGAAACTGATCGCCCGCGCCCGCGTCAAGGCGAGCGGCAAGTCGCAGGCCGTCTGCGACTGCGACGTTTTCGCGGTCCGGGACGGCGCGGAAAAGCTCTGCGCGACGGCGCAGGGCACGATCTGGAAGGTCAGCGCCTAGCGGCTTTTAAGGCGGTGGCGGCTAGCTGCTGAAATGGCGGATATAGATCAGCCCTTCGGGGATATCGAAGATAAAGGAAAACAGGATCACGCCGGTCATGACCGCCGACCAGAGGCGAAACCACCGCCCCTCCTCCGGGTTGAGAAAGGGCCGTTTCACCAGCAACAGCACCAGCGCCGGCGTCCAGCAGAGCACATGCATGATCGAGATCGAGCCCGACAGCATCGGCAGCCCGAGGGCGGCGAAAATCGGCTCCCCGGCCAGGGCGGAGACGACAAAGCCGCCGCCCGCCCAGCGCGCGATGGGCTTGCGCCAGGCAAAGACGAACAGCCCGGTCAGGAAGGTCAGTATCAGGAAGGCGAGCCAGATCTTGACCCAGAGCGGCGTCGACATGAAGCCCGCCTGATCGAAAACATTGAGCGGGCCATAGCCGCTGGTATATTCCTCCGCGCGCGCCGCCGCGCTCCAGAACAAAGTCGCAAGGCCGCCCCCCGCCAAGGCCAAAATAGACTGTACCTTCATGATGTCCCCCCATTCCCTGATATCGCCAACACCGCGATCCGGTCGCAGACTCCTACATACAGGCGACGGGAAATCGTCTCAATAGGCAGGCACCGCCCTCACCCAAATGTGATGGCGCAGCAGGGAATTCTGTGGCGGGATTGGCGGGCGGACGGGGGTTTATGTCCGGATGGCGTCGCTGTCGTCGGACTCGCTCGGCGCGGGGGAAAGTCACCGCATAGCGGCGGCGGGCCTTTCCCCCCGCGCCGATTTCACCTTCGTGAGCGGGCCGAGGTTCAGCCATTTCGCGAGTTTGGTCGTGATGCGGCGGGGGCCGTGGGCGTCGAGGCGGCCAGCATCCAGCGCCTCGGTGAGAGGGAGATCGCCGCGGATAATATAGATCATGTCCGGCAGGCTGCAGGCGAGATAGAGATCAACCTCGAAACCCGGATCCTCGACGCAGAGCTCGCAGGCCCCTTCCCGGTTGACGAACCACCAGAGCCGCTTGTTGTCGGGCTGGTCCGTAAGGTCAAGCTGCACCACGGAACGCCGTTCGCCGAAGGCCGCCGGGTTGACCCCACGCTCGAGCGCCCAGACAAGCAGGCCGAGATCGACCTCTCCCTCCACCAGCTGGCGGCGCGACCAGCGCTGCCCCCAGATGCCGAGCGCCTCGACCATCGGGATGAATTCCCGACCGGCGGCCGTCAGATGATAGGTCCGTGTCTTTCCGCCCCCGCTCGTACGCCGCTCGACGATGCCCTCGGCCTCCAATTGCTTGAGGCGCGAGGACAGCAGCGTCGGCGACATCAGCGGTACGCCCTTCTGTAGCTCGGAGAAGCGGCTTGCCCCTTGCGCAAGGTCGCGGATAATGAGCGGCGTCCAGCGTTCACAGAAAAGCTCCGACGCCTTCGCCACCGGGCAGAACTGGCCATATGTCTTCATTGCCGCCTCCTAGTTTCAAAGACTACCATTCCGGTCGCGCAAGCAAAACTACATTTTCTGGACTATTCGCCGACCCGGCCACCGCCTAGCCTTGCCTCCCACATGTGAGGAAAGGAGGCATGACATGACGACGGCAATGAGTGAAACGGCGGAGCGCGGACAGCTCACGGGAAGCGCCGCCGGGATTTACGAGCAATTCTTTGTCCCCGCGCTGTTCCGGGACTGGGCGGCGCCACTCTGCGCGGCGGCGGATGTCAAGGCGGGCGACAATCTTCTCGATGTCGCCTGCGGCACCGGCGTCGTTGCGCGCGAGGGATTGAGCCACGTCGGGCCGGACGGATCGGTCACCGGGCTCGATCGCAACGCCGGGATGCTGGTTGTCGCGGGATCTCTCGCGCCGGAGATCGACTGGCGGGAGGGACTTGCCGAGGATATCCCCTTCGAGGACGGAAGCTTCGATGCCCTCACCTGCCAGTTCGGCCTGATGTTCTTCGAGGACAGAGAAAAGGCGGTTTCCGAGATGTGGCGGGTGCTGCGCCCCGGCGGGCGGATGGCGGTGGCAGTCTGGGACACGCTCCCCCACACGCCCGGCTATGATGCGATGGCGGGGCTGCTGGCGGAACTGTTCGGGCGCGGGATAGCGGCGGCGCTGGAGGCGCCCTATAACCTCGGCGATCCGGCGGCGCTTCTCGGGATTTTCGAGGCGGCAGGAATAGCGGACGCGGTGATCCGCACCCGTCCCGGCCTTGCCCGATTCCCCTCGATCGAAGACTGGGTTTATACGGATATCAAGGGCTGGACGCTATCCGAGGCCATCGACGAGGCGCAATTTCAGGCGCTGCTTGCGGCGGCGAAAGGCACCCTCGCCCGATTCACGGACGATGCGGGCCGCGTCGAATTCTGCGCGCCCGCGCATATCGTAACGGCGGTGAAGGGAGAGTGACAGATCAGGTCGTCAGCGGATCGCGGTCTTCTTCAGGCGTCGGGGCGGAGAGCAGGTTCTGGCCGCGGCTGTTGAGGCGGGAGGTGATCTGCAGGAGCGGCTCCGGCACTTCCTTGGGTAGATAGGACCAGCCAAGCAGGGCGAGCAGCACGCTGAAGGGCGAGAGCAGCAGGCTCAGCATCGCCCAGGTGATGAGGGCCGCGCCGAGGCTGGTGATATTCTCCGATCCCTCAAGCTGCGAAATCACGATGATCAGGATGGCGAAGGCATGCGGCAGATAGAGGCCGAGGCGGAGCGCATCCATGAACCGCCGCTCGCGCAGGCGCGGGCGGATCAGCCGGTAGAGCTTGACCGACACATAGGCAAACGGCGCGAAGAAGAAGAGGAAGAGCCCGGTCGTGCCGAGAAGGTTGAGGATCCAGCCCTCGCTCCCCTCCTCCCGGAGGAAGATGTCGAGCAGCACGGTCAGCCCGGCGAAGATCAGCGCCGCCAGCACCGGCGCGGCGACGATCAGCCGCTGCCGCCAGGAACTGTCGCGGACGATGACGATCGCCTGCGCCAGGATTTCCCTGAATTTTTCCTTGATATCAAAAGACTGCGGCATTTTATCGGTGATCATCTACTGTTGGAACGCGACGGCTGCCGGTTATCCTGAAACCCGCGTCCAGATGTAACATATCCGTCAGGAATGCCAACCCCGATTTTCGCGGACAGGGATAGGTTCATGGCGCCCGCGATGGCCCTCGCCGGCGCGCGCGTCGAGTTACCGTGGACCGAGGGTCCGGATGACATCCGAGATTTCCGTAAATTCATTGGACAGCGCCTTGAGGGTTCTCGCCTGCTCCGTCTTGCCCGGCGCCTCTTCCACCGCTTTGGCACTGTCAAGCAGCAGGTCCAGCGCGGCGAGATTGGCGCCCGTTGCCCGGTCCGAAATCGACCGCCGGTTCAGCCGGGGCGCTTTCGAAAACTCGGTTTTCAACCCCTCGACGAGGGAGGCCAGTTCCTGTTGCCGCATGTGAGACCCTTTCCTTGAATAGCCTTAGCAAAATAGCGCGAGAGCGTAAACGAAAGGTTAACGAGGGTCCGTCTAGCCGCCTTTTATGGCCATTTAAGGGCAAAGGCCGCAACCGATTGTTAACCATTATCAGGGACAATGCAGGGATCGTATTTAGTCCGGCGGTTGCGCCCCCGCAGATCGCCGCATCCGGAGACAAGATGACCCCGTTTGACCCCGAAAACCGCCGCGTCCATCGCCGCGTCGTGATGGAGAAGGACACCCGCATCTGCCATGGCGGCGGCGCGGCCCGTGCGCGAATCCTCAATATCTCCGTCGGCGGCGCGGGATTGCAGATGGAAATGCGCCTGCCCGATTCCACGGAGATCACCGTCGAGATCGAGAATATCGGCCTGATTCCGGCGCGCATCGTCCGCCAGATGGCCGATGGCGTCGCCGTGAAGTTCGAATTTTCAGAGGAAAAGGAACAGCAGCTCATCCGGCAGATCGCGGGCCTTGTGGCCCGCAAGCGCCGTGAACAGTTTCATGTGGTGAGCTAAAATCGGGCGGGCGATCTAGCCGCCCTGGCGTCCGGCGTGCAGCACCTGCTTGGCGTCTTTATGGAACATTTCCGCCAGTTCATATTCCTTTTTCAGTTCCATGATGGATTTCGCATTGTCTTCGGGCTTCAACCCGCCATCCACGGAAAAATCGACCAGCGGCGCGGCGCCGGCGTTCGCCGCCAGGTGAAATCCCTTGCGCATATAGGCTTCGCGGCGGTCTTTCACCCAAATTTCAAGAGCATCGACCTGTTCCTGGGTCACTTGCAACATTTCTTCTCGTCCTCGGTGTTGTGTGGTCAAATAAAACTGGATCGCAACAATCTATTAACCTTGTCTGATTATAAAAAGAGACTGCAGGTGGTTAATGTATTCGCGAAGTATGTGAGAAAAACGTTAATCTAGTCTTACGAAACCTTGGGACAGTCCGCGCTAGTAGAGAGAAACGCATGACATCGATGACACCGCAGGAAATTATGGAGATGCTTGCCGAACATGCAAAATGGCTCGCCAACTCGAAGAAGGGGGCGCGGGCGAATTTCAAGCATGCGGACTTTACCGGCGCCAATTTCGCCGGGGCGAAACTCCAGAAATCCAGCCTTTCGGGGTGCAAGCTCTCACGGACCATATTCCGGGGCGCCAACCTGATCGCCGCCGATCTCTATGCCGCCGACCTCACCAAGGCCGACCTGCGCGACGCCCTTCTCATCCGCGCGGATTTGCGCGGGGCCGAGCTCAAGGGCGCGAAGCTGAACGGCGCCAACCTGCAGGAGGCGGATTTCCGCGGCGGCTCCCTCATCCTCTCGGGCGGCGAGACGGTCACCTTTCCCGCCGGCGACCTGTCGGATGCGGAGATGGAGAATGTGGTCGCGGAAAAAGCCAATCTCAACGGCGCAAACCTGGCGGGCGCGGCGCTCGGCAATGCCAATTTCGCCTATTCGCATCTGCGCGGGGCGAATCTTTCGGGCGCCGAGCTGCATGGCGCGGGCTTCATGGGCTCCGACATGGCCGACTGCGACCTCACCAATGCCGACCTGGCGGGCGCCGATCTGTCCAACGTCAACCTTTCCGGCGCGCGGGTCGAGGGCTGCAATTTCGATAATGTGAAGCTCGACGGCGCGAAGCTCGAGAATGTCGATTTCTCGAAGTCGAAGGCGGTCGCGAAGCATCTGATCAAGGAGGCGGAATCAACCCCGCTCCCGCCCAACCTCCAGGCCATCCTCAAGAAGCATTTCCTCTGGGTCGAGACCAACGGCCTCAAGGGGGAGCGCGCCGATCTGTCCGGCATGGACCTGTCGGGCATGGATCTTTCAAACTGCGCCATGAGCGGCGCGACCATGAAGGGCGCCAATCTCAAGGGCACCATCCTGCGCGGCGCCCAGACCGTGATGAGCGACATGTCCCAATGCATCATGGAGGATGTGGATCTCACCGGCGCGATGATGGAGGGGGTCAATCTCTCCCGCTCCAACCTCAAGAACGCGCATCTGAAGGGCGCCATTCTCACTGCCGTCGATCTCAAGGGGCCGAACGGCGAGGCCCTGGGCAAGAAATGGCCCGCCAACCTCTCGGCGGCGAGTTTCGTCGGCGCCAATCTCGAGGGCGCGGACATGACCGACGCCAACCTGATCGACGCCAATTTCAAGGGCGCCAAGCTGAGCGGGGCCATCTTCGACGGCGCCGATATGGAAGACACCAAGTTCGACCAGGGCCAGAAAGTCAGCGCCTAGGGGTGATTTAGCTCTTCATACTTGCTACGATGCCATTGTAGATATTTCTTCGTCTTACTGGAAATAGGCACAAGTTTTAGTTTTTCAGTTATCCCCAGACTTGGCGCTACAGCCTCCAATTTTGGACTGATCAGAATAGAACCGCTCTCCTTGAAGGAAATTAGAAAACGATCGAAGGCGTGATCAAGATTTGGAGTTAGCAGGAAGCCATTGTGTGGGTCCAGGCGCTCTGAGTTATTACAGTCCCTCCATGGCTTAATGTGCGATGCTCTGAGCATTGGCGAATACTCAATGCCTGTTACGGAGCATTTGTTACTGTATAAATATTTGAGGTCTTCGCGAAATTTCCCTTGGCCTATGCGGGCGCTTAATAAGGCATTACGTTCTGTTTCTCCTATATTCTCATTTCTTAAGTCAAGAGTGTCAGAATAAATGTCCGAATCGGAACCAACTTCAAAAAGAAATTCATTAATTTCGGCTATTTCAGGTTCTGATAGCAACCGCGTTTGTTTGAGAGTATATTTTCTAATCTTATAGAAAATACTGGAAGTCTCATCTTCTTTTATTTTTAACTTTCCAAGCTCCGATATTGATATTTGAACATATTTTTTTATTTCGATATTTTCCATCGAAACGTCAATGTATTTGCCTCTTTTTTCAACGTTACTTGCAGTACCGATCGCAATTAAATCCCCCCAAGACAATGCCTCATTTATTTTTTCTAGATTGTGAGCAAATACATAAAACTTATCACCGGAGCTAGGATAAGGCACCTCTGACTTGGCGTCTTTCATTGGTGGTTTTATGTGAAATACACCGCTCTCCCACTCTTTTGCCTCAACAGGGACAAGAGTATTATTTGGACAATCCTCTACACCAACTTTTATGAGATAAGTGTTCTGCTCCATGATCTAGCACTTCCACCGCACGCTTAATATATTTATACTTCATAATACACCTCAGCGAAGGAACAGAATACCAATACACCCACATTCTGATTCTCAGTGGATCTTCTTGTCGTTGGCGCCGTTGCCGAATTCGTAGATATGCACGTAATATCCGGCCATCGGGTTGCGGTCGAGATATTCGACCAGATAGTCGCGGCAGGCCGGGCTCGCATCCCAGATCAGATACTGCCAGAGCGGTTCCATCGGGCGGGTTTTCGTGTCGTGATGCGGCACACTGACCGAGCCGCCCCATTTCACATCGAACCCGTTCAGGTAATTCTCGGCGTAATGGCGAAACACCGTGGCCTCATCGATATTCACCCCGGCTTTATGTTCGAAACAAAGGCGTAAATTCATCACTCATCTCCCGTCGGGTCAAAACACTGGCGGTCGTCCCTGTTATATTTAGGGGAAAAAGGGGAAAAATGGAAGGGACAGGGCAGCGACACTCATGCCGGCGATGGCATCCCCTAGGAGAATCGAACTCCTCTTTCCAGAATGAGAATCTGGCGTCCTAACCGATAGACGAAGGGGACGCATCGAGAAGTGTCACCGGCGACAGGATGGTATCCCCTAGGAGAATCGAACTCCTCTTTCCAGAATGAAAATCTGGCGTCCTAACCGATAGACGAAGGGGACACATATCCTGTTGCTGGAGGCAGGATTTAGCGATTCTATCCTTATATATCAAGTAAAAAATTGGAAAATCCGGAAAATTCGACACGCGCCCGCGTCATACAAGGCGATAGGCGTCGTCGATGAGGAGTTGGGCCGAGACTTTCCCCTGCCAACTGTTCTTCCGAAGATGCCCGGCGATGTGAAAGGCCGCGCCGTTATGGCCAAGAAGCGCCTCGCCGAGCGGCGTTTCCAGCGCCCGGAAACAGATGCCCGTCAGACGCCCCCGCCCGGCCGTGCCGGTCAGGATGCAGCGCACATGCTTTTCGCCGACGATGCTGGCCTGCACCAGGCGGACACTCGGCAGCGCGAATCTCGGCTCCGGGTTGCCCGCACCGAAGGGTCCCGCCTGCTCCATCATGGAAATCAGCTCGACCGTCGCGCCGTCGATCGACAGCGCACCGTCGAGGCCAAGGCTGGCGGTCCGTGCCGCCTCGGAAACATCCTTCGCCAGTCGCGCGTTGAGGAAGGCGCGGAATTCATCGATCTTCTCCGCCGCGATGGTGAGGCCCGCCGCCATCATATGGCCGCCGCCGGCGACGATCAGCTCCCGATGCCGCGCCGCGCCGATGGCAGCGCCCATATCGACGCCGGGCACCGAACGGCCGGAGCCCTTGCCGGTGCCATTCTCCAGCGCGATGACCACCGCCGGGCGCTGGTAGGTGTCTTTCAGGCGGCTCGCGACGATGCCGATAACGCCAGGATGCCACCCCTCCCCGGCGACGACGATGACGGAATCATCTTTCAGGCCGCTTTGCTCGACCCTCAAAAGGGCTTCCGTCTGCACCTCGGCCTCGATCTCCTTGCGCTCCTTGTTGTAGCGATCGAGATAGCCCGCAAGCTCGCGGCATTTTTCCGGATCATCAACCGAGAGCAGCTCGGGGCCATATTCCGGCCGCCCCACGCGCCCGCCCGCATTGACGCGGGGGCCGAGCAGAAATCCGGTGTGATAGGTGCCCGGCGCCTCGTCCAGCCCGGCCACATCGGCGAGCGCGGCCAGCCCCGCATTCCCGCGCCGCGCCATGACCTTCAGCCCTTGCGCGACAAACGCGCGGTTGAGCCCGATCAGCGGCACCACGTCGCAGACCGTGCCGAGCGCCACCAGATCGAGCCAGTGACGCGGGTCCGGCTCGGGCCGGGTGTCGTTATACCAGCCCGCTTGGCGGAGCGCGCGGTTGACGGCGACGACCAGCAGGAAGGTGACGCCGACAGCGGCGAGATAGGTGAATTCCTGGCTCTCGTCATGGCGCTTGGGATTGACGACGGCGAGCGCGTCGGGCAGTCGCGTCTCCGCCTGATGATGATCGACGACGATGACCTCGAGCCCGATTTCCTTTGCATGGGCGAGCGCGTCGAAAGAGACGATGCCGCAATCGACGGTGATCACCAGCTGCGCGCCGCGCCCTTTCAAGATATCCATGGCGCCGCTGTTGGGGCCATAGCCTTCCTTCATCCGGTCGGGAATATAGATCTCGATGGGCACGCCGATCGCGGTGAAGAAGCGCTTCAGGAGCCCCGACGAGGTGGCGCCGTCGACATCATAATCGCCGAAGACGGCGATCCTCTCGCCCGCCTGAACCGCCGCCGCGATGCGCGCCGCCGCGGCGTCCATATCCTTGAAGCGGGAAGGATCGGGGAGAAGATGGCGCAGCTGCGGGCTGAGATAGCGCTCCGCCTCCTCGATCGGCACGCCCCGGCCCGCGAGGACACGCCCGACAATCTCGGGCACATCGAGGCGCTGCGCGATGGCGAGGCCCAGCCGCTCATTGTCAGAGCGCAGCCGCCAGCGTTTTCCCGTCAGCGAGCTTTCGACATTGAGAAAGGGAGGCGCGTCCATACTGGGTCCAGACCCTAACTCCGGTTATTTGGCTTTGTGATCGCCCCGGATATAGCGCACGGTGCCGGAATAGGACCGCATCACGATGGTTTCCGTATAGACCCGGTCGCCCTTCTGGCGGACGCCGCGCAGCATCGAGCCGTCGGTGACGCCGGTCGCGGCGAAAATCACCTCGCCCGCCGCCAGTTCCTCCAGCTTGTAGACGCGGTTCAGATCGGTGATGCCCCATTTCGCGGCGCGGGCCTTCTCGTCATCATTGCGGAAAACCAGACGGCCCTGCATCTGCCCGCCGATACAACGGAGCGCCGCCGCGGCGAGAACGCCTTCCGGTGCGCCGCCCGTGCCGACATACATGTCGATGCCCGTATCGGGATTGGCCGTCGCCATCACGCCGGCGACATCGCCATCGGAGATGAGCTGGATGCGGGCGCCTGTTTTACGGATATCGGCGATGATGTCGGCATGACGCGGCCGGTCGAGAACGCAGGCCATGGTCTGGCTGACCGGAACGCCCTTCGCCTTGGCGATCGCCCGGAGGTTTTCTCCGGCCGGTTTGTCGATATCGATGATGCCCTCGGGATAGCCGCCACCGACGGCGATCTTTTCCATATAGGTATCGGGCGCATTGAGGAAGTTCCCCTCCTCGGCAAAGGCGATGACGGCCAGCGCGTTCGGCCCGCCCTTCGCGGTCAGGGTCGTGCCTTCCAGCGGATCGAGCGCGATGTCGATCTTCGGGCCCTTGCCGGTGCCGACCTTCTCGCCGATATAGAGCATCGGGGCTTCGTCCCGCTCCCCCTCGCCGATGACGATGGTGCCGTCGATATTCAAAAGGTTCAGTGCCGTGCGCATGGCATCGACGGCGGCCTGATCGGCGGCCTTCTCATCGCCAAGGCCCACCAGGTTACAGGCGGCACGCGCGGCGGCCTCGGTGACGCGGACGATTTCCAGGGTGAGATTTCTGTCCAGATGCGAGGTTTTAGTCATTTTTTCTCTTCCAAAGCTTTCATAACAGTTACGCTCAACTCACAGCGACACGATGCGGATCATACGCGGTTTCGCCACACTATGGGTGAATTTTTCGATTTTTCCAAGGGCGCGGACCAGGGCCGCCTCCTGCACTTCATGGGTGACGAGAATGACGGAAACCGCCTCCTGTTTCGAGCGGCCGCGCTGCAGCAGGCTCTCGATGGAAATATTCTCGTCGCGGAACACCGCCGAGACATCGGCGATCACGCCCGGCTGGTCATAGACCGTCAGGCAGACGTAGTAAGCACCGATATGATCGGCGACCGGAACTTTCGGGATATCCGTCATCTTGTCGACCGGGATGCCGAAGGTGGGGGTATGGCGGCCGAGCGCGATATCGACGATATCGGCAACCACGGCGGAGGCCGTCGGCCCCTCGCCCGCGCCGCGCCCGACGTAGGAGGTTTCATCAACAAAGTCGCCATCGACGACGACCGCATTGAAGACGCCGCTGACATTGGCGATGGTGGTATCGCGCCGGACCATGCAGGGATGCACCCGCTGCTCGATCCCCGCATCAGTGCGCCGGGCGACACCGAGCAGGCGGATACGGTAGCCAAGCTCGCTTGCGGCGGCGATATCGGCGGCGGCCACGTTGCGGATCCCCTCGATATAGACATTCGGGAAATCGACAGGCGTGCCGAAGGCGACGCTCGCGAGGATGGCGAGCTTATGCGCCGCATCGACGCCGTCGATATCGAAGCTGGGATCGGCCTCGGCATAGCCGAGGTCCTGCGCGTCCTTCAGGATGGCGTCGAATTCGCCGCCCGTCTCCTCCATCTCGGTGAGGATATAATTGCAGGTGCCGTTGAGGATGCCGTAAACGCGGGAGATGGAATTGCCCGCGAGGCCTTCGCGCAGCGCCTTGATGATTGGGATGCCGCCCGCGACCGCCGCCTCATAGGCGAGCTGCGCGTCATGCTGCTCGGCCAGCGCCGCCAGCTCGTTGCCATGCTCGGCCAGCAGGGCCTTGTTCGCGGTCACCACCGGCTTGCCATTGCTGAGGGAGCGAACGCAGAGGTCTTTCGCAACGCCGTCGCTGCCGCCGATCAGCTCCAGCACAATATCCACTTCCGGATCATCGGCGAGCGCGACCGCGTCGTCATACCATGTGAGCCCGTCCAGCGACACGCCCCGGTCCTTAATTCTGTCGCGCCCGGAAACGGCGGTCACGGTGAGATGCGCGCCCGAGCGCGCCTCCAGCAGGTCGCCATGGGCCTTGATGATCTTGAGGACGCCCGCGCCGACGGTGCCAAGCCCGGCGATCCCGATTTTTACATTGGTACTCACTGTCACGACGCCTCTTTCCGTCCGAGATGCGCATCGGCATTGGACATGAATTTCTTGATATTGCGGCTCGCCTGGCGGATCCGTTGCTCGTTCTCGACCATGGCGACGCGCACGAAATCATCACCATGCTCGCCAAAGCCCAGGCCCGGCGCGACGGCGACCTTCGCCTCCTTGAGGAGCAGTTTCGAAAACTCAAGGCTGCCCAGATGTTTGAAGGGTTCGGGGATCGGCGCCCAGGCGAACATGGTCGCCTCCGGCGAGGGTACCTCCCAGCCGGCGGCGGCAAAACCGGAGATCAGCACATCGCGGCGCTGCTTGTAAAGCTGGCGGAATTCCTCGACGCAATCCTGCGGGCCGTTCAGCGCCGCCGTCGCCGCCACCTGGATCGGCGTGAAGGCGCCATAATCGAGATAGGACTTGATCCGCGCGAGCGCGCCGATGAGCCGCTTGTTGCCCGTCGCGAAGCCCATGCGCCAGCCGGGCATGGAATAGGTTTTCGAAAGCGAGGTAAACTCGACCGCGATATCGCGCGCGCCGTCGACCTGCAGGATCGAGGGCGGCGGCACGTCGCCGAAGTAAATCTCTGCGTAGGCGAGATCCGAGAGGATATACATGCCATGCTGCTTAGCGAACTTCACGACCTCTTTATAAAAATCAAGATCAACCGTCATCGCCGTCGGGTTCGAGGGGAAATTGAGGATCAGGCAGGTCGGCGACGGGATGCAGTGACGCACGGCGCGCTCAAGTGCGGCGAAGAAATCAATCCCCGGCCCGACCTCGAAATGCCGGACCACGGCGCCCGCGATGATAAAACCGTAGGGGTGGATCGGATAGCTCGGGTTCGGCGACAGGATCACATCGCCCGGCGTGGTGATCGCCATGGCGAGGTTGGCCAGCCCCTCTTTTGAGCCGAGGGTTGCGATGGTTTCCGTCTCCGGGTCGATCTCGACGCCGAAGCGGCGCTTGTAATAGGCGGCGTTGGCGCGGCGCAGGCCCGGGATGCCGCGGCTGGTCGAATAGCGATGGGTGCGGCCGTCGCGCACGGTCTCCACCAGCTTGTCGACGATATGCTGCGGCGTCGGGCTGTCGGGATTGCCCATGCCGAGATCGATGATATCCTCGCCCGCCGCTCGCGCCTTGGCTTTCATTCGATTCACTTCTTCGAAGACATAAGGCGGCAAGCGTTTTATGCGGTGGAAATCCGGATCCATCGGTCTCGTCCTGTTCAAATTGCAATTCGGGCCGGAGTGCGGTTTGGCGCCGCCCCCGGGTCCCGGTTCATATCTAATGCGGGTATTTAAACGACTTTTCGTTAATTTAGAAGAAAGATTTCCGCTCGCCGGTTCATTGCTTCCGCACTTGGCATCGGCTCGCTGATCCGCGGTTCGGTATCGCTCACGGATTCGATCACAAGATCGGTCGGCGCGACCCCCGCCCGGATGAAATATTCCGCGATCGCCGCCGCCCGCTGCTGCGAGACATTGAGATTGACGATCATATGCTTTTCCTCCGCCATCTCGCGGGTCCGGCTGGAGGCATGACCGACGATTTTCAGCGTCCCGCCCGCCGCCATCTGGGTGCGGGCGATGCGGTCGAGCTTGACCCGGTCCTCGCCGTTGATGCGGTGGGATCCTTGGGCGAAATAGATCGTCTCGATCGGCGTCGTCCCGTCGGAGGCGGCATAGTTCGGGATCGTCCGTCCGCCATCGTTGGCGGGCGGTCTCAAGGTGATCTGTTCGCTGCCGGACGCGGCAGGCGCGGCCGTGGCAGGCGCGGTTGCGGATGACGATGCGGTTGCGGTCGCCGTGGCGGTGCCGGAGCCGTCGGCCGCGACGCCCTCAGGCAGGCGGGTGGCGTTCTGGGCGGCGAGCTGCTGTTCAAAGACGCTCTCCACCGCCGGCTTGGCGGCGCTCTCGCCGCTGATGACCTGCTCACGGATCGGCGCGGGCGGCGGGGTCTCCGTCTTGGGCTCGGGCGCCACCGCAGGCGGAGCGAGCGGCGCTTTCTGCACCGGCTCCTGCTCAACCTTGGCGACCACCGGCGCGGCCGGTTTCACCTCTTCCACCGTCTCCTTCACGGTTTCCGTCACCGTCGTCGTCCCGGCGGTTTCGGTAATTTTCTCGCTCACCTCGGTCGTCACCGTCTCCACCTTGGGCTCCGGCCGTGCGAGCGGCGGTTGCAAAGAGGTGTCGGCGCGCAAGGATTCGTCGGTATAGCGGGCATTCTCGCGATCGGCGCGCAACCCCTCCCCGATCTTGTCGGCTTCGGCGAGGGCCACCACCGTCTCCGGCTTCTCCGGCACCTTGTTCAGGTTCGGATATTCCGCCGCCTCCTGCTCTTCGGTGTTATCCGTGGAGCAGCCGGCGCCGGCCAGCAGGAACAGCGCGAGGGTCGCACCCAGGGCCACCCGCATGACGATTGAACCGCGGTTTTCCAAAGCGATTGATATACTTTTCATCGAAACGTCCGCTCCGCCCTCTTGTTGCCCCCGGCCCGGCGGGCACATTGAGATTGGCAAGTTTTTGATATAATCTGTTAAAAAACGAAGCTATCATAAAACATATGGGAGGGAATTTCGCAACGTTTTCTGGAAAACTCCGGACAACGCACTAAAAAAAACAATATCGCGGAAATTTTCTGCCATAATCGCATAGATTGATTCAACAAAAAGGGAATTCAATGTCTGCCAAGGAACCACTCGAAACCAGCCAGGAAGCGCTCGAAGCCTCGAAGGAATTTGCCGAAAACTTCGCCAAGATCGCCGCGCAGAGCCAGGAGCTAGTGACCGAATTCCTGAACAGCCAGCAGCCCACCCATATCGATCCCGATCCCGCGACCGTCGGCAAGACCTTCATGGAGCTGATGAACAAGATGATGGCCGATCCCGGCAAGATCATCGAGGCGCAGGCGGCGCTTTGGAAAAACTACATGGACCTCTGGCAGAACGCGGCCTTGCGCGCCACCGGCGAGGAGGCGAAACCGCTGGTCACGCCGGAATCGGGCGACAAGCGCTTCAAGTCGGAGGAATGGAGCCAGAACCAGATTTTCGACTATATCAAGCAATCCTACCTGATGACCGCCAACTGGATCCAGGACACGGTCGCGGAGGTGGATGGCCTCGACAAGCAGACCAAGAAGAAGGCGGAATTCTACACCAAGCTCTATACCGACGCGATGTCGCCGACGAACTTTTTCTGGTCCAATCCGGATGTGCTGAAAAAGACGGTGGAGAGCAAGGGCGAGAATCTGGTGCACGGGCTCGAGAACATGCTCGACGATCTCAAGCGCACCAAGGGGCAGCTGATCCCGAAGATGACCGACGAGAGCGCCTTTGAGGTCGGCCGCAATATCGCGGTGACGCCCGGCAAGGTGATTTTCGAGAACGACCTGATGCAGCTCATCCAGTATACCCCGACCACGAAGGAGGTGTACAAGCGCCCGCTGCTGATCACGCCGCCCTGGATCAACAAATTCTATATCCTCGATCTCAAGTCCGAGAACAGCTTCATCAAATGGTGCGTCGACAAGGGCTATACGGTGTTCATCATTTCCTGGGTCAACCCGGACGAGCGGCATGTGGAGAAAACCTTCGAGAGCTACATGGCGGAGGGCATCCTTGCCGCGCTCGATGCGATCGAAACCTCGATCGGCGAGAAGGAAGTCACCACCATCGGCTATTGCATCGGCGGCACATTGATGGCGGCCACCCTTGCCTATCTCGCCGCGATCGGGGAGGAAGACCGGATCAAGGCGACCACCTTCTTCGCCGCCCAGCTCGATTTCGAGGAGGCGGGCGATCTCCTCGTCTTCACCGACGAGGATCATATCCAGATGGTCGAAAGCAAGATGAAGAAGGGCTATCTTGAGGGCAAGGAGATGGCGAACACCTTCAACCTGCTGCGCTCCAACGACCTGATCTGGTCCTTCGTCATCAATAACTACATGCTTGGCAAGTCGCCCTTCCCGTTCGATCTTCTCTACTGGAATTCCGACGCGACCAACATGCCACACAAGATGCACAGCTTCTACCTGCGCAACATGTATCAGAAGAACCTGCTGAGCAAGCCCGGCGCCCTCAATCTCGGTGGACAGCCCATCGACCTCACGAAGGTCAAGACGCCGGTCTTCATCCAGGCCAGCAAGGAAGACCATATCGCGCCGTTCAATTCGGTGTACAAGAACATGAACCTGTTCGGCGGGCCGGCGGAATTCATGCTGGCGGGCTCGGGCCATATCGCCGGGGTGATCAACCATCCGGATGCGAAGAAGTACCAGCACTGGACCAATACGAAGAAGAAGAAATACAAGACGGCCGACGACTGGTTCGCCGACGCGAAAGAGCATCCGGGCTCCTGGTGGCCCTATTGGGACAAGTGGCTCTCCAAGAAGTCCGGGCCCAAGGTGCCGGCGCGCGATCCGGCCAAGGGCAAGCTCAAACCGATCGAGGATGCCCCCGGCAGCTATGTGAAGATCAGGGCCAAGCCCTATAACGCGGACGACGACAAAGGCGGCAAGAAATAGCCGCCCCCGCCGCTCGCCGCCCGCAGGCGGTTATTTGACGCGGAGATCCTCGGGCAGGAAGAACAGGCTGTCGGTGTCCTCCATCGCCATATGGCATTCATAACAGAAGACCATATTCTCCGATCCCTTGCCGTTGGTCACCCCGGCGACCGTGCCGTTTGGCAGGATCATGGTATATTTCCAGTCGCCGCTCGCCTCGTTGAAGCCGGAGCCCATTTTCTCCATCAGGAAGAGCGGACCGACGGAGGCCGCGCCGCTGGTCTCGACAACGAAGCTGTCTTTTGCAAGGATCGATCCGACTGGCATCTTGCCGACCTCCTCATATTTGCCATAGGCGTCCTTGGCCACATCATTGGCGTAGTTCATCACATGCCGCCCGCCATGGGTGGCGGAGGCATAGGGCGCGGTTGAGAAGGCTTTCCAGTCGAGATACTGCGCCGCCTCGGGCACACCGGAGCCGGCATAGGCCGCCTTCATATCCGCGTTCAGACACTCATAGGCGGCGGTGGCCTCAGCCGGTTCCAGCTCGACATCAGAGATCGCAGCAGCGGCACCGCAGGGATTGCACGGGTTACAGGGATTGCAGGGGTTACTGGCCGCGCAAGGATTTTTCTTTGCGGCGCAAGGATTGCACGGGTTGCAGGCTTTCTTGGCGGCGCAGGGATTACAGGGGTTGCAGGCATTGGCCGGCTTCTTCGCCGCACAAGGGTTGCAGGCGGCCGCTTTCTGCACGGACGGCACGACGCAGTCCGATGCGCTCGACTTCGCCGCCGCGCAGGGATTGCAGGGATTGCAGGGATTTTTCTTGGCGGCGCACGGGTTGCACGGGTTGCAGGGCTTCTTGGCCGCGCAGGGGTTACAGGCATTGGCGGGCTTCTTCGCCGCGCAAGGGTTGCAGGCCGCCGCCGCGGGCTTGACCGTCATCGCCGAGAGCGGAACGGCCACCGCCCCCACCAGCAGCAAGCCCCCCACGCCCATCAATGCCGGAAGGACTGTTGTGGACAGTAATTTATGTCGAGGTGCCGTCATCAGAATTGTCTCCCACTTTTTTAAAAAACCGGGGACACTCTACAACGGCGGGACGCCTGATTAACCTCAACAGTCTTCACGTTCGGGTGAGAGAAATTGACCTGTCGTGACCTTTCCGTCGGGAAGGCCCCTACCCCAGTTCCTTGCGGTAGGTCTGGGCGAGGGTGGCGTAATGTTTCGCCCCCTCGGTGAGCGACGCGGCCTCGGCCTCGCCCAAGCGCCGGATGCATTTGGCCGGGGCCCCGCCCCAGAGCTCGCAAAATATTCTCGCCGCCTTCCGTTGAAAATTGAAAATTCTACTTTAAGTTGTATTATAGAATGCTTTTTTACACATCTCCACATTCAAAATTACAGAGCTTGTTATGAAATTTATGACTGAAATCATGGCTGACGCCGTGGTTATCCTTTGTGAAAAATCCCAAGATTTGCGCATACAAACGGCGGGCGGCGATCTGTTCGACCGGGCCGTTCTGGTCCATAATACGCAGAACATCGTCTCGGCTTACACGGACCGGTTCATGCATCGAAACGCCGCGGATGACGTTGAGCAACGTTTTACGGCGGCCTTCGAACGATACAGGAACGAATTTAACGTGGATGAACAAAAGTCCGGAGAAGACAGCATCCGGGAATCTTTCATTCGCAGATACTCAGAACCGATCGCCGACTATCTATTAACCCAGTTTGGAAGAGATAGTGCTCATATTTCAGCGCTAATGTGGCTTATCAGTGAGAAATTGGACGAAACAGTTGAGCTCAACAATCTCGCCTCCTCTTCGGGTTTTGTTGGCACCGTGGGTGTAATATTTTTCATCCTGCTAGGGGTGATATGGTTTGCCCGTTCAAATAATACTTATATCAGTAATATTACTGCAGGTTACCTTGCTTTAGGGTTATTTATTCTCTTTATTGCGGCCATGGGGTTTGATGCATTTCGTTTCTCGCTTTCACCGAGTAGTGCCACGCCGAAGATTTTGGAGAATCTGGATAAGGACGAACTGGTAAAAACGGTTAGAAACGCCATCCTCGACGATATAGAGGTTCGCTTCCCGCGGGCAAATACAGAGGACTTCTCCAATTCTACATCGTTTTCTGCCGCCGTAGCGCGGGCCGGCCTTACCACGTCCGCATCGGAAACGAGCCCGGCGCAGTTCCTGGCATCCTGCTTCAATATCGAAGAAATACACCGTCTGTTTCAGGAAAACCACCACCTGCCGACGGAGATTGTAAGGATTATACTCGCCTTGGCGCTTCCAGAACATTTTTGGACAGCGCTGTACTCGATAGTCGCGCCAATACAAAACCACCACAACCTCGAATTCACCATCGACATCGGGGTAAGGGAAGCGCGCGACGGCGAAAATAAAGAGGACAAAGAGGAAGAGGAAGAGGAAGAGGAGCCTGAATCCGATTCCGATGGCGACAACGATCCGGACGAGAAAAAATCAGAGCTGTCCGACGATGATATATCGGCTACTCCGAAAGATCCCAAGAAAAAGAAAAACGACTAGCCCCTACCCCAGTTCCTTGCGGTAGGTCTGGGCGAGGGTGGCGTAATGTTTCGCCCCCTCGGTGAGCGACGCGGCCTCCGCCTCGCTCAAGCGCCGGATGCATTTGGCGGGAGACCCGCCCCAGAGCTCGCCTGAGGGCACGCGCTTACCTGGGGTGACCAGCGCGCCGGCGGCGACCATGCCGCCGGTCTCGACGACCGCGCCATCCATCACCGTCGCGCCCATGCCGACAAAACTCCCATCCTCCAGCGTGCAGCCATGGATCAGGCAGTTATGCCCGACCAGCACGTCATCGCCGATATTCGTGGGATGCGTGCCGCCCGAGACATGGATCACCGTGCCGTCCTGGATATTCGTGCCGCGGCCGATGCGGATCGTATTGACGTCGCCGCGGACCACGCAGTTGAACCAGATGCTGGAGCCCTCGCCGATCACCACATCGCCGATGATATCCGCCGAGGGCGCGATGAAGGCGTCCTTGGCGATCTGCGGCGCGGTACCCTTGAAGGGGATGATATTCTTGACCATGGTTTCCGTCTTTTCTTGTTGTTGTTACGGGAAGAGCGGCGCCTGTTCGAGACCGAGCGTTTCCTCAAGGCCGAACATCAGGTTCATGTTCTGAACCGCCTGCCCGCTCGATCCCTTCACCAGGTTGTCGATCGCCGAAATGACGATGGCCCGCCCGGGGATACGATCCTCGAACACATTGATCACGCAGTTATTCGAGCCGCGCACCATCTGGGTCTGCGGCACCGCGCCTTCTTTCAGCAGCCGGACAAAAGGCTCGCCCTCGTACAGTTTCGCGATTTCCGCGCGCAAGTCCGCCGCCGTCTTCCCCTTCGCCAGCCGGACATGGGAGGTGATCAGTTCCCCCCGACTCATCGGGATCAGATGCGGCACGAAATTGACCCGCAGATCGGCGGCGGCCCGGCCGATGGCTTTCGCCACTTCCTGCTCGATTTCCGGGGCGTGCCGATGTTTCGCGATGCTGTAGGGGCTGAGGCCCTCCCCCGCCTCGCTGAAAAGCGTGTTCTGCTTGAGACCCCGGCCGGCGCCGGTGATGCCCGATTTCGCATCGATCACCAGGTCATCCGCATCGATCAGCCCCGCCGCCACCAGGGGCACGAGCGAGAGCAGCACCGCCGTCGGATAGCAGCCCGGACAGGCAACCAGCCGGGCGGATTTGATCTTCTCCCGATACAGCTCCGTCAGGCCGTAAACGGCGTCCTTCTGCAATTCGAGCGCCCGGTGCTCATGGCCGTACCATTCGGCGTAGGTTTCCGGATCGTCCAGCCGGAAATCGGCGGAAAGATCGACCACTTTCACCTTCGCGGGCAGGGTCGCGATAATCTCCTGCGTGGTGCCGTGGGGCAGGCCGCAGAAGACGACATCGACCGTGTTCCAGTCCGCATCCTCCACCGCGATCATGTCGGGCAGGCCATAGCCGCCGAGATGGGGATAGACCTCATCCACCGGCTGGCCGGCCTTGCGATCGGCAGTCAGCAGCGTCATCTCCACATTCGGATGCCGGAGCAGCAGCCGCATGGCCTCCGCCCCCGTATAGCCACTCGCGCCGAGGATCCCGGCCTTGATTTTTCCTGTTGTTGTCGTCATGTCCTTATTCCGGCGTACTTCGCCAGACTCCTAAAAGCGTTATGTCGTCAGGTAGCTCTGGTGCTCGCCCTTCAGGGCCTTGTCCGCAAACCAGATCAGCATATTCAGATCGAAGGCCTCGCGGGCCTCCTCGCTCAATCGGAGTCGCCCTTTTTTAAGGCCCGCCAGAATATCCTTGTTCGCCTTTCGAAGCAGCGCGCCGCGCACGGAACTGCGCACATCGAGCTGGTCGCGCATTTCCTGCACGAGTTCCTCCCCCGTCAGGCGATGGACATAATCCTTCACCTGGATGGAGAACGCCCCGTCGGCATCGAGAGGGATGCCGAGCGCGTCAATGTCGATATTGTCCGCGTTCCGGATCGGGTAGGTCATCTTGGTTTTCCTGTTGTGCCGCAGCCCGTTTCAGCGGCGTTTCTTACACGATTTTGTCGGATGCGCAAAGCGTTCTCGTCGCTCTGCCCCCGGCGGGCCATAAAAAAAGGCGGCTGGTGAGCCGCCTTTTCTTTCTCGTATCGGAACCTTCGTCTCAGTCCAGCAGCTCGAGATTTTCCGCCGATGATTTGCCGTTGCGACCTTCAACAAGTTCATACTGAACTTTTGCGTTTTCCTGAAGGGTCGTCAATCCGGCCCGTTCAACAGCCGTAATATGCACGAAAGCGTCTGACCCGCCTTCATCTGGAGCGATGAAACCGTATCCTTTGGTCGGGTTAAACCACTTTACAGTACCTTTTGCCATTTTAAGTCTCCTGGACACACATTCTATATAACAGGTAACCAGCGATGTCGTCGTGCCCATTTGTAACAGCCGGTTGACCTCGGAAGCGTCATTGCCGGCCGGCATGCAGCCTTGAATTTTCGCCTCCCGTTGACTCGCGTAATTGATAATTAGGGTTTTTGCAAGAAACATTTCAGCAAAATCAATTTTTTGTGACGCCTCGCCGCCTCCGTTGCATAAATGTTAGTATCCGCGCTTATTTTTTAAGCATTTCTTAGGGCTAACAGCCTGTTAACCCCCGGAAGTCCGCCGGAAACAGCCCTGTATTCAGGGCGCGGATCCACCCCCCTTTTGTTGCTGACGCCCCCGCCGAGTCGGGCTATTCTTGCGACCTGACCGGCAGCACGAAGGAGAAGGAATATGCAAAGGGAGCAAGTGAAAACCGGCGGTTGCCTCTGCGGCGCGGTCCGCTATGAAATCGACGGGCCGCTGCGCGATATCATCTCCTGCCATTGTGGCCAGTGCCAGAAGACAAGCGGCCATTATTTTGCCGCCACCGCCACGCCCAAGGAACATTTCCACCTCACCAGGGATGAAGGGCTTAAATGGTACAGCTCCTCCGGTTATGCGGAGCGCGGTTTTTGCAGCGAATGCGGCAGCAGTCTTTTCTGGCGGATGAAGGACGGCAGCCATCAGAGCATTCTCGCCGGCAGCCTCGACGGGGACACCGGGCTTAAAACCAGCCATCATATCTTCGTTGCCGACAAGAAGGATTACTACGACATTGCGGACGTTATTCCGCAGTACGACACCTATCCGGAAGACCTGAAAAGCGGATAGCCGCACAGCGCCGGACACAGCAAAGGAAAGACAGATGAAACTTGACGGCTCCTGCCATTGCGGCGCGGTACGGTTTTCGCTCGCCTCGGCCCATCCCTACCCGTTCAACTATTGCTTCTGCTCGATCTGCCGTAAGACGCAAGGCGGCGGCGGGTTCGCCATCAATCTCGGTGGCGACGCGGGGAGCCTGAAAATCGAGGGGGAGGAAAATATCTCCGTCTATCATGCCAAGCTGGAAGGGGACGAGGTAAGCCCCGCCCGACGGCATTTCTGCAAACACTGCGGCAGCGCGCTCTGGGTCCATGATCCGCGCTGGCCGGAGCTGATCCATCCCTTCGCCTCGGCGATCGATACGGAGCTTCCCGCGGCGCCGGAGCGCACCTTCCTGATGGTCGGATCGAAAAAGGCATGGGTCCCGCTGGAGGCCGGGCCGCAGGACAAGGTCTTCGACGACTATCCCGAAGAATCCATCGCCGACTGGCACCTGAGGCTGGGTCTTGAAAGTTAGCCACAGGCGGGCCAGATTTCTGTCATATTACCTCCATGCGGGACTGATACATCGCACCTTCTGTGGAATAACGGGAAAGAGACAGTCATGCGCAAATTGACATTGCTGCGACACGCGAAATCAAGCTGGTCCGACCGGACACGCAGCGATATTGACCGGCCGCTCACCGGCCGGGGCCGGCGGGCGGCGCTCAAAATCGGAACATATATTTCCAGGAATGCAATTTTCCCGGACCTGATCCTCTGCTCGCCGGCGAAGCGGACACGCGAGACGCTGGCGCAGATCGAGCCCTTCCTTCCCGACGGGACCGAGGTTCAGATCGAAAAGTCCATTTACTCGGCGGGCGAAGGCAGCGGGCTCGTCTCCTATCTCAAGGGGTCCGCCATCGACGAGGCGCATGTCATGATCATCGGCCATAACCCGACGATGCAGCAGATGGCGCTCGCCCTCGCGCGGCCCGAACCGGACAACGGCTACCGGCAGATCGAGACGAAATACCCGACCGCCGCCCTCACCCATATCCGCTTCGATATTCCGACCTGGCGCCAGCTTGACGGGCGCGGCGAGCTGGTCCATTACGTAACACCGAAAATGCTTCCCGGCGGCGAGGAGGAGGAGGAATAGCGGATGGACGGCAAGGTCATCACTTTTGATACCTGGCCACGGCGGGAGCAGTATCTCCTCTTCCGCGGCCAGGAATTCCCGCATTTCAGCCTGACCGCGCCGGTCGATATCACGGCGGCGCGGAAACGGACGCGGGCCGACGGGCTCTCCATTTTCAATGTCACGCTGTTCTGCCTCATGAAGACGGTGAACGCGATCCCCGAATTCCGCACCCGCTTTCGCGGCGAGACGGTGATCGAGCATGACGTCGTCCATGCCTCCTTCACCGTGCCGATCGGCGGCGATGGCTTCGCCTTCTGCCAGACCTCCTTCGTCGATGACTGGCCGTCGTTTGACGCCCACTGCCGCGAGACGGTGGCGGCGGCGAAACGGCAGACCGCCCTCGATGACGAGATCGCCGGGGAGGATCAGTGGATATATCTGAGCTGCATGCCCTGGATTGATTTCACCGCCATCACCCATCCCCTTGCCGACAAGGATGACTGCATCCCGCGCATTGCCTGGGGCAAGATCGTCGAGGACGGGGCCCGCGCCCGCATCTCCGTCAATCTGCAGGTGCATCACGCGCTGATGGACGGCTATCACGCCGCGAAATTTTATGAGCTGCTGGAAAAAAACCTGGCGGAATTCTAGCGGGAGAGGTCGATAAAGGCGCCTCTCGCCGCCGACAGGGTCCGGATCTGGTCTTCGCGAGGGATACGCGTGCGGATCATCTGAAATCCGGTCGAATAGAAAACAAGCCGGTTGCAATCGCCGCTGTCATCGAGCAGCGGAAAACCGACGGCGACGCTGCTCTCGGTGCCGCCGCTCTCCGACGTGCCGCTCAGCTCGCTGAAGATGCCGCAGGGCCGCGACACGCATTCATACATCGAAGATGCGGTCCGCTCCCGCGGCTCGCCCTCCCAGAAATCGAGGAAATTCTTGCCCGTCACTTCCTTGCCGAAGCGCTCGACGATGGCCGTTCCGGCCAGGCGGTAGATGATCTCATCGCGGGAGAGAACCTCATATATCGCGATAAAGGGAAGCAGCGCCGAAATGCGCATCGGATCGAAACTTCTGCGGTGCGGGACGTCGGCGTCAGGCTCAAGGCCGCGCCAATAGAGCGCGAACTGCTCCGCATCCGGCGTTGTCCAGTCGATTTCGTCGAATTTCTTCAGCTTCATCTTTCCCCTCCCCGCGACCGATGGCAACTGTCGGTCGAACGCCCCCCGACAGAAGTCGCATATTATTATTTTTTTAGCGGCGGGGAATATACCCATTTAACCCGGATCTGCCAAACGGATATTTTCTGCCCTCGGGCCGCCGCGCCTCTCGCAACGGGGCGGATCACCCGGCCGTGGAGCCAGGCCGCCGCCTACTTATTATAGCTGACGCCCATACCGGCGCGGACATCGTTCTGGATGCCATATTGCGCAATCGGATAGCGCAGGCCGTTTTTCGACAGCGCCGCCAGCCCCTCCACCACTTTGGGCAGATAGGCGGGCGGAATGGCCATGAGCAGTTCATCCTCCAGCACGCCGCCATAGCGCCGCTCGGCAAAACAGGGCAGCGACAGGCTCGGCTCCCCGGTGGAAAGCGCCCGCCCCCAGCTGTCCGCGCAGGAGGATTCGCCGACGACCGAGAAATCCAGCTTCTTGTATCCCGCCCATTGCAGGCCGTTGATAAAGATGATCATCTGCGCCGGGGTTGCGTAGATCAGGCAGATATCCGGCGGGTTCAGCCGTTTCGAGGCGAGCGGCGAGACCGCCATCGCCGTGAACTGGCCCGAGGGAACGACGGTCATGGCCGCCTGATGATTGCGCGCATCTTCCGGGGTTTCATACCAGACCCCGGCATAGCGCTCCCCCTTCTGCCATTCCGCGTCCTGGGGCCGGATACCGAGAACCGCGCCGCATTGCGCGCCGACAAAATCATCTGCCGTGACCCCAACCGTCCAGCCGAGGCGGCAGGCCTGGGCGACGATCTGGTCGGCGGTGTGAATGTTCTGTGGCCGGCGGATCTTCTCGACCGACTCCATTTCCTCCTTCGTTTCGAACAGCTTCATGCCGATCGGCGTCGCCCGGAGGCGGAGATACTTGTTGAGGCCGTCGAGAATGGCGTCCCAGTCATAGAAATCTTCGAGTTTCGTCAATATTCTTCTCCCGTTCTTTTTTATCAAGCGTGACAGGAAAGCGACTTCCTGTCATCTTGCCCGTCTTATGCGGAAATGAAATCACTGAATGCCCGGCCGCTGTTATTCTTTTTTGGCAACCGTCCGGCGCTATTGTTATTACAATACCGGTAAGGTGCGGAATGATCCAGATCAATAACGCAAATCGGAAATGGTGGGTGCTGGCGGCCATGGGGGGCGCGCTCGCGCTCATTGTGCTCGACGAGACGGTGGTCGGGGTTGCCTTGCCGACAATCCAGCGCGAACTGGGCATGTCCCAGGTCAATTCGCACTGGATCGTCAACGCCTATTTCCTTGTTTTCACGGCGCTCGCCGCAGCGGCGGGCAAGATGGGCGACCTGTTTGGCTATCGCAGCCTGTTTCTGGGCGCGCTCGGCATTTTCGGCCTGTCCTCCATTGCCTGCGGCCTCGCCGACAGCGGCGCCGCGCTGATTGCCGCCCGCGCCGCGCAAGGGCTGGGCGCCGCCGTGATCTTTCCCTTCACCGTTGCCATGATCACGACTGTCTTCGCCCCCGAGGAACGCGGCCGCGCCTTTGGCATCCAGACGGCCATCGGTGGCTGTTTCATTTCGATGGGACCGCTGGTCGGCGGCTTCCTGACAGATGTCTTGAGTTGGCGCTGGATTTTCTGGATCAACATCCCCGTCGTGATCGCCGTTGCCCTGACCGTCTTTATCGCCTGGCAGGAACCCGACCGGAGCGCCGGCAAGACACAGGGCCGCTTCGATCTGACGGGGCTTGTGGCGCTCATCATCGGGCTTGCCGCCCTTGTCGTCGCGATCATGGAGGTGCCCGATTACGGCTGGAGCAACCCCTTTATCATTGCCGGAATTGTCATCGGCCTTGTGTCGCTCAGCCTTTTTGTCGTTCTGGAGCTTAAAATTCAAAACCCGCTCTTCGATCTGGAGCTGTTTTCCATGCCGACAATCTCGGTGATGAACAGCATTGTTTTCATGGGCGAGTTCGGCAAGATCGCGCTGATCGTCTTCGGGGCGCTGTTCCTGCAAAAGACCCTTCATTTCTCGCCCTTCATGGCGGGGGTCGCCTTGATCCCGGCGGTGCTGCCCTCCCTCTTCGCGTCGCTCGTCGTCGGTGAATTTTCCGACAGATATGATGCGCGGACCGTCTCCCTTATCGGTCTGTCGCTGAATGCGGCGGGCATGATCTGGCTCGCGATTTTCGTGAATTTCGATACCTACTGGATTTTGATCCCGGCGCTGGTGGCCTGGGGCTGCGCCCTGCCCTTTCATTTTGTCTCCACCCGCCGCGCCATCGTCAATACGGTCCCGGCGGAGAAGCTCGGCCAGAGCGGCGGCCTGACAATGACGGCGCAGCTTTTGGGCGGCACCGTCAGCATGGCGCTCTGCGGGACGATCCTCGCCGGCGTTGGCCGGTTCGACGGCCTGTACTGGCTGTCGGGCGGGCTGATGACGCTGGTCGTGGCCATCGGTTTCCTGCGGCTGCGGCGGGAAGCGGCCTAGCGTCGCCCGGCCGCGACTATTGAAATTCGGGCGAAAAATGCGATGTAATGATCAGGTCTGAGCGGAAAGGGAAGAGAATATGACGGCGCGACCCTATCATCACAATCCGAAGGGCGGCTTTCGCAATCCGGAGGGAAGCCCGAACCTGCGCATCCGCAAGCGACGCCTGATCCGCTTTATCTACCGGCAGCTCGGCAAGAAGCAGCGGCAGCCCGAGATCCCCGAGGGCCATGTGCTGGACCGGGCCGCCGTCGATGACGGCATCCTCGCAGGCGGCAACCCGAGCGTGACCTGGCTCGGCCATGCCGCCTTCATCATTCGCACCGGCGGCAAGGTGATCCTGACCGATCCCTATCTCACCGACTATGCCGGGCCCGCCCGGATGGGGCCCAAGCGCTATGTTCCCGCCGCGCTGAAGGCCGACGAACTGCCGCGCGCCGACGTCATGGTCATCAGCCATAACCATTACGACCATCTCGATGCGCGGGCGCTCGCCGCCTATCCGCATAAGGACCATACGCAGGTGATCGTCCCCCTTGGCCTCAAATCCTTTATCGAGAAGCGCGGCTTCGCCAGGGTGATCGAGATGGACTGGTGGGAAAGCTGGACGGCGGACGGGCTGACCGTGACGACGCTGCCGGCCGTGCATTCCTCGGGCCGCGGCATTCATGACCAGAAAAAGACCCTCTGGGCGAGCTTCGGCATCCGGACGGCGACGGAAAATATCTGGTTTTCCGGCGATACGGCCTATGGCGAGATCTTCCACGAGATCGGCGCGCGCCAGGCGCCCTTCGACCTCGCCCTCGTCGGCATCGGCGCCTATGAGCCGCGCGAGATCATGAAGATGGTGCATGCAACACCCGAGGAAGCCATCCAAATCGCCCGCGCGATCGGCGCGAAGCAGGCCCTCGGCATGCATTGGGGCACCATCCTGCTCACGCCCGAGGATCCGTTCGAGGCACCGGACCGCTTCCGCCGGGCCGCCATCGACCAGGGCTATGGGGAGGAGAACGCCCTCCTCCTCCGGATCGGCGAAACAAGATCACTCAAAGCCGCGTGAGGCGCAACGGCGCGGCCGTCAATGCAGCCGCATATTGCCCCGGTTCGCATAGACCCGGAGCACCGACCCAGTCCCGGTCACCGCCCGCGCCACCGGGATCGCCGCGAGGACGCCATCGCGCATCGGCAGGACAAGCCCGCTTTCCTTGAGTTCCCCGGCCCAGTCATAAATGACCGTCCGGGCGATGCGCGCCGTGGCGGGCTCGAGAAAATGGGACAGCAGGTCCGCGATCCGCGCCCCGCCCCCCGATTGCACCAGCGCCAGCGATTGCAGCAACCGCCATTCATCCTCCGATATGCCGCCGCAACAGGGACAGCGGAAATCGACGACGCGGCTGTGGCCGGCAACGACGAGCGACAGGAAATTATCCAGCGCCAACAAACCCGCCGGGCAGTTGGCCCGCGCATAGGCCTCCCTCAGTGTTTCATACGGCGAATAATTCTGGCGAAACCCGTCCGACCAGAATCGCAGGCTCCAGAGCGTCAGCTGCTCGGGAAAACTGAGATCGCTCAACTTGTTCGGGGCGGGGTTGGGGTTTGCCATTCTCTAAAACTCACTTCAAACGTTAAAACATCCTATAGATAATGATAATGATAATCATTCGCAAAAATCAACTGGTTTCTTGGGAGATGCGAAAAAGGCGGCGTTGGCGGCGCCGGCGGCGGGTCGGCGGCGGGTCGGCGGCGGGCCCGCGCCTAGCCGCGGAGCCGCCGGATATAGTCCCGGTGGAAGGCGAGATAGCCCGGCGCGGTCACCTGCAGATGCGGCCGGGCGATCAGGTGGAACGTCTCCAGCAAATGAAACGGCACCGCCGGATAGGCGTGATGCTCCGCATGGAAGGGCATGTTCCAGGCGAGCCGCCGCACCAGCCGGTTGGTCAGCGTCGTGCGGGTATTGGCGAAGATATTCGGAACCTCGGGGCAGCCGTCATGCTCGGCCATCAGATAGAGCCGCAGGAACGGCTGGCCGATGACGGCGGGCAGCACCCAGACATAGAGCAGCAGCGCCGAGCCGAACAGGACCGAGCCCGCGGCAAGCGCCGCATAGATAAGGAGCATCCCCCGCGCCTCCCCCGCGATGGCGGCGCGGGCATGTTCGGGCAGGAAGGGATCGTCCGCCCGCCCCGCCGCATTCTTGAGAAGCGTCTTTGTGTGGGAGATCCAGATCGGCACGCCGGAGGCCTGCCAGAGATACTGCGGCAGCGTCGCGGGCTTTCGCGCGGCAAGCTCCGGGTCGCGCGTCGGGTCCTGGGTGAAGCGGTGATGCTCGATATGGAAATAGCGGAACCATTCCGCCGGCAAGAGGAGGAGGACGCCGCAGACCGCCGCCACCAGCTTGTTGAGCCACAGGCTCTTAAAGGCCGTGCGATGGACGCTCTCGTGCAGCGCGGGGAACAGGAAGATTATGAGAATTCCCTGCGGCAGCATCAGGAGCGGCCAGCCCGGCCCCTGCATCGCGATCAGCGCCCCGATCAGCAGGATCAGCCCCGCCTGCCCGCCAAGATGCATAAGCCCCTTCGCATCCGAGCGGCGCGTCAGGCTCGAACGCTGTGCCCTCGTCAGGGATTTGATAAAGTCACGACTGTCCATGGTAAGAGTTTACGGCAGAAAGCAGCGCATTGAAATGCGACATTTTGGGTGTGGGGCGAGATCTAAGTCAATCGATTTGAAGCTCTAAATGCAATCTTTTATCTTTTCTATCAAGAAATCTACCGCGCCTTGATTATAGCGAGACTTTATTACTGACGGTAATTTTCCGGATTTTCTGTATTCATCGACATGTTTATCACTTGTAAAAATATAATGTGAGTAATCTTCATTACTTTTTATTTTGTGAGATTTTATCGCACTATCTATACGATTTTGTTTAATCGAGGGAAATGCTGCTTTTATCTGTTTTACTACGTCTTTGTAATCAAGGGGATAAAGTTTTAATATATCTTCTTTGACGTAACCGACCATTGTCCCAGACGCAACAACGTCCCCGATTAACTTCAGTGTTGGGGCGCCGCTTTTCTCGACAAACTCTCCTTCTTTAATAAAATTCAACGTGGGTAAAACTTTCTCATCAATATAAAATGCCCCTGATTTTCCATCGACCTTGCCAGTGGACAGGTCCATTACGGCTGCGTTCTCGACACCAATTTGAAGAATATTGGAAAGATGCTTACTTAAAATATTCTGAGACATTTGCGCTATGCGTTCGTCAATAATCTTTTGTAAGTCGCTTGGGGTAATTAGGCGATCCTCTCCTAAGTATCGGTAATATATATGCCCTTCCGCTATCCCTGCGCTGTTCCTTATGAAAATAACTGGACGTGTATGCGCTCTAGCAACATGAAAAACCACGACTTTTTTTCCATTAAAATCTAGTATTTTCTTTTTGATCTCAATCTCAATTCCTAGATTTGTTCTGATTGCCTGGTTTATTTGATTGAAATCGAATTTATCAATCTTTGCTTGATTAATTCCAACTATTTCCCATGTGGCATTTACTATTCCAAGAACCAAATAACCACCTTTGTTATTGGCAAAAGCGGCTATTGTTTTTAATGGAATTTCCCAGTTTTTTTTACATTCAATTATGTCCGTCTCTGTAATATCTAAATGAGAATTCCCACCAGCTTTTAGCGGTAGAATTTTTCTAAGAACTGTAGACGACAGGGCATCACTATCGCCTTCCATTTCACTCCGAACATCGTAGCTTTTTAAAAACTGGTCGACTTCACCATCTGACGCGGGAGAAATCCCTAAATATTTTTTAATGTCACCATTTTTGATGTTGGAAATTCGTCCTGTACTTACGTCCAGTGCAGGATTACCTCGATAACGGTTTATCATACCGGCTATTTCTTGATTCTGAAAATTTTCAGGTCTTGTAAGCAGTTTTTTGATAATGCTCACTTCAAAATCTGATAACGAATTTCGTTTTTTTGCCATTTGAACTATGCCTTTTCGACTAGAAGCAGCTAGGCAATTTTAGCGATTAATGCTTGCGATATCATACCATTAGTTAGATTCAAAAAAAACTCCTACTTCCCAACAAAAAAAGGGCCCGCCGAAGCGAGCCCTTTTCCGTGTCGTATATAGCTCTCGCGATTAACGCTTGGAGAACTGGAAGCTGCGGCGGGCTTTCGCGCGGCCGTATTTTTTCCGTTCCACAACGCGGCTGTCGCGGGTGAGGAAGCCCTCGGCCTTCAGCGCGCCGCGCAAGGCGGGCTCATAGGCGGTGAGCGCCTTCGAAATGCCGTGGCGGACCGCACCGGCCTGGCCGGAGAGACCCCCGCCCTTCACCGTGCAGATCACGTCGAACTGGCCGACGCGGTCGGTAATCTCGAACGGCTGCAGCAGGATCATGCGGAGCACGGGGCGTGCAAAATAGACTTCCTGGTCGCGGCCGTTGACGGTGACCTTGCCGGAACCGGGCTTGATCCAGACGCGGGCAATGGCGTTCTTCCGCTTGCCGGTCGCGTAGGAGCGGCCGAGGCTGTCGATCACCGGATCAACCGGCGCCGCATCGATGACTTCGGCGGCGTGAATGACTTCCGCGCCGGGCTCGCCTGCCGGGGCGTCCTTCGCGGTGCCGTCGGTCAGGTCTTTCAGATCCTCGAGGGAGTTTGCTTCATCGGCCATACTCAGGCACTCCTTACATTCTTGGCATTCATCGATGCAACATCCAGAACTTCCGGGTTCTGGGCGGCGTGCGGATGCTCAGGGCCGGCATAGACGCGCAGGTTGCTGAACTGCTCCCGGCCCAGGGGACCGCGCGGGATCATCCGCTCAACCGCCTTCATCAGGAGGCGTTCGGGATGGGCGCTGGACAGGGTCTTTTCCGCCGTCCGGCTCTTGATGCCGCCGGGATAGCCGGTGTGCCAGTAGAACACCTTGTCGGACAGCTTCTTGCCGGTCAGCACGACTTTTTCCGCGTTGATGACAATGACATTGTCGCCGCAATCGATGTTGGGCGTATACATGGGTTTATGCTTGCCGCGCAGGCGGGTCGCGATAATCGAGGCAAGACGGCCAAGAACGAGCCCTTCGGCATCGATCAGCAGCCATTTCTTCTCCACCTCGGACGGTTTTGCAGAATAGGTTTTCATTTAACTCAAGCCTTCGCGTAGAGCGTGCCATAACAAAATAAAGGGAGCAAAGGGCTCCCCGGTCTTGCTGCGCGGTATAAACCCAGTTTGTTCCGCCGTCAACCGAAATAATGCTGTTATTTCACTCTTTTACGATAGCGGTATTATAATACCGCAAATTTTCACCGCGGCAAACGCCTAGCGTTTCGGCGGGATGGAATAGGTCGCGGTGACATGCGCAACCGGCTCCTCGCCGCCATTGGCGAACAGGCTGAACTCACCGACCGCCAGCGTCTTGCCGAGCTTCAGGATGCGCCCCTTCGCCAGCATCCGGCCGGGCTCGGGCTTGCGCAGGAAATTGATGTTGAGGCTGGTGGTGACGGCGAGCGCGACAGGCCCGATCTGCGCGAGCAGGAGAAGATACATCGCCGCATCGGCCAGTTCCATCATCGTCGGACCCGAGACCGTGCCGCCCGGACGCAGATGCCGCTCCCGCGTTGTCATGCTGATGGTGATGGAGCTATCGTCCACCTGCTCGACCTTCAGGCCAAGGTGATCGACCTGCGGGAAATGCACCCGGTTAAAGGCTTCCAGTTCGTCGGCGGTCATCACGGGCACGGGCGCTTTCTCCTCTTCTCTTTACAAAAAAGATATAAGCTCTTTTGTCCGATCACAAGAATGCTTTATGCTAGCGCAAAAATATCCGGGAATGAGGAAACGCCGCCGCCATGTCCGCACAAGAAAAAGCCGAAGAGACGAACAGAGACATCGTTACCGTCACTATTGCCGACAGGATCGCCACCATCACGCTCGACGATCCGGCGACGCGCAATTCCCTGTCGCGGAACATGATGGCGCGGCTGCAGAAAATCCTCGACGAGATCAAGACCTCGAAGGAGGTCCATGTGGTGATTATCGAGGGCAAGGGCCCCGTCTTCTGTTCGGGCCACAATCTCAAGGAAATCGCTGCTGAGGATCGCGAGGCCGCCATGCTCGCCCTGTTCGAGCAATGCAGCACCCTGATGCAGAGCGTCGTCCATCTGCCGCAGCCGGTGATCGCCAAGGTCGACGGCGTCGCCACGGCGGCAGGCGCGCAGCTGGTCGCCTCCTGCGATCTCGCCTTTGCCACGGAGAGTTCGAAATTCGCAACGCCCGGTGTTAATTTCGGGCTCTTCTGCTCCACCCCCATGGTCGCCATCAGCCGCAATGTCTCGCCCAAGCATGCGATGGAGATGCTGCTCTCGGGCGAGTTTATCGACGCCGCGCAGGCCGCGCGCACCGGCCTGATCAATGCCGCCGTGCCCGCCGCGGAGCTGACCGACCGGGTCATGCATTTCGCGACGCGGATCGCCGGCAAGTCGCCGCTGACTGTCCGGATCGGCAAAACCGCCTTCTATCAGCAGCTTCCCATGTCGCTGGCCGACGCCTATGCCTTCACCTCGCGGGTGATGACGGACAATATGCAGACCCATGACGCGCGCGAGGGGATCGACGCCTTTATGGCCAAGCGCGATCCCGAGTGGCAGGGGAAATAACGCGCATGAATCATGACGCTTACGCCGATGACTATATCGGCGGCATCCTCAATGAAGTGACCACCATCGCCGTCGTCGGCGCGAGCAGCAACCCCGCGCGCCCAAGCTACTACGTTATGAAATATCTCAAACGCAAGGGATACCGCTGCATCCCCGTCAATCCGGGCCTTGCCGGGCAGCAACTGCTCGGCGAGACAGCCTATGCGTCCCTTTCGGACATTCCGGAGCCGGTCGACATGGTCGATTGTTTCCGCGCCAGCGAGGCCATCCCGCCCATCGTCGATGAGGCCATCGCGATCAAGGCAAAGGTCGTGTGGATGCAGCTCGGCGTCCGTCATGACGCGGCGGCGGCAAAGGCCGAGGCGGCGGGCCTCAAGGTTGTCATGAACCGCTGCCCCAAAATCGAATTCGGTCGACTGTCCGGGGAAATCGCCTTTATGGGCGGTCGCTCCGGCGTCATTTCATCAAAAAAATCAAAACTTGTAGGGAAAAAAACAACATGAGCACTCCAAAATTCGAAACACTCTCCATCCATGCCGGCGCCGCGCCGGACCCGACCACCGGCGCCCGCATCACGCCGATCTACCAGACCTCCGGCTTTGTGTTTGACGATGCGGACCATGCGGCGGAACTGTTCAACCTTCAGGCCTTCGGCAATATCTATTCCCGCCTGACCAACCCGACAAATGCGGTGCTGGAGGAACGGGTGGCGACGTTGGAAGGCGGCGCGACCGGCCTTGCGGTCTCCTCCGGTCATGCGGCGCAGCTGATTGTCTTTCATACATTGATGCAGCCGGGCGATGAATTTCTTGCCTCCACCCGTCTTTATGGCGGCTCGATCACCCAGTTCAGCCAGTCGTTCAAGAAATTTGACTGGAACGCCATCTTCGTCGACCCGAAAGACCCGGAAAACTTCAAGAAAGCCCTGACGCCGAAATGCAAGGCGATCTTTATCGAGAGTCTCGCCAATCCCGGCGGCGTCGTTACGGATATCGAGGCGATTGCCAAGATCGCCCATGACGCGGGCATCCCGCTGATCGTCGACAACACCATGGCCTCGCCCTATCTCTGCCGCCCGATCGAATGGGGCGCCGATATCGTGGTGCATTCGGCGACGAAATTCCTCGGCGGTCACGGCAATTCCATGGGCGGAATCATCGTTGACTCCGGCAAGTTCGACTGGAGCGCGTCGGACAAATACCCGACCATGAGCCAGCCGAACCCGTCCTATCACGGACTGAAATTCCATGAGACCTTTGGCGAATTGGGCTTCGGCATTGCCTGCCGGGCGCTGGGCCTGCGCGATCTCGGCCCGGCCCTCTCCCCCTTCAATGCCTTCATGATCCTGACCGGGATCGAGACGCTGCCGCTGCGCATGGAACGGCACAGCGCCAACGCGCTGAAAGTCGCGGAATATCTGCAGGGCCATGACAAGGTGAGCTGGGTTTGCTACGCCGGACTGAAGGACGATGAATATTACGACCTCGGCCAGAAGTATCTCAATGGCGGCGCCGGCGCGGTCTTCACCTTCGGCGTCAAGGGCGGCTATGACGCCGGCGTGAAGGTCGTGGAATCGGTGGAGCTGTTCTCCCATCTCGCCAATATCGGCGATACCCGGAGCCTGATCATCCATCCCAGCTCCACCACCCACCGGCAGTTGAGCGAGAAACAGCAGATCGCGGCGGGCGCCGGGCCGGATGTCGTCCGCCTCTCCGTCGGGATCGAGAATGTCGAGGATATCATCGCCGATCTGGACCAGGCCCTCGCCGCCTGTTAATCGGCATCAGCTATCATACACCGATAGCTCTATCAGGTTGAGATCGGGGTCGCGCACGTAAAGGGACGTGATCGGCCCCCTCGCCCCGGTCCGGGTCACCGGCCCTTCGAGAATGGCGACCCCGGCCGCCTCCAGCCGCGCGCGCATCTCACCGAGCTCCCCCTCGATAATAAAGCAGAGATCCGCCGTGCCGGGTTTCGCCAGATGCGCCTTCGGCTCGAACTCATGACCGGCGAGATGCAGGTTGATTTTCGCATTTCCGAACTTGAGCGCCCGCCGCCCCTCGCCGAATTCCTCATAAATCATCCCCAATATTTCACAATAGAACGCCTTCGTTCGTTCAATATCGGCGACGGTCAAAACAAGATGATCGAGGTTCTTTATCATTATTATTTTCTTTATTTTGTTTGAATTACCAGTTGCATGATTTTTATTTTATACTACTTAAGTAAAAAAGCGTCATTATTAAGGAAAAATCATGAAATACTTAACTATAGTTGCGCCGCTCCTGCTCATTACCTTGCCTTCGCTCGCCGCGGCCAAGGATGGCACCGTATCGGCGGCCGCGGGGTGGAACAACAGCGCGGGCTTTCAGACCTCCTATGACATTCTGACGAAGTCTATCATCGCCGAGCTGATTGAAAAGAAGGAAAACGGCTATTACGACGGCTTCAACCAGCATAATACCTTCATCACCAATATCGGCGCGCAGACGACCACGATCGGCGCCCAGACGATCTTCAACGGCAACCAGCTCGACCATATCTTCGTCAATACGACCAATTGCGGCGCGGTGAGCAGCATTACCTCCGTCGAGACATCGGGAGAACACACGAGCACCAGCGGCGAAACGTCTTGCACGGTAACTACAGACAATGCATACAATAATTAAAGGCTGCCTGATCCTGCCGATGCTGCTGGGCGGCTGCATCGCCACGAGCCATGAAAACATCACCCTGCCCGAGGGGCCGCCCGTGCAGACGGTGGTGACGCCCTATGACCGGCTGATCAGCTGCATCGCGACCCGCGCCAAGCTCGGCGGGGTCTGGGCGGTCGGGGAGATCGCCGATGCCACCGGCAAATTCAGCGGCGAATATGCGGGCACCGGAAAATATGTCACCCAGGGCGCGGGCGACATGATGCAGACGACGCTGATCAAGGCGAAGGCGGAAAGCGTCGTCAACCGGCGCGACCCCCGCCCCGTCATCTCGGAAATCCAGCTCGGCATCCGGGACGCCAAGGAACTCACGCGGATGGATTACTACATCACCGGCTCGATCAATACACTTGACTTCATCCCGGGCGCGGCGGCGGAGCTGACCATTGCCGGGATCGGCCCGCGCTATCGCCAGAACCGGGCCATCGTCGGGCTCGACCTGCATCTCACCAACGCCCGCACGTCCGAGGTGCTGGCGGCGGTCAATATCTCCAAGCAGATCTTCGCCGACGAGGCGGGCTTCGGCATCGGGCGTTTCTTCGGCGACACCCTTGTCGATCTCGACATCAGCGGCCAGAACCGCGAACCGTTGCAGCTCTCGCTCCGCTCGATGCTGCAATTCGGCTTCTACGAGATGCTGACCCAGCTCAACCCCGATCTTCGCAACGACTGCCAGCAGATCGTCGATGCCGTCGAGGGGGTCGAGGAGCGGTCGGAAAAAAGCTAGAAAATAGTATTAATCAACAGGATTGCGTCTTTTATTTATTCATTATCGCGAAAGGAATATTCAATGAAGAAACTTATTATCACGACCATGGCCCTCGCCCTGATGGCGGGACCGGCATTTGCCTTCGGCGGGAGCGACACCAGCGGCCAGAACCGTATCCATATCGGCGGCGCGTTCGGTTCCATCACCAATGGCGGCGATTCTTCGGCGACTTACGGATCCAGCAATATTGGTGGAGTAGCAGCCCTCACCGTCATCAATGACGACGTGCGTGCCCCGGTCATCTTCGGCCTTCCGTCTTCCGGTGAATTTTCCTACACCGGCGTCAGCAATACGGCCATCGGCGCGAACACCTATTATGCGGAGAGTTTCAGCGGGGGCATCCAGACCGGCGTTCCCGCAGACGGCGCCACGGATGAATCTCCTTCTCCGAACGGATGGGGTTGGGGTGATTTCCTCAGGTAATCAAATGTTTGGAGACCGGTCAGCTTAACCGCTGGCCGGTTTTTCTGATGCCCGCGCTGTCCGGAGCTCATGGGTGACGAAGACCGCCGCGGCCAGCACCAGCATGCCGCCCGCCTGATGCGCCGCGCCGAGCGCCACCGGCACCACATAGAGCAGCGTCGCGATGCCAAGGAAGACCTGCAGGAACACGACGCTCACCAGCACCGAAATACCGAGGCCCAGCCGCGCGCCCGCGTTGCCGCCCCGGCTCACCAGATAGAGCCAGAGTGCGACGAGGGCGATGGCATAGCCAAGCATCCGGTGGGTGAACTGGATCGCCGCCGGATTTTCGAGGAAATTATGGTACCAGGGCGCCAGCTCCCACATCTCCGCCGGAACGAAATTCCCGCCCATCAGCGGCCAGTCCGTATAGATGAAGCCCGCGTTGAGCCCGGCCACGAAGCCGCCGATCAGGATCTGCAGCGCGATGAGGACGAGAAGCAGATAGCCCGTCCGCCGCACCATGGCGGTGGCGGCGGCGCGCGGCGGCGGTTTCGCAAGGTCGAGGATCGTCCAGATCAGCACCGCGAAGATCAGGCTGGCGAGCGCGAGATGCGCGGTCAGACGATAATGGCTGACGTCCGGATGATCGACGAGGCCGCTTTTCACCATGAACCAGCCCATACCCCCCTGCGCCGCGCCGAGCAGGAAGAGGAGCGCGAGCCGCGGCGCCATTTGCCTCGGGATTTTCTTCCAGAGCAGCAGGATCACGAAGGGCAGGAAAAAGGCGAGGCCGATGACCCGCCCGAGCACCCGGTGCGCATATTCAAAGGCATAGATGCCCTGAAACTCGGCAAGGCTCATGCCCTTGTTGATCTTCTGATATTCGGGAAAGGCCTTGTAGCGCTCGAACTCCGCCGTCCAGGCCTCATGGCTGAGCGGCGGCAGCCAGCCCGTCACCGGCTTCCAGTCGGTCATGGAGAGGCCCGAATTGGTGAGCCGCGTGACGCCGCCGAGCACGATCATCGCGAACACGAGGACGGCCACCAGCGTGAGCCAGCCGATCACCAGCCGCCGCCCGTCGGGGGCGGCCATCGCCGCCGGCCTATGCAGTTCCGTTGTCATGGCCCGCAACATAGCCGAAAGCTGCGCAAAATCAATGGGGAGCCACACCCCTTGCGGCACTCGGTCGCAGGGCGAAGGGCGGCGGCGAAAAATCCCCTTAAAATAGAAGATTTTTACCGATTGACAACTTTAAGGACGTGTTTTTATAATTGCACATGGCATACGTTTGGCAACTTGTAATCTATAAGCAGCAGGTCGAGGTCTGTTGCAACGACTGCACCCGCTCGGCCGTGCTGGTCACCGACCATCTGGTCACCCGGCTGCGAAAACGGATGCCGCGCGACGATGTCTATACCCTCCCCGTCGAGGAGATCGCGAAGCGCATGGTCTGCGGCAATCCCCGCTGCCGCTCGAAAAACATCACCACCAAAGTCGCCGGCCCGCCCAAAACCCCCTTCCCCAACGGCTACGAATATCCGGATTTTTCGAAGGGCATGCCGCAGTGAGGATAGTGCAAGAAGATCTAAAACTTTTCTCCCTACTTGAGTGCATCAATCATGTCGCGAAGCGGTTTCTCGAGGGGGAGGGATGTCAGTGCATTGGAGTTCAGATCCAACAGCCAGAAATGTTCAATGTCAGCCGCGAAATCTTCGGGCGATATCGGTTCCTGTGGCGGTAAAATTATGAGTTGATTGCCATCTCCGGTAATTGATATCTGGCTTACCCTGTCAACCCCTAGCTCTGCGGCGGTCATCAGCTTGCGAAACTTGCCCTTTTCCCAGAGATAAACGATGTCTTTCTTGCCGCTTAAGGCGGCAATCCGGGTGCCGTCTCCGGAGGAAGAAATCGAGCGAAGCCGATACTGGCTATCCGCCGGGAAACGAGGATCGATAGGCGTATTTCCCTTATCAAAGGCGACGGAAAGTTTGTCGCTCTCGATATCATAGAAAAAAGCGGACGGCTTGCGCGCCTCCAGTTCCTCATACCCCGGTCCAAAAGCGACCGTACCGCTGAAGATAAGACGGTTATCCCCTGAGCGGGACAATCGGCCATCACCCTTGAAAATGACGGCGTCATGATCATAAGCCAATACCGACTCATCGGACGCAATATGGGAACCGGTTGAATTTTCCAGATCAAGTTCATTCAGCCAGTAATCCGCGTTGAACTGCATCCAGAATACGATTGAGCCTTTAGCACCCCCACTCATCACATGATAAATGCGGTTCCCATCAGATGAAAAAATTGGGTAACCACGCACAACAGAACGACCGTATTTCGGCCAACTTGTTCGACGTAATCCTCTAGCAGATAGCAAATAATCCCAATTGTACGTCTTTTGGCGTGCGTCTGTGATCCAAGTGAATTTATTGGTATCAAGCTCAAAAACACCAATCTGCGTTCCATATATTTCATCGGAACAATTTTCAGTGATGCAGACAGTAACCATCGTCAGTTTTTTACCGGTGGGATCGAAGCTCGGTGAATGCCATCCGAAACCCATTTCAGGATTCAACGGAGGTTTGAGTATCTTGACTGTCTGATTGTTCAGGTCATAAAGCCCAATCGCAAGACGGGATCGATTGGTGCGCTGATCGACAAATGAAAATTCGTAGAAATCGAAGGCAAAATATCGGCCATCTGGTGAGAAGGACGGATTATTGACCGACAGCCTCACTAGCGGTTTGCCGTCTGCTGTCGTTTCATCCATTGAAGCGCCCCGGAATTTGTAATCTGACGCTGAGCAGGCGACGCAGGTAAGAACTGCCAGTATCAAACTTACAAAAACCTTGCCGGAAATCATTATGACGGCCCCCTACATCCATACCGGAGCCACCACCTTAACGATTTAACAGAAGAAATAAAATCTCTTTATAATCCCCACTAAAAAAGCCCCGAAACCGGATGGCTTCGAGGCTTGATTGGTCGGGCAGGCCGGATTTGAACCGACGACCCCTTCACCCCCAGTGAAGTGCGCTACCAGGCTGCGCTACTGCCCGCCAGGTCCCTGGTGACCGGGCGCGCCGCGCCCAAGGCTGGCGCACTATACTGACAGCCGCCGGCGATGGCAACGCCCGTTATGGCGTCGACCCGTATTTTTTTCGCGCGCCGCAAATCACCGCCGCATGCCGCTCAGGCGAGCATCTCCTTGAGCTCCCGTAGCTCCGCGAGCACCGCCCGTAGCTCCGCCTTCGCATCGCCCGGCAGTGCCTCCCCCTCGGCCGTGGCCGGATCCCCCGCCGCCTGGGTCAGCGCCGGGTTGCCCTCGGCCCTCGCGGCGGAGACCATGGCGTCCACATTGTCGATGCGCCCTCCCTGCTCCTTCAGGAGCTTTTGCGCACCGCGAATGGTGAAACCATGCTTGTACAGGAGATCACGAATGCCGCGGATCAGCTCGACATCGGCGGGCCGGTAATAGCGCCGCCCGCCGCCGCGCTTCAAGGGTTTGACGACCTTGAACTTCGTCTCCCAGAAACGCAGCACATGTTGCGGGACGTCGAGTTCGGCCGAGACTTCGCTGATGGTGCGGAAGGCATCCGGCGATTTTTGCAGTTTTTGTGCCTCTCTCGCCACCTTATGCGCCACCGTTGCCCTTGTTGATCTTGTCCTTCAGGACATGGGACGCACGAAACACGAGAACCCGGCGCGGGTTGATCGGCACTTCCTCCCCGGTTTTCGGATTGCGGCCGACACGGCCCGACTTCTGACGCACCTGAAGACTGCCGAAAGAGGAAATCTTTACTGTCTCGCCGGCGACAAGTCGGTCGGCGATCTCCGACAGGACGGCCTCAACATGATCGGCGGATTCATTGCGTGAAAGCCCGACCTGTTGATAGACAGCCTCTGCCAAATTTGCTCTGGTCAATGTGTTTTTTGTCATGATGATACCCCGTTAGTGTTAACAGGATTATCAAAGCGGCGGACCGCGTCAATCATAAAGGTGCGATTCCGGGCCGTTACCGGGCTAAAAGCCGGTTTTTTGGCAAAAAGGCGCGATAACTGATTGAAATTGATCAGGGAATTGACGACGTAGGAGAGCAGCCCGGCAAAGAGATTCGCAGAACCTACCAGCGGACCAGCGCCGAACCCCAGGTAAAGCCGCCGCCCATGGCCTCCAGCAGCAGCAGGTCGCCGCGCTTGATGCGCCCGTCGCGGACCGCCTCGTCCAGGGCGAGCGGAACAGACGCAGCAGAAGTATTTCCATGTTTATCGACAGTTAGGATAACTTTCTCAGGATCGAGTTTAAGTTTCTTGCCGGTGCCGTCGATGATCCGCTTGTTGGCCTGATGGGGGACCAGCCAGTCGATATCGTCGGTCGTCAGCCCCGTTGCGTCCATCGCCTCATGGACGACGCTGGCGAGATTGTTGACGGCATGGCGGAACACCTCCCGCCCCTCCATCCGGAGGAAGCCGGTCGTCTGGGTCGAGGACGGCCCGCCGTCAACATAGAGAAGGTCGTGCTTGTCCCCGTCCGAATGCAGATGGGTGGTCAGCACGCCGCGGTCATCGGACGTGCCCTCGCCCTCCGCCGCCTCGAGGATGATGGCGCCGGCCCCGTCGGCGAACAGGACGCAGGTCGTCCGGTCCTCCCAGTCGAGGATGCGCGAGAAGGTCTCGGCGCCGATGACCAGCGCGCGATTCGCCTGGCCGGACTTCACAAAATTATCGGCGGTCGCCAGCGCGAAGAGAAAGCCTGTACAGACAGCCTGGATGTCGAAGGCAAAGCCCCGCGTCATGCCGAGGTTCTTCTGCACCACCGTTGCACTGGCGGGAAAGGTCTCGTCCGGCGTCGCGGTGGCCAGCACGATCAGGTCGATATCGTCGGGCTTCAGCCCCGCCATGTCGAGGGCGGCGCGCGCCGCATGGGTGGCAAGATCGGAGGTCAGCTCCCCTTCCGCGGCGATATGCCGCTGCTTGATGCCGGAGCGGGCGACGATCCATTCATCGGAGGTATCCACCCTGGTGGACAGCTCCTCATTCGTGACAATACGTTCGGGAAGATAAGATCCGGTGGCGGTAATTACTGAGCGACGCATAAACTTCCTGTTCTATCCGGCATCATCTTGAGGGCCGGAAGGCTGATCCCGTTTCGGGGCGGCGGTTGAGGCCGGTTCGGCCGCCGCTTCTTGTTTCATTTCACCATTGCCGGACCCGGCGGCATTATTACTCATTTTCTCCGCCATATCAAAGGTCTCGAAGTTGCTGCGCATTTTATCGATCATATCGTCGGAGACCATCTCGATGGCGACGCCGATGGCATTGGCGAATCCCGTCTCGTCGGTGCCGCCGTGGCTCTTCACGCAGAGCCCGTTGAGACCGAGCAGCACGCCGCCGTTATAGACGCGCGGATCCAGCCGCTCGCGCAGGATGTTCAGCCCGCCGCGGGCGAACAGGTAGCCGATGCGCGACATCAGCGAGCTCTTGAAGCCCGCGCGCAGGAAATCGGTGAACAGCCGGACCACCCCCTCGGCGGTTTTCAGCGCGATATTCCCGGTAAAGCCGTCGGTGACGATCACATCGACGACGCCGCGGGTGATATCGTCGCCCTCGACAAAGCCGTGATAGTCGAACGGCGCATTTTCGATGGATTTGAGGCGTTCGCCCGCCTCGCGAATGGTATCGTTGCCCTTCAGTTCCTCGATCCCGACATTGAGCAGCGCGACGCGCGGCGGCACGCGGCCAAGGACGGCGCGGGCGAAATCGGCGCCCATGAAGGCGAACTGCACGAGGTTGTCGGCATCGCATTCGATATTCGCGCCGAGATCCAGCATCACCGTCTCCCCGCGCGGAGAGGGCAGCACCGAGGCAATGGCCGGACGGTCGATTCCCGCCATCATGCGCAGCGACACCTTCGCCATCGCCATCAGCGCGCCGGTATTGCCGGCGGAGACAACGGCCCCCGCCTCGCCGTCGCGCACGGCATCGATGGCAAGGCGCATGCTGCTCTTGCGACCCTTGCGCAGCGCCTGGCTCGGCTTGTCTTCGGATTTGACCGCTTCGTCGGTATGGCGCAACTCGCACACGCCGCGCACGCCCGGATGGGCCTTCAGCAGCGGCTCGAGGCGGACCTGATCGCCGAACAGCAGAAAGCGGGCCTTGGGAAACTGGACACGGATAATGTCAATGCCCTTAACCACGATGTCGGGAGCATGGTCTCCCCCCATCGCGTCCAGGGCAATGACAATATTCTCAGGCATAATAAGGTCCGGGTGCGGCCATCCTAATCAGCAAAATGCCGATTACAGGATGTCGCTCGTTTCCAGAATTTCGCGGTCGCCATAATGGCCGCATTCACCGCAAACATGGTGAGAGCGCTTCATCTCGCCGCAGTTCGGGCATTCCTGAACCTGCGTACCGCTGAGCGCATCATGGGCCCGGCGCATGTTGCGCTTGGATTTGGTGGTTTTCCTTTTTGGTACTGCCATTGTCCTAGTCTTTCACTCCAAAGCCCCCGTCGAGGGCAACATCATATGTCCGTCGATATGAAATTGCGGATGCCCTTCATATCATTTCTTGCTCATCAAGTCCTTCAAATTTGCAAAAGGCTGGTAAACCCCCTGCTCCTTCTTGGCCCGGTCAAGGGCCTCGGCGTCACTCAAATCCTCCGGCGCATTCTCGCTCCGCGGATAGGGATCGAGCGCCAGCACGATCTGTTCGGCGATCATATCCGCCAGGTTGATCCGCCCCCCTTCGATCAGTTCAGGCAGATCCGGTTCATCCATACCAACGACCTTGTCCAGATCCTCGACGACGAGGTCTTTCGGATCGAAGGTGTAGAACACCGTGAATTCCTCGTCAATCGTCTCCGGCACCGGCTCCAGCGTCACCACGCAGGCCTGAACCGCCGTCGCCGTCACCCGGCCCGAAAGGGCGATCTGGCCGTTCGAACTCTGGCGCACAAGCGATCCGCTGGCCTGCAGCTGTTCAAGGCCCAGAATACCCAGCGATGTCGCCAGCGCCGCGCATTCCTCTTCCGTCGCCTGAATATCGAAGCTGTGGGGCTCCCGCCCGATCCGCTCAACATTCATCCACCGAGCGAATCCACCCCCGGTCTCCTTCATCGCGACAAATCCTTCCAAAACCAGCGCCGCCGGGGCCGCTCAGGGCGTTTCCCGAACGGCTGGCGATTCGAAGGCGCGAAAATACTGGTTTCGCCGCGCGCGGTCAATGTTTTTGTCACATCCGGAAAATGGCAATTTCCGGCAGGCCTTGCAAGGGCAAAATGCGCCTATTCCTGCGGTTTTTCACCTGCCGGAACGGGGCCGAACTGGACCTTTCCCTGCATCAGCTCCGCAAGCGGCGCGGCGGCTAGATGACGATCGGCGCCGCGGACATAGTCGGCGAGCAGCCCGACGGCCGCGTCCGGCACCGCCTCTACCGTGCCGTAATGATCGCGGCGCAGCGCCGCCTCCAGCGTCTCCCCCGCCCCGTCGAGCGCCGACTCATAGGCCGCGACACGGCCATAGAAGGCCTTTGCCATCTTCTTGATATGCTTGCCGACGCTGAGGTCGCCGACGCCGATCTCGCGCAGGGACTGGTCCATATCGGCGAACATCTCGTCGAACAGGGCCTGCGAGAGTTTCTGCGCCGTCTCCCCGCCCGCTTTCAGCCGCCGCATGACGAGAAAGGCATGCAGCGAGATCATCTCGAACCGGCCATCGACCGTATCGGGCACCGCCGCCGCCTCGTAAAAGACCGGCGTGCGCGCGCGGGCGACAATTTCCGCATAGAGCGACGCCGCCGGGCGGTCCAGCGGATTGCGGCGGAAAAGTTTAGCAAAAACCACGCGTTCACTCCTGCTTGGGCGAAAGGAATTCCGTTGATCGCGGAATATGGCGGTCGTCCGAGTCAGAAAATTTGACATTTCCCGAGCGGCAAGCCATTTATTAGCCTGAATTACGCAATGTACGGCGGATAGTCAACTGAAAGACACGCCAGGGCAAGGGACCATGAAACATCTGAAAAGCGGACTTTGCATCGCCGTTCTCGGCCTCGCCCTCACCGCCTGCGAGCCAATCAAGTCGGACCAGGGATATCATTTCGATCCCGAACAGCTTGCCAAGATCGAGCCCGGCGTCACCAACAAGGACGCCGTGCAGGAGATCATGGGCTCGCCCTCCAGCATCGCCACCTTCCAGACCGAGGGCGACGCCTGGTATTATATCAGCAGCAAGACCGAGCATCTGGCCTTCTTCGAGAAAGAGGTCCGGGAGCGCAACATCGTCATCGTCAAGTTCGATATCAATGATGTCGTCGCCAATATCTCCGACCTCGACAAGGAAGCCGGCGAGGAGATCGAGGTGGTCGAGCGGGAAACGCCAACGGGCGGGCGCAAGCTCAGCCTGTTCGAGCAGCTCTTCGGCAACCTCGGGCGTTTCAACACCGCGGGCCAGTGATCACCTCTCCCTCGTGACGCACACAAAAAAACCCCCGGCGAACCGGGGGTTTTCTTTTGCCGTGCGGGCGAACCGGCTTAGTGGGCCAGCGCCGCCAGCAGCAGCAGCGCGATGATGTTGGTGATCTTGATCATCGGGTTGACGGCGGGACCCGCCGTGTCCTTGTAGGGATCGCCAACCGTATCGCCGGTGACCGCCGCCGCATGGGCATCGGTGCCCTTGCCGCCATGATGGCCATCCTCGATATATTTCTTGGCGTTATCCCAGGCGCCGCCGCCCGCCGTCATCGAGACCGCGACGAAGAGGCCGGTGATAATCACGCCAAGCAGCATCGCGCCGACGGTGGCGAAGGCGGCGGATTTATCCGCGATGAACATCATCAAATAGAAGATGACGATCGGCGCCAGCAACGGCAGCAGGGACGGAATGATCATTTCCTTGATCGCCGCCTTGGTCAGCATGTCAACGGCGCGGCCATAATCGGGCTTGCCGGTGCCTTCCATGATGCCGGGGATTTCCTTGAACTGGCGGCGCACTTCGCGCACCACCGAGCCCGCGGCGCGGCCAACGGCCATCATGCCCATGGCCCCGAACAGATAGGGCAGCAATCCGCCGAGAATCAGGCCGACCACCACATAGGGATTTTTCAGGCTGAAGTCGAGCACGACGCCCTGGAAGAAGCTGAACTGGTCCGGCGTCGCATTGGCGATGAAGAAGGACAGATCCTCCGTATAGGCGGCGAACAGCACCAGCGCGCCGAGACCGGCGGAACCGATGGCATAGCCCTTGGTGACGGCCTTGGTGGTGTTGCCGACCGCGTCGAGCGCGTCGGTCGTCTTGCGCACTTCCTCGTCCATATTGGCCATCTCGGCGATACCGCCGGCGTTATCGGTAACCGGACCGTAAGCGTCGAGCGCGACGATCATCCCGGCCAGCGCCAGCATGGTGGTCACCGCAATGGCGATCCCGAACAGGGCCGCAAGGTTGTAGGAAACGATGATGCCGGCGCAAATGATGATCGCCGGGATCGCCGTTGCCTCCATCGAGACGGCGAGGCCCTGGATGACGTTGGTGCCGTGACCGGTTTCAGAGGCCGCCGCAATGCTGCGCACCGGGCGGTATTCGGTCGAGGTGTAATATTCGGTGATCCAGATCAGCAGGCCGGTGACGACGAGACCGACGAGACCGCAGAAGAACAGGCTCATGCCCGTGAATTCCTTGGCGCCGATGGTATAGACCGTGTCCATGCCGATGGTGAGCTGGGTGATCGGCCAGAGCGCGATCGCCGAGAGGATCGTGGTGACGATGAAGCCCTTGTAGAGCGCGCCCATGATGCTGTTGTTGGCACCGAGCTTGACGAAGAAGGTACCGATGATGGAGGTGAGGATGCAGACGCCGCCGATCATCAGCGGATAGGACATCAGCGCCGTATCCCCGGCGAAATAGATCGACCCCAGAACCATCGTCGCAACGACCGTCACGGCATAGGTTTCGAACAGGTCGGCGGCCATGCCGGCACAGTCGCCGACGTTATCACCCACGTTGTCGGCGATCACCGCCGGGTTGCGGGGATCATCCTCGGGAATACCGGCCTCGACCTTGCCGACGAGGTCGGCGCCGACGTCGGCGCCCTTGGTGAAGATACCGCCGCCGAGACGGGCGAAGATGGAGATGAGCGAGGCGCCGAGGCTGAGGGCGACAAGGCTGTCAACCAGCCCGCGACCATCGACACCGGCACTCAGCAGATAGGCATAATATCCCGATACCGCGAGAAGCGCGAGGCCGACCACCAGAAGACCCGTGATCGCGCCAGCCATGAAGGAGACGCTGAGGCCGTCTTTCAGGCTGATCGCCGCGGCCGCCGCGGTGCGGACGTTCGCCCGGACCGACACGTTCATGCCGATGAAGCCGGCGGCGCCGGAGAGAATGGCGCCGATCGCGAAACCGATCGCGACGTTCAGGTCCATCAGGAAAAACAGGATGACAAAAATGACGATGCCGACAAGGCCGATGGTCAAATACTGGCGGTTCAGATAGGCCGACGCGCCCTCCTGAATGGCCGCAGCGATCTGCTGCATCTTTTCCGTACCGGCGTCATGTGCAATCACCAATCTTGCGGCATAAGCGCCGTAGCACAAGGCTAGCAGCCCGCAGATAATCGGAATCCATAATTCTACTGACATTATTCTATCATCCCCATAAAAGTTACAAAAAGGCCATCAAGGAGTCGGCCTCGCATTATTGTTATAAATCGCTTGAAGTTTCCCCCATATGCGCGGAACTCAAGCTCCCTCAAGCTTCAGTCGGGGCGTAGAATGCCAGATAACCTTAGCTTTCGCAAGATATTGGACCCGCCTAATTTAGCGCCCCCTTCTTGAGGTATTATTCATATGCTTTTTCAGCATTTTTTTCGTTTAGACGGTGGCTAAATTTTGCCGGACATGCTATCGGAGCGCCAGTTAATTTCAGGAGACCATCAGTATGGACCTTTCCAAAATTCCGGCGGGCAAAGACGTTCCGTGGGACGTCAATGTCGTCATTGAAATTCCGCTCGGCGGCGTGCCAGTGAAATATGAAGTCGACAAGGAGAGCGGCGCCATGTTCGTCGACCGCTTCCTGCATACGGCGATGTTCTATCCCTGCAACTACGGCTTCATTCCCCAGACCCTCGCCGATGACGGCGATCCGGTGGATGTGCTGGTCGCGGGGCCGATTCCGGTCATTCCCGGCGCCATCATCCGCGCCCGCCCCGTCGGCGTGCTGATCATGGAGGACGAGGCCGGGCAGGACGAGAAAATCCTGAGCGTGCCGGTCGACGAGCTGCATCCCTATTATTCGAACATCAATAACTATACCGACCTGCGCGGCATCCTGCTCGACCAGATCTCCCACTTTTTCGAGCATTACAAGGATCTGGAAGAAGACAAATGGGTGCGGATCAAGCGCTGGGGCGATGCGGACGAAGCGGCGGCAATGATCCGCAAGTCCATCGTTTCCTAAAAAGGGGCCGTGATTTAACGGGGCGACGGGCCTGCGGGCCCGCCCACTACCCCGCCGCGACGCGCCGCCGCGCGGCGACCATATTCCAGAGCGCCAGCAAAATGACGACGCCGAGGAAGGGCAGCGCGCCCAGGTTGACGACTTCCCAGCCGAACCGCTCCTGCAGCTGGCCGCTCATCAGCGAGGCGGTCGCCACCGTGCCAAAGACCAGAAACTCGTTGAGCCCCTGCACTTTCGCGGTCTCCGACGGCCGGTAGGTCGTGGTGACCAGCGTCGTCCCGCCGATGAACATGAAGTTCCAGGCGACGCCGAGCAGGATGAGGGCAACATAGAAATTCACCAGCTCAAGCCCAAGCAGCGAGACGGTGATGCTGGCCACGCCGAGCAGGGCGCCGATGAGAATGATGCGGAACTCGCCGAAGCGGTTGATCAGCGATCCGGTAAAGAAGCTCGGGCCGAACATGGCGACGACATGCCAGCTGATGACATTGAAGGAATCGCCGGGCTGGTGGCCGCATCCGACCATGGCGAGCGGCGTCGCCGTCATCACCAGGCTCATCACGCCATAACCGAACATCGCGCTCAGGGCGGCTATGATAAAGGTCGGCTGCTTGACGATCTCGAGCAGGGGGCGCTGTCCCTCTTCATTGGCGGCGGCGACGATTCTCGGGATCTTCACGAAGCTGATCAGCAGCATCGCGATGGCGCAGAGCACGACAATGGCGAGGTAGGAGCCGAGATAGACAAAGGGTAAAATCAGCTCGGCGCTGCGGCTGGCGATTTGCGGGCCCAGAAATCCGGCGATCACGCCTCCGGCCAGCACATAGGACACGGCCTTGCCGCGGTTCGCCTGCCCCGCCACATCGACGGCGGCGAAGCGGTAATAGTTACCGAACGCGGTATACATGCCGACGAGCATCGCGCCGACGGCGAAGCCCCAGAAACTGCCGATCCAGATGGCGTAGCTGCAAATCGCCGCCCCCATCATGCCGATCGAGACGCCGAACAGGAAGCCGAACTTGCGGCCGACCTTGCGCATGAAGAGAGACGCCGGAATCGTGGCCAGCGCCGTTCCCGTCACCACCGCCGTCACCGGCAGCGTCGCCAGAGATTTATCGGAGCCGAGAAGCGTCAGGCTGACCAGCGCGGCCGCGGAAATCATGATCGCCGTGGTGCTGTTCATCAGCGCCTGGCAACCGGCCAGCAGCAGGATACTGAGCTTCGTCCGGCCGTCCATCATCCTGTTTTTCCTGTTATTGAAGGTTGCAAGCCGGCGGCGGGCACTAGGCCGCGCCTTTTAAAGGATGGTAACTTTTTAGAATATCATAGCCATAGACGCAATCGGCTTCTACCGGGCGCGCCTGATCACGGCGGTGCCAGAAGCTGAACTCCCCCTTTTCCCAGCGGTCCGGATCGAGGAGGACCATATGGGCATAGAGCCCCGGGGTCTTGAGAAGGCTGGCGTGCCGCTCCTTCTCCTTGCGCATCAGCTCGCCGACCGGGCGGCTGGCCGGGACCTTGTCGATGGCGCTTTTCAAGAAGGTCGGGTCCTCGCGGGACGGGCCGTAATCGAAGGCGATGACCTGCCAGCTGCGGACGCGCGGACGGCCGAAGGCCTCGATCACGCCATTGAACAGGTTATTGAGAAGGAAATCCTGGGCATATTGAGCATTTTCCCAGATATAGAAAGGCGCATACACATGCTCTTCGGAATCGTACAGATAGAATTTGTGGCTCAGTCCGGGGCAGCCGTCGAACAGCGGGCTGCGCGCGGCCACATGCTGATGTATCTGTGCCATGTCAAAATCTTGTGGCAAGCGAACCGAGTATTGCATCGCCAGCATGCATCTCTCCCGTAAAATACATGAAAATTTCGTGAAATATGTCAATAATATGACTAAAAGACAACCCACACATATGCATAGCTATTATGCAAATTCCTGAAAATGCTTCAGAAATGCTGCCAACCGCGCGCTATAAGCGGGATCTCCGTGCCATCCGGGCGCCGCACCCGAACGCCGTCGCCCGCCGTCATTTCGCCGATAACGGTGAGCGGGACGCCGCCCGCCCCGGCCAGCGCTTTGAGCAGGCCTGCATCGCCGGGCGGCAACGTAAAGGCGAGTTCGTAGTCATCACCGCCGGTGAGAATCGGCTCGATCAGCGCGGTGTCTCTCGCAAGTGCCGCACGGGCCGCCGCGGAGAGCGGCACCTTCTCCCAGTCGAGAAGCGCGCCAAGTTTTGATTCCTCGGCGATATGGCCGATGTCGGCGATCAGCCCGTCGGAGATATCGATGGCCGCCCGCACCTTGCCCACAAGCGCCGCCCCGAGCGCGAGGCGCGGCACCGGCAGGTGATAACGGCCGCGAAGGTAATCGCGCTCCGCATCCGTGAGACCGGCGAGCCCCCCCGTCAGCGAGAGCAGCCCGAGCGCGGCATCGCCGATGCGGCCGGAAACGACGATGAGATCGCCCTCGCGCGCCGCATTCCGCCGGAGCGCCCCGCCCGCCGGGACATCGCCGATCGCGGTCAGCGATAGCGACAGCGGCCCGGGCGTGCGCACTGTATCGCCGCCGAGAAGCCCGATGCCGAATTCCGCCTGATCCAGCCGCAGGCCTTCGGCAAATTCCATAATCCAGTCAAGGGCCAGCTTTTCCGGCCAGAAGGTCGCCAGCAGATAGCCGATGGGCCGGGCGCCCATGGCCGCAAGGTCGGAGAGATTGACCCGGAGAAGCTTCCGCGCGATATCGCCGGGCGCGTCGGCCTCAAGGAAATGCACCCCCGCGACCATGGCATCCTTGGTGAGGACCAGCTCCCGCCCCGGCGCGGGCGCCAGCACCGCCGCATCATCGGTGAGGCCGAGGGCGGCGGGCGTCTCGGCGGCAAGCGGCTTGAAGACCTTGTCGATCAGGGCAAATTCGCCGGTCCCGGTTGCTGGCCCCTCGCCGGTCATATCAGTCGAATTCGCCGCCGCGCAGCTCTTTGGCGATCTTGTCCAGCACCCCGTTGACGAGCGCCGGTTCCTTGCCGGTGAAGAAGGTGCGGGCGATGCCGATATATTCCTTGATCAGCACCTTGGCGGGCGTATCGACGCGGGCGAGAAATTCATAGGTCGCGGCGCGCAGGAGACAGAGCAGCACCACCTCCAGCCGCTCCGTCGTCCGGTCCTTTTCCAGGCGCGCGGCGATCAGGGCGTCGATTTCCTCCTGCCGCGCCCTGGCATTGAGGACGATGTCCTTGAACAACGGCTTGTCGCTGTCCTTGAACTGGTCGCCGTCCAGCTCCTTGCCGACACGGTGCAGCAGGAATTCCTCAACCACCTCGGCGGCCGGGCGGCTGTCATGCTCGAGCTGATAGAGGGCCTGTACGGCGTTGAGCCGGGCGAGGGTCCGCCGGCTATGCTTGTCGCCCCGCTTTTCGCTGCGCGCGTTCATCGTGGGAACATTCCGAATTTTTCTTTCAGTTTCAGCATTTGAAGCGCCGCCTCCGCCGCGCCGCCGCCCTTGTTTTTCTCACTCTTGCGGGCCCGCGCCCAGGCCTGATCCTCATTCTCGCAGGTGATGATCCCGTTGCCGACGGCGATGCAGTAATCGGTCGAGATATCCATCAGCGCCCGCGCGCTTTCCTCCGACACCGTATCATAATGGGAGGTTTCGCCGCGGATCACGCAGCCGAGCGCGACATAGGCATCATAGCGCCGCCGCCCGCCCATGAATTCCATCGACTTGATGGCAAAGCGGATCGCGGCGGGAATTTCGAGGCAGCCCGGCACCTGTACCACCTCGTAGCTTGCCCCGGCGGCGTCGAGCACCTCCTTCGCGCCCTCAAGAAGCGCATCGGAAATGTCGCGGTAGAAATCCGCCTCGACGATCAGCACATGTATATCGGCACTCATACCTCAGCCCTTCGCATTTATCGCCCGGGTTTCGGCGATCGACAGGCCATAGCCCTCAAGACCCACCACGGTGCGTTTGTTGTTGGAAAGAAGGATCATGTTCCGGATCCCGAGATCGAGAAGGATCTGCGCGCCGATGCCGTAATCGCGCAGCTCCAGCGACTCTTTCAGCGGCTTGCCGAGCTTGCGGCGCACCCGGTCGGACAGCGCCATCGGGCGCGGTTCTCGGATGAGGACGACGACGCCCTTGCCCGCCCCGTCGATCTGCGCCATCGCGTCATGGAGAATATCCGGATTCTCGTCAAGCTCGCCCAGTACATCGCCGAGCAGGTTGAGCGCATGCATGCGCACCATCACCGGTTCATCGCCGGCAACATCGCCCTTGATCAGCGCCACATGCTCGGCATATTCGGGCTTGTTGGAGAAGACGATCATCTTCCAGTCGCCGCCGTATTTGCTGGAGATATCGGCCTCGATCTCGCGGGTGATCAGGCTGTCATGGCGGCGGCGATAGGCGATGAGATCGGCAATCGTGCCGACTTTCAGCCCGTGGAACTGCGCGAATTTCACCAGATCGGGCAGCCGCGCCATGGTTCCGTCGTCATTCATGATCTCGCAGATGACCCCGGCGGGCATCAGTCCGGCGAGGCGGGCGATATCGACCGCGGCTTCGGTATGGCCGGCGCGGCGGAGCACCCCGCCCTCGCGCGCGACCAGCGGAAAGACATGGCCCGGCGAGACGATATCCTGCGCATTCTTGCTCGGATCGATGGCGACGGCGATGGTATGGGCGCGGTCGGCGGCAGAAATGCCGGTCGTCACGCCTTCGCGCGCCTCGATCGAGACGGTGAAGTTCGTCGCAAGGCGGGAGGCGTTGTCCTGCGCCATCAGCGGCAGGCCGAGATGATTGACCCGCTCCTCCGACATCGACAGGCAGATCAGGCCGCGGCCATGCTTCGCCATGAAATTGATCGCGTCGGGGGTGGCGAACTGCGCCGGGATGACAAGGTCGCCCTCATTCTCCCGGTCTTCCGCATCGACGAGCACGAACATCTTGCCGTTACGGGCATCCTCGATAATTTCCTCCGCGCTGGAGAGGTATTCTTTATAGGTCATCTTTTTTTATTTACCTCTGTCATGCGGGCGACATACCGCGCCAGCACATCGATTTCGAAATTAACCCGGCGGCCGACGGTAAGCTGGCCGAAGGTGGTATGTTGCTGGGTATGCGGGATGATATTGACGGTGAAATGATCATCGCCGACATCATTGACGGTGAGCGAGATGCCATCAAGGCAAACGGAGCCCTTGGGCGCGACGAATCCCGCGAACTTCGCCGGCAGCGAGAAAATCAGTTTGGTGGAATCGCCGACAGTCTCCGTCGCCAGCAGCGAGACCACCGCATCGACATGGCCGGTGACCACATGGCCGCCCAGCTCGTCGCCGATTTTCAGCGCCCGTTCCAGATTGACCTGCGTCCCGTCCCGCCAGTCACCGAGATTGGTGCAGGAGAGGGTCTCGTCCGACGCATCGACGGCGAACCATCCCTCCCCCTTCTCGACCACCGTCAGGCAGGGGCCCGAACAGGCGATAGAGGCGCCAATATCAATGGTGTCCGTATCGAAGGAGGTTTCGATTTCGAAGCGGGTGTCGCCGGTTTTCTCGATGCCGCGAACCCGTCCGACATCGGTGATAATGCCTGTAAACATAATATTCAGTTCCGAAGAAAGTAACTTTCCAACAAATCATCGCCCAGCCGGCGCTCCTCGATCAGGCGAAGCTCCGGCGCATCAGCAAGACGCTCGAGACCGATGGATTGTAACGCGGGAACGCCATCGCCGCCGATAATCGATCCTGCGCGAAACCACATCAGCCGATCCGCCAGTTCATCTTTTATCAAGCTTGCCAGTAGATGGGAACCTCCCTCGACAAGTATTCGCGTTATTCCCCTGTCGGCGAATGCCTCCAGCCCGGCCCGCATGTCGGGAAGGCCGGACTCGTTCGCCGGCATCTCGATCACCTCGGCGCCGAGATCGGCCAGCGCCTCGCGCCGGTCGCGGTCGTTGCCCGGGATGGTCAGGATCCAGAGCGGCACCTCGCGCGCCGTCTTCACCAGTTTCGAGGTGAGCGGCAGGCGCAGGCGCGAATCCGCGACAATGCGGACGGGCGAATGCCGCTCCAGCCCGCTGATCCGGCAGGTCAGCATCGGATCGTCGGTCAGGGCGGTGCCGACGCCGATCATGATCGCGTCATTCTGCACCCGCAGCAGATGGCTGTAGCGCCGCGCCGCCGCGCCGGTGATCCATCTGGAATCGCCCGTCGCCGTGGCAATCCGGCCATCGAGGCTGGTCGCCATCTTGAGGGTAACGAGCGGGCGGCCCTTGAGCCGCGTCATCAGAAAACCGCCGTTCAGTTCCGCCGCCTCGTTGCCGAGCAGGCCTTCCCGCACCTCGATCCCGGCCTTTTGCAAGATCCGGATGCCGCCGCCGTCGACCCGGTCGTCGGGATCGCGCAGGGCAATGAAAACGCGGGCGACGCCGGCCTTGACCAGGGCCTCGGCGCAGGGCGGTGTTTTTCCGTGATGGGCGCAGGGCTCCAGCGTGACATAGACAATGGCGCCCTTCGCGCGGCTGCCCGCCATCGCAAGCGCCATGGTTTCCGCATGCGGTCGGCCGCCATCCTGGGTCCAGCCGCGCCCGACCACCTCGCCGCCCGCGACGATCACGCAGCCGACCGCCGGATTGGGCGCGACCCGGCCGAGACCGCGCGCGGCAAGGCGCAGCGCGCTTCGCATATGGAATTCATCCCGGCGGGTGTCTGGGGTCGTCATGGTTCTGGCTTTCCCGGCGGTTCGCGGCCTTCAATTGGAGACGCCGCTGCTGAGTTCGCCAATAAATTCCTCGAAATCCTTGGCCTCGCGGAAATCCTTGTAGACGGAGGCGAAGCGGACGTAAGAGACGCTGTCGAGCGCCGCCAGCCCCTCCATCACCAACTCGCCGATCCGCTCGGAGGGGACTTCCTGATCGCCGCTGCTTTCAAGCTGGCGGACGATGCCATTGATCATGCGGTCGATGCGGTCGGGATCGACGGGGCGCTTGCGCGTCGCGATGCTGATGGAGCGTTCCAGCTTCTCGCGCTCGAACGGCATCCGCTGCCCGTCTTTCTTGACCACCGTCAGCTCGCGCAGCTGCACCCGCTCGAAGGTGGTGAAACGGGCGCCGCAGGTCGCGCAGGCCCGCCGCCGCCGTATCGCCGTATTGTCCTCGGTCGGGCGGCTATCCTTGACCTGCGTTTCTTCACTACTGCAAAATGGACAGCGCATCCGGCATTCCCCTTACTTCTCTTGTCAAATCCGCTGTCCGGCGTTCATTCCCTGCTCACATGTCCGGATAGAGGGGAAAGGCATCGCACAGCGCCTTCACCTCACCGCGGACCTTCGCCTCGACAGCCCCGTTATCCTCCGGGTTTGCGGCCAGTCCGTCAAGCACTTCGGCAATCAGATCGCCGACTTTCGTGAATTCCGCCGCGCCAAAGCCGCGGGTGGTCGCCGCCGGGCTGCCAAGACGCACACCGGAGGTCACCATCGGCTTTTCCGGATCGAACGGAATGCCGTTCTTGTTGCAGGTGATATGCGCATTCTCGAGCGCCCGCTCGGCAATATCGCCGGTCAGCTTCTTCGGCCGGAGATCGACGAGCATCAGATGGGTGTCCGTGCCGCCCGAGACGATATCGAGGCCATGGCCGACCAGCGTATCGGCCAGCACGTTCGCATTCTCGACGACCTGCGCGGCGTAGGATTTGAAGGCCGGGGTGAGCGCCTCGCCAAAGGCCACGGCCTTCGCCGCGATCACATGCATCAGCGGGCCGCCCTGCATGCCGGGGAAGATCGCGCTGTTCACTTTCTTGGCGATCGCCTCGTCATTGGTCAGGATCATGCCGCCGCGCGGACCGCGGAGCGTTTTATGGGTGGTGGTGGTGACCATATGGGCATGGGGGATCGGGCTCGGGTGGACGCCCGCCGCGACCAGCCCGGCGAAATGCGCCATGTCGACCATCAGATAGGCGCCGACCTCATCGGCAATCTCGCGGAATCTCGCAAAATCGAGATGCCGCGGATAGGCCGAGCCGCCGGCGATAATCATCTTGGGCTGATGTTCCCTCGCCAGTTTGCGCACTTCGTCGAAATCGACCTGGTGGCTGTCCCGGTCGACGCCGTAATGAACCGCATGGAACCATTTGCCCGACTGGTTCGGCGCCGCGCCATGGGTGAGATGGCCACCGGCCGCCAGCGACAGGCCGAGAATTGTGTCGCCGGGCTTGATCAGCGCCATGAAGGCGCCCTGGTTCGCCTGCGAGCCCGAGTTGGGCTGGACATTGGCAAAGCCGCAGCCGAACAGTTCCTTGGCGCGCTCTATTGCCAGTTCCTCGACGATATCCACGAACTCGCAACCGCCATAATAGCGCCGCCCGGGGTAGCCTTCGGCATATTTATTGGTGAGGACGGAGCCCTGCGCCGCCATGACGGCCGGGCTGACAATATTTTCGGAGGCGATCAGCTCGATCTGGTCGCGCTGGCGGCCCAGCTCCAGCCCGATGGCGCGGAAGACGTCCGGATCGTTCCGCTCCAGGTCCGCTTTGAAGAAATTTACAAGCTCGGCACTTTGTATCGTCATCTGTAGAAATCCTTTCCAGGCCGGCCCGTCGGCGGAAATCAGACCGGTGTCACCCAATAATATCTCGCGTCCGGGTCATCCGGAAACTCACGTCAGGCGCCTTCGATCCGATCACCCCGCGTGGCCAAGGCATGGCCGTGAGCGCCTCCCGGATACGGCATCTTCTCTGCAAGTGTAAACCGCGCCGGATGGATAGCACAGGACGGCGCAAGTTCCTAGAAAAACCCGGCCCCCTTTCTGCTTTTTTCGGCGGTCCGTCGCCGTCCCCCACCGCACGCCAAACGGTCCCTGATCACGCGACCATCAAAATCGGCAAAATTATCGGATCGATCCGCGACATCGCGTGTCCCTATCGACAGGCCTTATGGGTGCGCCGGTGGCCGCGACCTGCCGCCGGGCCGGGCAATGCCGCGGGCTGTCGGTCAAACCGGCCGGATTTTCTTTCTCCTTACAGCGTATTATTTTGCAGCGCAGCGAATATTCAACAATTCTCATAGTTTTAAACTGCGGAAATGAACTAATCGGGCGGGATTCTCAAGATGTCGGCCGAACTAATATCAAGCAATCATCAACTAATTTGTCGCTTTTATCTATATTTGATGCCGCCACGTATTGACATTTATAATCAATTCATAACATGTAATGCGGTCAGTCTGAGAAATAGACAACTTCAACGATCGAAATAAAAAATGGCACAATCATTTACGAAAGAGGGAAATCCCTCGGCACCAGCGGAGCGCGAGGAACTGCTCCGGATGACGGCGGACATAACTGCGGCTTATGTCAGCAACAACCAGATCGAAAATTCCGAACTGGTGGAGGTGATCAAGACGGTCTACAACTCGCTTGCCTCCCTCGATACGGAGGCGGAACCGGAACAGTCGGAACTGAAACCGGCGGTACCGATCAAGCGGTCGGTCCAGAACGACTATCTGATCTGCCTGGAGGATGGCAAGCAGCTGAAAATGCTGAAACGCTACCTTCGGTCAAATTATGACATGACGCCGGATGAATATCGGGCGAAATGGAACCTGCCGCCCGATTATCCGATGGTGGCGCCGTCCTATGCAAAGCGGCGGTCGCAATTCGCCAAGGAATTCGGTCTCGGCCGCAAACGCAAAAGCGCGTAAGGCCGGTTTTCGAGCCGCGTCAGTTTACAAGTCCAGAGAATCCGAAAAATCCGGGTCAGACGATGATTCCGGATTTCCCCGGCGTGCGCCCTGACGGCGCCGGCGCGGGGTCCGGCTCGGCCGGTGCGCGACCTGCTCGCTTGTTCATGACATAATGCAGTTTCTGCAGGGCGGTGCGCTTCAGTTCCTCCTGCCCGACGGAGCTCGGGCCGACGATGGAAACCTCCGTCATGCTCACCGGATCGATCACCGAGACCTTGACCGAGGATCCATGCTGCTGGAACTCGACGATATATTCGCCCTTTGCGTTGTCGGATGGCATGTCCTTCGCCCGAATATTTCAATACTTTGGCCGGAACATACCATATATTGCTTTAAAGACCATGAAGCATATTGATGTTGCAGCGCAAAACCGGTAAACAGGCGGGCATATGCCACCTCCCGGCCAAAATAACAGAAGCAAAAATCGGAGATAAACATATGAGCAGCGCCTCTTCCAAGCCCGCCTTTGACCCCGTCGATCCGTTCCTGCTGGATGACCAGCTGACCGAAGAGGAGCGGCTGGTCCGCGATACCGCCCGCGACTATTGTCAGGACAAGCTGATGAGCCGGGTTCTGGAAGCGAACCGCCACGAAACCTTCGACCGGGCCATCTTCACGGAAATGGGGGAACTCGGTCTTCTCGGCTCGACGATCGAGGGCTATGGCTGCGCCGGTCTTGGCTATGTATCCTACGGCCTCGTCGCGCGCGAGGTTGAGCGGGTCGACAGCGGCTACCGCTCGATGATGAGCGTGCAGTCCAGCCTTGTCATGCATCCGATCAATACCTATGGCACGGAAGAGCAGAAGCAGAAATATCTCCCCAAGCTGGCAACCGGTGAATGGATCGGCTGCTTCGGCCTGACGGAACCCGACCATGGCTCCGATCCCGGCTCCATGGTGACGCGGGCGAAATCCGTCGATGGCGGATACCGGCTTAATGGCGCGAAGATGTGGATCACCAACTCCCCCGTCGCCGATGTCTTCGTCGTCTGGGCGAAGACCGATGACGGCGTGATCCGCGGCTTTATCCTGGAAAAAGGCATGGAGGGTCTCTCCGCCCCGAAGATCGAGGGGAAATTTAGCCTCCGCGCCTCCATCACCGGCGAGATCGTCATGGACAATGTCTTCGTGCCGGAAGAAAACCTGATGCCGGGCGTCAAGGGCCTTGGCGGTCCGTTCGGCTGCCTCAACTCCGCCCGCTTCGGCATCGCCTGGGGCGCGCTCGGCGCCGCCGAATTCTGCTGGCAGGCCGCGCTCAACTACACGATGGAGCGCAAGCAGTTTGGCCGTCCCCTCGCCGCCAACCAGCTGATCCAGAAAAAGCTCGCCGATATGCAGACGGAAATCTCCATCGGGCTGCAGGCTTGCCTGCGCGTTGGCCGCCTGCGCGATGAGAACCGCGCCGCGCCGGAAATGATCTCGCTGATCAAGCGCAATTCCTGCGGCAAGGCCCTCGATATCGCGCGGACTGCCCGCGACATGCACGGCGGCAACGGTATCTCCGATGAATATCACGTCATCCGCCATGTCATGAACCTGGAGGCCGTCAATACTTACGAAGGCACCCATGACGTGCATGCCCTGATCCTGGGCCGCGCGCAGACGGGCATTCAGTCCTTTACCGGCGCGTGAAGTCGCGCCACAATCAGCCCATAAACCAATAAGGCAGCCGCAAGCTGCGGGAGGAAAAAAATGAAAATAGCGGGCAAGAATGTTGTCATCACAGGCGGGGCAAGCGGCATCGGCAAGGCGCTCGCCGAACGCTTCCATGCGGAAGGGGCGAAGGGCATCACCGTCGCCGACCTGCAGGAAGGACCGCTTCAGGACGTCGCGAAATCGGTGAATGGCCTCGCCGTTCCCACCAATGTCGCGAAGGAAGAGGAGATCAAGAACCTCGTCGCCAGGGCGGAGGAGGCGTTCGGCCCCATCGATATCTTCGTCTCCAACGCCGGGCTCGCCCGCTACGGATGGGAGGAATCGCCCGATGACGTCTGGCAGCTTAACTGGGACGTCCATGTGATGGCCCATGTCTATGCCGCCCGCGCGGTCGTCGACAAGATGATCAAGAATGGCGGCGGCTATCTCGTCAACACCGCCTCGGCCGCCGGTCTCCTCTCCCAGGTAGACAGCGCCACCTACGCCACCACCAAGCATGCGGCGGTCGCCTTCGCCGAGACCCTCTCGATCCGCTATGGCGACAAGGGCGTGCGCGTCTCCGTCCTCTGCCCGCAGTCGGTGCGGACGGCGATGACGGCAAGCCGCCTCGATGGCGTCGCCTCGGTCGATGGGGTGCTGGAGCCCGAGCAGCTCGCCGATTGCGTGGTCGACACCATGGACAAGGAGGAATTCCTCATCCTCCCGCATCCGCAGGTCCGCGAATATATCCAGCGGAAAGCCACCGACTATGACCGTTGGCTGAAAGGCATGCGCAAACTCCGCGACGCCTATGTGAAGTAACCGGGTGTGACGTAACCGGGCGGCCGCCGCGTTTATGGGCGGGCGGGTAGTTCCCTTTGGAAGAATTTGCGGACGATCGTCATGTCGCCGTGACTTCCAAGGTCGTTATGCCCCGCGCCGTCGATCTTGATGAAGGCGGTGCCCTTCGGCGCGAGGGTCGCGAGTTTCTCCCCCTCCGCGAACGGAATCACCTTATCCTCGGTGCCGTGAAGGATCAGGATCGGCGCCGATATCCCGCCGATGATCTCGTCATTGCGGAAGGGATATCTCACCATGAAATCAAAGCCCGGCACCCAGCCGACCCGGTAGCGCGCGATGGCGAGGAGCGAGGTGAAGGGGCTTTCGAGCGCCACGGCGAACACCTCCCGCGCCGCCGCGACGGGGAGCGCCGCCCCGGTGCCGAGCGAATGGGCGAGAATGCCGATCGGCCCCTCCGCCTGCCCTTTCAGGAAGTCATAGGACGCGAGCCCGTCGGTGATCACCCCCGCCTCGCTCGGCGTGCCCGTGCTGCCGCCATAGCCGCGAAACTCGACGAGCAGCACGCCGAAGCCGGCATCGGCGAGGATCTTGCCGCGCCCGATCTGGTTAATCGCCGTCTCGGCATTGCCGTGAAAGACGAGGATGCTCGCCTTCTTCTCGCCGGGCGGATGGTAGAAGGCGTTGAGCCGCTCCCCGTCGGGCGTGGCGATCGTCACCGCCTCGAACCCGCCATCGGGCCGCAGCCCCCCGTCCCGCGTCGGCACGGGAAAGACAATCGCCCCTTGCGCAAAATAAATCCCCGTAAAGGGGATCACGCCAAAGAGCAGGACCAGGGCACATAGCCAGAGGATGATTTTACGCGGGAGAATCATGGGGATACTCATACAGGAGAATGGGGTGAGAGGGTAGAGTTTACAGTTCTTTTGTACTTCATGCATTCAGTAAAGAGGGATTAGTTGAGCGGGTTGACATCTTTTTAAATATCTATATATCTAGTTATATGGATAAATTAGATACTATAAACACACTGGATGCGTTGGCTCAAGAAAGTCGGTTGGATATTTTTCGCCTTTTAGTCGAAAAAGGACCGGAAGGGCTAATGATGGGAGCAATTGGAGAAAGATTAGGACTTCCCCATGCCACGCTATCATTTCATTTGGATAAATTACGTCAGTCAGGATTGATTAAATATGAGAAACAAGGTCGGGCCGCTATTTATCGAGCCAATTACGATGCGTTGGTTGGCGCAATTCGATATCTAAGTGAAAATTGCTGCAAAGAAAGCCATATGAGTTGTCGCATTGAAATCAAAGATAAAAATTGTTGTTAGTGAAGGAAATCAACTATGAACTTGTCAGAAGTTAAAGATACTTTATCCAAACTCCCTTCAATAAATTTCCGGTTACCCAACGGAGATTACGTCGCCCCGCATTTTCACGTTACAGAGGTTGGGCTTGTGACCAAACATTTCATTGATTGCGGGGGAATGGAACGGAAGGAAACCCTGGCTAACTTTCAGCTTTTGGAAGCCGCTGATTACGATCACCGACTGGCGCCACAAAAATTCCTAAACATTCTGGATCTTTCCAAAACGGTATTAGGCGAAGAAGACTACGAGGTGGAAGTCGAATATCAGGGATCCACAATCGGCAAATTTGGCCTGGATTTTGACGGCAAGGATTTTATCCTGGCCAGTAAATCTACAAAATGCCTTGCTGAAGATACCTGCGGCATTGCGGATAAAACGCCGAAAAATGACAATTGTTGTGGCGGGCCTCCGGTAAATGATGAAAGTGCTTGTTGTGTTAAGGATGAAGACGCAAAACTTGCCGGGCATTCGGGCTGTGGGTGCGCAGCTTCATCCGCGTGCTCCTAGGGTCAGGCCTCATTTATGGCATTGATTTGTCTAAATTTTATTCCGGCCATCCTGAAGCTTGTCCTGCGATAAGTTATTATAAATAACCAAAATAACATTAGAGAAGTTCGTAAAAGACGTCATAGATATCTCCCCGTAAAGGGGATCACGCCAAAGAGCAGGACAAGGGCACACAGCCAGTGGATGATTTTACGCGGGAGGGTGATGGATGTGCAGAAGTATTACTACTACTGGCGGACCTAAAATGATTAGACAATATTTCCAAAAATCTAGAATCCAATACCAAACTAATAAAATTTTTGAAAGAACAAAATCAAAAATGATATTATCTAAGATAGGGAAATCCTTATACTTGGTCGCCTTAAAAATTTGGTAAGCGCGTTGTTCGTGATTTGGATACTTTAGCAATATGCTGTCGTATTCTGTCGTCAACTCTTGCCTTAACTCATAAGTATCAATTTCAGAATTGATTGCGAGATCCAGTCGGTGATAAACGGATTGAATCTCTAGGGCGCATTGATGCATTTTTTCAGCTTCAACCAGAAAGTTCCTTGAGCTTTCTATCAGTGTGATTATTAGAACAAAAATGGATAAAAACAAAATTGCTACAAACACATATTTCTCAGACGAACTTGGGAAAAGAGAAATTCCCAGTATGTCAGCACTTGAAATAGTGATTAGATAAAGAGATGTCATAGCTAAAGAAATCGTTGACCAACGATGTTTATCTCTAAGCCGTTGATCTGCTGTAAAACGCGTAGCTTTCGTCTGCCATGTCTTTGACAAGAAAGAATCTATTTTATTTTCTTTGTTTTCCATAAATTTGCCGGTGAGGGCCGGACGAAAGATTGTCAGCATTTAACGCAAACGATTTGCTAAAAAGTCCATTGCAGGACAGTAAACTGAGAAATCCCTTCAAAGCACAACTTCAAAAGGCGTAAGCCCAGCCCTCACGATATCTCTCCTATATCTCGTTCCATTTTGTCAATTTCTTTTTGAATTTCTAAAGAAAAAAACTTATACAGGTCATCATATGAAAATTTTTTGAAATACTCGCGTTTCTTATCCATTGACTCCACCAAATAATCAATCATTTCTGATTCAGTGTATTTATCAAAATTTGTAATATATTTACCCCATCTACCTTTTTTGATCCTCCAATAACTGTTAAAAAATTTCTTAATTCCGTTGCTATCTATATTATGTTTTTTAAGCATTCCGGCTGTAATACTATCAAGCCGTTTTAACAGAGATTCATCATTTAGCTCTGAAAAATAGAACAGCCATCCATATCTTTTTCCTCTCCAAATAACACCAGTAATTCTTCTGTTCAAACGCTCAAGATGTTTTTGATTTTCCGAAAATTTATAAGAAGTAATGAGTCCGCATACACTATCGATTAGTTTTTGTTGAGAGCTTTTCCTCACACTTACTTTTGCAATTACTTCAGAATCTGCCACCTTGATATTATAACCCAGATAATCAATACCTCTTTCGAAATTTCCAAACTGAGATTTTTCTTTGTTTAACTTCAACCCATTTCGCCATATCCAATACTTCAAACGTAAAGTTGACAAGAAAGTTCGAGATTTATTGCCTGCAATAATTATATCATCTACGAATCGCGCATAAAACAAATTCTTAGTATTAAAAAAATTGTCCAGGTCATTCAGGTAGATATCGGCAAGGATATTCGAAATAGACAGCCCTTGCGGCACACCGGGCAAAACTGAACCACTATTCGTCATTGGTTTGGTTTTAGTTACGAGGGAACTATCAACAATCTTTAAAAAGGGTTGATAGTCAAATTTATGTTTCAGTTTTTGAATTAATTTGGTCCTTGGAATGGAGGGATAAAAATTATGCAAATCACCGCGAAAGTATTCTCTTTTTGTCACATCATTGTTTAAAAATTTACACAACTGGGCAACATGCTCGCTAGCATGTACTTTCTTTAGATGGTCTTGGTACAAATATTGAAGAAAATCCTTCAAACAAAATAATGTAAGTTTATCGCGAATAGTAGGTGTTGATAGTACCCTCGGGGCCTTTCCTCTACCTTTTGATCTTAGAACTTCGAGATATGGGGTGAACCTATATGTTCCATTTTTGACCTTTTCTTCGATTAGTGCATATTCAACATCCAGATTGCGCTCAAAGACAAAATGTGTAACACCGTCGACCCCTCGACCTCTTTGCTTCAAGCCAACAAAATTTTTATATGCATAATTAAGATAATCCTTTGAAAAAGCGTAATTAAATGCATCAAACGCGGTCGATTTACGAAGCAGTATTTCTTTAGGACCATATATCTCTAAATCTAATTGCAAGTTGTCGTCGAGGTTTGACAGATTTAGTGGCATTTATGTTTTCCCAAAAATTCAAAAAATTGATCAATCGGCTACCTCGTAGGTTTCGATTTTATCGAGAAAACCCGCCATATACAACCTATACTAATACTTATATATACATCACCCCCCCC